>Ga0315289_10004432_pt1 | contig 20952 bp, 17 predicted proteins | sample YL17G11_40_MG_FD_203452 | JGI IMG/M metagenome (GOLD analysis project Ga0315289, IMG submission 203452) | Sediment microbial communities from Yellowstone Lake, YNP, Wyoming, USA - YL17G11_40 | ecosystem: Environmental > Aquatic > Freshwater > Lake > Sediment | place: USA: Wyoming | collected... | reverse complement strand
AAGACTATGACACCGGCTTTGCCGGCAACCTGGATCTGCAAGACCTTGCCCAGTATCTCGAACAACTTCAGGCCTCCGCCCAACCGTCTCCTTGAGTCTCAAATGTCCCCTGATAGAACACTAAGCCAGAGGCCGCCATGGCGGTCGCTTACAGCGACCTAGCCATTCCATTTCGGCCCGCGGGCGGGGACCCTTGCTACTCTGCGAAGCTGCGCTTCGCTGCGAAGCACGAGTCGCATCGCTCAGAGCCTGCCCCTTCGCCTTGCTCAGGGCAGGCTCTGAGCAACGCGAAGGGGTAAACTCCGCCCCGCCCCCACGTCCCCGGACCGACACCAACTACCCGGTCACACCGAATCTCCGGTTACGATTGCACGGCGCGGGCGTTTGTGGTATGCTGTGCGAAATCGCAAAGGCGATGACGGGGAAGAGTACGCCGCAGGATGGCCCACAGAGAGGGAGGGCCACCGGCTGAAAGCCCTCCCGGGTGCGAGCGGCGGAAGTTCGCCCCCGAGCCGCCGGGGTGAAGGGAAGCGCTCAGCGCGTTGGTGTGCGATTGAGCCCAAGCGCTGGGTCTGAGTCGGAGGGTCGAACCCTCACCCAGCCTCTCCCTGGAAAGGAGAGGGGTGACGGTTGCGTAGCCGACACGTGCCTTCCTGTGTAGCCCTGGCCGGATGCCCCGTTACCGGCATCGAGCGGGCCGCGGCGAGTGACTATGAACCGCGCGGCCAACTAGGGTGGTATCACGGAGCCCAAAGCCTCGTCCCTGGCTTTGGGTTTTCTTTTTTTGCTGGCGTGTCATAGGGAGAGAGGCCCGGCGGAGCGAGTTTCCACGGCGCCGGACAGCCGAGATGTCTGTCCTACCGAATCTGGAGGAGATGACGCGATGGACCTACGCCAGATGATCCGTCGGCTGCACGAGGAGGCGATCTCGCGCATCAGCGACGCCGCCTCAAGCGCCGAGCTGGAGCAGGTGCGGGTGGATTACCTGGGGCGCAAGGGCGCGCTCACAACGATCCTGCGCGGACTGGCGGACCTGCCGCCGCCAGAGCGGCCGCTGATTGGCAAGCTGGCAAACGAGGTGCAGGCGCGCTTGCGCGGGGCGCTTGAGGAGCGCGCCGCGGAGATCGCAGAGGAAGAACGACGCGCGCGGCTGGAGGCGCAGGCGCTGGACGTTACCCTGCCCGGGCGCTGCCAGCGCATCGGCCACCGCCATCCCCTGACTCAGGTCTTCGAGGAGCTGAAGGCCATCTTCGTGGGCTTGGGGTTCGAGGTGGTGGATGGCCCGGAGGTGGAGTATTACCGGTACAACTTCGAGGCGCTCAACTATCCCGCGGAGCACCCGGCGCTGGATGAGCAGGACTCGTTCTACCTCGCCGATGACATCCTGCTGCGAACCCAGACCTCGCCGATGCAGATTCGGGTGATGGAGAGTCGCAAGCCGCCGCTGCGCATCATCGCGCCCGGCAAGGTCTATCGGCGCGAGGCGGTGTCGGTGCGGCTGTCCCATACCTTCCACCAGTTGGAGGGCTATGCGGTGGACCGTGACATCACGTTCGCCGACCTCAAGGGGACGCTGGCGCTGTTCGTGCGCGAGTTCTTCGGGGCGCAGACCGACATCCAGTTTCGCGCGGACTTCTTCCCCTTCACCGAGCCGAGCGCTGATTATTCGGTCCGGTGCGGGCTGTGCGGGGGCGCGGGCTGCGCGGTGTGCAAGCACACCGGATGGCTGGAGATCGGCGGCTGCGGGATGATCCACCCGAACGTGCTGGCAGTGTGTGGCTATGACCCGGAAGAAGTGAGCGGGTGGGCGTTTGGCCTGGGCGTGGATCGCATCGCCATGCGGCGATACGGAATTGATGACATCCGCTTCCTGGTTGACAACGATATGCGGTTTTTGGGGCAGTTCTGAGACTTCGGGATTGAACCACAGAGCACACAGAGGACGCAGAGAGGGCTAAGGCGATGGCAAGATTCTTCGCCGGAGTTTACCCTGAGCCGAACGAGACTCTTCGCTTCGCTCAGAGTGACATCTGGCGAAGGGGCTCAGAATGACAGTTTTGCGGTGTTCTGAGGCAAGCGAAAGATGAACGAGGAAGCGGAATGAGAGTCCCTTATAGCTGGCTGAAGGAATTGGTGTCGCTCGAGGCATCACCGGCAGAGGTCGGGCGGCGGCTGACCATGGTCGGGCTGGAGGTGGAGACGATCGAGGAGATGGGCGATGATTTTATCCTCGATGCGCAGCCGACTTCGAACCGCGGCGACTGCCTGAGCATCATCGGGGTGGCGCGGGAGGCGGCGGCGGCATTCGACCTGCCGCTGATGCCGGCGACCGTGATGCTGCACGAAGAGGGCGAGCCGGCGCCGGCCCTGGCCTCGGTGCGCATCGCCGACCCCGACCTGTGCCCGCGATATTCCGCGCGGGTGATCACCGGGGTCGAGGTCAAGACATCACCGCCATGGGTGATTCACCGCTTGCTGCGCTGTGGGATGCGTCCGATCAATAACGTGGTTGACGCAACCAACTACGTGATGCTGGAGATGGGCCAGCCGCTGCACGCCTTTGACTATGACCTGATCACGCCTGGCGCCGATGGCCGCGCCGCCATCATCGTGCGCACCGCACGCGAGGGCGAACCGCTGACGACGCTCGACGGGGTCGGACGCGAGCTGAGCGCGGGGATGCTGGTTATCGCCGACCCGGAGCGAGCGATCGCGCTGGCGGGCGTGATGGGCGGCGCCAACACCGAGGTGAGCTGGTCAACCACACGGGTGCTCTTGGAGTCGGCGCATTTCGACCGCATCAGCATCCGGCGCACGCGCAAGGCGCTGGAATTGGAGACCGAAGCCTCATATCGCTTCGAGCGCACTGTTGACCCCGGCGGGACGGTGGCTGCGCTTGATCGCGTCGCCGCCATCATCGCGCAGGCGAGCGGCGGCACGGTCGCGCCCGGAGTGGTTGATGCGTATCCAAAGGTCATGCTGCCGGTGACCATTGAGCTGCGGCCGAAAAGAGCTAACCGCCTGCTGGGCACGCGGCTGTCGGCGGGCCGGATGGCGGCGCTGCTGCGCCGGCTGCAACTTGAGGTTGAGGAGGGCGAGACCCCTTCGACTTCTCCTCGGCGACGCTCAGGGCCGGCGCTCAGAGCCCGCCCTGAGCCTCGCGAAGGGGCAAGCCTGCGCGTGACCTGTCCGACCTTCCGGCCGGACTTGCAGCAGGAGGTTGACCTGGTCGAGGAGGTGGCGCGGGTCTATGGCTATGACAATATCCCGACCACGGTGACCCGTGCCGCAGCCGCGCCCGGGCGCCAGGCGCCGGAGCTGGAGTTCGACTTGCGCGCCAAGCAGGCGCTGATGGCCTGCGGCCTCGATGAGGCGATGAGCTACCCGCTCACCGATGCGGGAATGTTCGACCGGCTGCACCTGCCGGCAGGACATCCGCTGCGCCGCGCCCTGCGCGTCAGGAACCCGAAGAGCGAGGAGTACACGACTCTGCGCACCACCATGCTCGACAGCATGTTCTCGGCGCTGGCGCACAACTGCCGCCGCGGGATCACCGATGTTCACCTGTTCGAGGTCGGACGGGTGTATTTGCCGCGCGACGAGGGCGAGCTGCCGCACGAGCGGCGCACTGCGGGCATCGCGGTGATGGGCAGTGCGTGGACCAGCCGCTGGAGCCTCGATCCGATGTGCGTGCGCGCGGATTTCTATGCGCTGAAGGGCATCGTCGAGGAGGTGGCGCGGGCGCTGTGCGGGGTTTCGCCGGAGTTCGAGCCGCTGTCTCATCCCTCGCTGCGGGAGGGGTACGCGGCGGCGGTGATACTTGACGGCGAGCAGGTGGGGCTGCTGGGCGCGCCGTCGCTGGCGGTGCGCGAGCATTACGATTTGCCGGACGGAGCATATGCAGCGGAGCTCAACCTCGAGGCTCTGATGCGCCGGGCGCCGGAGGCCGCGCAGAGCCGACGGCTGTCGCGCTATCCGGCGGTGCGCAGGGACATCGCCCTCGTGGTCGCGAGCGGCATTACCGCGAAAGAGGTGGAGCAGGTTATCCGGGCTCACGCCGGCGAGAACCTGGAGCGCGTGGACCTGTTCGACCTTTACACCGGGCGGCAGATTCCGAAAGGCTACAAGAGCCTTGCTTATTCACTGACTTTTCGGCACGGCGACCGGACCCTTACCGACGAGGAAGCGGAGAGCGCGCTGACGAACATCAGGGAGGCGCTGCGCTCGGAGCTGAAGGCGCAGATCAGGGAGTGAGCGATGGTCAGCGGCAAGCGCATGCTCGCCGAGTTTATGGAACTCGCGCGCATCCCCAGCCCGTCGCGGCGCGAAGGGGCGATGGCGCAGGTGGTCGTGGCGAAGCTTCGCGCCATGGGCCTGCGGCCGCGCCGCGACGATTGCCATCATGGCTTCGGCGGGGAGACCGGCAATGTCATCGCGCGCGTTCCCGGGTCGCGCCGCAATCACCCCCCACTGCTGCTTAACGCTCACCTCGACACCGTCATCCAGAGGGCAGCGCCGAAGCCGAGAATCGCCGGCCGCTACATCGTGAGCGATGCTGAGGCGCCGCTGGGGGCGGATGACAAAGTGGGGGTAGTGGCGATCCTCGAGGCGCTGCGTTGCATCACGGAAGACGGCATCGAACATCCGCCGCTCGAGGTCGTCTTTACAGTCGGCGAGGAATCGGGTTTACTGGGGGCCAAGGGGCTAGATTACGAGCGCCTGAATGCCCGCATCGGCTTCACCTTCGACGCGGGCGGACGGATCGGCGGCATCGTCAACCAGGCGCCGAGCCAGGACAGCTTCCGCGCCGTCATCCGGGGCCGGGCGGCGCACGCCGGCGCGTCGCCGGAGAAGGGCGTGAACGCGATTGGCATTGCCGCACGCGCCATCGCCGGGATGCGCATGGGGCGCATAGACCGCGAGACCACGGGCAATGTCGGAGTCATCGAGGGCGGGGTTGCGACCAACATCGTGCCCGACCGGGTGCGGGTCGAGGGTGAGGCGCGCAGCCATGATAATGGTAAGCTGGCGCGGCAGTTGCGCCACATGCTGAAGCGACTGCATGACGCGGCGGCCGCGGGTGGCGGCGGAATCGAGATCGAGATCGAGCCGCAGTACCGGTCTTTCAACCTGGCGGCCGGTAGCCCGGTAATCCAAGTTGCCGCCAGCGCCGCGTGGAGCATCGGCCGCCGGATGAAGCTTGAGGCCACGGGCGGCGGCAGCGACGCCAATATCTTCAACCAGCACGGAATCGCGACCGCGTGCGTGGGCTGCGCTTACGACAACCCGCACAGCCCGCGCGAGCGCATGGAGATCAGCGAATTCGAGCCGCTGGGGCGATTTGCGGTGGCGCTCATCAAAGCGGCAGCCGCGGTGATTTAAGGTGAAACATGCGCTTGCAGTTTGACCCAGAGGTGGATTACTACGAGGTGTTGCAGGTGCACCCCAAGGCGCACCCGGAGATCATCAAGCGCGCCTACCGCACCCTGGTGGCGCAGCTTCACGCGCACCCCGACTTGGGCGGCAGCCATCAGCAGATGGTGCTCATCAACCGCGCCTACGAGGTGCTGAGCAACCCCGAATTGCGCGGGGAATACGACCGCTGGCGCCAGGCGGAGGCGGCGGTGACGCCGCGGCCCGCTGCCAGGCCGCCGCGCGCCCCGTCACCGCCGCGCGAAGCCGCCTCAGTTGCCCACACCATTGTTGCTTTATGCCCTGCATGCGGACGGCGCAACCGCGTCTCGCAGGAGATAGACCTGGCGCGCGCCCGCTGCGGGAGCTGCGGCGAGCGGCTTATCCCCGCGGCGACGCGGGAGGCGGGCGCAGATCGCGCCGCGGGGGGAGCGCACGCGCGGCGCCTGCCGCAGGCGCTCTACAACGAGCTTTGTCGCGAGGGGCAGGTTCGGGTGCGGCTCGATCGCGTGGCGCGGGGCAGCCGCATCGTCTGCCGCCGCTGCCGCCGGCCGTGGTGGGCGCCCATGAGTGGAAGGCCGGCGCAGCGGTGCCCGGCCTGCGGCTCGGAGGAATGGCTGACTTTCCGCCTCTTCAAGTGCTCGGCGTGCGGGCACGAGTTCGAGTCGGATAACCTAGGGGCCTGGCCCTATGTGCTGCACCCGGCGTGCCCGGCATGCGGGGCGCGCAACTGGAACCGGAGGGCCGAGCGCAGCCCGCTGAAGTGGGTCATGCGCCTGGCGTCGCGGCGGAAGTAATCGGCTTATTGCGGCAACCCGACGCGGGCGCGCGGAGACTTCGAGACGGCCATCTTGGCTCGCTTTCTTCCGGCGGCGCCTTTCCGCTACCGTTTTTGCGACGCGCGGTTTGCGGTTTCGTTGGCCCGGAGGTCCACGATCCCCGCGAGGGCAAAGCTGGTGGAGGTGGTGGATAATAGATTGATTCGTTCAAAATGCGCACCCGCCGGGCCATGCGCTGAATAGGTAAGTTCCAGGCGCACCGGCGCCAAAGCGGTGGCGCCAAGCGGGCGGACCGATGCCTGCAAGTAGCGTGACGTGGTGGTTGCGCGCGCAGCCCTTGCCGCGTACTCTGGGTGCGCATACAAGCGGCTCGGCTTGATATCCACGGTAAGCCGTCGTTCGGTCCCGATGACGACCGGCCCCACGTCATAGACCGTGCGGCCATATTGGAGCCAGCGCGCGAAGAGGTCATCAAGGGCAGCACCCCGCTTACCCAGGGCGAGCAACTCATGTATCCTGGCGGCGAAGCGATGGGGAACCCCGTCAGCTCGCAGCAATGATAGGCTGAAGTCAATCCACGCCGCGCTGCGGACCTCTGCGTCCTTACTGCTCAGAGCGATTTTCCACGCTTGGAACAGTTTGTTGGCGTCAACCAACTCGCCGCGGTGGGCGCTGACTGTTCCCAGTCCTTCGCAGCCAAGCATACGTGCATCCGAATACTTGCTCTGCAACAGGCGCATCCACCAAGATAGGAGATCAACGCGCGGCTGTGAGTTAGAGATGTACGTCAAGAGGGCGTGCACCGCGGCGCGGCGGGTGAGATACTGGCGGCTTTCCGCCGCCGCCAGGAGAATCCGCACGCCAGCCCGCGACTGACGCAGGGTTTCCGCCGCGCGCTGCGGGTGGAAGGCGTAGAGGTCAATCCATGCCGCGGGCACGGTCAGCACAGGGCGAGCCGCTAGCGTCGCGGTGAACGCCAGGCCGGCGATGGGAAGCCACAGCAGGCGGCGTTGAAGCCCAGCCACCTGGGCGTGGGGAACTTGACCGAGGCGCGCCAGCAGCAGGTATGTCAGCCATATGACCGGACCAAGGGGGAGCGCGATGATGGCCCAGACCCAAGCGCCGAATGAGTCGGAATGTCGGTGATAGAGCAGGATGGCAGCGGAAGCGAGCAGCCAGACGAGGCCATACCAGAACCAGACATTGGTCACGGCGGCGACAATGCGCTCGCCCCAGAGCGGCTCTCCGTAGGCGATGATCGCAGTACCGGTGTAAGTCTGAGGGGTTAAGCCGCGCTCGGTCCGGCGACCCAGATCCACGCTGTGGAAGCCGGCCGCGGGGATGCCCGCAGACTTCAGCTTCTTCTTGAGTAAGTCCGATGACGCACTGGGTGACGCGGCGCGCTTGCCCGATGCGCCGAACCTGATACGGAACCAGTCGGCTTCGGGCAAGGGCTGAGCTTGCCGGCCCAAAGATGGATCGCTGAACACGAGCTTGGCCGAAGGATCAATGATGCCCATCCAGACAACGAGCGGATGATTATCGCGATATCGCAAAAGCGTCAGCCAGAATTCTATGGGGTCGGGTTGCCGATGGGCATATATCCACAGCGTGTCGTCTCGCGTGGCCATCTCGGAAGCCACGAACCCGGGCTGAATCTCAGACATGACGAAGTAAAGCCAGAGCCCGATCGCGGCGCACAGCGCGACCACGCCCAACATCAGTTTAGCCAAGCGTAAGTGCACGGTCACACCTCCGGTCCAACCCTGATGGATTGATTGCAGTGAATCGCCGAGCGAATCGAGGTCCCCCAAGTGTTCCAGCGCGTCCCTCTGAGCTTCCGCTTCACCGAGCCCCCGGGAGTGCAGGTCGGCCTCTGCGTCATCCAAATGGCTTGCGATTTCCGCCTCGATATCCGCCCGGTGCCAAAATGGCAGGCGCAGTCGTTGCCGCAGTGGCCGAAGCTCAGCCCTCATGCGTTGAAGTCCAGCACCAGGCGCACGGCGTTGACGTGGGCTTCGAACTCGCGCCGGCCTTGCGCAAGCGCCTTGCGCCCAGCCGCGGTAATGGTGTAGTAGCGGCGGTTCGGCTTGCCGCGCTGCTGCCGCCACTCGGTCTTGACCAAGCCGTCTTTCTCCAGTTGGTGCAGCACCGGGTAAAGGCTGCCCTCCTTGAACTGGAAGTGGTTCTGGCTGCGCGCATCGAGGTCTTTGATGATGCGGTAGCCGTACATCGGCTCCTCGCTGATGAGGCTGAGCACGAGCAGGGCAATGTGGCTGGTTGAGACCAATGTCTTTGGTTGCTCGGACATACGAATTCCTCCTAAATACCTAGTCTCTTATAGCATAGACTATCTAGGCATGTCAAGGCATTTTTCGGACCTGGACGGAATTGCCGGCTTCGAGGGGATGGCTAGCCGGCGCAGCTAGCCCGTCCTATTCATACCCTGAGGTGGGTGCACGCAGGCGAGCCTACTTCGCCCTGCGAAGCGGGCTACGAAGGCCCGCGAAGCAGGGACGCCTGCGCCACCGAGTATGAATAACCCAGGTTAGGGCGGGAGCCAGGCTCCCGCCCTCCAGTTCCGCCCTTCGTTTAATCCGCGTTGATCCGCGGCTATGCCTGCATTCAATGCCCGATGCTTGCCGCCCGCTCCTCGAACCACGCATAGAATTCCTCGGAGTCAGTTTCCTCGGAGGCGAGCTTCATGCGGGCGCGCGGACGCCCCTGGACATAGGCCAGGTGTGACTCGAAGGCGGTCTGGTCGCGGTTGCGATCTACCTCGATGAAATGCCGCAGCGAGCAGTCCGGCACCTCGATCCCCGCGTCAGGCGGCACCGCGCAGAGATAGGTGATGAGCTCCAGGTTCTCTTCGCTCACCTTCAGCTCCGGCCACTCACCGGCGATCATCTGGGCGATCTCGTTGTCCTGGTCGGCACAGCGAGTCGCATATTTCTCGAGGGTGTCAACCGCATCGGCGAGAAAGGCGCCGATGGCGCCGCTGGGGCCGAAGAGCTTTCCCGCCGCCAGCATCGCAGCGTCGTCGGAGGCGCCGCCGCCGGTGCGGTGCCTGATGTAGAGGTAGCGCACGGTGTCCTTGGGCAGCCGCTCGCGATCACAGTCATCGGCGATGATGAGGCCGTGCGCCCGATAATCGGCGAGGCGGCTTTCGTGCGCCCCCTTGGCGAGATCGCGCGCACTGAGGCCCAGGCGATGCATGACCTCGGTGTCAACCAGGTACGCCGCTCCGCCGCCGATGGCGATGTTGTATTTGCGCTCCACCCGGCGGCGCACCTCGGTGTCATCGCGCCGGCCGCCGACATAGAACCCGCGCAGCACATTTGCGGGTTCCACCTCGATCTGCCGGAAGAGCCCGAGGTCGAGCAGGCAGCCGGCGTCCTCGGTGACAAGGAGGCTGCCCGCGTTCCCGGCGATGGCGCGGCGCACCCAGTCCGCGATGTCGTCAATTAGGGCCTGGCGCTGGCGGGCGATGAGCCTGGGATCGCGGCCGAGGGAGGCGATGATATCGTCCATGGTGGTGTTGACGTAAGGGTGGTGACGAAAGGCGGCATGGCCCTCGTGGGCGTGGCCCTCGACCGACTGCATGAGGATGGCTTCCTCGACCATGCGCGTAGTGCGCAGCCGCGTGCCGGTGACGAGCCACTCGAAGTCCTCGCGCACTACGTCATCGGGGGCAACGCCGGGTGGGCGCTGAACGGCATGGCGATGGTGACGTGAAGGCATGGCGATCTCCATTTCGGGCGGGCGCGGTCACAGCCGAGGCCTGCCCGCCGCAGCCTCAGCGAAGGCGGGGCGGCTGTCCCACACCTACATCTGTCCCATGAGCTTGTGCATCTGCGGGATGACGCGAACCATGGCAAGCAGCTGCTTGGCTGCCGCTTGCAGGCCAAGCGCTCGTTCGGGCGATGGCGGCGCCGGCCCCTGCGCCACATGCGAGGCCGGCTGGAGCACGAGCGGGATTTGGGGGCTCACGGCCGAAAGCAGCCGGCAGAGGCGCTCGATCTCCTGGTCTGTGGTGGATTCCACGAACACCGCCTTGGCGAATAGCAGCGCGCCGCGCCCGATGAATGGCCGCGCGGTGTCGAGGAAGGCTTGGTGCTCGTCCCAGCATTGGAAACCCGTCGCACTGGGCAGCTTGACATCCATAGCAATGACATCAACCGCATCAAGCGCAACCCCTAGGGCGCTGGCAAGTGTGCCATTGGTCTCCAGGTAAACCTGCAAACCGTTAGCGCGTATCTGCTGTCCCATCTGGCGCACCAGATCGGGCTGCAGCAGCGGCTCGCCGCCAGTGAAGCTCGCTGAACCATGCAGACCGGGCGGCGCGTTCAGGCGCAGCGCGAGCGCCGCGGCGCGCGCCGCCTCCAGGGGGTTCGGGTGATCCTCGAAATCACGCTCACCGGCGGTGTGCTCGATGCGGCAGTGAAGCGTTTGTTCGCGCGCCCACGCGGTGTCGCAGTAGGCGCAGCGCAGGTTGCACCCCACCAGGCGGACAAAGAGCTGCCGCTCGCCCACCCACAGGCCCTCGCCCTGGATGCCGGAGAAGATCTCGCCGATGTAGCCGGTGGTCATTTACTGGCGGGCTTTGATCGGACGGCCTGATGGAGGGGACGCGGGTTCCAGCGGAGGCGTTCCGTGGCGAGCGCCTGCGCCGCTGCCGCGGCCTCTGAGCCGCCCAAAGGGTTTAGGGATTCGAGCATCCGCACCATGATCTGCCGCGTCTTGAGCGAGAATCGCCCCAGGCGCACCCAGTCGAGTGGCTGGACCTCCTCTCCCTTGGCATTGACGGTGGCGCCGACGCGCGGCTTCTCTTCGCTGCCGTTCCACATGGCCTCGGTGATGGTCCGGGCGAAGCGCTGCATGTCCTGGCGGTCGAAGACGATGCTGGCGTCGTACGCATCGAGCGCGAACCCAACGTCAATGGTGCCATGCGAGGTATCCTCGACGCTCGCCATAGCGCGGGCGTCTGTGTCCCACGAGCCCGCATAGTCCCAGTAATTCCACTCGTAATGTTCGCCGACGAGGCGCAGATTGCGCTTGAAAAAGCGAGCCATCCTTTGGGCGCGTTCACGGTAGCGCGCGTTGCCCGTGATGCGATAGAGGGCGATGAAGGTTCGCCCCAGCGCGAGGTACTGATTGTGGGGCAGCGATGCCTCCGGGAACCGCTGCGCGGGGTCGTTCTGGGCGATGTATAGGCCGCTGCCGTCTGGCAAGTCGCGCCAATATGGCTCCCACTTAGGGAGCAGTTGCGTCGCCATGATCTGGAGGTAGCGTTTCGCCGCCTCGCGGTAGGTTGGCGCGAGCGAGGTGTCATCATGCACCGCGGCGCAGAAAAGGGCGATGGGCGTCAGCACCATCCCGTCGTGCACAACATACTCCATGGGCTTGGGCGCCTGTGTCTTCACGACGAAACGGTCGCCAGGCTGCGGCTGGCCCTTGACCGCTAGCACCACGCCGGGGATTTGCAGAATCTGCCCGTCAGGCGCCAGATCGGTGGCAGCAACGCGCTCGCCCGTCGTGGTGTCGGTGATCTCGATCACTCCTGACGGGGCAACGCGCAGCTCGTAATCGTGGCCGGTGACTTTGTGCGCCGTCTCGATGTCATAGATGCGCGGGGGAGTGGCCTGGACGCTGGCCGGCGATGGGTTGTCGGGCGCCGCTTCGGCCCGAGCCAGCGCGACCGAGTAGCGGGTGGTGCGCCAGCCTGGAAACAGTTCATCCCCCGGCGAGAGGTTGGCGAATATGACGTCCGCGTGGCGCACGATCCGGTCGAGCCATGCCGGGTCGCGCGTCGCTTCGTACATCCAGTAATAGCCTGTCAGGACGTAACTCTCGCCCCAGGCGAGGATGCCGGAATCGGCGGACTTGAAATTGTCGCTTTGATCCAGGGCGGAGATGGCGGCCTTGACGGTATTCGCAAACTCGGAAGACAGTGGTGTGCGGCTAGGTTGCGAAGACCCAGCCGCAGCCGCCCCGAGTGCCCCCAGAGCGATGGTAATGCACATTCGGCTTGCCCTGACCACGCCTACTCCGAGTCGAGGGGCAAGGTGACGGGCAGGCCCGTGCGCGCCGATCTGTAAACGCCCAAGATAATCTCCACCGCGCGCCGCGCGTCCTCGCCGCTCACCATCGGCTTGCGGTCTTGGCGTATTGCCTGCGCGAGATCCCAGATCTGCCGCTGGTGGCCCTGTACGCCAATCGCCGTGGGGTCGGACGCGGCGCCGTCGCGCTCGATGGTCAAAGATGCGCGCGCCTGCTCTAGCGTCTCGCCCGGGACCTCCCATTTCACCAGATCATCGGCGTCCACAACGATGCTGCCTTGCTCGCCGTTGAACTCGAGCCGATGATCCATGCCGATGACCGAAGTCGCGCCTTCGAGCACGCCAAAGGCGCCGCTTTCAAAGGTCAGGGCGGCGACCGCGGTGTCCTCGACCTCAATCTTGCGCACCAGGTGATCGGCATGAGCGTAGATGGTCTTGACCGGCCCCATGATCCACTGAAGCGCGTCCACGCAGTGCACTCCCTGGTTCATCAGCGCGCCGCCGCCGTCCCACTGCCAGGTGCCGCGCCAGCCCGCGCTGTCGTAGTACTCCTGGCTGCGGTAGTACTTGAGATAGGCGTCGCCGAGCACCATCTTGCCCAGCTTGCCCGCCTGAACCGTCTCCCGCACCCTCTGCCACACCGGCTGCGTGCGGCGCTGGAAGATCACGCCCAACTTCACCCCGGCCTTGGCGCATTCGGCGATCATGGCGTCCATTTTGGCCAGGTGAATATCCATCGGCTTCTCGCACATCACGTGCTTGCCGGCGCGGGCGGCATCTATGGTCATGTCGCCGTGCATGCCGCTGGGCGTGCAAATGCATACCGCGTGGAGGTCATCGCGGGCCAGCAGCTCGTGGTAATCGGTGTGGTAATCCACGCCATGCTTGGCCGCCAGTTCCTTCGCTTTCTCCTCGACGATATCGCAGACCGCGACGAGTTTGAGGCCGGGCACAGCCGCGATAGCGCCCGTGTGCCAGGGGCCGATGACCCCGCACCCGATGACCCCAAAGTTGATGGTTTCGGTCACCGCAAGCCTCCATCTGATGAGCATCGGCGCAAGCGCCTGAGTGCGAGATACGATGCGGCGCCCGAATGTCCCTTCTGCGAAGCGGACAATCAGGGCGCAGGCCCAGTGGGCGCGGGGTCGCCCGACCCCGCGGGAAACTCGCGGCTCGCCTGAGGCGAGTGAACTTCAGCGCTTGCGCGCCTCTGGCGCGAAGCCGCGCCCAAGGGAGCGCTGCCCCGCGAGTGACGTCTTTGCACGAAGCTGATGTGGTTACGATTCGCGGACACCCCCAACCCGGGACTATGGCGTGCCAGTATGCGTCAAACGTGATAGAATACAAGGAGACTTGCCGAGGAGGGCTTGATTGGCGCGAGATATGTCGGGCCGCGCAGACCGTCGGTCGGGTGTGCGCCGCGCAATACCAGTGCTGCTCTGCGAAGTAGCTCGCTACGTGGCACAAGTGAGCGGCATCCTGGTTTGTGCCGGCGCGCTGCTGTTGGCGGCGTTGTTCGTCGCGGGCTGCGGGATGTCCACCGGGGGCGGCAATGGTTCGGCAACAACGGCGGCGCAGACGGTCGGGCCCGCAGCGCCGCCAGCGCTTGGCGCCCAGGAGGCGAAATCTCGCGGGGCAGCCGAACCGGTGACCCAGGTGGCGGTTTTCCTGCGGGCCGTCGGGAGCGATTTCAAGACGCTGTCGCCGGCATGGGGCGAAGTCTCGCTCGTGCGGACCCAGGGCGAGCCGGCGGCCCTCGAAGTTGAGGCGGAGGCGCAACTGAAGCCGGACGCTCTTGCCCTCATCGCGCGCGGCAGCGCGCCCGTCGGCGAATATGATGGCGTGGCGCTGCGACCGCCAAAAGGCGGGAGCCATCCCTGGATCAGATTCGCCGCCGACAGTTCGGCGATACCGCTGCGACTGCCCGATCGTATTGATCTCAAGTTTGATGCCACCAAGCTGGCCGCCGATGGGCATCTTCTGCTCGTCATTACCCTGGATCTCGCCGGGCTGACGGGCAAGGATGAGTTGAAGGTCACCTCGCGCCACTTCCAGGCCGGTCCGCTGCCTGAGGATCAGGCCGCCGCGCTCAAGGGCCAGGTCGCGCCTTCTGCGGCGCTCGCGCGGGTGTATGCCTGCTGGGGAAAGGGCGGTGCGCCGATGGCGACGACCCAGGCCGATGCGTTTACGGGGCAGTACGTTCTGGCCGGCCTGCCCCCAGGCGAGTACTATGTGCGCGTCACCGCCGCTGGATACCAGTCATTCCAGGGCCCTGACCAGCCCATCGCGCTGGCGGCGGGCAAGGCCGCGGAAGTGCCGCCGGTCGTGCTCCTGCCCGCACCGGGCTTTGGTGGAAGGTAGTCGCACTCCCCGCGGCACGTTTTTTGCTGCATGGAGCCATGGTCGCGCCGAGCCGCAGGCGCCCGAGCGCGTGAGCGACAACAGGAGGGAGAAATGAGAGGTCGGATTTTACTGATGCTGGTTGGCGCGGCCCTGGCCGCGGCGGCAATACTGGGCGCCGGCGGCTGCGGCGGCGGAAGTTCCTCGGTGCAGACGGGCACCGGACGGGTAGGAGTTCTGCTCACAGATCAAGCAGGCGAGTTTGAGCAGGTGCTGGTCACGGTGGTGGGCGTGGAGGTACATTCCCCCGGCGGCGGATGGGTTACGGTGGCGACGCAGCAAGACATTGACGGCTTTATCACGCAGCCGATTGACCTGCTGTCGCTGCAAAACCTGGAGAAGCTCGTGGGCATGGGGACGATTCCCGCGGGGTTCTACACCCAGTTGCGCTTGCTGCTTTCGCCTCAGGCGGAGGTAGTGGTGGGCGGACAACACGAGCCTTTGCAGATACCCAGCGGCTCGCAGACGGGCCTGAAGGCGCTCAACTTCGCGGTCCCCGCTACCGGCGTGGTCTATCTGCTGATTGACATAAAGACCGACCAGATCACGCACGCCGATGGCAAGTACGTGCTGCCGCCGACCGCCATCTCGGTGACCGTGTTCACGGGGACCTTTGGCGCGCTGCACGGCACCGTCTCTCCGTCGAACAGCGGCGCGGTAGTCACGGCGTTCTTTGCGGGGACGAGCGTGCCCGTCGCCCAAACGACCATAAATCCGACGGATGGGTCCTATACGATCCCGGATCTGCTGGCCGGCGACTATTATCTTAAGGTCGCGGCCACGGGGTTCGAGCCGTTCGATTCGCTGCCGACGACGTTTGCCGTCACCGCGGGCGCCACAACAGAGGTTCCGCTCATAACCCTGACGCCGACGCCGTAGCAGAAGGCAATCCGGCGAACCGGTGCGGCGCGGACAGAGAAGCGCTGTCCGCGCCGCACCACTCGAGACTGCTCCGGCAAAACGGCGGCCCCTTCGGCCTCACTCAGGCCTGGACTGAGCAGCGTCGAAGGGGCAAGCCTGCGCCCGCCATTCCCAGAGGGGGGGCCAGGCGGCCACGCCCTACAAGTTGGCGGCCTCACCAACGCTTGGCATTTACGGCCCATGCTCGCTCGCGCTTGACACGTCACTGCGCGGCCAATATCATTGCGCGTAGCACCGCCCTGTCCCTAGGTCGCCTTGGCGACCGGGATGGCGGTCACAGACCTAGCCACGAGTCTTTCCATGTCCGATGCTTCTACCGAACGCAGCCCAGGCTTGCCCACCGCCGGCGGGTTTACCCGTCCCGAATGGGACGAGTACTTTATGCTGCTGGCGAAACTGGCGGCGATTCGCTCGACGTGCCTGTCGCGACCGGCGGGGGCGGTGATCGTGGTTGACCAGCAGGTGCTGGCGACGGGTTATAACGGCTCCATGCCCGGGGTCGCCCACTGCACCGACGAGGGCGTCTGCTTTCGCCGCAGCTTCCGCGCCAGCGAGCAGGACAAGTATGATCTCTGCCGCGCGATCCATGCCGAAGCCAATGCCATCGCCCAGGCGGCGCGGCGCGGGGTGAGCATCGAGGGCGGGACGGTCTATACCACTCTCGCCCCGTGCTTCGTGTGCACTAAGTTGATGGCCAGCGCGCGCATCCGCCGCGTCGTCTATGAGCACGAGTACGAATCCCCCGACCGCGAGCGCGATGCGATGTGGCGCCAGGCCATGGTGGAAGCCGGCATCGAGTGCCAGCAACTCAGCCTCACCAGCGAGACCATCGAGCGCGCGCGCCGTCTCATATCCACGACCACATCGCTGCGCCGGCCGCTCAGCGAAACGGGCGAGCCGATGGAGGACGGATCGTGATCCCCGGCAGCCAGCCGGTTATCTGTGTCACGGGACGCACGCTGCCCCAGGCGTGGCAGAATGCGATGCTCGCCCTCTATGAGGGCGGCGTTGATACCGCCACGTCGTTCGACCGCGCGGGTGATCCCCAGAGCAAAGATGCCACCGTGCTCATCACCGTCGAGGAGCCCTTCGCCGAGCCCAGGATACACAAGAAGGCCATCCCCGCCGGTTTGGAGGAGCTGGAGATCTATCGCCTCGAAGTAGTCGCGGGGGTGCATGACCACTGGATCAATCGCTTCGGGGAGGAATGGAACTACACCTATCACGAGCGCCTTTTCGCCTATGATGCCAGGGACGGCAAGCCGGTCAACCAGATCGAGACGATGCTGAATCAAATCTGTGAAGCCACGGATCTCTACCGGCGGCGGTTCCAGGTGGTGACGTGGATCCCGAGCGTTGACCCGCACATCATTGATCCGCCGTGCTTGCAGCGGCTGCACGTGCGGCTGCTGCCGGCGGCGGACGGCTCGTGGACGCTCAATCTCAACACCGACTGGCGGTCGCGCGACGGCTACAAGGCGTGGTTCATGAACGTGTTCGCGTTCACCGATTTCCAGCGGCTGCTGGCGCAGGAGATTTCGCGGCGGCGGGGGATCGAGGTGCGCGTGGGGCGCTACTGCGATAAATCGGATTCGCTGCACATTTACGGCAAGGACCTGGAGGGCGTGGGCGGGTTCTCGGGGTTCCTCGCGCAGCTTCGCGAGAAGTCGCTGGAGGAGCTGTGCTGGACGAGCGAGTTCTGCGCGCCGATATTCGGCGAGGCGCGCCACCGGCTGGCGGCGCAGCTCGACGCCGAGCGCAAGGGCCTGGGCAAAGGGGTCATCGCGCCGGGCGCGGACGCGGCGAACTTCCCCTATCCGGCGGAGTGGGATAGGTAGCCGCCGCAAAGCGATGGTGAACTATGAAGGGTCGCTTGCCCAGAAAGAGCGAACTGCCATGGTTCTGGCGGCCGGCGTTTACTGCCATTCACGTGGTGTTCCTCGTGGTTGTCGCGGGGCTGATCGGGCTCGCGCACTACCAAGTGCCGCAAATACGCGCGGCCGGTGCGCCACTTTTGTCTCCGGTCGCAGCGTGGGGACTTTACACGGCTCTGTTCATTCTCGGGGTCGGCATCGGGTTGCTGGGCGCCCGCAGTTGGCTGCGATGGTTCAAGGAGAACTGGGAGTTGCGGCTGGAGCATTACCACCGCTACGGCTGGCCGTGGTGGAAGTCGTTGGTAGCCGGCTTCACCCGCGAGTTCTGGCGGAGCGCATTGCGGACAAGCGGACCGGCTGGTGGCCGGTGGCTGGAGGTAGCCCTCATATCCATACTGGTCTTCTGGGGATCCGCGGTCTGCGGAGGAGCGATTGAATACGCGATTACCCGTGAGGTTGGCGCAGGCCCCGGCATCGCTTTCTTCGGGTCGCTTGTGGGCCTCCAGATTCCGTTTCTGCGCATGATACGGCGGCTGGATGAGTAGCACGTTTCGCGCGGTCTGAAGCACGACGGGCCGGTTCGGAGAAGTTCCCCCGTGATCCCAAGACGTGGGATGCCCAAGCCAAGATTCTTCGACTGCGCGCCTGGCTGACGCTCGGCGCTCCGCTCAGAATGACATCTTGCGGAGCCTTCGCGGCGGGCGGCGCAAATTGTGAGACGGCCTGAGGAGACCGGCCCCTACGTTCGAATAGCACACAGTCCAAGCCTGTCCACGGCGGGCGGTGGGGCCGAGCACCATAGTAGGGCAGACGGCGCTGCCATCCGCCTTCCTTTTCGTGCCCCGCGGGCGCGTGTCGCCGACTCTGGTGGGGCAGGCGTCCCGCCTGCCAATACTACATCAGTGCGCTCGCAGCCGAGACGGCTGCGCCACCAAGAGTAGTCTGTGCCACGCAGTGACGCGCATCTTCGCGATGCATTCCCACGCAATCACACGCCGGTGGGCTTGTCTGATTCGTGCGCCGAGGACGGCTCCGTGCTTGATGCTTGCCCCGCCTGCTCGCCGAGATGGGGTAAGCGGGCGAGGATGTCGGCGAGCTTGATGCCGGTCATCGCCTCGATCACCGGCGGCAGTTGGGCGATGATCTTGGTGACATCGCGGGTAACGCGGTCAGCGCCGGCGGAATCGCCCCCGGTCGAAACGATGACGATCTCCTTGGTCTTTGCCAGCGGCTCGGCGATGGCGGCGGCGATCTGCGGCAGCTTCTCGATGAAGGTCTGGGCGATGGCGGCCTCGTTGTAGGCGCGCCAGGCATCGGCTTTTTTGGCCATCGCCTCGGCTTCCGAAAACCCCTGCGCCTTGATGACGTCGGCCTGAGCGAGACCCCTGGCCTTGTTGGCGTCGGCCTCGGCAATGCCTACGGTGCGGGTGGCGTCGGCCTGGCCGCCGGCGGTGGTGCGCAGGCGGAATTGCTCGGCCTCGGCCAGGGTCTGGATCCTGTACTTCTCGGCCGCGGCGGGCTTTTCGACGGTCGCGGTGAGCTCCCGCTGTCTGCGCTCGATCTCCTTGGCCTGGACGTCAATCTGCTTTTCTTTCTCGATCACCTGCACCTGGACTTCCTCGGCTGTGACCAACTGCGAGGTCTTGAACTTCTGCAAGTCATAGGCGAGGTCGGCTTCCGCCTGCTTCTCTGAAGAGGCGGCCTTGTATTGGGCGATGTTGATATTGTAGTCGCGCTGCGCCTCGGCGATCTTGGTATCGGCGCCGTATTTCGCCTGCTGGCCCTCCTGGTTGGCGACCGCGGACCTGATGATGGCATCGCGCGCTGCCTCCGCCTCCCCGATCACCGCGTCGCGCTTGACCTGGGCGATGCGAGGCTTGCCCAGCGCCTCGAGATAGCCGTGGCTGTCGCGAATGTCCCTGATGGTGAAGGAGACTATGGTAAGCCCCATGTTTACGAGGTCGGTCGCAGCCACATCCTGCACCCTCGCGGCGAAGGCCTCGCGGTTCTGGTAAACCTCCTCGACGGTGAGGGTGCCGAGGATGGCGCGCAGGTGGCCCTCGACGGTTTGCAGGGCGATCTGGGCGATCTCGGTTTGATTTTTGCCCAGGAATTGCTCGGCCGCGGTTCTGATGGAGACATCGTCGCCGCGAACCTTGATCTGGGCGATGCCGTCAACCACGATGGGCACCCCCTGGCCGGTATAAACCTCGGGGGTGCGCACCTCCAGAGTTATGATCTCAAGTGAGAGGGTATCCACGCGCTCCAGCACCGGCCACACGAAAGCGCCGCCGCCGACGCGGATGCGAAAGCCGACGCTCTGGAGCGCGCCGTCGGGGGCGCGGATGGTGCGGCGTTTGCCCGAGATGACGAGCACCGTATTGGGCCCGACTTTGACGTAGCGGCTGGAGTAAACGACGATGAAGAGGACGATGACGGTGATGATGGCACCCACGACGAGCGGGATGCCGCGCCCGGGGGTAGCAAGCAACCATTCCATAGCTGGCCTCCGTGGCCGGTTTATTCATGACCCCGTGGCGGTGAACAAACCGGTTCTAAGTTTGGTCCGGCTGCGTCCCAGGACTGTCGGCAGCCGGCTCGGCAGGGGCGACGTAAGCGGTATTGCCGACGACGCGGGTTATCTTAACCGGCGTGTGGCGCTCGATGGGCTGCCCGGTGTCGGAGCGGGCGATGCTGGTGTAGCGGCCGCCGAGGGTCACGTAGGCGACCTCCCCGACGCCGTCGCCGGGGATGGCGACGGTGACCTCGCCGATGAGGCCGACGATGGCGCCCATCTGCACTTCGCTCGACGCTTGCACTGAGGCGAAAACGCGGTAGAAGAAATAGAAGACGCCCCAGGCGACGACGAAGCCAGCGAGCACCGAAGCGGGCAGGGTGATGGGCAGCCCGTACTTCAACATCTTGGCAAGGATAAGCCCGGTGCCGCCGAAAACGGTGCTGAAGGTGGCGATGGTCATCGGGGAGAGCGGGGAAATGGCAACTTCGCCGGGGCCGGCGCCGGCGTGGGCCTCGCCATGACCCGCGCCCACATCGTGAGCGGTGCCGAAATCGTGAGCCGCCCCCTCAAACCCGGCGCCGGCCTCGATCCCCCCATGCTCGAAGCCAAAGAGCCCCCCGAGGAGCGCGGCGATGCTGGCGTAAACCACGCCGGAGATGAAGCAAATCCAGTAGGCAAAGACGTCCCACCCCATCGCCTTTTCCCTCCTGCCCAACAGCGCCATTCGGCGCCGGGCGCGGGTTTACCTTCATTTGTGGGCGCGCAAGCACTTAGAGCCTATCCGAAAAATCCGGAGGACCCGGCCGGAATGTCATTCTGAGGCGAAGTGGCTAGGCTCGAAAGAGCCGCCACGGCGGCCCGAAGGGCTTAGTGTTCTGTCAGGATAGATATGAGACTGCATTGAGGGCTGAGCTGGGGCCTGTCGAAGCGGAGCAGCATCCGCTGGACAGGAGAGCCCCGTGCAGCGCACCATTCGATTCAGCCGCTGG
>Ga0315289_10004431_pt1 | contig 20953 bp, 13 predicted proteins | sample YL17G11_40_MG_FD_203452 | JGI IMG/M metagenome (GOLD analysis project Ga0315289, IMG submission 203452) | Sediment microbial communities from Yellowstone Lake, YNP, Wyoming, USA - YL17G11_40 | ecosystem: Environmental > Aquatic > Freshwater > Lake > Sediment | place: USA: Wyoming | collected... | reverse complement strand
TCAAAAGTAGTATCTGGAAATTCCAAATTCCAGGGTAAATTTTTCTTTATACATTCAATAAATTCTTTCGTTATAAGCACACTCAAATTAAATTTAGTCAGCATTCCAGGATTTCTTTTTGCGGCAATGAACTCTTCTATTCCTGGATTCCAACAACTTAGGCATCCGAGCATAGCTCCTTTGCGTATTTTGTTTTTACCCTTAGAACCTTTTTTAGAGGTACCACTTCCTTTGGTAAGCGCTGAAGAAGAGATATCCCACAATTCCATAAATTGAATTGTTCCCGATGTCTCCACACCAATCCCTGTTACAAAAGAACCCCGTGGTCGTAGTACATCAAAATTGCACCCATACCCACCCTCAGACGCCAAGGTCTTAGCCTGTCTTGCTAACTCTTCATAGATACTTGAGATACTATCTTGATTTTTACCACGGAACCCACCAACAAAACAGTTGTTGTATGTAGTTCCTCTTAAATTTGTACCAGCATTAGATAATATTCTTCCACCAGGAATATATTTAAATTCAGACAAAAGCGTATAATACCTTTCTTCCCAATACTTTTTATCTTTCTCCACTGATGCAACACACTTTGCAACTCGTCTAAATGTGTCCCATACAGTTTCATCGGTCTCCCATTTATAATTCTCCATCCACACTTGTTGGGATAAACGCTGCACAAACGGATTCCCCTCTTGTATTATCATATTTGTTCCCCCAAACACAGCCATTAAAGTTTTCTATTCAACCGTACTCCCTTCAGTCACGTCTATTGCACAAATTTCACCGCCAGATTTGAGTATCAGTGTTTCAATAGCAGATACTCTTTGTGATAGCGCCCTGCGTACCTGGTGTACCAGTTCTTTGTATTCTGGATTTTTCTCAAATTCAATGAGAACGACAACGATATCATCAACAAACTTCGAAAGAACACTGAGTTTATATGAGAGAGTTGCCTTTGCAATTTCCTCCTTATTCGAAGGAAATACTTTCTTATCTATAATCTGATGCACCACCATTATGGAATTCTCAATACTCTCAGCAAGCTTGTTGAGCATGATATATTCCTGCTTCTCAATATCATCTAGGTTATCAATTTCTTGCTGATCTGAAAGATGATTAAGCCGATTTTGAATGGGACTAAGTCTCTGTATCTTTGATTGAAGAACGCTCGTAGCGCCGCCAAAGAAATCAATCTCCCCTTCAAGTATCCTTTGAATTATTTCATTGGATTCTTGACTCGAATTCTCTCGTAAATCCAGCAACTGCTGATTATTTTTAGATACTATGAAATGATTTTTAAAATGAACAGTGAGTGCGTCGATAGTTACTTGTTTAAGAGATGATATATCATGATATGACATATGATCCCTTGAACGAAGATAATTTATCTCCATGTGATCATGCCGTATGCACACCGGACATATTCTACTTTTCTTAACATACTTTCCAAATGATGTTTCTAGGGCATCAGAAACAATAACTGCACTGTTCACAAGAGCAACACTGGTATTATCATCACTCATTCCCGCACCCCCCGAATAGTAGCAATTCGAATCTTACTTACCGAACTTGCTTTGTGCTTCTCACATCTCTTTACGTCAGAGCATAGCACAACATGATTATCTTCAACAATAGAGTACATCTCAACAACAGATGATTTTTTATCAAGCTCAGAGATATGTTTGCAGCATCGTAGTATTGTATCCATAGACATATCTTCAAGCTCGATCAAATCAAGAAAATCTTTAAGAGAAATAAAAACCTCATGCTTCTTTTCGAGAAGCATCCCATATTCAATTGAATCCAACTCTTTCTTTCGTTCAGCAATCTCATTCTGGAGCGTTGTCAGTTTTTTAGCATCATCAAATGTTTTAGTAGCTTTCTTATTCTGAGATGAGAATAGTCTATCCAGTATTGGTAGCATATCAATCCTTAACGATGGATATTACTTTCACTATTCTATTATCAGCAAAGTCAACAGCAGAAAACATTTGATTGAAATATAAACCAAAGCAACGAACTAGAACTAATTTAACAGCTACAGCATGCGCAATAGCTACATCCAACCCAGGGTGCGCCAGAAGTAAATCATTTGCAATCTGCGTAGCATAATATGCAAAATAGTAACGAATATAATTCAAAACAGTAATTACTGAAGAAGGATTCAACGCTGTTGCCAGATGACTAACGATAGCGCTGTTTTCTATGTTTTGTATGGTAATGTCGCCGTATGAACTAGCCTTCTCATTCTTGATTGCCATATCCTCTGCTATTTTTTTCTGGTGTTTCATCTCAGTCTCAAGGCCAACAAGAACACCATACAAATCATCCTGACGCTCTCCTGCGGCTTTTATCTGAGCATCCAAGGATTCAACATCATTCGTTGTATAGGAATCAACCTGAGTAAGAATCGTTGTAATATCTTGCATCCTCGTTACTAGATCAGAAAGAAATGAATTGAAATCGATCAAAGATGCTTCTACAGAAACCATCTCCTTTTCAAAGGTAACTTTCTTTCGTACAAGATAATCAATAAGTTCTTTAGAAGCATTCTTTGAAGTAAGATCACTCAACTCCGCATCAATATCAGCTAGGATAGTTTTTAATTTGCTTCTCTTTTCGTCATACCCCTCTTTTGTTGTTTTCAGAGTAGCATACTCAATACCATATTTTTCCTTTTCAAGGAGGAGTGCTTCCCGAGAATTAACCCCCGTAAATATTTTATTACGGGAATCACTGAGTATCTCGGTTTTCTTTCTCAAAGAGTCAAGATCAACCAAAATTTCCTGTATCTTGTTTTGAAGAGTAGCCACATTCAACTGTGTGTCTGCTATCTTGTTATAGGACACATCATTCTCAAGAACATAGGCAGATGTATCAGCAAGCTCAAACTTCTTCTTCAAAGGATGAAAGATATCTTTAACACTCGTCTGAAACGCCCTGGTAAATTTGAACTCCTCATCAAACGACCCGAACAGATCAAAAACATGCTTATCAAGAATAAACATATTATACAATTCATACTTGTCTATGAATTCCAACTCAGGAGGTACCTGCGTTCCCGATGCAGAATTTATTACTTTAAAGGAATCATTCCCAATTGAAACACCTATTTCTATTACAGTGTTTGTAGGAAGTGTGTAATAATTCTTAAAAGCATTCTGAAGTAACTCAACAACATACCGAGGAACTTTTGCTATTTCTTTGAAGTTGTACGCTGTTTCTTCGGTCTCGGTAGAATACTTTAAGTAATCCCAAGATATGGATTGAATCCTTGTAAGTATACTAGAAATATTGATAAACACCGTTTTGTAAACAGAGTCAATAAGCCCAGTATGCTTGATAAAATCATCATATACTTTTTCTAATAGCATTTGGTTCTCCTTGGTTCATGTATCTCATTTTATTTAATTTTATATTATAGAGCTATTGCCAACACTATCCATTCTAACTTTTATCAGATTAGGAAAGATACTATCCTCCTCAGTGTGCGTTATAACCAAAATCTGAGGGAAAAACTTAGTAAGTCCGTTAAGCATTCGCAATACTTCATCCCTGTTAAATTTATCCAGGGAACCAAAGATCTCATCCAGTATCAAAAAATTAAGAGATACCCTTGACCGCTGGGACAAAATTCTATTAAATCCCATTCGTAGTCCGAGAGCACAAATGCTTTGCTGGCCGCCGCTTAGAAGTTTATAATTTCGATACTTCCCATCAACTTCAAAAGCAATCATGAGGGGACGGTTTTTCTTCGTCTCATCTTCATATATCTTAATTTTAAACTTATGATATATTGATCGAATAATCTCATTGGCGTAATTTTCTACATCAACGACAGACTCTTTGAATAGCTCAGCGGGGATGTCTTTGAAGGCCTCGCCCAGTACCTCCAAATAATACAAACTTTCCTGTAGTTTTTTAAGTCTCTTTTTTTTATCCGCTAAAACATTTTTCTGAGAAACGACATCCTCTTCAAATTTTTGTAGTCTTCCCTGCTTAATTGTAAGGTCTTCCAGTGTTCTATTAAGAGCATCCAACTCCTGATTCAGCACATCGACATCAATATGTACATTTTCTGAAATTTGTTGCTGAAGGTCGGTTATCTTAGTATCGTACTCAGTAATACTGATTTGCGTACTTAATAGTGACGTATTGATATTTTTTAGATCGAGAACGAGACTATTATTCAATTTTGTATATGCTGTTTCAGCATCTTCCATCCGTTTCTGCATATCAACGTAATGATCCAACGTATACTTAGTATTTTTTATGGTTTCCTGTAAATAATAAACTTCTGCTGAAAAAGTATCAATTTCCTGTTGAACAGCATCCTTATCTTTTTGCAGAGCTTCCCCTGCCGTAATCAAATATTCTTTCTTCTCATCAACCTCTGCACATAATTTTTCAATGTGCTCTTTACTAACAGGCTGCTTACAACGATCACATGTTCCCTCAGATATGCTTACTCTGTCTTTTTCCAGTAGCTTTAGCTCAGCAGCGTTGTACGCAATATTCTGTGTAACAACCTGTGCACGCTTGGTTGACTCTGCTACTTGAAAAGACGCAACATCTAATTGTTTTGATAGTGTGCCCATATCAGATTGGAGTTTAGTACTATCAAAATTCTCAAAAGAGGAAAACTCCTCTTTCAACTCAGCAATAGATGAAGCCGCCTCTTTTAAAGAAATCTCGGTTGTTTCTTGTTTTAAAGTAAGATTGGCTATTTCTTGAATTCCTTTTTTCTTGAGAGATTCATACTCATTCAAAGTAGCACGAACATTTTTAATATTGCGTACCTCGCCCGCCTCTGCAGCCTTCTTATCACGCTTATCCTTAATTACTTCAATATTTTGAAGTTCAGTGGTAAGTGAGCGTATAATTGTTTCATTCTCAATAATAGTTTTATCGACGGTTTTTACTTCCTCAAGCATAGTATCAAAAGAACTCTTATTCTCTCGATAGATGCTTGCTGATCTCTTGCTAGCCGAGCGCCACAAACCAAGATCGGTAACAACATCCATATACGATTTACGAATTCCTGGGTCTGTGTCAATGAATGCAGATAAATCTTTTTGAGCAACAAATACTGAGGATAGAAACATTTTACTATCCATCCCGATAAGATTTTGCAAAAATTCTTGAGATTCTGTGTTACCCTCACACACCCTTTTTCCGTTCTCCAATACATCAAGATATGATGCCTTCTTTTTTCTTCCTCGCTCGACAACATAGTTGTTCCCCATAAGGTCAAAATCTGACTTTACAAAAGCATCATCTGTTGGTGCAAGCTTGTCGTTCCACACTTCCTCCATTCGATCAAACGTGCCAGTCCCATATAGTGAAAAAAGAAAACTCATAAGTAGTGTAGATTTTCCAGCGCCGTTTGATCTTCCCTCAGCCCCCTCAATACTTCCTGTGATACCAGTAATGCCTAAAGGAATATTTACTTTTGTGTGCTCTTTAAAAGACGAGAACCCTTTAATCTCCAGTGTATTCAGTCTCATTAACTAATATCTCCTTTCCCAGTGGGAGTATCGTATTTTTCCAATCGAAGTCTTTATCTTCCTCAAACTTCTTAGTGAGGTATTCCTCCAAAATCAAAACAGGATGTTTTGATGAAGCAGTTATTTTGACAGAACTTGTTGCTGTAGCAACAGGCAGTATTTTAGCCAAAAAACAATTCCTTGTTTTCAAATACTCTCGAACAGCACTCTCATCAACAATAGAATCATCTTGCAACTCAAGAAATACAACCTCATCAGGAGACATCCGAATCGATGAAAAGAATTCCTGTGGTTCTTTTCCAACGGGAAGTGTGTATTTCTTATAAATACGTATTCCCGGTATTGGCTCAAAATCTATCGAACTATTCTGATCAAGTGTTATGAAACCTTTCTTCTGGCCACAATCAAGATAGTCCATAAAGCATGTTGACCCAGGATACACGATACGAATACCATTACTCTTCTGGTATGCCTGAGGCATGTGCATGTGCCCGGTCAATACGAATGTATTTTTATACTGCACCGGTGAGTTAAGATCAACTATATCTCCCGCCTGGGAAAGTAGCATGCTCTCTGCTCCAAGCTTTGCCTCGGTCTCCTGTATGTGTGTAACAACAATATTGTTTGCAGCAGGATCAAGCGATTGCATTGTCATTGTCACAGCCTCTAACGTTGTTGTGTATTTGTTCTTTGATGACGCAGGACTCATGAATGGAACAAAATAAATATTCCAGCCATTCCAAGAAACCTTAGAAATAGATTTCTCTAGAAGAAAGATATTCTTAACTTCAAAACTTTCAGTTAACGATTTTATAAATACTAAAGAGTGTGAGTGTGCAGAGATATCATGGTTCCCTGGTATAATATAAAATGGTTTTCCAATAGCATCAACCTTCTTAAACCAGTTGATTGACCAACGAATACTCTCAGTAGAGGGCCGAGACGCCTGAAAGAAATCACCACCACATATTATAAGCTCAATATCCGGCTTGCACATCCGTTCGTACAATCGATCTAAAGCATTTCGTGTATCCTGCTCAGACGTTGTTATATTGTCCTCAGTCAATGTATGATATAATCTGTGACCAAGATGCACATCAGCGAAGAACATAATCATATTTTGCCTCTCTGTTATCTACTGCATAATAAATTGGAAGATCTGTTGCTGTTACATGAGAACCATCCATAACCAGGATGTCTCTATTACTTAATCCATATTCTTTCGCTAAAGATGAGACATCAACGTCATACCCAAATGTCAATTCCATCACTTTAGCTTCCTGCTGTGCTTGTTTTAGTTTATATCTGACTGATCGAGGAACCCAATCCACTTTACGCAACTCATCAATAATACTAAAATAAATCTTTTGATATGCATATGTTGAGAACTTATACCCCATTGTAATATCATATTTCTCAACAGCTTTGATTAATCCGAATACCCCATAATTAACTAAATCATTGTATTCGTATTCTCCAAAACCCTTGTTGTATACCTTTGTTACAACAAACTTAACCAACGGGATATTTTCTTCAACAATCTTGTTGCGTACTTCGATGTCCCGTGTCTCTACATACTTGTACATTAGCTCCATGTTCATCTTTCTTTTTCCCCTCATCTTTTTTTAATTTTCTTTGTAGCCTTGCAATCGCTTCTTCTAACTCAAAATTCAATCCACAAGCAGGGCATATTTTATCTTTTTTATTGAAACCGGTTCCGCATGTGCATGTAAACAGTAACGAATAGAAATTATTCATAGAAGTTTCCTGATCAATAGTAGCATGGCATTGTGGACAAGCAGTTACTCCTGGCTCAAACGTAGCTCCACAAGTGCAGCTAAACAACCAGTTATAATATTCAGTCTCTTGCTTTTTGTATATCGATAGGGTACGCTCGTAAGGAGTGAGTACCACTATTTGTTCTACTACCGGATGAATCTCTTTCTGAATCTCTGTAGCGCCAGTCTGACTTTTTTTATTTAATGTATATTTTACATAGCTATCAAGATATCTAGTAAAACTATCAATGCTGGGCTCATATCGAAGTGTTCTCTGTTTAAATTCTTGAGCGTAGTGACGAAGAACTTTAAAAAACTGGACGCGCCCATACTTCTCTATAAGAGTTCTAACATTCTCAATCCTTCGTTCAGATAGCCTGATTCCTTTTTTTGATTTATCCGCTTTGGCATCAATAGCACTCTTTAAAATACTAACATAAAAATTGTACACCTCTACCGCATCTTCTCCTGCACCAATGTAATCAGTACAAAATTGTTTGAACTTCCCCCTACGTTTTTCCATTTCGTTCTCCTCCTCCAAGGCATTGAAAAAATAAGTTTGGTTATAGTATTGTATCTCTCCATTACTTCTTTTCTGACGAAGCGCTGTAATAACATCACATGTGACATCCACAGAATATTTTTCAGATAATGTGTTTATGATCTGAATTAATTGGCTAGATGAACTCAGTGACATCTCATTAAAGAACGGTCGAGCCATGTCGTAGTGTGCTCCAAAATAGGTACGACATAGTGGGTCAAATGAGCGAGGCTCTACTATGGAAGTTTGCTCCATAATAGAGTCGTCGGCGCGGTATTCCTTATAAAGAGTTCTTGGGGGGACTCCCCCTGTAGGGGGGCTTACTGAGAGAGTAGCCATCCCTCCTTCCACTACCACTTCTGTGGGATTTCCCAACTGGCCTTTTTGGTTCGGGTTAGTTGATGTAATCTCTGTAGTAGTTTCTGTAGTAATCTCTGTAGTAATCTCTGTATACGTCTGGGTGGTTTTCCCCCCTACCTGGGGGTGATTTTCTGGGGGACCCTCCCCTACTTTTTCTGGGGGATACTCCCCTACTTTTTCTACCATACCTGGGGGTGATTTTTGGGGGGAGGGGAGTACATCCGACACATCTAATTTCTTAACTCGGAAAGTTATTTTCTTAACAGATTCTAAATTTGGCTCTAAAAACATGACATTTGTCAAATGTAGCCGTGAGGAAGTTACTATGTTTCTGAACTCCCTAGATACCAAATTTAGAGCAACTAGATTATCTATCGATTCTTTAATACGCTCTTTTGTAACACCTAAGAGGTCTGAATATTGCTGATATGTTTTTTGTAGCTTATCATATTTGAATTTTTGTTTTACCTCAATAATTTCACCAGATATCTCATCTCGAATTATTGTTGGTCGATACCAATACAATATATCTGCTAATATTTGAATGGCAACTAAGTCTGTTTTTTGAAGAGTACCACATTTTATAGCAGCATACCAAGAAGGACAAATTATATTTCCTTCAAGATGGAGGGAGCTCATTTCAGTACAAATTTTATTCATGGTTCCTCCAGTTAGAAGCGATCTTTTCGATCGGATCAAGCTGACCCCATCGAGATTTTTTCATAAAATACAGATAATGTGTGAATGCGTGCGCAAGCTCAGGCATAAATAACCTCGCTAATAATAAAGAGTGCGCGATACGATACATACCGCGTTGTTGAGATTGGTTTGAAGTGGAAGGAAAGTAATTAGAGAAATATTTTGTTGTAATACCTGCGCACACTTTTACCTTCCAGCACTTCGACCTCACTTCCTATGAATCTGATTACTGCTTTTTGTTTATATATCAGACTTCGTGATGCAACGGCATCAGCTCAAAAAAAGGCAAACGAGTAACTGTGGTACTGATATACTGCTATCGATACCAAAAACTCTAGCTACTAGAATATATAACGTATTTTGTGCTTCTGTCCTATTTCGGGAATGGGACATAAATAATAAAAAGCTAATAAATATTCCTGTCAACAAAAAATTCTTTAAGGCTTCAAAAATTAATTTTTACCCTAAAAAATCAAGAATTGGAGTTATATTTACTACCAGCCGAGAAGGTAATGCAATAATTTATTAGTTAAAATACCGAGGAGCGTAGAAACATGGCTAACGTAGTAAAAATAAATTCAGGAAAGGGGCTGGTTACGTTCACACAAGAGGAACTGATTGACCTCGACCTCACAAAATGGATTCGTGCTGATTCTAAAGGTGTTGGTAATAGAGACTTTATCTCCGTCCAGCCAATTGAAAAAGCAGCAGCAACAGCATACAAAGAAAAGTTTCCTTCCACCCAGGTGAAAATAGCTGAAAAATGTTTTTTGAGAACTGACGGCAGCGTTGATGTTGTTCTTCGAGTTGCTCAAGATGTATCTGATGGGTATTACAAAAAGCACCCAACAAAACTTACTCTCACTGGAGATGTGCACGCAAAAGAAACTTCTGCAACTGAAACATTCAATGAGTCAAAACTCGAGAAGAAGAAAAAAGGATCTGGCCTTTCGTTGCCTATCGATTTTCTTGAAGACAACATTCAAAAACTCTCTGATGAAGAAAAACGACAGATATTCTCAGAGTTGGGTACAGATAATGCTACCGTGTTTTTGAATGATCTCAAGATGGCATTTATTGATACAACTTCTCTGGACAAATTAGCAGATAAGCTGGCGAAAGACCTAGAGTTGGATGCATCCGATGATTCTGAGTAGTTCTTCTACTTTTTATAAACAACAACGCACATCGAGGAGAAACCTATGTTTAGGTACGTGGTCAATTCAACAACAGCTGTTATAGAAACTCCTAAATATGCCTTACTCAATCCAGAACAATACATAGAAGAAATAGCAGCATCACTTAATCAAACAGGTAATATAAAAAAGTATCGTTTTGCTTCTTTTGAGGGCATTCCTTGTGTCATACTTAGCTTTAACAGCGATATGGATAAGTTTGCAGCAACGCAAACACACCTTGAAAAGGAGATACTGCCAACGTTACCTCAAATAAATAAAGATGTTTTGAAAGGCATAAAATCGGAACAAGCGGTGCCAGCAAAAACTGTTCCTGTATTTGAAGAAAACAAGTTTGTGGCACAGAAAGAAGACCCCACTAACTTAGGAGAACAAATTTTTGTAGTAACTCTGTTAAAAGAGAAAAATAAAGAAGAAAAGGATAAAACAAAGTTTACTGTAGTAAAAAGAGAAACTGAAAAAGGAGCAAGTGACACATTCGTTTTAGAAGACCCCAATGGAAACCCCATAAAAATTAAAGGTATGGCTGCTCTAGAAAAACAATTTAAACTTCCTGCTAATTTTGATCCCGAGCTTGTTCCTACCGATATGTCTGAGCTTGAGGAAAGAGGCTTAGCTCGCACAAGCCTGTCTGATACTCTTACTGAGGAGCAACTCGCCGAAGTTAAAAAAGAATATAAGGATATATTGGATTCAAAGTTTGGTCCAAAGAAAAAAGAGAGATTGAAGACTGAGTTAATTCGTAAAATAGAAAAATACGAAAAAGACAATGATGCAAGACTTGAGGAAGCATACAAAGCAACTTTACCAGAACTTCCAAGAGATAAAGAAGTACCTGAATACAAAGAAGATTATCCTCTCTACACCGTGTCCCTAGAAAATCCAGAAAATCCTGGCTCTGCTGAGACTTTTACTATTTTGAGCAAGAGTAAAGATCAATACGGAGAAGTAACATTTACTTTAAAAAATAATACTACCGGAGAAACAGGAAATGCGTTTCTTTCTGATTTAGAAAGATTTTTTACCCTTCCCGCTGACTTTGATATGAATATCATTCCTGAGGCCGCTTCTGATCAGGGAGAGGTGCCTACTCAGTCTGAAATAGCTTACGGAGAAGGCTCCCCCGAAGAAGAAGATGATGCCGGTGGGGGTGTCGCAGGAAGAATAAAAAAACTTAAAAAGCGTGATCTCGATCCTGCGGGTTTTCATGATGCTCTTCCTAAAATAAGACGATATATAGAGCTGCTAAAAACACCGGGATTTAATGATAAACTATACGCATTATATGATACTGCTCAGACTAATCCTAATTTTAATGAAACAACATATTCTGAATTTGAAAACTGGATAGCTGCTAAATGGAATGCTTATGAAAAGCAGCAAGGTGTCCCTGTTACAAAAGATGCTCGAAGAAAAACAACTGAGAAGTATCTTATCAGGGAGAAAATTAATCCTGCCGCTTATTTTGCGTGGGTAGAGTCAAAAGGTAAGATCGATCCAGCTATCTATAAACAATGGAAAAAATTGAAAGATGTAGATAAATCTTTTGTTAAAGAGTATATGGAAGATCCAAGTGATCCTTTTGCCAATGCTCTTGTCTTTACCTATGAAGGATTGTTGAAATTTGGTTTTGGAAGAAAGCTGGCTGATGATTTATCTGCGCTTCCTCCCGACGAGCCAACTACCATAGTAGACCAAGCAACTAATGATATGGTAGATGTTACCAAAAAGGTAACACCGGACAATAAAGAAATATTTGTTATCGACGATGCCACCAAAGGTGAGAAAAAAGCAGTTGGAAAGGATGACCCTGCAGTCGCTGCATTGGAAAGCACGGGGCTTTCTGTTACTACTGCATTTACATCAGATCAACTTATCAAATTAGCACAACTACTGGGAATTACGCTATAAAGAGGAACAACATGGGCTCTTACTTAAATCAGTTTATGCATACTTTCTCTGAAGAAGAACTCAGATGCATCCTTGCGTTCGTTGAACTCGAGGCAACTGCTGAACTTATTGCTGAAGAGATAATTAAGTACTCCGGTGTAGCTGTAAATGATTCGATGCTTGCTAATCTTATCATAGCGATCCAGGATGACTTTAGAAATAAGTTTGCTGAGGCTGTAGAAAGCAAAGATGCATTTTCTTTGACCGAGTGGATTTCTTTCTGGTTTGGGAATATTGAATCAGATGAAACAAAGAAACCAGAAAAAGGAAAGGAAGAGCCTGTTCAGAAGAAAACGACAAGTCTTTCTGATACTGGAATATTTTTTAAAGAGAGTTCCGAACTTCTTTCTCAATTAGAGGAAGCCACCAAAAAAGTTTTAGAATCAAAAGTAGAAAAAACTGATGAGTCTTCAAAGGAGCGTAAATCCGATGTTGAAGCTTTTGATGCAGCTATTGAGAAAGGAGATAGAGAGGGAATACAAAAGTTTATTGATAAGTATGTACCTCACTGGGGTTTACAAAAGCAAGAAGCTGGCTATGATATTAACGAAAAGGGAGAACAGGTTCCTAAATATACCTACACAATTGCAACAAAGCGAGATCCTGAAGCATCAGGAGTAGAGCAGCAAGGAAAAGATAAAACAAAAGCACGAGTTATTGATAAGTATGATATAGGTGAGTATTTAAATTATAGCACGCTTACACAAGAAGCAATTACTGCTGCAAATGCTGATAATGTCGAAAGTGCACGAGAAGCAATAAATATTATACTAAGCAGAACACAAGATAAGATCGATGCTCTTACAAAACAAATATACGGGTCAGGAACATTCAAACTAATTACCGACTGGGCATCCGATCAGACTGGTCCAGAGCTACGAGAAAAATATGTTAATCCAAATCAGTTCGAGGGCGCTCCTGAAAAAAGTTTGAAGGATGAACGAACAAAAACAGAGAAAAATGTCGAACTTGCTAAACAAGTTTTAAATATAAAACAAAAAAAAGATCCGTACACACCTGATTCTGACTATTTTGATGCAGGAAAGTCAGATAAATTGCAGGATACGCCGGGTAAAGCAAAACCAACGACAGGAAGATTGACTGCTGCTGTTGCTAGCTTAGAAACACTTGTTGGGGATTCTGAGATGATGCTAGCTACTTATCTCAATGCACACGGTAGTAAAGCTAATGAATCAGAAAAGTATCAAGAAATGCTTGATGCTTATAAAAAAGAATATGCTACGCTTGAAACTGAGAATGCTGCTATCTATTCAAAGTTGACCCCCATAACGAATAGAATTAATGAACTGACTGCGTATCTTCAAAAGCAGGATGCTACTGTGGTCGCAGTAGCAGAGAAAATTATATCTGGAGAAGCTTTGGCAGAAGCAGAACAGACCTCTGTATCGGGAGATGTTTTGGCTCAGGTACAACCTTTTGTTAAAGAGTTACTTGATCTACGAAATACGCTTAATAAAGATATGTATGATGTTACCTACACAACGAATATAAGAAGGATGAAGAACATAAAGGGAGCAATTGATGATGTTTGGCAGTACTTAAAAGATGATGAACATTGGGCAGCAGTAAAATCATACTCAGAAAAGATTCCTCGGTTTACAAGATTGCTTGAGTCTGCAAAAGAAAAACTCAAGGAATATACAACTATTGTTGATGCAGTTCCAGTTGACAGACTTGGTTCATTGGACAAGAAAGACCTGAAGAAAATTTTAGATAATTTAAATGATATATTCTATGCCTCTGAGGAACAAAAATTAAAGGTTCCTGGAGATGTTACAACAGAGGGAGAGGTAGCTACAGCAGTTCCTGGTGATGATGAAACTAAAAATGTTTTAGATGATACTGCTATTGTTCAATTGCGGAATGAGCTTATTAACGGATTGAATAATTACAACGACGAACAGTCAAACATGCAAGAGCAGTATAAAAACTTGTATAAATTTATGGAAGGTACAGTAACCGGCATTAAAAACAGCTATAATGATTGTCAAAAGGCTGTTAAAGACTCTCTAATGCTGCTTAAAAAGGAATCTTCTAAAAGAATAGAAAAGCCGGTAGCTCTTGATAAGGTTGAAAAAAAATTCATTTCTCTGCAGCAGGAACTCTCTAAGTTTAGAGAGGATCTCGATAACGATAAAAAACCACATACGAATAATCCTAAAATAAAAGAAGCGGTTCTTTATTCAGCAAATATGAAAAAGGTTCTCGGTGATTACATCATCAGTGTTTCTGAAGATGATACTATGAAAGGGATTCTTGAAAATAATGGTATTACTCTTGAATCGCTAAAGGGCGCTCTTGAAGATATATTAAATTTTGGAAGGCATACTGAAGACAACTTCTATGGTATAGACAATATAAATTCCCTTGCTGAGGCTCTTTCAGAACTTCCTAAGGAAGACGCAGTAGTTGCAAAAGTTCCTACTGATCTCGCCAAGGTATTAAAAAAGTGTGGGAGTGCTATAAAGAAAATAAGTGAGAAATCTGTAAATGATACCATTACAGGAGCAAAGTCATTCAAAGATTCTATCAATGCTGTTCTTCAAGAAAATGTATTGGATACTGCTAAGCTAATGAATTTATTTGAAGATGCAAGAAAATCTGAAATATTGAGTGGCTTATTTGGTGATGCTAGTGTTAAGGATTTCCAAAGCAGCGTCCAACTGAGTACGGCTGCACAAGATTCTGCTGTAACGGATGCGATAACAGGAAATTTATTGGAATCAATAAAAAAACTATCATCAAGTCTGAGCACGGCCATCAAAGATTCTAAAATAAAAGGCGACGAGCTTGTTGCTGCTGTGCTTGGCAAAGATCGGAGTGATCTTCTTTCCCTTAGTGAAAGATTGGGCTCTGTTACTACAGAGTTATCAAATACGAGTTTATCTAAAGAGGAGAAGGCTGCCCTTACAAAAGAACAGAAAGATATAAGAACTAAAATAAAAGAGGGTCAGGATGACACAAGAACAAAAAACTTTGCAGATACTGTCTTGTTCCCACAAAAAAAACAATCAATTGTGTATTTAGGTGATCTTAGAAATCCTCTCTACAATGACTACCTTGAAAGCAGAACTTCAAAAGATGTTTTGCAGGGTATGCTGACAACACGCGATGTTACCATGTCTCCCAGTGCAGTAGAGGCACGGGATAGAAATTGGTACAGCACGGTAAGTGTGTGGAGAACCTTAGCGCGACAATGCGCTTCAAGTGTTACTCATGTTGTAGCAAGCAATACGAATGAATATGCAGCTGAGCCGGGAGAGCCGTCCCCCCACTACAAGGAATATGGAAGTAGTCCTCTACGAAATGAACTTGATTTTGTTAATGATAATATCAATAATCTTGAATATAGATATACTAATGATCCGAAAGCTAACAAATTAGATATTTTGAAAGAAATAGAACAGCAAAAGGATTATAGTAAAACAATAACAGACATTCTTTCTAAGGTGTCCAAAGACCCCCGTAAATTTGTTATTCAACTTCGTGGATCGCTGGAGCAAGAAATCTCTTCAAACAATTTAAAAATAAAGAATATTAAGAAACAAACTGATGAGCCTTGGAGTAATCCTGAAATACAGAAACTGCAAGATGCTAATTATACCAACCAAAAGACTTTGCGTGAGGTTGGGTATCTTATTACAAAATTAACGAACAATCGAGCTCTTACTCGATCAGAAAAAAAACTTATAAAGGAATTTCTAATAACCCCTGAAGAAAATAAACTGATTAACCAGTTAAAATTGGATTGGAAAGAACGAGGTATTGGAGGGGAAGCAAAACAACTCAATGCTTATAAAAAGACGCTATCTAATAAAATATATGAACTTAAGGATATCATAGATAGCCCAACTAGAACAGGAAAACCTCTCGACCAAAAAGAAAAAGCTCCTGTATTGCAATACATACAGCATCTCAATTATTATATTTTTAGATTACAGTATGATCCTGAATTAAAGGAGACTGACCTTGCTCAGATAAAAGAAGAAGTAGCAGCTCTTGAAAAAGAAGCAAGTTCCGAATTTTCAAAAGAGGTAAGTCAGAAATATCGTCCATCTGTATACACAGAACAAACAAAATCGACGGGTGACAATGATATTAAACTTGTTGAAAAGTCTAAAAAAGTAATGCAACCACTTCTTCAAGCGCTCTCTGATCCAAATAATACCTTACTAAAAAAGAATCTTACGAACGCGCAGCTAGCTGAACTCAATAAAAGTCTTAATTTAGAGCTGGTCAATGACTGGTTCGATAAAGCGGACTCTCTATCTGAACAAAGAAAAACGATAGAAAACACAAATAATCAGTTAAGAACATATACAATGAAATCTAAAGAAATTGATGATTTGCAAGCAACTTTACGACAGCTTGAGAGCACAAAGAAAGAAAAAGGGCTTACTGCAGGCGGAGAAAAAAGTTTAGCCAACCTTACTGCTACTTTGGACACAAAGCTAAAAGATCCTACCTACATTGCAGCTAAGCAGTTTAGAGATGACTTTGTGTCTAAAAATAAAACGACCGACTTTACAACCACGCCAATGGATTTATTACAAGCTATCGAGGCCATCCCTGCCGATGCTATTGAAGACAGTGCTATTCGTACAAATTTAACGAATCTCCAAAAAGAAATAAGTAGATTGTACACAAAGAGCAAGTCATTCGTTTCTGGAGATCCTGGCAAACTCAGGAAAGAGCAGCAAAAGAAAACGGAAGAGTACCTTAAAGGAAAAAGTAAATGACAGACAAAGATAAGCCCATACAAGATCAATCAGATATGATGAAAAATTTTCAGGATATGGTTCCTCGATCCATTTTTGCTGAAGCAGATCCAGAACTTATGGATAAGAAAGGGGCAACCTTTACCGGATTCACTGGTGGAACCGGGTACGGATTCAATCAGATGCAGCTTGCCGGAATGGGAGGCATGGGGTCGAACAATATTCTCAGAAATCCATCACGCCGTTTCTACGATCCCGAAATAACTACAACAGCCATCTACCTGCCCAGAAACATTCGTCAAAAAAATCGATGGTGCCGTTGGTTCTTTGATCATGATGAATTTGTTGGGGCAGTTCTTGAGTTACATGCAGAGCTTCCTTACTCTCGAGCCGAGATTGTTGTTGATGATACTACAATAAAACGACACATTGAAGAATGCTTGGATAAAACAAATTTCTTCTCGATGTTACCTGCCATTGACCTTGAGTTCATGAAGATCGGAGAAGTATTTATTCACACCCCCTGGGATGATGCTAAAGGGATGTGGAGCCATATTATAATACATAATCCTGATTTCATTGAAGTACGAACAACGCCTTTTGCTGATTCTGAATCAGTCATAGAACTTAGACCGGACGATGAACTGAGAAAAATTGTTCATTCTACAAAGCCAGAAGATCAGCAACTCAAGAAGCGATTACCAAAAGAAGTCGTTCGCCGGGTTCTTACCGGTAAAAATATAATGTTGGATTCACGGGAAGTAACTCATATTGCTCGTCGGAGCAATCCCTATGATATTCGTGGTACATCGTTATTGAATAGGCTTTTCAGATTGCTCATGTATGAGGATAAGCTTCGTGAAGCACAAATAACAATTGCTGATAACTTCATCTACCCATTAAAAATATTCAAACTTGGCGATCCCCAAAAAGGTTGGATTCCTGATGAATCTCATCAAAGAGCGCTTGCTCAAATGCTTCAAAATGCCAACTTTGATCCTAACTTTAGTCTTATCTATCACTATGGCCTTCAAGTTGAATATATGACGGTAGCCGATAAGGTCATGCGTCTCGACAAAGAGTGGCAAGAAATCAGTGAAAAGAAAATGATAGCCCTTGGTATATCTAAAGAGATGTTGTTAGGCGGAGGCACATATGCATCAGCTAACGTTGGTTTGCAAACACAGCTTGCTCGCTACAGGTCAAAGCGTGACTTATTTGAAGTTCGCTGGATGATGGATAAGTTCTTCAGGGTCATGGCTGAGAAGAATGAATGGTACAAACGAGATGCCAGGGAAATACTTGGACACTATCGTGTCAAACGTACGGCAGAGGAGTCCCGTCAAAGATTGATTATGCCTAAAATGATGTGGCATAAGAAGCTCATGATGCGCGATGACCAGCAATTCTTAACCTTCTTGAATAATGTGTATGCTCAAGGCAAAGGACCAATCAGTGCCATAACTATGTTAATGAGCATGGGACTAGACACTGAGTCCGAACTGAGAAATAAGAGCCGTCAGAAGGAATTTGAAGAAATGATAGGTGAGTATATTCAGACTCCGGCTGCAGTTGGTCCAGCAACACCTGGTGCTGGATTGGGAGCAATGGCAAAGCTCAAGGGCAAGTTAAAGTTTGGTAAACAAGAGAAAACGACAGAAGAGCCAGCTAGCAAAGAAATAGAAGATAGAGAGTTTGTAGGGCATGGTGACAAAGCTCGACCAATTACAGAAAAGAGCGCCGCGCTGCTTTATGAAGAAGATAGCGATAACGATCTTACCAATGATATAATTCCTGTAAACTCAGATGCATGGAGCAAGAATATAAGTTCACCCAATGTTCCTTCTGAGGTTATCTTTGCCATGACTGCTTATGATAACAAACTTCGTGCTCTTCAAAAGAAATACAATGGAGGCTTTAAAGAAGGTATCGCTGAGAATTCTAAGGATCTTTTGAAGTCTCTGGTTGACATGTATGTTCAAGGAAAACTTACAGCATATGGCTGGACTAACTTCCTACCGATATATCGGCAACACTACGCCCAGGGGGACGATTTACGGGATTATTCAGACATCGTTCTTTCGAACGAGTTTGAAGACTGGATTGTTGATCTTTCTAAGATGGCAATGGAGACAGACAAATTATATAAACATGTCAGAGATTTAGCAAACACTTGTTACTGCTACGGCCAGCTCAAAGGCTTTCAAGAACAAGGTATTTATAGTGTGAAGGTGAGCAATTCAGAATCGATGGATGGGTTGCGCTATACTGTTGGTGAGCTTAATAAGAAGGGTAAGAATCTCTCATCGATTGTTTCTCCTATGGGGGAGATAGTTATGTTTTCACCGTGCATTGAGGGATTTGATGATGAAGATTTTGGAAACAGTGTTGATCCTAATATCAAACGATATAAAGACAGTTTCGTTGCCGGGATTCAGATAAATAATTGTCCGGTAGAGATCAGTCCTTTCTTGGAAAGGTATGTAAATAAGTTCGGCAAATACTTAAAAAAGGAATACGATAATGTAGTATTTGTTGCAGATGTGATTAATTTGCCTGCATGGGAGGAATCCCAGAAACGAAAGATTGAAGCTGAGCTGAAAGACATTAAAGACGAAGTTCGACAGTATGTAGTAATAAATAGGCTGGCTCAGGATAAATTCAGCAAGGTTGGAAAGATTCCTTCTTACAAGCAGGGAAGAATAATGTACATCAGTAACTGGGTTGGCATGGAAGATACGCCAATAACGGCAAATCTTTTGAAATATCTGCCCATTACAGATGAGTCGCTCTATAAAATTGTTGAGAAGACATTCAAAGTAGCGAGTAACGATTTAACAAAAGATGAGATAAATACGTACAAGATATTTGGATATATTCAACCACTCTATGATAGTAATGAAGAAATAATGGGGTGGCGTGCTGTTGAGGGTGTCAACAAAGTTGATGGTGTGGATGAAAAGGTTGTATTCGGAAAAAATTGGGATTCAACGGGAAGGTGCGCTTCAACCTACACACGAGAACCTCGACAACTCTTTGAGGACAATGTTCGTTTTTGGATTGATTATCCGAATAAGCTTACTGCAACAGTAAAATCCTGGTTTGAGTCCTTATAGGGAGGGTAGATGAGAAGCTTTCAATTAGACACAAAGAGCTACCATGAAATTGAAGGAATACTGAAACACATAGCACAGATTAATAATATTACTGATGTAGAATCTGTTAATATTTTACTAACCAAGGAAGCGAGCATTACTCAGTTCGAAAGAAAAAAAGAAGCTATTATTCCTCTTATGCTATTTGGTGCAGCTGTCGCACTTTTATCCCAAGATCCCGATATGGGTAAGTTGATAGAAGATTTAGTTATGACAAAAGTAAATACTCCTGGGAGTGGCCTTCAAGGAGCTGACGCACCTGAATACATTCAAAGAATAAAAGATATTATATACAAGGGATCTGCGAAGTTTACTGAAGAGGCAAACCAACAAGAAGCTCAGAGAAATAAACTAAACTATGATACTATAGCTATTTATAAAATAGCTGTGGAAGGGGCGGGTCAAAGATTATTCGATTGGGGAAAGTCTAAAGTAAAGAATTTATTTAACAATACCAAGAATTTTCTTTTTGGGGCAAGCTTGGATTCACTCGCTTCTCAAATAGCAGATTTATCTGCCCGTAAACAATATATTTCAAAAGATCATATAAAACAATTTAAAGCTTATATACTTGAAGTAGTTAACAGAGGATTCAAGGAAGTGGAAGCAGCTGCCGGGCAAGCACAAGAAGGGCAGACAACCCCTTCTCAGGAAGAGCAGGCGACTTCAGATCAGGCAGGAGTAGCACCTCAAACAGGAGCAACTTCACAAATCCCTAAAGCGCCGAGTCAGGTAAATGTTCGTAATGTTGTTAATGAATTATTGAACGATCCAAAATTAAAACAAATTGTTGCTTGGTTTCAATCTCAATCCCCTAATACCCCCGTTGCTACTATTTGGGGAGCGGTTATAGAAGCAACATTTAAACTTAAAGGAATAAAATAGCTAATAGGATTATTCATATGTGGTATAAACAAGCGGGAAGAATGTCAAGTTTGATTAATTATATGAGAAAACTTTACCAAAGAATACGTTCCGGTGAAGAAGTACCTGAAGAAGATTTAATACGATTGTCGAAGCGCATC
>Ga0315289_10004430_pt1 | contig 20958 bp, 16 predicted proteins | sample YL17G11_40_MG_FD_203452 | JGI IMG/M metagenome (GOLD analysis project Ga0315289, IMG submission 203452) | Sediment microbial communities from Yellowstone Lake, YNP, Wyoming, USA - YL17G11_40 | ecosystem: Environmental > Aquatic > Freshwater > Lake > Sediment | place: USA: Wyoming | collected... | reverse complement strand
GTGGCCGATTACCCGTACGTCGAAAGGGTCAGTTCCACCTGGTTCAAGTTCGGCTTCCCGTTGAGTTACTGGAGCGACGTCCTGGAGGTCACAGCGGTGCTGGTGGACCTGGGGTACGGCCACGACCCGCAACTCACCCCTGCGCTCCGGCTCATCCTCGGTAAACAGGACGAGCGAGGGCGCTGGAGGCTGGAGAATTCGCTCAACGGCAAGATGTGGGCCGACGTCGAGCAGAAGCGGCAGCCCAGCAAGTGGGTCACCCTGCGCGCGCTGCGGGTTCTCAAGGGGAGGATCAGGGATCAGGGACCAGGGACCAGGGATCAGGAACCCAACCGCTCCCGCCGGACAACATCCGGCGGCACAACGGGATCAGGGACCAGGGACCAGGGATCAGGAACCCAACCGCTCCCGCCGGACAACAGTCCGGCGGCACAACGGGATCAGGGTTTGGAGAAACTGGGAGAAAATCAGGAGAGTGAATGGATGTCACAAGCCGATGCAACGATGACCCCGGAAGCGGTGCTGGCGCTACTGAAGGGGCGACGGAGTATCCGCCGCTACCGGCCAGACCCGGTGCCGGACGAGATGGTCGAGCAACTGCTCGAGGCAGGCCGCTGGGCCCCTTCGGCCAGCAACCGCCAGCCGTGGGCCTTCATCGTCGTGCGGGACGAGGCGATCCGCCGCGAGGTCGCCAAACACGCCGCCTACTACTTCATCCGCTGGGCTCAGGTGGAGGAAGCCCCCTTGCTGATCGCCCTATGTGGCGATGCCCGCAACCGCATCTACCGGCAGTTCCTCCACGAGGACGTTGGCCTGGCGGGGTCGCAGATCATGCTGCAGGCGAAAGCATTGGGGCTGGGCACCTGCTGGATCGGCGGCCTCGACCGGAAGGCGGTCGCCGGCATCCTCAGGGTGCCCGATACCGTGGATATCGTGGGCCTACTGACGGTCGGGTTTCCGGCCGAGGACCCCGAACCGCGCGACCGCAAGCCGCTGGCGGAGATCGTCCATTATGACCTCTACGGCAACCGGCAGAAGGGTGGGGCAGTGGCACCGGGGCGCTTGCCCGGTGGCTGGCTGGGAAGGCTGTTGCGCCGTCTGCGGTTCAACATCAGACCTTAATCGGTCAAACAGGGAGGCATGAGATGAAGCCTACACCGGAGGTATTGCAGGCGATTGAGACGGCCATTCAGGCCGAGAAGGATGGCCTGGCATTTTACACCCGCGCCGCCAGGGAGACCGGCGACCCTGGCGGCCAGCGCATGTTCCAATCGCTGGCCGCCGATGAGGCCGCCCACCTGAAACTGTTCGAGACCGTCCGCGCATCGTTGCTCGGGCAGGGGGCGTGGCTCTCACCCGAGCAGGTGGCAGCCATCAGTCCGAAGAGGTCCACCCGTCCGCTCTTTTTCCCGGTGGCCGACAAGCGCCAGGAGGTCAAGGTACCCCCGCGCCAGTTGGACGCGCTGCAACGGGGTATTCGAGCGGAGAATGAATCCATCACGTTCTACACGGAGCAGCAGCGCCAGGCCAATGACCCTGACTGCCGGGCCATGTACACCTACCTCGTCGAACAGGAAGAAAGCCACCGTACGATCCTGCAAGGAGAGTACGATTATCTCTCCGGTACCGGCTATTGGTTTGACGTGCGCGAGTTTGACCTGGAGGCACCGGGATAGGTTCAAGACCTGACGGGTTTTCCGAAACCCGTCAGGTCTTCATCTGAGCGAAGGAGCGCAAGATGAGCAAGTTGAAAGACATGCATACGCCGATCTTCTGGGCCGAAGGCCATCCCGGAGCGCTGCCGGCGCAGGGGTGGAAGGTCGAATTGGGAGGCCTGGTCGAGCAGCCGCTCACCCTGACCTACGAGGAGATTCTGCGCCTCCCCAAATCCATCGCCGATGCCCGGTTGACCTCGGTGACCCGCTGGAGCGTGCGCGGCCAGTGGGGTGGTGTGCGCCTGAGCGACCTGCTACCGCTGGCCAGGCCGAGGCCGCAGGCCGCCCACGTCCAGTGCATCTCCTACCGCGGTATCTACACGACCTGCCTTCCGTTGGAGGTAGCGCTCCAGGAGCGTACGTTGCTGGCCTACGAGTTCGACGGTGAACCGTTGGATGCCGACTACGGCGGCCCGCTGCGTATCTTGTGCCCATACTTGTGGGGCTTCAAGTCCGCCAAGAGCATAGTTGCCATCACGCTGGAGGACCGCTCGATCCCCGGCTTCTGGGAGGAGCGCGGGTATCCCGACGAGGCCGAGATCACAGCCGGGCGCGTGCTCGACGTCAACACCCACCGCTGGCGGCACATCCCCAACGGCGAGGTCATCGAGTTCCTGGACTGATGGCTTACAACCTGGCGGGAAACATCGAAGCATCGCGGCGCCCGCTCGGCGGTCAGGCCTTGGCGGGCGCTGCCTGTTTATGCGCTGTGGCTGACTAACGCTCTCAGCCCCCGTCCCGGGGGCGTATGGGTGTACCAGGAGGGAGGTGTGAAGACGTGAAGAAACGCACGGTTTGTCTCACGCTGCTGTTCTTGTGGCTGGCAGGTGGATTCGGTTCCTCTGCCATAGCCAGGGTCACGCCGGCCCCCACGACAAAACACGGATTTGTAGGATTGACGGATCAAAGCGGCACTCCCTCACTCGATCGCGACGACGACGGGTTGACTGATGACGTCGAGGTGAATGGCTGGTGGAATGCAGCAGGCTTTTTCGCCACCGACCCGCTCGACCCCGACGGCGATGACGATGGCCTGGTGGATGGCCTGGAGAAACTGTACGAGACGAACCCTCTAGACGACCACAGCCCGGGCGCATACGTGGAGTATGAGGATCACTTGCGGACGCGCCAGTACTTTGCCAAAGACTCCCACTCCGTCCGGCCATGGGGCTGGCGACAGTACGGCGACCGGTACATCAGTTTCGACGCCGTCGTCGTGCGCCGGGGCTCGACCTTTTCCGTCGGCGGCCCATCCGGCGCGACGATCCAGGTGAGCAAGAGCCTTACCCGCCTGACCACGCTGACGCCTGTGCGCGAACCTTGTGCCGGGCGCTGGCAGATTCGGGTCCCGTCCGGTGGCACCGTAGGCAGGTACAGCATCACGGTGCGGGATGGCGATTGGCGCAAGACCCTGAACCTGTACGTCATATTCGAATTGCCCACACCTACCTCGGGCTTGACCCAGCGCATGATAGATACGTTCCTCTACGACGATCGCCCGGAAAGCCTGTACGACGAGGTCGCCGTCCTGTTAGGGGATTTCCGATTCGACTACGAGGACGATCCGGGTCGCATCCCCGAAGACGAATGGGTCAATGCGGGCAGTGGCTACCGGTTCTACCTCCAGCAGTTTGAGCCTTTCGTATTTGAGCAACACGTCATCGAGGCCATCAACGGCGACACCAGCCAATGGGAGGCGGCTGAGGACTTGGTGGCCTACACGGACCAGGTAACCCGCTTCAATAACCCCCGTCCCCTGGACAGTTCCTGGACCGTGCTACACCCAGGCACGGATGACAGCAACCAGTGTTCGAACATCGCCGGCCTCTTGACCGCCTTCGCCCGCTCGGCCGGCATTCCTGCCCGTCCTTTCTTCGTAGATTGGGTACGCATTTCGTTTGACCACGCCGTGGAGATGTGGTTGCGAGGTACCTGGTACGCGGCGCGCGGCTACGAGGCCGTTGAACCGGAGGGGTGTGGCTGGGACTGCGCCTATGGCTACGTGGCACCCCGCAGCCGGCGAGAGTGGGGCAGATCCATCTACCAGCCCTGGCACTCTGGCGGGCACGGCAGCGGTAGCACCATCATGGCCGCCGATGAAGACTGGTTATGGTCGAAGACAGCATGGACGACGGACCGCGCGGGACACGAGTATCGCTGGCCGAGTTGGGATTGGGATACGATTGTGCGGTACGACTGGTTCGATACGCTGTTTGTCCCGTATTGGTCATCCTTTGGCTGGACACAGGAACCCCGCATTACCGGGACTCCCCCGGACGATTGGCCGTCCAAGTACAGTGGCTCCAGCGCGTCGTCCGAGTCTGCTATCGTCTCATCTGCGCCCTTCGACGGAACGCCGAACAGCACACAGGCGAGTCTGGTCGTCCGTGGCACGCGCGACTATGGCCTTGACCGGGATGGAGACGGGTACCTGGACCAACTCATCGTCGAGATCGAGGTAACGGCTGCACCGCCTGGCGTCTACTGGATGCGGGGTGAACTGGGAGCGACTCGTCAGGCCGCGCCCCTGATGGCGACCGGGGGCTTGATCGCGACTGCGCTCGTGCGGGCGGACCTGGCCGAGGGCACGGCTACGGTCCAACTGCCCTTTGATGGCTTGCGCTTCTCGGCGGCCGGAGTGGACGGTCCCTACGTCCTGCAATACCTGTCTGCCACCGACCTGGACAATCCCGGCCCCGACGATTTCGCTAATCTCGCGCTCGGGCATTGGGAAGGCCTGTACACCACCGCCGCCTACCGCGCGCACGAATTCCAGAACCTGGGGGCAGTGCTATCCGGTACGGTCGGCGAACGGGGCGCCGACGCCGATGGCGACGGCCTGTACGAGTCGCTGACCCTGGAGGTAGGCCTGGACGTATTCAAGCCGGGCACGTACACGGTAGAGGGCGACCTGATTGATAGTCAGGGTCGGCTCGTCGGCCGGGCCTCCTGGACCGGGACCAGTGCAGCACCCGCCCTTCAGTTTGATGGGCTGCCGGGCACGGTGGGGCCTTACGCGCTGAGGAATGTCTCCCTGCTCAATACGCAGTCCAAAGTCATTGATTCGATGTCAGAAGCCTACACCACGCAGCAGGTCGTCCGGGCAGAGGCCAGCACCCACATCGTCGCTCAGGCTGAGTTGGGCGGACTCGGCCTGCGTGGGACCCTGGCTGATGCTTATGGAGATTCCGGCCTGGACCTGGACGGCGATGGATTGTACGATCTGTTGCAGATCGGCGTCCCGGTGGACGTAGAAGAGGCTGGCCAGTACCGGCTTGAGGGAGCGCTGGCTGGAGCAGGCGCTGGCCTGCTCTCCTGGGCTGCCAGCACTCCTCTCAGCCTCACTGTCGGTACTCGCGTGGTTTCCCTCACCTTCAGCGGTCCGGTCATCCGCGCGCGCTACGCGGACGGGCCCTTCACACTGGTCGCGCTGAAACTGCTTCAGGGCAGCGGATACGCGATAGCCGACGAGATAGACGTAGCGTATACCACCTCGGCCTACAGGTACGACCAGTTCGAGGGCCCCGCCTGGTTCCCTCCCGACCACGCGATTCTGTTCGAAGACTCTCTGGAACGCGGTAGCGACAACTGGGCAGCGGACTCGCCATGGGCCCTCACCACCGACCGATCCTACAGCCCAAACCACGCCTGGACGGATAGCCCGGCCGGCGACTATGCCGACAACCGGCGCGTGTCGCTGAGGATGATGCCCCTGGAGCCTTGGGCGTTCAGCAGGCCCGTGCTCCAATTCCAGACCTGCTATGCGCTGGAAGAGGACTATGATTACGGCCGCGTCGAGGTCTCCACGGATGCGGGCCTCACGTGGACCCGGGTGGCCACGTACACCGGCAGCACCGCGCGTTGGTCCCGTGAAACGGTGGACTTGGGGCCGATGGGGGGGGCCGACGCTCTACAGGTGAGGTTCCGCCTCGATACAGACGCCCACGTGACAGCCGACGGATGGACCATAGACGATGTGGTCGTCTACTTTGACACGGACCAGGACGACGACGGTATTCCTGACAGCATAGAAGTAGGTGATGATGCGAGCGAGCCGGTGGACACCGATGGAGACGGCAAACCTGACTATCTGGATGGTGATAGTGACAATGATGGTATTCCTGACAGCATAGAAGCAGGGGGCGATCCGACCGAGCCGGTGGATACAGATCGAGATGGCATACCTGACTATGTGGATGGGGACAGTGACAACGACGGTTTCCCTGACGGTGAAGAGGGCACCGGCGACCACGATGGAGATGGTATTCCCAACTATGTGGACTTCGAAGTGCGCGTTTTCCTGCCCCTCGTTCGGCGGTAGCCATTGGAATTCCACAGTACGTACTGAAGGAGGGCATACATGATCCATGTGGCAGGCATTGCAGGAAGCCCCCGGCGCCAGGGGAATACCGAGACGCTGCTGGACAGGTTCCTGGCCGGTGCAGAGAGCGCTGGCGCACAGGTGGACAAGGTCGTGCTGGCCCGGCTCAAGATCGGTGGATGTATGGCCTGCGACGGCTGCTGGGAAGATGGCCACTGCATCGTCCAGGACGACTTTCAACTCGTGTACGAGAAACTCGTCGCCTCCGACGTGATCGCGCTGGCCGCTCCGCTGTTCTTCTGGAACGTGCCCGCCCAGGTCAAGGCGTTGATTGACCGTACCCAGTGCCAATGGGCGCGCAAGTTCGTGCTCAAGGCCCCCCTGGCAGCCACCCTCGCCGGTCACGTCCGGCGGCGTGGGGTGTTCATCTCCGTCGGCGGTACCTCGCCCAGGCCGGATTTCAGCGGGGCCATACGGACGGTCAAAGGCTTCTTCGGCCCGTACGAAGCGCGCTACTGGGGAGAACTGTTGTACGGCCCCGTGGACGCCAAAGGGGACATCCTGCAGCACCCTACGACGCTACAAGAAGTGTTCGACCTCGGCATGAGGGCCGTGAACGAAGCCTGGGAGTGACTCTGCGGAAGCGCCAACTTGTTGGCGTCCGGCGCTTTCTGATTTGACAAGACCCCGACTACGGTTATAATTGTGTCGCTTTGAGCGATACAATTATGACAAAGTCAGAGTCCTTCCTGTACCTGCAGATCGCCGAGTCCCTTCGCCGGCGCATCGCCTCGGGCGAACTCCAGCCCGGCGACAAACTTCCCCCCGTGCGGGAGATGGCCCAGCGTTGGGGCTGTACCCCGGGCACCGTCAGCCGTGCCTGCGCTCAACTGGCCCGCGAGGGCCTGGTGGGCGGGCATCGTGGCGGCGGGACGCGGGTCCAGCCCGGTGCACTCCAGCCCGAGCGCCCGACGTGGCAGTGGGCCAGGCTGGTCAACCGGGCCGAGCAATTCCTGCTGGAGGCGATCAGCAGCGGACATACGCCTGCGCAGACCGAGTCCGCCCTCGCGGTCGCCACTTTCCGCTGGCAGGAATTGCAGCGTAAGGGCGTTCCTCACCCCCAGCCCGGCAGTGCCGCCCTTGCAGGATTCCGTTTCGCTGGCAGCCACGACCTGGCGGTCGAACTCATGGCCTGCACGTTGGCCGAGGAGACAGGCCGGGTTCACCTCTCCGTCGAATACGTGGGCAGCCTGGGCGGGTTGATGGCGCTGGCTCAGAGTGAGGCTGAGGTCGCGGGCATCCACCTTTGGGATGAGACCACGGATACGTACAACACCCCCTTTGTCCGCCGGTTGTTGCCGGGCCGCCGGGTGGCCCTGCTGACGCTGGCCCACCGAAGCTTGGGCCTGATCGTCCCGGCCGGGAACCCCCAGGGAGTGCAGACGTTGGCTGACCTGGCCCATTCTGGCGTGCGCCTGGTCAACCGGCAGTCCGGTTCCGGCACCCGCGTCTGGCTGGACGCCCAACTCAAGGCCCTCGGCCTCCAACCCGCCTCGGTGCCGGGTTACGAGCGGGAGGAAACCACCCACCTGGCCGTGGCGAGCGCCGTGGACCAGGGAGAGGCAACCGTGGGCCTGGGGATCCACGCCGCTGCCTCGGCCTACGGCCTCGATTTTGTACCTTTGACCCAAGAGCGATACGACCTGGTGCTCCTGGAAGCGGTGTGGGGCTTGCCGGCGGCCCAGGCGTTGATCATGGTCGTTCGTTCGCCCCAGTTCCGGGAAGCCATCGCCGCCTTCGGTGGTTACGATACGTCGGAAACCGGCCGGGAAACCTGGATCTCCTAGGGCTCAGGCGAGCACATCGTAGGGGGTCATCGCGGTTCGAGTACATTAGACAAATCCAAGTCCAGCGTCTCCGAGTGTCGCTGCCTAAGGGCCTATGCGGGCCTATGGAGTGACGCCGGTAGGGTATAGCGGGAAACGGCTATGCCTCCCGTGTTTGGAAAGGGGATGCGCCCATCACCTCTCTGTGTAGGGCCTCCTGGTGGAGGTACCTGTTTTCGTGCGGGGTGGTTGGCCTGGGGCGGCGTTCCTTTCCGGGACGCCGTCTTTTTTTAGAGCGGAGGAGGTGAACTATCAACGATATCCTGCGCGGCCTGCTTGAGGCCGTCCGCCTGATCGCCACGCGCGACCCGGCCCTGTTCGAAATCGTCGCGCTGTCGTTGCGCGTATCAGGCATCGCGCTCCTGTTCAGTACGGTCATCGGCATCCCGCTGGGTGCCGCGCTGGGGCTGAGCCGTTTCGTCGGGCGGCGGCTGATCATCGCACTGTTGTACACCGGCATGGGCTTCCCGCCGGTCGTCGTCGGCTTGTTCGTCTACCTGATGCTCTCCCGCAGCGGCCCCTTGGGGCAACTGCACTGGCCGCTCATCCCCGCCCTCTTCACGCCGGGCTCCATGGTCGTCGCGCAATGCATCATCTCGTTCCCGCTGGTGGCAGGCTTCACCATGGCCGCCGTCATGGGCGTGGACCCCCAACTGCGCCAGCAAGTGCAGGCGCTGGGCGCTACCCACTGGCAGACGACCTTGACCGTGCTGGCGGAAGCGCGGGTGGGTGTGGTCGTCTCCGTCATCGCGGGCTTCGGCAGCATTATCTCTGAGGTTGGCGCGGTGATGTTGGTGGGGGGCAACATCGAGCACAAGACGAGGGTATTGACCACCGCCATCGTGCTGGAGACGCGCAAGGGCACGTTCGACCTGGCCATCGCCCTGGGCGTGGTTCTGTTAGGCTTGTCGTTTATCACCAACGTGGCCATGCTCTACCTGCAAGGAAAGGCGTTCGACGAATGAGCGAGCCCATCTACCAGTTGCAGGGTGTCACCAAGGTGTACAACAGCCGGCGGGTGTTGGACGTCGAGCGCCTGGACATCCGCCGGGGCGAGATCTTTGCCCTGGTCGGCCCCAGCGGCGCCGGCAAGAGCACCTTGCTGCGGCTGCTCAACTTCCTGGAACACCCCACCGGTGGCACCATCCGCTTCCTGGACGTCGAATTCAACGCCACCCGGCCGGTGCCGCTGGAACTCAAGCGCCGCGTGACGACCGTGTTTCAACGCCCAATCCTGCTCAACCGCAGTGTGTGGGCCAACGCCAACTTTGGCCTGCAACTGCGCGGCCAGCGCGACGCTGCCCACTGGGTCGAGCAAGCGCTGGAACAGGTAGGACTGGGCCGGCTGGCCCGCCAGCCGGCGCGCACCCTGTCTGGAGGGGAAGCCCAGCGCGTGGCGCTGGCCCGCGCCATGGTCCTGGAGCCGGACGTGCTGCTGTTGGACGAGCCCACCGCCAACCTGGATCCGTACAACGTGGGACTGATCGAAGACATCGCGCGCACGCTGAACCGCGACCGTGGGATCAGCATCGTGCTGGTGACCCACAACGTCTTTCAGGCCAAACGGCTGGCTGAGCGGGTCGCGCTGCTCCTGGAGGGTCGCATCGTCGAGATCGCCGACGTAGGCCCCTTCTTCCAGTCCCCCGCCGATCCGCGCACCGCGGCCTTCGTGCGAGGCGAGATGGTGTACTGAGGCTGGAGGCTGGAGGTTGGAAGTTGGAAAGAGTATGCAACCCATCATCTCATTTTAGGAGGAGACCCATGTGGAAGAAAGCATTGGCTTTACTGAGCGTTTTGGTCGTGCTGGGCGGTGTCCTGGCCGGCTGCGGGGGTACGCCCCCGGCGACCCAGGCCCCGCCTGAGCCGACGGCGGTGCCCGTCGAGCCGACCCAGGCGCCGCAGCCCACTGCCGTGCCGGCGGAGCCGACGGCGGTACCCGCTGAGCCAGGGACGTTGATCCTGGCCACCACTACCAGTACCCAGGATTCGGGCCTCTTGGACGTCATCCTGCCGGACTTCCAGCAGCAGTACAACGTCCAGGTGGACGTCGTCGCCGTCGGCACCGGCCAGGCCATCAAGTTGGGTGAGGATGGCAACGCCGACGTGCTGCTGGTGCACGCCCGCGCCCAAGAGGACGCCTTCATGGAGGCCGGTCACGGCGTGCGCCGCGAGGACGTCATGTACAACGACTTTATCATCGTCGGCCCGGCCAGTGACCCGGCCGGCATCAAGGGGGGCACCAGCGCGGTTGAGGCGTTCCAAAAGATTGCCCAGACTCAGTCCCCCTTCATCTCGCGCGGTGACGACTCGGGCACACACAGCAAGGAAAAGTCCATCTGGAAAGCGGCCGAAATCGAGCCAGCCGGTGATTGGTACATCTCGGCCGGGCAAGGCATGGGGGCGGTGCTGACGATGGCAGACGAGCAGCAGGCCTACACGCTCAGCGACCGCGCCACCTACCTGGCCCGCACGCTGGAAGGGCTTCAACTGGAGATCCTGGTCGAGGGGGACGCGCTCCTGTTCAATCCCTACGGCGTGCTCGCTGTCAACCCGGACAAAGGTCCGCACATCAAGGCCGACCTGGCGAACGCCTTCATAGACTGGATCATCTCGGTGCCTACCCAGGAAAAGATCGGCCAGTTCGGCGTGGACAAGTTTGGCCAGTCGCTCTTCGTCCCCAATTCGGCTCCCTGGCGAGCGGCACATCCCAGCGGTGCGGACTGAGTATGGCGCTTTTCGAACAGCATCCCTTGACCTGCAGGCTGAGGTCTTGTATACTGATGCCGTCTGTTCTGCGCTGACGTAACCCTCACCCCCAGCCCCTCTCCCTATCAGGGAGAGGGGAGCGCGCTCCCTTTCCCCCTCAGGGAGAGGGGAGTGTGCTCCCTCTCCCTTCGGGGAGAGGGCAGGGGTGAGGGGCGCTCGCTCGTGCAAGCAACCTTTGCGGTAAGGAGCTCTACGATGAGCCTGATACGCGACACCACCGGCCGCCTGCACATCCAGACCCCGCTCATGGCGGAGTCGTTGATGGACAAGGCGCTCCTGGACAGCACCGAGACGGAGACCGTCTTCCGCGCCCTGCCCGACCTCAACGTCGTCAAGTTGGGCGGACAGAGCATCATAGATCGCGGACGCCCGGTGGTGCTGCCTTTGGTAGAAGAGATCGTCGCCGCCCGCGCCGAGCACCAACTGCTGGTCATGACCGGCGGCGGCACCCGCAGTCGCCACGTCTACTCCATCGCCCTGGACCTGGGGATGCCCACCGGGGTGCTTGCCAAACTGGGCGCCAGCATCAGCGAGCAGAACGCGCTCATGATTTCGATCCTGCTGGCCCCCCACGGCGGCATCAAGATCAGCCACGAAGACGTGGTCAAGTTGCCCGCCTACATGGCGCTCGGCTCGATCCCGGTGATGCACGCCATGCCCCCCTACGGGCTGTGGGAAGAACCGGCGGCACGGGGGCGCATCCCCCCGCACCGCACCGACAGTGGCGTCTTTCTCACCGCCGAGGTGGTCGGCGCCCGGCGTTGCATCCTGGTCAAGGACGAGCGCGGATTGTTCACGGCCGATCCCAAGAAGGATCCCACCGCCGACTTTATCCCGGAGATCGAGGTGAACGACCTGCTGGCTATGGACCTGTCGGACCTGGCCGTGGAGCGGGCCATGTTGAGCGCATTGGCGCACGCCCGCAACGTGCGCGAGGTCTTTATCATCAACGGGCGGGAGCCGGGCAACCTGACCCGCGCGCTGGCGGGGGAGAACCCAGGGACGCGCATCTACCGCCGCACATAAAGAAACCCGGTTTTTCCCAAAAACCGGGTTTCTATCCTATTCTCGACGGCGGGGACCGCGCGGGCGCGGAGCAGCCACCTCGAAGGTCCCTCCCTCGCTCTGCAGCGTGTGGCCCTCGGCCAGGTCCATAGCACAACGATCTTGGTCCGGTGGCCCTGCGTCTGACATTCAGAGCAAAAGCAGACCCACAAGAAATGACAGCACATTTGCGAGGATAGAGACTGGCAGAGTCTGCTTCATTCTCAGTGGAAGAAATCTGGTGTACATCCATGCCTCGGCGACGATCACCAGTGTTTCTACTGTGCCAATATAGAAGCCAACAGGGACAACTACCAGGATGAAGGGCAATACGTACCACGCACAGGGTAAGGTGATCAGGGAAGCGACGATTCCAGCCAGTAGCAGACGTTTGGTGTCCGTGTATCTGGGCTTCAATATGGTTCTTGCTACCACGAACAAGACGGGAACTTCAATGAGCCAGGTAAGCAACAGGGCAGTCAGGAACTTTGTTATGTTGGGCGGGGCAGTTGGCGGAAGATATGTTGGGGAAGCATCCCAGGTTCTTCTTGCAATATCTACTTCTAGCCCAAGATCGCTTCCCGGGTAACCGCTCGGGTCAATATGATCGAAGGTGATATGATCGAAGGTGAGACGATGTTCCTCTATGGTCCATACTTCCAGGTTACAAGACGCGCCCTCCAAAATGGTATCTATAGAGCATACTCCTCTGAAACAGGGCACTTGCTCGGAGTAAGACCAATGTAGTTTCGGTTCGGGCATCTCTCCTGAAGCCGTGGGAGCACCATACCTCATATCCTGACACGAAAATCTAATTCCAGCGGGCTTGGTGTATAGTAGCCCGTTCTCTGTAATGTAGACCTTTCCCTTGAGCACAGTAGGGATGATTGGGTTCGCATGGACCGCTACTGGTACGAGTAGTGTGCTTGTCAGCATTACAGAGGCCATGACGTACTGAAATAGACGTTTCACGTGCATGGTACTTTCCTCCTTGGCCCTTGGTAAAACAGATGATTCGAGCGTGCAATCCCCATACTCCCTTGCCTCGGCTGGCTGCGATGGTCGCGCTCATCGTGTTCTCCCGCGTGTCCACCCTGCCAGTGCTGCTCGCCTGCCTCCACGGCCGGCCATGGCCCCGCTACCTCGCACCCGCGTGCTGTCAACTCTTCAGCACCAGCGGGAGGTACAAGCGGCATCCTGCCGCTGCCCCGGGCCAGAAGCCGCCGATGAGCACGTAGCCGCCACCCTGCAGAGCCGCGCCCGGCTCCGGCTGGCCGGCCGTGCCGGTCAACGTGTAGCCCCCGCTGCTGGCCGTACCCCCACCACCGTCTATCGTGAACCAGGATAGGTCGTAACCCGCACCGGGCAACGCCACAGCGCCACCTGCCTGCACGCGAACCGCGACCGCCGAGACGACCAGGCACGCGGCAATCGCTACCAGCCTCACGAGTCTGCCTGTTACTGCAACGTGTTTCATGTCTGCACCACTCCTCTATGGGCACGTGCTGGCGCGAAACGCATAGTTCTCGTCGTAGACCCCGGCGCAGGTCACGCTGCCGCCGCCGCTGACCACCGCTCCGCCAGCCAACTGAGAAGCCCCCACGCGCGTGGTGAACTCGGCGTCGTTGACGATGGTGTTGCCGAGACTCGTAATCTGTGAATTGTTCACCCTCACGGTGTAGGAACCGCTGTCGGCCTCGTTGCAGATACCGTAACTATTCTCATAGTCCATGCTGGTCGTGATCGTCGCGTTGGTCAGCGTTGGGGAGGACGCATCGTTGTATACGCCGCACGTCCACAGCCCTGAAGCAATGAGGGCAAGGTGGCTGATCGTTGGTGAGGAACCGTTGTTGTACACACCGTAAGCCTCCGTGCCCCATACTTCAATGATCACGTTGGCCATCGTTGGCGAGGAGGAATCGTTGTATACCCCACGCCCGGTAATCCCTCCCGCCTCGATGATGAGGGCGGTCATCGCTGGCGAAGAGTTGTCATTGTACACGCCATAGCCGCTCCCTCCGACGGCTTCGACAGCCACACCCGTCATGGCTGGTGCGGAGTCGTTGCGGTTGTACACACCATAGGCCACAGTCTCAAACGCTTCCGTAACGTGAGCGGTGACGGTGATTGCCACGTTCGTCAACGGCGGCGAAGAGTGGTTGGTGTTGGACACGCCATAGGCCGTGGTTTCGTATTCTCCAGGAGCGTCAACGGTGATGGTCATGTCCGTCATCGCTGGCGAAGAGACGTCGTTGTACACACCATAGATCTGGCCGAACTCGATCGCTCCGGAAACCACGACGGTGACGTGGGTGAACCGGGGTGAAGCAGAATGGTTATATATGCCGATCCCAACCGTGTTCCCGCCGCTATTTTCGACGGTCAGGAAGCGCAGTTCGGCGTTGTCCGCCCCTACCACGGTGCCGGTGTTGGCCGAAGCGCTGCCGCCAGCGATGATTTTGGTCGCCAACTCCCCTGCCCCCTGGATGTCCACGTAGGGCTTCATCGTCACCGTCCCGGTGTAGGTGCCTGGCGCTACCCACACCAGGTAGCGGTTGGCCGCGCCGTTGTCGCCGATGCTGTTCAACGCCGCCTGGATGGAGGTAAAGTCGCCGCCGCCCCTGGCCACGACGATCACGTTCTGATAGTCTCCCCCGTTGTCCACGCCGTCGGCAAAGCCGGCCGGTACCCCTGCCAGCCCACTCCAGGGGGCGCTCCTGGCGTACAGTGCATAGGGCGCAGCAGAGAGCGCCGCCCGCCCGCTCAGCGGGACGAAGGTGCTGTCGCCGCTGCATTTCGCGGCGATCTGCAAATAACGCTCGTTGCCAGCAAAGGCACCACTGCCAAACTCGTCGGCGTCGTTGAGGAGCACGGTTAAGTAGCCGTCGCTCACGCTCACGCCACTGGCGGTCTGGACGTTGCCGATCCGGTTGCCGCCGCTGCCAGCGTCCCACAGGCTGAACTGGAACGCGCACGTGTCGGTCACGGCATTACCGTCTTTGACCAGCCGCCCCTGGTAGGTGAATGCACCTCCCAGTACATCCTGGGGCTGTACCCCCTGGGCGCCAGCAGCCCCCGGCAGACCCGTGAGCAACAGGCCCAGCGTCAGGACCAGGCCCAGGGTAGGTACCAGGTTGAACAAAACCTTGCCTTTCATCTCATTTCCTCCTTCCTCGTGTATCCAGAAACCGGGTTTCTGTGCCAGAACGAAAAGCCCGCCGCACCTTGATGGTGGGCGGGCTCATCATAGCACGAAACTGTGCGAGAGGCAATCGCCTGCTTAGGCCTTGTGCCGCTCACGCCGCGCCAGGTGGGCCGGCTCCAGTGCCTCCACCTCACCGCCAAAGATGCGCTCCAGCCCCACCTTGGGCTGGTCGAGGCCGCGCGCCTGCCGCTCCTGGCAGATCTGGCACTCCCCCGGGCAGCCGCCGAAGCGGGTGTCCTCCGGTTCCACGTACTTGGCGATCACCCCTTCATAGTTCCGAAAGATCACCGTGCGCTCGTTCCGGCTCAGCAGATAGCAGGGACTGACCGGCGTCTTCCCGCCACCGCCCGGCACGTCCACGATGAACTGGGGCACGGCGAACCCCGAGGTGTGCCCCCGCAGGTGCTCGATGATCTCGATCCCCTTGCTCACCGACGTGCGGAAGTGGGCAATGCCCTGCGACAGGTCACACTGATAGAGATAGTATGGGCGCACGCGGTTCTGCACCAGCCGCTGCACCAACTCCTTCACCACGTAGGGGCAATCGTTGACCCCCTTCAGCAGCACGCTCTGGTTCCCCAGCACGATGCCGGCATCGGCCAGTTTCGCCAGCGCCTGCCGCGCTTCCGGCGTGACCTCCTTGGGATGGTTAAAGTGCGTGTTGAGCCACACCGGCTGGTATTTTTTCATCATGGCCAGCAATTCGTCGGTGATCCGCTGCGGAAACGTCACCGGTGCGGCTGTGCCGTAGCGCACGATCTCCACGTGCGGGATCTCGCGCAGTCTGGCCACGATGTACTCCAACCTCTCGGTGGACAGCGTCAGCGGGTCGCCGCCGCTCAGCAGGACGTCGCGCACACTCGGGTTGCCCCGCACGTAGGCGATCGCCTCGTCAATCTGTGCCTGTGGCGCGGGCCGGTCCGTCTCGCCGGCCTTCCGCCGCCGCGTGCAGTGCCGGCAGTACATGGCGCACTGGTCGGTCACCAGGAACAGCACCCGGTCCGGATAGCGGTGCGTGATCCCAGGCGCGGGTGAGTCCACGTCCTCGTGCAGCGGGTCCGCCATGTCCTCCGGGCTGATCTCCGTCTCGAGCATGGTCGGTACCGCCCGCATGCGGATCGGGCAGGCCGGATCGTCGGGGTCCATCAGGCTGGCATAGTAGGGGGTGATGGCCATGCGCAGTTGGTTCAGCGACTTTTCGATGACCGCCTGCTCGTCGCCGGTCAGGTGGATCACCTGGCTCAATGCCTCGACCGTCGTCACCCGGTTGGCGATCTGCCAATGCCAGTCGTTCCACTGCGTTTCGCTCACGTCCTTCCACAGCGGGATGTCTTGATAGTGCCTTCTTTCCGTCATTGGGTCATTTCCTCAGCGTTTCCCACTTCTCGGTAAAGTGAATACCCAGGCGCTCCAATTCCGCCAGCACCGGGACGTAGATCTCGGGGATCACGGGCGTGTGGACGCCGGTCAGGTTGATCTTCCCTTGCAGAACCATCCTGCCCCCGATCGCCGCCGGCAGCCCCACGGTGCGCGACATAGAAGTGTCCCCGTGCGGGATGCCAAAGTCAATCATCGTGGATGTGATCTTCTGCTGGCGGCCGGGGTATTGGGCGATGAACTCGTGTTGCAGAATGAGCATGTCTCGCTCGCCCTCTTCGTACTGCATCTTCTCCAGCATGTGGGCGGTCAGGACGTCTATGGGCGCACCCTTCTGCAACGGCAGCGGCTCATCGCTCAGCAGCCCCAGCCACTCCAGGTTCCTGATGACCAGCGAGTCTTCCTCGACCTTCAGGAAGGCGGCCAGGTCCTGCTTGAGGTCGCCGGTGCTGCCGATGAGCCTGGCCGTGAACCGGGCGAAGGTCAGCCCGGCCATGTCGTCCCGCGCTTGCTCGTCCAACAGCCCCAGGTCCACGATCTTCCTGAGCGTCGCGCACCAGCCCACGTTGCGCAGCGTGCCGCGGAACATGGTCCTGGTCGTGGTGATCCCGTAGGTCTGCATGTAGGGCAGGCTGTCCCGGTTGGGGTAGCCCTCGAAATCGGTCACCTGCCCCTCGACCTCCACCGGCACGCTCCAATAATGGTCGAACAACTGCTCGCCGGGGACGACCACGTCCCGGCCGTCCTTCAGATAGTGGGCCGAGTTCTTGCCGGCCAGCAGCACTCCCCTGGGGCTCCACGAGAACTTGTAGCCGAACGGGTTGGTGTTGGCCTCCGGAGCCGGCAGCCCGCCACACCAGGAAGTGAAACCGGTGATCTCACCCCCGTCGTGCTGGACGCGGTGGATGACCTTCATCGCCGTCATGTGGTCAATGCCCGGGTCCACGCCGATCTCGTTCAGCAAGAGCACGCCTGCTTCTTTCGCCGCCTGGTCCAGTTGGGCCATCGGCTCCTTGACGTAGGACGTGGTGACCATGTGCTTGCGATGCTTGACGCACAGCCTGGCGACCGTGGGGTGATGCACGTAGGGCAGCATGCTGACCGCCAGGTCGGACTGGCGGATCAACTCTTCCATAGTCGCTTCGTCGGTCACGTCCAGTTGGCGCGCCTCCCCTCTGGGATGGCCCCGGATGATGTCCTGGGCCTTGCTGAGCGTACGGCTGGCGACGGTCACGTGAAAATCTGGCTGGTCCAGCAAGTACCGCACGTGGGCCCCTGCGACCAGGCCAGCGCCGAGAACGAGAACTTTTTTCATGTCGTATCCTCCTCAGGTCTGTGTGAGATGGTGGCGGATGAGTACATCCGTAAGGGCGGATGAGTACATCCGTAAGGGCTACAGGAATTGTTCGATGTAGCGGTAACTGGGGGTCAGTTCTCCGTGATGGGTGATCACGGCCCGCTTGATCTCCGGCGGCAGGGCCAGTTGCTCAAAAGGGGCCGCGTAGTCGGCCCCGGCGACGGCGGGGATGAACTGGCTGAGCACCCGGCTAAAGTCCACCGAGGCGTCCCGCGGCAACTCGCTGGGCAGGATGTCTACTGCCATCACGACCGGCCCCTCCCCGGCGTAGCCATCGGTTGCCTCCCCGCTGAAGGGATCGTACACGAAGACCGGATTGTCCGCTTCCGTGGAGCGCACAGTGCATTCGATGGCCCCCTCGATGTCGCAACTGATGTCGCCGATGACCCGCAGGCGGGGTTGGCCATCACCATATAGGCTCTTCAGATATTCGTTTGTGATGAGCCGGGGGTATTTCTCCTCCCAGTAGACGCAGTTGACGACCATCGTGAGGTAGGGCACGTAACTCTCGAACCGGCCGCGATACTTTTCTGGGTGCCTGTAATAGTCCTGCAACTCGAAGCGATCCGCCGGGGAGATCGGGTGCACGGTGTGCTCTTCCTTGAACACGACCTTATAGATCGCGTGCCCATCGTGGTCTGACCCTTCAGCCAGCGAGGCCACCTCCTGGGGTTCGACTTCCTCGACGGGTAGCAGGTCGAGGATCTCCCAAACCCCGCGGGCCACGTTCCCATATCCCGTAATCGCGCAGACGATGGGGGCCACGGATTTGGGGAGACCCTCGGCCTTGAGTCGCTCGCCCACGTTAGCAATCGCCTCTTTACACTCGGCCAGGTCTTTGTACTCGTACGTGTGGCACAGGCCGCTAAAGGGGTTGGGCACCCCTTCCCAATCCAGTCGCCGCCCCAACGCCCACAGCGTCTCGACCATGCCGGCCAGTCCCGCGTGTCGCCCGAAAAAGATCAACCGCCGCCCCTGATCGTCGGTGATCTTTTCATAGTCAATCAGCGTGCAGCCCAGGTCCAGGATTTTCCTGAGCATGGGCATGTTGTGCGGCTGCCCCTTGACCACGTGGGCGAAGAAGACGTAGGCCTTGCCTGGCTCGAACAAGTCCTCCGGTATCTCTTTGACCGCCAAGACGACCGGGCAGGGGGACAGGTCCTCCTGCGCCACGGCGCCTACCTGGATGAACTCTTCTTCCGCAAAGACGCGGATGGGCGAAGGTTGCACCCACACCTCGATGCCATGCTCCTTCTTGAGCCTCCTGGCATCCTCCGGGGTCACCGGCACACGCCGCTCCCACCGGCTCTTGTCCTCCCGCCGAATCCCGATACGCATAGCCATCTCTAACCTCCTTTGCATCACGCATCACGCATCACGCATTACGCATTACGAATTACGAATTACGCATTACGAATTACTCCTCCGCCTCCCACGTCGGCGACCACCGGTAACTCAGTTTATAACTGCGGGCGATCATGAGCGTCTCTACGGCGCGCATGCCGGGAATCAACTGGATCTGCTGCGTGAGCAAGCGGGTGAGGTGCTGCAGGTCGCGGCAAAAGACCTCGATCATCAGGTCGAAGCGACCCAACGTCATGACCAGATAACTGACCTCGGGCAGATCCGTGATCGCCCGGGCCACCTGGTCTACCATGCCGGGCTCGACCGCCACGCCGACCAGCGCCGGAGCCTGAAAGCCCAGCGCATACGGGTCCACGATGCCCACGTTGCGGATGATGCCTTCCTCCACCAGGTTCCGGTAGCGGGCGCGGATCGTCGTCTCGGAGACGCCAGCCTGCTTGGCGATCTGTGTGAAAGCGGCTCGCCCGTCTGCCTGCAGCGTCTGCAGAATGAGTTTGTCCAGGTCGTCCATGGCCCCTTTGGAGGGCTGGCTTTGCTCCCTATTCATGCTTGCCCCTGTCAGGTTTGAAAATCAACGCTCGAACTCTATTCTAGCACAGAATTCGACGTCCGTCAACCGTTTTGCTTTGCCTTTCACGCAAAATCACGGTTCTGGCGTTGGCACGCAAGAACTTGACGGGCACCCGTTAACGCAGGCTGCAGTGGCACGTTCGGCAAAACGAGTTATACTTACTGTCCCGAGGCCAGTGCTATGGAAACCGTGACCCTTGACCGCCAGGCTTTGCCGATCCTCCACACCTCCGACGCCGTCGTGATCGGCGGCTCCCTGGCCGGCCGCCGCCGGGGCGCTTGTCACGACCACGGCCTCTACGTCGCGCCCAGGGAAAGCCGCCACGTGTGGGGGGATGCTGTCCTTACCCTCACGGATCAACTCCTGCAGCGCTGCTGGCCCGACGCCGTCACCGTCGCCTTCAGCAACAACGATATCAAGGGCCAGATCTCGTCTGACTGGATGCGCTGCGGGCTGATTCCCCCGCACCTGGAGATCGAGATCCCGTACCGGGCACTGCTTCCCGGTGGACTAGAGAACATCCTGGTGGTCGGCAAGGCCCTGTCTGCCCTCCGCGATGCCCTGTCGGCGATCCGCATGCAACCGGACCTGGAGAATCTGGGCGGCGTAGCCGGCCTGGCCGCCGCCCAGACGATCCGCCAGGGCCAGACCCCGCGCACGATTGACGTCCAGGCCCTGCAAACCCGGCTCGCCCGCCTCGGCGTCCTGCCCGTGCAGGTGCTCCATCGCCCGTTGGAACCCTTGCACTACACCGATGCCGAACTCGAGGCCCTGGTTGGCGCGCTCACCGCCGATTGTCCCCTCCGCGACTACTCGGACATGGAACTGCACGAAGTATATCGGGGCCGCCTCCCGCTGGTGGACGTCTGTTGTGCCGGCCCCCGCGCCGTCCCGTTCCTGGAGCGGGCGCTAGGCCGGGCCGCAGGCGCTCGCCGGGTGCTCCTGGCCCAGGCCCTGGCCATGGTGGGTTCGACCGCGGGGGTCCCGGTGCTGGTCTCTGCGATCCAGCAACAACTCTCCGGGGACCGTCTGCCCGAGCGCGTGGCGGCCGTCCGCCTGGCCGACAAATACGCGCCCGACCAGGCCGCCATGCCGGACGTGGTCCACCTGCTCTATTCCCTGGGGCTGGCGCGCGACCGCCGTGCCCTCCCCGTCTGGCAGCGCGTGGTGGACCTGCTGGAGACGGCCACCGAGGAGGACATCTGGAGCCAGACCAGGTGCATATTCCATTACGTGGACGCCGTGTGCCTCGGCGCGGAGCAACTGGGCGACCCGGCCGCCGTTCCCATTTTGCAGCGCTTGCACAGTTATCCCCCGTTCCGCCACAAGGAACTGCGCAGCGGCTTCCAGG
>Ga0315289_10004429_pt1 | contig 20960 bp, 16 predicted proteins | sample YL17G11_40_MG_FD_203452 | JGI IMG/M metagenome (GOLD analysis project Ga0315289, IMG submission 203452) | Sediment microbial communities from Yellowstone Lake, YNP, Wyoming, USA - YL17G11_40 | ecosystem: Environmental > Aquatic > Freshwater > Lake > Sediment | place: USA: Wyoming | collected... | reverse complement strand
TTTTTCCAACATGACTTTACAAAATATAACCGAGCCTTATTCTCCGATTTTATGAGGGTTTCAAAGCTGTTTAGATCCATGACACCATTCTATTTTGGTGTCAGATCTTTTACAATCACCTTTCAGAAAATGGAACCTTTAACAAAAAAAAGATTCTCCTCCTCTTTGGAGGCCCCCTTGAGGCCTATCTGGAAAGGGCGAGTGCACCCCTCTGGACAAAAGAAGAATTTTCAGTGGCTTACAATTTTGCAGTGTGTGCCATGAACCATGTCTTTCACTATGGATTTATTCCGAAATTTGTTGGACGTTTTAACTTCACTACAGTTTTGCTCGACCCTACACAGATGGATCAGTGGGAGCATGAATATAAACCTAACATGCTGGTTGACGTTCAAGGGAGGGAGCGATCTCCTTTGCTGAAAATAAACTACTCACAGATACCTCGCAAATGGGTAAAGCCAAAATATACACCTGTAGGAATCTTACTCCCTGGATATTTCAAACCTGCCTTTCCCTTTTTCCCCAATGATATGGGGGATATTTACGAAATTACTGCAGCCAGAGCAGCCACTGACTATGCAGAGTTTAAGCGTCATCCTGTGATGCTCCAATTTAAGGCATTTGCTGGTGAAGTCGTGCAATCACTCAGATCCAAAGGTTATGACATTGCATGCTGGGATTGCTATTCTCTTTACCATGCCACTAAACCCTATACCCTGAGATATTTAGTAAAATCTTATGCTGAAAAGGAGGGAATTACCGGAATCATCATGTACAACTTCATACCTGATATCAGTGATTTTGAAGATGTTAAGTGTCTGTGGGAAGAAATCCAGGATGCCATCGATTTTGTAGCAAAGGAAACGACCAAACATCTTGACTTAGCTGTTGTCCAAACTACTAACGGTGATTACTTTGGTAAACGGCCTGAGTTTGCTCATGCTACCTTTAACCTTCTCAAAAATGAAATCCTGAGTTCTGGTATACCTGGTGATGTGCCTCTGGCTCTCATTCTGGGAGAACATGGGTGTCCTCCTGGATTTGCTGAACAAGACACTGCCCATTCGTACACCATGCCTAAGATTCGGGAAAACATCCTCAACTATCTCACTCTAAATATCCATCAGGTACGGTCTGGAAAGACGGAATTTGCACTGTCCATGAATGAGTTCTGCAATCGGCCAGATGACGGTCATGCCAGCACCATGGAAAGGATCTATGAATTCATCGAAAAAGGATTTAAGAACATTATAATTTGCTCTTACTATTTTCCTTATGAATCGAATGATCTCTTTCGACACCTGCGACATTGGGGTACTGATTTTGAAGAATGGATGAATATTCCCTACGGAGAAGCTAAAGCCTTACAAAAGGTGCTCCCTGACTATCGGAGTGAAGCCACTATCAAGGGTACCCGTATTATCATTACTGGTTCCGTTCTGGGAAGGTATGAAAAAGAACCAGATAACCCACTCCTCAAAGAAGCTCATCAATATTATCTGGACGCAGTTGTTGACTTGATCGCTAAAAAGATCGATACGTTGTAAAATAAGCATCTGGTAGCATTCAAAGAGGGGCGTAGGCTTTCGCATTGAGATTCATCAGCACACTGGATAAGGGACTGCTTCCTATCCTGTTCACCGTTCTCCTCCTTGCCTTTGGTATGAGTTTTATCTCCCCCCTTATCCCTCTCGTGATTCGGGATGTGGGAGGGTCTCCTGCCACCATTGGTCAGATTGCCTCGATCTACTTTCTTTCTTTTACCCTATTCACACCATTCCTGGGCAGGTTGGTAGACAAGGTCGGTTCTAAAAAGATCATCATCAACGGTCTTTTGCTCTATGCCCTGTGTGTCCTCTTGATGGCCTTCTCTCCCAGCCCCTTTTATTTCTATCTCATCAGGATATTTCAAGGGATAGGTACCGCCTGCCTTTTTGCACCAACTGAGTCAGCTATTAATGTCCTTTCCTCACCTGATAAGCGTTCATCCAATATGGGGCTCTATGGCTTGGTCTTCGCAATAGGTTTTGCCTTGGGTCCGGGACTTGGGACTTACCTCTATGCATTCCATCGAGTTATCCCTTTCATCTTCGGGGCAGCATCCTGCGTTGTGGGTCTCGTGGTTATGCTGATTGGTTATGAAGATGTTCCTATTCCCATAAAGAGTTCAAAGGCAAAATTGCGTGAGTTCATGAGGATAATAAGGATCCCGCTTATTGGCGGCCTCTGTTATGCGGTGGTCGAGGTTTCTATCGGGAGTTTCCTTTCCCTCTATCTGGACTATTTAGGATTCAAGGGGGCAGCCCTGGGCCTGGCCTTTACTTTCTTTGCCTTGGGAGGAATAGTCTCTCCCTATCCAGCAGGAAAAATAGCGGATAGGATAGGTAAGAAACTTTCTCTCTATATCCTGGGCATCCTGTTGAGCTTAATTACTTTCTGCCTTAACCTCACATCTGATTATATCGCTATAGTTGCTCTCATTTTCGGTGTAGGTATTGTTGCCGGGGGACTTTATCCCATAGCCCTCTCCTTGATCGGCGAACTCATCCCCCCCGACCGGATGGGCACTGCCAATTCCACCTTCAGTTTTTTATATGGTGTGGGTTCAATCTTAGGGCCAGTATTTACGGGATGGGTAGTGAGGATATTTGGCATGAAATATCTCTTTTATCCCATGACTGTTGCTGCCGTGATTTTTGTGTTCGTAGCGCTGATGGATGTAAAGAAGAAAGGGGTATTACTTCGTAGTTAATATATGGAGACAGAGTCCCAGCTTTCACCTGGGGGGTTCTCTTTGAGCTCAAGGCATCTGCTTATGTACATCTTGGTTAGATGGTCTTGCGGAAAGATTTGGAGAGCCTTTTGTAGTTTATCAATCCCTTTATCCCATTCTCTTAATCGATAAGCATTTATCCCTTCATGGTAGTTTTCAAGGAAGGTTGAGACCTGAGGGGTAGGTTTATCCCTCCCCATGAGTTCAAAGATCTTGACTACCTGCTCTTTTCCTTTGACCCTTACCAGATCGATTTCCCGGGTGACCAACTGATTTTTCGTCTGATTGATGGTGAATTCACTCACAATAATATTGGTGCCGTACTCCTTATTGAGTCCTTCGAGACGGGAACCGAGGTTTACATTATCCCCCATAACTGTATAGTCAAATCTCCTTTCTGATCCCATATTACCTACAACCATAGGGCCTGAATTAATCCCGATTCCAATGTTGAGAGGAGGCATACCCTGGCTCTCCCACCTCTCCTTGAGCCTTTTCAATTCCTCCATCATCTCCAGTGCGGTTAAACATGCTTTTAGAGAATGATCCTTTTGGTCGAGGGGTGCGCCGAAGACTGCCATGATGGCGTCGCCCATGTATTTATCCAGGAGCCCGTTATATTTGAACACAATGTCGGTCATTACGGTAAGATATTCGTTCAAGAACTTAACTAAAGTTTCAGGAGACATCTGTTCGGAGATGGTGGTAAATCCCCGAATGTCGGAGAAGAGGACAGTGAGTTCCTTCTTTTCTCCACCCAGTTTCAGCTTATCCGGGTTTTTGAGCATCTCATTTACCACCGCTTCAGTCACATATTGTTGAAAGGCTCCTTTGATCTTCTTCTTTTCTCTTTCCTCAGTTACATAACGATAGACGGTAATGCCAGTATAGACAGTAAAGAGGGCGATGAGGGGATAGACAATGCTCAGCCACAGGTTAAGATGCTGAAAGAGATAACGATCGATGGAGAGATAGATGGCAAAGAAAGAAAGACTGAAGATAAGTCCGAAAAGAGCCTTAACCCTCGGTATGAATAAGCCTAAGATCATGCCAATCAACACGATAGCAAAGAGGTCAAACACCTTGAGCCAGGCTGGCCGTATGAGGAAATCACCCCTGAGGATGTTGTCAATTACGTTGGCATGGATCTCGAGGCCGGGGAACTCTTTAGCAAAAGGGGTAATCCGGATGTCATATATCCCGATAGCAGTCGCTCCAACTAAGACGATTTTGTCTTTGAAGGTTTCTTTCGGAATTCGGTCGTGCAGGATATCGGTGATTGAATAATAAGGAAAGGTCCTGGGGTAACCACGATAGTTAATGAGCATCCTCCCCTGTTCATCTGTTGGGATTCTTACATTTCCCAGTTCAATACTCTCAATTCCGAAGTCAGCAACCTTGAGTGAGAGGGGTGGTGAATCCAGGTACCTTCTCAAGACCTGAAGGGAGAGTGGCGCAAAGTATTGGTTCTGACAGCGAATAACGAGGGGTATCCACCGTACTGCCCCATCATCATCTGTAAAAACATTAAAATACCCGGACGAGGATGCTGCCGACGAGAGTTCGGAGAGATTTGATTCTGCAGCAGTAGCTTCTTCTAAGGGAACTCTGTGAGCCTCTTTGGACAGAAATTTGATCATAGTGTATTCAGATGAAAGGATGTTGTTAATCCGTTTCTCAAGGAGATCCTTCTTCAGCGATTTTACCTCCTCGAGCGTGGTATGGAAGAAGTAACCAAGGACTACATTCTGGGATCTCTTGATGGCGCTCGTCAGTATTCGGTCTGTGTCCGCACCCTTTTCCACCTGAGAAAGAAAATTGGTGAGCCGAGGATCACCTACGTTTAACTCCTCAACCTTCCTCTTGAAAGAGATGACACTCTTGAGTGGTGAATTTTCATCCGGTTCAGGAAATACAATATCGAAACCTATTGCCTTTACCTGGCAGGAACTCAGTTTATCAACCAGTTGAGCAATGATGGTCCGTGGCCATGGCCATCTTCCCAGTTCGTCTAAGCTCTTTTCATCAATGGTGGCAATGGCAATTTCGCTGCCTGGCTTTTGGGTCCCGCGGGAGAGAAATCGCAAGTCAAAGACCTTTAACTCCATCAGTTCAAGGAAAGATGGTTTGAGAAAATAGAGGATGATACAAATTATAGTTATGAGAGTGGCCAATCGAAAGGCGCCTATCTTAAAAAGCCTTTTTAACCAAGTGTTCATAACAAAAGATTGGTTGTGGAATGTAATTCGGGATTAGGAATTGAGAATAAGGGGTTTGGGATTCGTGGACTGCCCAATCCCTAAACCCCAATTCCGAAATCCACATTCGGAGAGAGAATGTGCCCTGATTGAAGACCCTCCTTAATGCCTAATAAAGGTCTAAATCCCCCATGGGCTCATCATCAAGTTCGTCCTCCAGAAAGTTAATGGATTTGTCATCCAGAAGGTTGGAGAAAGAGTGGTTGATGAGAGCGATCTGAAATTCCCTCTCTCGTTTTTTATCTGTTTTGTAGGTATACGCACTGACCTTTCTCATATCAACTGTTTTGCCTTTCTTTACATCTACGAGAACAACACTATATCCCATTGGAACATCCTTTACACCCGACCAGGTGAGGGTAACCTTCTCTCCCTTTCCTCCACCGGAGATGATGAATGTGAAAGGTTCATCAATTGCAGTGGGTGGACGGAAATCAGTTGCATACATTCCTGGCATGTCCTCCCAGTCCTCATGGGGGAAATAGAGGCTTATCTGTTTATTGGAGAGCAGGGGGGGCTCAAAGATGTCTCGATCATCGTAGCCAATGGATGATTCGGGAAAGATACCAACATAGTTGTACGTGTCTCTGGTCTTTTTACCCTTGACCATGAGTTTGATTGCGAAGTTGGATTCGTCGCTAACATTTATCTGAGGCGAAGGGAATCCTGGTTTATCTGGTGAGTAATAACCATATCCCTCAACGCTAGTTCCAAGAGTGATAGAAGAAGCAATGGGAGGCACTCTCAGTTCTACAAAACCAGTATCTGTTGTCCTGGTAACGTAGACCCAGTAGCCGTGCCATGGTTTCATAATCTGTGGCCGGTCATACCCCCCCTCCTCACCCCACTCCCACAAACTGGTATTGGCAATCGGGTCAAATTCTATCAGATCTTGCTGATTAATCGGTTTCTCCTGTCCGTTTTCATCGATCACACTGGTGTTTATCCAATCCACGTCAAAGGCGAAAGGATTTCCAATTTGATTCCATCCAGACTGGAGGAAGATGGAAAACTGAGTGTCAGTGGGAACTGGATTACCCATTACATTCAACATCAACTCTTTTGCAGTTGTTATTAGCCAGAAGGCTCGGCCTGGCTTAAAATCCATATATGCGTCATAGGTATTACAATCATACTCATGGCAATCGCCAACTTCACTTGTTTCAGTGACCATTGAACTGTCATACCTGAAGAGCCTCCAGACAGCTGAATCACACTTTTCAAACCCTAATACGACGAGAGGGGCTTCATTTTCTAGATCAAGGGGTACAGAGATCATTTGATAGGCAGAAATGTCAGTAGAATCTTTAGCGTATCTTAACTCTTCAGATGTAAGTTCTTGTGGCCCACTAACATTGAGGATGAAGAGGGATGTCAGCGAGGAAACTCCCCCTCCTTCATTTACAGCTGTTACTTGCCAGTAGAACGGTGCATATGGTTCAGAAGAGAGAGGAATTGAGGGGGTGAAGGTGGTGGTAACAAGGTTAAGTTGAACGATGACTAAACTTGCCTCAGAGAATTCGGGATCAGTCCCCACCTTTAACTGATAAGAAGTTGCCCTCTCCGAGGCCTCCCAGGTGAAAGTAGGGAGAGGTTGGATACTGGTATTGCCGTTTTCAGGCGAAACGAGAACAGGAATAGATGGAGGGACAGGAAGTACACTAACAATTGCAGTAGCCGAAGCATTACGGTGGGCAGTATCCGTTACTACGATAGTTTCAGTTACGGTGTTTGAGGAGTTATTTGAGCCTGCATTATAAATCCCGAAAGATGAAATACTGCTACCGATAGTAGAAGCTGGGCTGATCTGCCAGGTGTATGTCCCGGATTCCACCTGGCCATCTACAGTAGTTATTGCAGTGAATTGCTGATTTCCACCTGAGGGTAAGGTTGCTGAAGGTGGAATAATAGTAACTACAAGCTCCTTTGGGCTTACGGTAACTATTGCCTGAGTAGTGATATTACCATTTGCTGTATCAGTAACCGTGACAGTGTCAGTAACCTGGATATCGGTAGAACCTGCGGTATATACACCTTGCTGCGTGATGGTACTTCCAATGGTGCTTGTGACTGACCAGGTATAAACACCAGTAGAGCAGTTCTCGCCTGTAGTAGAGGCTCTGAAGATCTTGGCTTCGCCCTCTTTTACCGTAGCAGAAGGAGGGGTAATTGCTATCGTGCAAGTTGTTGGTTTTACCGTAACTGTTGCCGTGGCAGTAATATTACCATTTGCGGTATCAGTAACTGTGACAGTGTCAGTAACCTGGATATCGGTAGAACCTGCGGTATATACACCTTGCTGGGTGATGGTGCTTCCGATGGTGCTTACAATTGACCAGGTATAGATACCGGTAGCACAGCCCTGACCGCTGGTAGAGGCAGTAAAGGTCTGGGATGTCCCCTCGAACAGAGTAGCAGAAGGGGGGGTAATAGCTACTGTGCAGATTAATTGAGTAACAGCTATAGAACCACTCACCCCTGAATAGGTATCAGCAGGGACGATATCAGAAATGGTAAGGGGTATAACATCTCCAATTGATACGCTATCTTTTATGGTAAATTTTAGATTTACTATAGTCCCTGAGGTAGCTCCGCCTTCCTCAAACTGGACTATTGGCTGAACCTTGCCTGCAGCATTTATCTCGCTCAGAGTAGCTGTTAATACGGTAGCCCCCATATCTCCTGGGGTTCTACCCACGTATTCCAGTTTAGCGTTATCGAAGTATACAGAGAAGGAGCAATCAAACCTTCCAGCTGTATCATCGATGGTAACCGGTATGATTGCTTGAGAACCCGGTGCTCCGCTGGATGATCCAACAGTTATAGTAGCTGCCTGTGCCCCATTCAATAGGCCAATAATACATCCGAAACCTAATATCAGAAAAATAAATTTTTTCATAACCTACTCCTTAATTCTTTAATGTGGTGGCTTGGGAGGTGGGATGAGTTCATTAGTTGGAGGGACGCCAATAGTTCCCTGGCTTGGATTATCACTGGGCTGTTGATTTGGGTTGCCTACTTCAGTGGGTAAGTCTTTGTTTGGCTCAGGAACGGTAACTGGTGCAGTTGGGGCCTGGGGTGGTGGCACCTCCACCTTTTCAGTAACACCCGCCTTAGAGATGTCTGCTGAATCTTTGATTGTTGCTGATATCTCTCTCTCAGGTGGGGTGGGTGATAACTTGGTATCCATAAGGATTTTTTCCATCTCTTCTGTTGGTATAATGGTTGGTGTAGTAGGACATTTAAGAGAGGTAATCTGACAGGAGTAATTCTTCCCCACCACCGATTCACAGACCAGAGTCTCTGAGACATTTTTAGCGACGACAGCTCCATCCATGGTTATAACCGTGGTCAGCTCAGGACTAACCACCCAAACGATAAAATAGGTATCTCGAACCCCGATGACTGAGGTAGGGGTATTGACCTGGAATTTGGAATCTCGAGCAGTAAAGATTTTTCCTACGATAAATCTGGCTTTACCACTCAAGAGGTCCAGGGTTGAACTCCGTCGGTTCTCCTCTGGGGTGTAAATATATTCCTTCAGGTAGATTTTCGCATTTTCTCCTAAGTTGATAAGACTATCATCCTCCATTAAGATCTGCACCCGACTATCTTTCAAGGTTTGAATGGTGTCGTATTGATAGACCGCATCACTGACCTTAACCTTTATCCCTTTGGCCTCATCTTTGTGGACGATTAATACTTCGCCCTTCATGGAGATAACTTTTCCTACTTGTTTTTCATTGGAAGCCAGAGCGATGACAGTGAGGCTTAATACTAGTGACAAACACGTTATGATAATAAAAACTTTTTTAAACATCTTCCCCTCCAATTATTAGAACCTGGCCGTAAAGGTCAGTGCAACAATGTTACGATTATAGTCGTAAAATTTTATATTTGAGTTGTTAGTGATATGGGTATATTTGAGATTAACCATAAATTTTTTCGTTAAGTTACGATCAAGGGAAATAGAGTAGGTATACTCTTCATTATTTCTCTTTTTACCAAAGAAGGTATCAGTATTTTTGTACTCTTGATTCCAGTATTCAAAGTCTAAGGCCATCTTGATCTGTTCAATAAGGGGTGTAAAAAGAGTCATAGATGTCCTATATCCGTTGTAGTCCCAGTTGTGACCAATGGCGTTATCATTATCATAAGCATAACCTATTTTAATATAACGTGTTCCACCGGAAAAGAAAAGGTATTGGTTTATGGCAACCAGATTGTTTTCTGCATCTCTATTCGCAGCCTTAGTGGGTGCCTTAAAATAGAAGTTCTTATCCTGGAATCGGTACTGTATTTGGGTTATCCAGTTCGGACGGAATATAAAATCAAAGGTAAATGTCCCGGAATGTGTGCCAAGGTAGCGATGCTCATTCAAGATAGCATTGTTGTAGCGGTAGTCAAATTGTGCCCGATAAGGGGTCTTGCCACAAATTTCCCCTCGATAAGCAGCAAGGAGGATCCACTGATGGTTCTGGAGATCATAGTCATGGAGACTAGCGTGGAGACTCTGATAAAAGGTGTATCTGCCAGCAAACACAAAGTTTTGAGTCTGGGTCAAACGATATTCAGTTGCGAGGAAAAACACCTGTCTGAAATCCCCCTCATCGGAAATCCTCGTGGGGGAAATTCCACGGTCCGCTTCCTGGATCACATTATCATCATATTGCAGACTATAGCTGGGTATGATATCCCATTTCTTAACAACCTCTTTTGTCTCTGTTATCTTATCGAGATAGTTTTTTGCAGCTATACCCAATTCAGAGGTGGGATCAATCTTATAGGAATCATTAAATTCCCTTTCAGCTTCAGGTATTTTAGATAGCTTTAGGTAATTTAAGCCTGAAAAGAATTGGGTGGTCTGCTTTAAACTTGGATCAAGTTCTGATGCCTTTTTAAAGTATGGAATTGATTCTTCAAAGCGATTCTGTAGATGGAGGATATATCCCTGATAGTAGTGGATCATTGCCCGGTTTGGCTCCTGTTCTTCAGCAGGTCTGAACTCTTTAAGGGCACTGTCGTATTCTCCCAATTTATAATAGGCAATCGCCAGGTCATAATGGGCATGGGGAAGGGCAGGATCTAACTCCAAACCTCTCTTGAAAGAATCTACCGCAGCCTTAGGGTCATTGAGCTGGATCTGGGTTAAGCCCAAGTAATACTGAACCTGTGCATTCCGAGGATCTTCCTCTGCCGCCTTATTAAACTCTGTTAATGCCTGTTCAAAACGCCCTTCATTAAACTCTGCCACACCTTTGGAGAAATAGAGTTCGGCATATTTCGTGGCTGAAAATGCTAAAGAGGTGATCAGGAGAAAAGGTATAATTAGCAAAACAGTTGCTTTGTTAATTTGAATCGTCACGTTAGCCTCCTATGATATGCTCCATAGAACCTATACACGAAAATTCAGAAAATGCGTAAAGTTGGGAAAGCCAGGGTCTAGAAAAATGTAGTTTATCCTCGAGTTATTTGTCAAGAGAAAAATCATAGGCCAATTTATTTATTTTGCGTTATATTTAGTATTCGGCAAAAACGGCAAAAAGCTTGACAGAAAAAAAGATACTATGTTAGCATTCTGAATGAATATTCACTCACAAGTTATCCAGTTGATGTTGGGATGAGAGAGATAAGGACAGAAGAAATAACCAGAAAGGTAAAAGACCTCTGTATTTCAGCCAATTATGAGCTGGGAGAAGATGTCATTAACGCCTTTGAAAGGGCAAGAGAGGAAGAGGAATCCCCAACTGGAAAAGAGATTTTCAATCAACTGATTGAAAATGCAAGGATCGCAGGAAAAGAATTAATACCTCTCTGTCAGGATACAGGCTTTGCCGTCTGTTTCGTTGAATTAGGGGATGAAGTAAAGGTAGTTGGCGGTAATCTTATTGAGGCGATTAATGAAGGGGTAAGACAGGGCTATCGAGAGGGGTATTTAAGGAAATCGATCTGTCACCCTTTTACTCGCAAGAATACCCATGATAATACCCCCGCGATTGTCCATGTGAATCTCGTACCTGGAAATAAGCTCAAGATTGTCATTGCCCCCAAAGGCGGGGGGAGCGAAAATATGAGCCGCGCAAGCATGCTTAAGCCTTCAGATGGGGTTGAAGGGATTAAAGAGTTTGTCATAAGCAGGGTAAAGGAAGCTGGTTCAAATCCCTGTCCACCAATCGTGGTCGGGGTGGGCATTGGGGGAACCCTCGAAAAGGCAGCGCTCCTTGCCAAAGAAGCCTTGATTCGTCCCCTCGGAACACATAATCCTGATCCAGAGATTGCTGAACTGGAAAGAGAATTACTCACAAAGATAAATGATCTGGGGATTGGTCCTCAAGGTTTAGGAGGCAGGATTACTGCTCTGGCAGTGAATGTGGACATTTATCCCTGCCATATCGCCAGTCTTCCCGTTGCCGTGAACATCAACTGTCATGCCCACAGGCATAAAGAGGTGGTCTTCTAAAGAAATGGCTGAGGAGATTAAACTGTATACCCCACTTAGTGATAAGACTGTGGAAAGTTTGAAGATTGGGGATCGGGTTTTGCTCAGTGGCAATGTATATTCTGCCCGTGATGCTGCACACAAAAGACTGGTAGAACTCTTGGATAGAGGTGAGCCACTCCCCTTTGACATCAAGGGTCAGGTAATCTACTTTGTTGGACCTACCCCGGCTAGACCAGGGAGGCAAATTGGTTCTGCTGGGCCTACCACCAGTTCACGCATGGATAAATACTCACCTCGTTTAATCGAAAAGGGTCTCAAGGGGATGATTGGCAAAGGGTTCAGATCGCAGGAAGTAATTGAAGCGATGAAGAGGTATAAATGTGTTTATTTTGCTGCCACAGGTGGGGCAGGAGCACTCCTTTCTCAGCGGATCAAGGAAGTGGAAATCGTGGCTTATGAGGATTTAGGCCCTGAGGCGATCAGAAGATTGAAATTAGACAATTTCCCAGTTGTCGTAGTGAATGATACGAGAGGAAATGATCTCTATGAGGAAGGGAGAAAGAAGTATGCTCTCTAAAACATATCAACAAAGAGAAGGTGGCTATGTCTGTTTACTCACATGAGCTGATCGTTGTGGGAGGAGGACTTGCCGGAACCAGAGCTGTTGATGAAGCCGGCCTCCTCGGTGTTAATGTGGGGTGGATTTCTAAAATTTTTCCCCCACGATCCCATTCGGGCGAAGCCCAGGGCGGGATCAACGCTGCACTTGGGAATCACCCCGAGGGAAAAGATGACACCCCGGAAAAACATGCATATGATACCGTTAAGGGGAGCGACTTTCTTGGAGATCAGGACGCCATCGAGGTCATGACAAAGGAGGCTCCTGAAAGGATCCTCGAATTGGAACATTGGGGAGTACCCTTTTCCCGATTTGATGACGGCAGGATTGCCCAGCGTCCCTTTGGAGGAGCAGGATTTCCGAGAACCTGTTACGGGGCCGATAGAACGGGTCATTTCATTTTGCACACCCTGTTTCAAAAATATCTCACCATGAAGCAGCATATCACCCTTTATGACGAGTACTATGTGGTTGGTTTAATTGTAGATGAAAACGTCTGCAGGGGTGTGACGGCGATCAACATGCGTACTGGCTCGCTCGAGGCTTTCGTCAGTCATGCAATAATCTTCGCAACCGGCGGTTCAGGGAGAATTTATGGGAGAACGACGAATTCGCTCAGCTCTACCGGATTGGGTGTGACGCTTCCGTACTGGGCAGGGATCGCTATCAAAGATATGGAATTCGTACAGTTTCATCCCACCTGCATAATTGGGAAGAACATCCTCATGTCTGAAGGAGCACGGGGCGAAGGCGGATATCTTTTGAACAACGATGGCGAACGGTTCATGAAGAAGTACGCTCCAAAATTCATGGAGATCTCCCCGAGAGACATCGTTGCCCGTTCTATTCAAATTGAAATCAACGAAGGCAGGGGAATAAACGGCGGTGATTATGTGTATCTCGATTTGCGACACCTGGGAGAAGCAAAAATAAAGGAAAGACTGCCAGGGATACGGGATATCTGCCTCGACTTCTTAGGAATAGATCCAATTTATAAACCCATTCCCATACAACCCGCCCAGCACTACACCATGGGAGGGATTGATTGTGACCAGGACGGTAAGACAGAGGTTCAGGGATTTTACGCGTGTGGAGAGTGCAGTTGTGTCAATGTTCACGGCTCAAATCGTCTCGGAGGTAATTCTCTGCTGGAATGTGTTGTTTTTGGGGCTCGAGCTGGTCATCATGCCAGCAGGGTAGTAAAAGGGAAAGGAGTGCCGCAAGAGGACGGTCTCGTAAAAGAGACCCTGAAAAAGAAGGAAAAAGAACTGGAAGGACTGTATAACCGCGGGGGGAAGGAAAACCCCTATCAGATTAAAGATAGATTGCATGAAATTCTGGATGCGAAGGTACAGATCTTCAGAAACAAGGAAGATCTACAATCGGCCTTGCACGAGGTCAGGGAGTTGAAGAAGCGTTTTTTAAATATACGCTCTGCGAGCAAGGGGAGCGTATTTAATTACGACAAAATGTGGACACTGGAAATAGCTGCCAATGTAGATATTTCAGAAGTGATCACGCTCGGTGCTCTCGTCAGGGAAGAGAGCCGGGGCTCCCATTTTAGGACAGATTTTCCTCAACGGGATGACAAGAACTGGCTGAAGCATACTATTGCAAGATATACAAAAGATGGTCCGGAACTTTCCTATTCACCGGTAACTATTACCAAATGGCAACCGGAAGAGAGGAAATACTAACATGGCTGAGGGTCAAAAGATGATACTTTTTAAGATTCTCCGCTTTGATCCTGAGGTTGACAAGGAATCCCATTACGAGTCTTATGAAGTGCCTTTTTCCAAGGACCTGACCGTACTTGAATCACTTTACTATATTCTCGAAAACTATGATGGCAGTCTTGCCTTTCGCTCGTCCTGCCGGGCAGCGGTTTGCGGTTCTTGCGCGATGAAGATTGACGGAGACTACGGTCTTGCCTGCCGTACCCTGGTGGAGGATTTGCGGTCGGAAACGGTTATGATAGAACCCCTCGCCCACCTTCCTGTTATCAAGGATCTTGTCGTAGACATGACTAAGTTCTATGAACAATATGAATACATAGAGCCTTTCCTCGTGCCAAAGGAAATACCCAAAGGCAAGGAATTTTATCAATCGCCTGAGAACCGGAAAAAAATAGATGGACTGGTTGAGTGTATCTTGTGTGGTGCCTGCTACGCTGCCTGTACCATGGTCAAATGGGATCCTGACTTTCCCGGCCCCTTTGCTTTTCTGGCAGCTGACGCAAGGCTCAGGGACACCAGGGATGCAAAAGGTCGGGAACGTCTCCTGAAGCTCATTGATGAAAGTGGTATCTGGCGGTGTCATACTGAAATCAGATGCACTGATATATGTCCGAAGAACCTGAGCCCTACCGAGGCGATCAACTACCTCAAAAGGGAATCGGTTGTCTATCGTTTTTCCTCGCCACTAAGAAAAGAACTACGAGATAAGAAAATAGAACCAGCTCCAATTTCTCCTCCTCCAGAACCATTGACCGCAAGGAGGACCTTCTTGAAGGCGGTTTTCCTGGGTGGGGCAGGCATCCTTGCAGGAGCCTTTTTCGGTCTCTTCTCGATACCCCTCATGAGTAAACCAAAAAGGGATTGGGTGTCGGGATGGATAAAGGCTGGTTCCCTGCCGAAGGTTGATATAGGGAGGCCAGTGGAGATAATTTACTATAGCCAGAGGTGGGAAAAAGGCGAACAGGTTTCCTACCCCAAACGAGCCTATATCGTAAGAGGTGATTTAAATGAAATCAGTGCCATTGATCCTACCTGTACCCACTTGGGCTGCACCTGTTATTGGGATGAGTCAATCCACATGTTCCTGTGTCCCTGTCATGGCGGTGCTTTTGATATTAACGGCAATGTCGCTCTTGGTCCTCCGCCCAAACCGCTTGTACGATTAAATGTTAAAGTAGAAGACGATACTCTCTATCTTCAGAAAGGTGTGTAGTCAATGGGACCGGTGCAAAAAAAGAGATGGGTTGATCAGTCGCTTGCCTGGAATCTCATAAAAACAAAGTTTTTTTATAAGCCCCTCTCTAAAGATATCGGGTGGCTGTATACGTTAGGGTCCCTCTGTCTTTTCTTGTTTGTTATTCAGGCGATAACCGGCATTATCCTGGCTTGCAATTATGTTCCCACCTTAGAAGGGGCATACAAGAGTGTGGAATATATCCAGAAGGAAATGGTGTGGGGGTGGTTGATCAGGGGCATACACCATTGGGGTTCCCATCTCATGTTGATTGTCGTTTTCATCCACATGGTTCGGGTGTTTTTCCATGCAAGCTACAAAAGCCCCAATGAGGTTACCTGGATGACCGGCGTATTTCTCATGGTTTTTACCGCTTCTATGGCTCTCACAGGATATATTCTCCCCTGGTCAGATCGATCCTATTGGGCTGCCACTATCTTGGCTACCATCTTTGAATTCATCCCGGTTATTGGTTCATGGCTGGCAAACATCGTGGGCGGTGTGCAGACAGGTGGAGTGACCATAGGCCGTTACACAGCGTTCCATATGCTGCTCATTCCCTTGTCACTCGGTCTTATTATTCTCATCCATATAGTTTTCATTCAGATCCATGGTGAAATGGGACCTCCCCCCAAAGGCGACAGGGAAGTCGGAACACAACCTTTCTTCCCCCATCAGTTAACAAAAGACGTCATTGCGGCCCTCTTGATGTTTCTTCTTCTCATCCTGTTAGCCAAGTATGTGGGTGTACCACCTGATCCTCCGGCAGCTCCTTTGGCAGATGTGAATGCAGTGCCAAAGCCGGAATGGTTTATTCTTTTTGGCTACGAAATCTTAAAATTATTTACAGGGAAAACCATTATCATTGCCTTAACAGTAGTCCCCATCGTTGGAGTTTTGATCCTCTTGCTTCTCCCATTCTACGACAAGAATCAAGAGAGGGTCTATACGAAGAGGCCGATTGCCATATCATGTGGAGTTGTTGCAGTTGTGACGATTTCTTACCTTACGCTTATTGCTTACATCTCTTCGCCCCTGCCGGGAAAATTCTTTGCTCCAGATCGTCCACTCACAGTGAAAGAGTTAGCGGGAATGGCGCTCTTTGAGAAGAACGTGTGCTATTGCTGCCACAGTATTAAGGGGGTGGGTATGAAACACGCTCCAGATCTCTGGTATGTAGGCTTGAAAAGGAAACCAGATTGGCTCGAAAAGCTCCTTAAAGATCCTGATACTACCATAGGTAAAAAGGGGAAAATGGTTAAGTACTACATGAGTCAGGCTGAAATTGATGCTTTACTCGCTTATTTGCGCTCAATTGATTTTCGTCATCTCAAGGCTAAAAAGGTGGATCCCCAAATCTTTCGAGGAGCATATTCTTTTTATCAAATGGAATGTCTTTCCTGTCATAGGATGCGTGAGGAGGGAACAGGTGAAGATCTTCTCTGTCGGGTGAGTAAAAAGAAGAAAGAGGATCTTGTCAAATACCTTCTTGAGGACGAGAAACATACGTCAGTCACGAAGAGAAAGATTCTCAAAGACTCTGCAGAAAGGATCGCAACTTTTTTGACCAGTTTCTAAAAACACTGAGAACAAGGAGGCAAAAGCACAATGGAAGAGAAAGGTGCAGTGAGTCCTATTGAACACAAAAGAGATATCATGAGTTTATCTGAATGGCGGTCCACTCAGGTAGGTATGTGGGCTTGGCTGACGCAGAGGTTCACAGCAATTTTGACTATTGTTTTCGTTTTTCTCCATCTCACATATCCCTACCAGGTCGTCTTCCAGGTTCTCCTTTTGATGAGCTGCTGTTTTCATCTCGTTTTGGGGTTGCGTGTGATCCTATTGGATATCGGTACGAAAGTCGCCCTGCAGAAGGTGCTCTTTGGCGCCCTAATTACCTTCGGAATCGTGCTTCTGGTGATTGTGTTGAAGTGGAGAATTATTTACTAAAGAATTCGGTGCGTTGATGAAGATTCATGAGTATCAGGCAAAGAAAATTTTGAAGGAGTTTAATATTCCGGTGCCCAGGGGCGAAGTCGTCACGGCCCCTGCGGATGCCAAAAGGGTCACCGAGGAACTTGGTGGAATGGCTGTAATTAAGGCACAGATTCACGCAGGAGGAAGAGGAAAAGGCGGAGGGATCAAACTTGCCCATACCCCGGATGAGGCTCAAGAGATTGCCCGCAAGATGCTGGGAATGACCTTAGTTACGCCGCAGACCGGTCCTGAAGGAAGGGTGGTCAAAGCACTCCTGGTGGAAGAGGGACAGGATATTGTTCAGGAGATGTACATAGGCATCGTAGTTGACCGCTCTCTCGAGGTACCGGTGATTATGGCCTCAAGTGCTGGAGGTATGGAGATTGAAGAGGTGGCTGCCCAATTTCCGGGAAAAATCATCAAAGTAGCAGTTGACCCTACCACAGGATTTATGGGTTTTCATGCCAGGAAAATCACCTACGGGCTTGGCTTAGAGAAGGACCTTTTCAAGGTCGGGTCACAATGTGTTGCCAATCTGTACAAGGCATTTATCGCAAATGATTGTTCGCTCGTGGAGATCAACCCTTTCATTATTAACTTCAAGAATGAACTGGTTGCACTTGATGCCAAGATGAACTTCGATGATGACGCCCTGTTTCGCCACCCTGAATTAAAAGAGTTAAACGACCCAAATGAGATGGATCCTTTAGAGATTGAAGCAAAGAAGTTTGGGCTCAACTATATCAAACTGAATGGAAATGTTGGTTGTATGGTGAATGGAGCAGGATTGGCCATGGCCACCATGGATCTGATCAAGCTGGCAGGGGGAGAACCTGCTAATTTCCTCGACGTAGGAGGAGGAGCCTCTGCTGAACAGGTAGAGAACGCCTTCCGTATCCTCTTATCCGATCCCAATGTGAGGGTAGTTTTAATCAACATCTTTGGCGGAATACTCCGCTGCGATCGGGTGGCTGCTGGAATCGTGGAAGCTGCCAAGAGGATTGAGATGAAGGTGCCCATGGTAGTGAGGCTGGAAGGGACAAATGTGGAAGAAGGAAGGAAGATATTGTTGCAATCTGGTCTTACATTTGGGGTGGCTGCTGGTTTACAAGAGGCATCTGAGAAGGTGGCAAGACTGGCACGGTAGAGGAGAGAAAAAGTGAGTATCCTGATTGATGAGAACACACGACTGGTAGTTCAGGGTATAACCGGCAGTGAAGGGAGCTTTCATGCAAAACAGTGCATGGAGTATGGGACCAAGCTCGTTGCTGGAGTAACACCAGGTAAAGGTGGACAAAAGTTTGAAGAAAAAATTCCCGTATTCAACCGGGTGGAGGATGCGGTGAGAAATGAGGGTGCCAACACCTCATGTATCTTTGTCCCTGCTGCTTTTGCTGCTGATGCAATCGCGGAGGCTGCTGATGCAGGTATTGCCCTCGTTGTGTGCATAACTGAGGGGATCCCTGTCCTGGATATGATAAAGGTGAAAGACTTCCTAAGGGGAAAGAAGACCTGGCTCATCGGTCCAAACTGTCCCGGCCTCATCTCTCCTGGGAAGGCAAAGGTTGGTATTATGCCTGGATTTATCCATAAGGAAGGGGAGATAGGAGTAATCTCCCGGAGTGGGACCTTAACCTATGAGGTCGTATACCAGATGACCAATCTTGGAATTGGCCAATCCACATGTATTGGCATTGGAGGAGATCCCATTGTTGGCACATCCTTTATTGATCTCCTTAAACTCTTTGAGAATGATCCTCAAACAAGAGCAGTTCTGATGATTGGAGAGATTGGGGGAACTGCCGAAGAGGAGGCGGCTACCTTTATCAAAGGAAATATCAAAAAACCGGTTGTGGGTTTTATCGCCGGCCAGACTGCCCCTCCGGGAAGAAGGATGGGGCATGCCGGTGCTATTATCTCCGGAGGAAAGGGGACTGCCAGGGAGAAGATCGAGAGCTGGAAAGCAGTAGGGATCCACGTGGAGAGCAATCCAGCTTTGATTGGGGCGAAGGTAAAAGAAGTACTTTAGTTTCGGCGGAATGCAAAATTATACCGCGAAGCGCGGCCTTCGGTCTTATGTAGGGGCAGGTCGCTGAACTGCCCTCTTTGTCGGTGTTGAAAAAATGGAGGGGCGCCGGTCGCCCCTCCATTAGTTAATTTTTTAAATTTATCCTAAGGAATGTCTGCTTTTGCTGCACAACGTGTAATAGCACCCTTTTCTTTTTTAGTTATCAGGCCGCTCTTCTTCCAGTTGTTGGTAAGACGGTTTACGCACTTGACAAACTGCCCATGATTCTTTGCATTTTCTTCACACTGGGCAATCTGGTCACTCATCGTGCATCCATCTTCTAAGTACTGATTCGCAACCCCAGTGTCACAATCTCCAATGACAATGGTTGATTCAAGGTGAGAATCCGAACAGTTATCATTCCCATCGCATATCGTATCACCATCACTATCGATACATGCACACATATCAAAATTTATATCAGAATTCGTTTGCTGCAAGGTGATGGGATTGCCAGGATAAGCACCCATGTATTCACCCGGTGAAATAGTACCACTACCGTCTTTATCCCAGTACCCAAAAATCCAGATTGGTGATCCTAACTCTGTATCGTATATGTTCATAGAATAAGCACTTGGTGATATCGGAAATGTTTGACCACTTGATTTTAAATTTGCTGTGTTTGGATCCGGTCCATCATAGGCAAGAAAACATGTGTACCCCGACGTGAAGGGGGAACAGGTGACAGTACCGGAAACACTTGCAACAATCTCATGGGAAATGACCAAATCTATCCCCGTATTCACTTCACTTAACATAAGAGGATTTCCCGTATACCAGCCAGCATAATCCCCATAAGTCATATAACCCAACCCGTCTATGTTCCAATATCCAAAGACCCAGACGGGCGTACCAAAAGGGAGATCTAACACATAACAGGTATAGGGGCCTGGTTCAGAAAGGATAAGACCAAAATAAGAAGGTTGTCCTGAAGGACCAAGGATCATGGGAATTATATACCCTGTGGTGTGGGCATCACAGATAACATCTCCTGAAACAGATGCGGTGCACTTGTGATTGATATCCACATCGACTGTATTTTCTGCTGCCAACTGAAATGAGGGTCCGAACCCTACACAATCTCCTACTGAAAACCAATTAATTTCATCTTTAATCCACCATCCCACTATAAATACAGTCTCCCCAAGATGAGTATCATCAACCGTAAGGGTATAGGGACCAGGGGCATCGATGGATACACTGGTAATATAAGAAAAATTTTTACTCTCTAAAACCAAGTCTATTTTCCCCGTGGTATACGTGTCACAGGTCATGGTGACTGTGCCTGAGACTGTGGCGGCAAGAGATGGTGATGAGAAAGGTATGGAAATGCACAGCATAAAAAGAGATACAAAAAAGATTTTATAATTCATGGCAAACCTCCTTTACCAATTCTTTTTGTTTACTCCTAAACGGAAAAAAAGAAACTGCAAATTTTGAAAGGGCGGATTCCTTGCTAAGACAGACAGACAGACAGACAGATCTAAGAATCTTACTAACTATAGGGAGGATAAATAAAAAGGTCTTGGCCATACTTCGTCTCCGAAATTGCAATTGGCCAAACTACTTATTGGGTATAGCGTATGATCAGCCTTTTACCATTTAAAGGCACACAATGCAAGATAAATCTTACTTCCTCTAACCCCTTTCCTCTGCGCTTCTTGATTTTCGTTGACTGAAATGGAGAAAGGATGGATAATAAAGGCACGTAAATAATGAAAAAGCGATATTAGTTTATGGGTAGAAAGCTTAGAGTTTATACTGACACTTCAGTAATAGGTGCTTATTTTGATCCAGAATTTCAGGAAGATACAAAGTTATTTTGGGATTCTGTCATGAGAGGAGATCTGGTA
>Ga0315289_10004428_pt1 | contig 20960 bp, 23 predicted proteins | sample YL17G11_40_MG_FD_203452 | JGI IMG/M metagenome (GOLD analysis project Ga0315289, IMG submission 203452) | Sediment microbial communities from Yellowstone Lake, YNP, Wyoming, USA - YL17G11_40 | ecosystem: Environmental > Aquatic > Freshwater > Lake > Sediment | place: USA: Wyoming | collected... | reverse complement strand
AGTTGTTTTCTCTCCCGCGGAACCGATCGGAAAACCGAGGAGCCCCGATGAAATCCTACTTCAGTTTCTCTACGTTGGCGGCTTGGGGTCCCTTAGGACCGTCTACGATATCAAATCGCACCCGATCGCCCTCTTCCAAAGCCCGATGGCCTTCCCCGCCGATGGCGGAATAATGCACGAAGACGTCTTTGCCGCCTTCAACCTCAATAAAACCCCACCCTTTTTGGGTGTTAAACCACTTCACTTTCCCTTCGGTCATTCAATCTTCCTCCAAGATGTTCTTTCTTACTGTTCGTCTCCGAACAGGCTTGTTTTCATTATGACTGCTGTGAACATGCTGTCAATCGAGAAGGCTGTGCTTAGGGCAATTCTGCGGGCAGTTCCTGCAATGTGAGCGTGAGATACAATACTTTCTCTGACCGCCATACCTGCAATGTGACATCGTCACCCACTTTCTTTGCCTTGATGATCTGACGCAACACTTCCATTTTGGTCAGTTTCTCACCATTGATGGCTTGGAGTACATCATCTTTCTGTAGACCGGCTTTTGCTGCAGGACTATCTTTTATGACTTCCAGTACAACCACACCCGTGATTTCGGTTAGCTTCAGATCCTTGGCCATCTGATCGTTGATTTTTGTATAGGTGATACCAAGCCAGGGACGGACGACATGTCCCAGCTGAACAAGGTCGCTGAAAATAGACTTGGCTGCATTGATATCTACCGCAAACCCAATGCCTTGCGCGTAAGGCATGATCGCCGTGTTGATACCGATGACTTCTCCCCGAATATTCACTAACGCGCCACCGGAATTCCCAGGATTGATGGCCGCATCGGTTTGGATCAAGTCCTGCAAGGGTCGCCCAGTCTCCGGGGAGGATAACGTTCGATTGAACGCGCTGACTACACCGACCGTCACTGTATTTTCGAAACCGTATGGATTGCCAATAGCGATAGCCCAAGATCCAACTCGTAAGTTGGTGGTGTCTCCCATTTTTGCCTCTGGTAAATTGGCTCCTTCGATTTTTACTACCGCGATATCGGAAATCGGGTACGAACCGAGTACCTTCCCAGTGAACGTGCGCCCATCTGGAAGGGTCACTTTGATCTCCAATGCATTTTGCACCACATGGTTATTGGTCAGAATATAACCATTATTGCTTTCTACGATCACCCCTGAGCCTTGCCCTTCCTGCGGTTGAGATGGCCCTGGAAAAAAAAACGGAACGTCTGGAAAAGAGAAAACTCCTTGCTCCGGTTGGAACTTTGTATCTATGAATACAACCGCTGGGGCAACGAGTGCGACTGCCCGCGTAATGGCTTCCTGTGTCTGCTCCGTATATCCCTTTGGTTCTTGGGAAGGTGTCGCGGCACTCTCTGTAGCTAGTGTTGGGTTTTTTGTGAGGTTCTCACTGGGCGAAGAACCGCTGTTGGGCATCTGGTATACGCATCCAGACAGCAACGCAATCAGTACGAAAGTCAGGATCAAAACCGAGCCCATTCTTTTCATTTTGTAAGTTCTCCTTTTTTTCATTTAATATCAGCAATTTGAACTTGAACCAAAGGAATTATGAAATTTGTGTAAAGAATCAGGAACGGTAGAACGCTATTGCGGCATACCCCACGACTTGTTGGCCAAGCGGATCGCATGTGTCCCCGGAGGTTGCATAGGAGAGAAATTCCACTCTTGAGATTCTGGCTTGAATGGCCGCCTCGATTAACAGAATAACCGGCATATAGCCGCACATGGTGACCGGTACCTCATTCACGGCTCGCCAAAGTCCTTCGGAATCCAAAGAGAGAATTGAATCGATAGCCTTTTGATCTAGAAACAAAGCTTTTTGTTTCGGTACGTAATGAGAAAAATCAGTGGAAGCGATCATGATTCCTGACATGTCTGTCAAGAGGATCCTACCCAGCTCCTCCCCTACTCTGCGGCACTCTGTCAGGCTGTTTGTCCCAACGCAAAGTGGTACAAATGTGGCATCGCTACGGATATATTGGATGAAAGGTAGCTGAACTTCAATGGAATGTTCCCGCCAATGCGAGATGGGATCAATCTGCAGCCCGGCTATAGCCCCAATGATTGCAGCTTTTTCTTTGTCAATTGGTATATCACCCAGGGGGGTCCGCCATGAACCACTGTCTTCATAAGCCCATGCCGTTCCCAAGCCGGTGTGATTTGGACCTGCGATTAGGAGCCACTTCCAAGGACTTTGAATGAGTCGTAAATAGGAGTGTGCAGCAATGGGACCAGAGCATACGAGGCCGGCATGCGGAACAATGAGTCCAAAAAGATTGGCCTCACTAGCTGAGGACAACCCAGGCAATTGTCCTGGCCCCTTGGGATGAAGAAAACATTCTTCGACGGTTTTCCGCAATTGCGATTCGTTGCCTGGATAGAAAGATCCTGACACGGCTGGCTGTCGAATCATCGCTCACCACCTTCTACACCAATAGCATTTCCTCCCGCTGGGGGCCAATGGAAACAGATCGGATCGGTACTTTTAAAAATGATTCGAGAAAATGGATAAATTGTATTGCGTTTTTCGGCAAATCGGTAAATCGACGGATACCAGAGAGTCCTTCCCTCCAACCCGGCATCGTCTGATAGACCGGGATGCATTGATCCAGTTCTTCCGCTAACGCAGGAATGCCTTTCATAGGTAAGTTGCTCTTGTGATAACCAACGCATACTTGCAAGTGTTCCAACCCGCTGAGAACATCTAGTTTCGTTAGAATCAACTCATCGGGTGAATTGGCGGAAAGTGCATATTGAATCAGTGGCAAGTCAAACCAACCGCATCGCCTAGGCCGACCGGTTGTCGTCCCAAATTCCCGCCCTCGTTGGCGCATGCCTTCACCGATCTCGTTTCGCAGTTCCGTGGGGAAGGGACCCGTGCCTACCCTGGTTGCGTAAGCTTTCACAACACCGAGGATCCGGTCTATTTGTTTTGGACCAATACCCGCTCCCAAAGAAACCATCCCTGCCATCGGCGAAGTGGAGGTGACGAAGGGGTACGTACCGATTTCATGATCAAGCAGTGCCCCCTGCGCGCCTTCCATTAAGATGGACGCTCCGTGATTCAGTCTTTCCTGCAAAAACAGGAGGGTATCCACTAGAAACGGGTGAACAAACTGGGCAAATGTCAACAACTGCTGTTGTAGAGACCTTGGATTCACCGGTTCTTCTTTGTAGATGTCCACTAGTATTTTGTTCTTTTCTGCGAGAAAACGTTCTATTTTGTCGAGCAGTAGTGGGCTGTAGAGGTCACAGATGCGAATCCCCTTGCGAGCAACCTTGTCTTCATACACCGGTCCGATGCCTTGCCCGGTTGTGCCAAGCTTTCCACCGCCGCGGAAGACCTCTTCCAGCAGGTCGAGTTGTTTGTGAACAGGCAGTACAAGATGACATCGATCACTGATAAGCAAACGAGCCAAATTTGGCTTTGTCCGACGCACTTCAGCCAGCTCTTCGACCAGTCGGGCTGGATCTAACACTACACCGTGGGCTATTACACACGTCTTTTCTGGATACAGCATCCCGGAAGGCAATAAATGGAATCGAAACGTGACACCATCTACAACAACTGTGTGACCTGCATTGGCGCCGCCATTGAAACGAACAATAATGTGATGAGCGGGAGCCAAAAAATCGATCACCCTGCCCTTCCCTTCGTCTCCCCAACCCAAACCTACCAAAACCGTTACCGACATCTCATCGCGCCTCTTGGGAACTGGCTCTCTCAGCCACAGATTCGGCGGCTGATTTCTCTTGCTACAGCCACGCCACAAGCGGAAGCCTGCATTAGACCGCGAGTGATTCCTGCTCCATCACCAATCGCAAACAGGTTCAAAATCTCTGTTTCCAATTGCGCACTAAGTTTGGGTCGGGACGAATAGAATTTTACTTCCAATCCATAGAGCAGGGTGTGACGCGAAGCCACACCGGGCGCCAGTTGATCGAGGGCTTTCAGCATTTCAAGGATGTCTGTCAGGTATCGGTATGGTAAGACAAAGGATAGATCACCCGGTGTTGCCTCTTTGAGCGTGGGACGAACGATACTGTGCGCAATTCGATCGTCCGTGGAACGTCGCCCTGCCTCCAAGTCACCCAGACGCTGAATGATCACCCCACCACTAAGCAAATTGGCCAAGCGGGCAATGTATCGTCCATAGGTTATCGGCTCCCGGAAGGGATCCGTGAAGCGTGTAGATACCAAAATAGCGAAATTAGAGTTTTCTGTTTTTCGATTGGCGTAGCTATGTCCGTTAACGGTCGTCACACCATCGGATCCTTCCATGACAACCACTCCATAGGGACACATGCAAAATGTCCGAACACGGTCATCAAATGATTTGCTGAAATACTCCAATTTGGCTTCAAAAGATACATTTGTCAATGGCTCCAGTACGGCCGCAGGCACCTCCACGCGCACTCCAATGTCCACCGGGTTTCGCGCCATGGTAAGGTCTAGTCGTTTCCATTCTTCCACCAGCCATGATGCGCCTTCCCGTCCCGGCGCTACAACCAGGTAATCACAGGTAAAGGATTCGCCATTCACGGTCTCCACACCCAAAACCTTCCCGTTTTCCGTCAGAATACGGGCTACAGGTCGGTCCGTGAAAATATCAATGTGCGGGTTCAGTGTTGTGCGAAATTTCCGAAGGATTTCGGTGCAATTGTCTGTTCCCAGGTGCCGAATGCGAGCGGGAATGTACCGCAAATTGGCTAGTGCGGCCTTGCGGGCAAGTTCTCCAGTACTGTCCTCGTCTTCGCCAAATACTTCCTTGGGAGCACCATACTCTAAATAGATCTGGTCCACATATGCGATCAGTTTGGCAGCTTCCTCGTATCCCAACAGATCCTTCAAATATCCACCGATTTCCGGTGTCAGGGTAAGCTTTCCATCTGAATATGCACCAGAGCCACCCCAACCGCAGATCAGAGACTTCCGTTGATCCAGCTCCATTCCTTTTTCTAGGAGTAGGATGCGAATGGGAATCTGCATTTTCACAATTTCCAGTGCGGTAAAAATCCCCGCCGGACCCGCTCCCACGATGATCAGGTCATACTTATGCATTGCTTTCACCGTTATGGGGAAAATTCATTTATGGTCGGGGCGAGAGGATTTGAACCTCCGACCACCTGCACCCCGGACAGGTGCGCTACCAAGCTGCGCCACGCCCCGAGCCACGGGCAGATCATATCAGGTTCTCGCGGACTCTGCAAACCTCAGCCTTTCCGCGAACGTAGTTCCAATCGGACTGGAGTCCCCTTCAATTCCAATCGGTTTCGAAATTCTGTCTTAAGGTGACGCTCGTAGGAGAAATGAAGGTTTTGGGGTCGATTTGCAAACAAGAGAAATGTTGGCGGAGCGGATGCCCGCTGTGTAGCATAAAAAATCTTCAATCCTCCCAGTGGATTGGCTGGAGGAGGTCGTTCGTCGAGAATATCCCTTAACACCCGGTTCAGCTTACCAGTAGAGACCTTTGCGAAGTACGATTCCAAGATGATCTGTGCGCATTGTGGTATTTGAGATAAACCGAAACCAGTTTTTGCAGAAAGAAAAGCGGTTTCTGCATAAGCCATGAAATCAAGTTCGTGGTGAAGGTGAGTCAGGAACTGGTCTCTTTTTTCCAAGACGAAATCCACTCGGTCCACTTTGTTGATAGCAATCAGACAGGCTTTCTCCGCTTGTTGGATTAATCCAGCGATTTTTCGATCCTGGCTCAAGATACCAGCTTCGGCATCCACTACAAGCAAAGCCATGTCAGATCGTTCGATCGCCTCTGTCGCCCGCAGAATACTGTAATACTCTACATCTTCACTCACTTTTGATTTGTGACGGATTCCAGCCGTATCGACAAGGAGATAAGAACCCTTTGTGGTGACCCAAAAGGAATCTACAGCATCCCTTGTTGTACCAGGCGTGCCTGCTACAATGGCTTGTTTTCGTCCCAGAAGGGCATTCAGTAAAGACGATTTGCCGACGTTTGGACGCCCAACGATGGCGATCTTGGGTACGGGGGAAGGTGGCGTAGTTTCTCCGGCAGGCAAGCGCAGACTGATTTCATCCAGCAAGTCGCCGATGTTGAATCCGTTTAAACCAGAAACCGGAATAGGATCCCCTAAGTCAAGAGAATAAAAATCGAATGACTTGGCAATCCCCTCCTGGGAGTCAATTTTATTTGCCACCAGCAGTACGGGCTTCCCGCTGGAGCGAATCTGTTGAGCGATTTCTCGATCTAGCGGTTGAAGTCCTGACTTGGCATCCACTACCAGAAGCAGAAGAGCTGCACCTTTTATGGCAGAAAGTGCAATTTCCTGCACCTGATCTTTGATCTCATCTCCGGAAGTGAAATCAAGTCCACCGCTATCTACCAAGCGGAACGCTCGGCCATTCCAATCGGTTTCTACCCCAACGATGTCCCTCGTTACTCCTTCGAAGGGGTGCACAATGGATTTTCGTCGCTGACCGATCCGGTTGAACAATGCCGATTTTCCGACATTTGGTCTCCCCAGGATGAGGACGATTGGAGGATCACCCATGTTTTTTCCAGCATTCTTGCACGAGTTTGCAGCCTCGAGCCACCGTCTCCTCCAGGGTAAGTTGTGATGTATCGATGATTACAGCATCGGTAGCAGGAACCAGTGGAGCAATTTCCCTTTCTGAATCAATTCGGTCTCGCAACTGTATATTTTTTTTCACGCACTCTCTCTCTGCTGAATGCCCCCATTCCTGTCTCTGTTGGTTTCTGCGAACTATCCGTGCTTCTTCTGACGCTAATAGAAATATCTTCAAATCGGCCTTTGGGAATACCACTGTGCCGATATCTCGTCCCTCTACCACAGCCGATTTATGCTTTACGAGACGCCGTATGGTTCGATTGATTTTTTTTCGAACCAAACCGATCCTGGCCACCCCAGAAACGAGTTCGTCAATTGCACTGGAACGTAAAGCTGCACTAACATCTCTCCCTTTCCAAAAATGCCGAGCCGTGCGGTAATGAAAGCGAACCATTGGCAGAAACGAACAAATAGCATCGTGCTGATCCGATGAAATTCCCTCACAAAGCAACCGATAGGTTATGAAACGATAGAAGGAGCCCGAATCGACATAAGACAGACTGCACCTTTTCGCTATAGCCTGGGCCAAGCTACTTTTTCCAGAAGCAGCAAGCCCATCGATGGCCACGATCATTGTCATGGCTTCAAGGCAACAACTCCTTGACCCGCCGTGCCAAATCGTGTTCTGTTTCAATACCAGCCAAATTTAGAGGATGACCTATGTGCCCTTCAATCAATGCCCGGACCACTTCTCCTAGCCATAACTGTTTTCCCCCGCGGATCTTGCACTCTTTTGCTACTTGTTCCAACCATCGAAGCTGGTGCATGGGTAGAAAAAGGATTATTTTTTCCGTGCTTTCGGCGGGCGGGGTTGATTGGGCTGCCCCCTCTGACGGTGCTTTCTTCTGGCGTTTCTCTTGCTTCATCAGTTCACTGAATCTTGGCATCCTCAAGCACTCCTCCCAAGTCCTTAACGACATCCTGTACAATAGAAATATCGAGTTTCTTCGTACGACGGATGTAACCTTCCAATAAGCACATATCGCAGATCATATTGATCAAACGCGGTATTCCTGCGGAATAGCAATAAATATCGGCCAGAGAGTCAGGTGTGAACGGGAATAATGGAGACCCGGCTATCCGCAGGCGGTGCATGACATAATCAATGGTTTCCTTTTCTCCAAGGGAAGCCAATCGAGCTCGTATCACCACGCGTTGATTGAGCTGTGGAATTCGGCGCAATCGGACCTCAAGCTCTGGCTGGCCGATCAACAGAACCGTGTATAACTTCTCTTTGTTAGTCTCCCAATTGGTTAGAAGTCGGATTTCTTCTAGGCAATTGCGCGCCAATAGTTGGGCTTCGTCCAAAAGGATCACCAAGAAATTACCAATTTCAAGTTGGTCCAGGGCAAACTTGCGTAGAATGGCAACTACATCCCGTTTAAAGTATGGGATATGTTCGAAGCCGAATTCGTAGGCAATATCCTTCAGCATTTGTACAGGCGTATTCTTTGGGTTTAAAATAACCGCTGCTTTTGCGTTCGTCAATTGGCCGATAACACCTCGGCAGAGGGTCGTTTTTCCGGTTCCTACAGCGCCGGTAAGCATTGCCAGACCTTTTCGGGAATGAATGGCATATCGTAACCGGGCAAAGGCTTCTTCATGCTGAGGGGAAAAATAGAGAAAGGCGGGATCCGGCGTTGTTCCAAAAGGTTGTTCACGCAGCCCCCAAAAATTCTCGTACAAGTTACGACGCTCCTTCTGGCAGAAGGGCGATGGCTTCAATCTCAATTTGTGCACCCTTAGGCAATGCGGTTACTTCTATAGTTGATCGTGCAGGAAACGGTTCAGGAAACGCCAGGCCGTATATCTCATTCACTGCGGCAAAATCCTCCATGTTTCTCAGGAAGATCGTTGTTTTGCACACATCAGCCATCGAACAGCCCGTGGCTTCCAGCTGCGTCTTGATATTGTAAAGTACCCGCTCTGTCTGTTGCAGGATGTCTCCCGTGATAAGGTTGCCAAGAGGATCCAGCGGGATTTGACCTGAAATAAAGATCCAATTTCCACAGCGAAGAGCAGGGGAATAAGGACCGACCGGTGGCGCAGCGTCTCTGGCAGAAAACGTTTGTTTCATGCTACTCCTCCTCGCCAATTTCTCCAATTAAATCATATCCTAGAGCCTTAGTGATGCGGACGTTAACGAATTGACCCGCTTCTTTCGATCCTTTCATCCGGACATGGCTATCGATTTCCGGCGCATCCCGGAATGTTCGGCCAACCATGGCCCCGCTCTTGCTACGATCGACCAAGACCTTCATGTTGCAACCAATCCAGCGCCGGTTCGTTTCTTGATAAATCTTTTTTTGCGTGACCCACAGTCTTTGGTACCGTTGTTGTATTTCGCGCTCGGTGATCTGGTTTGATAGTGTGCTGGCGATCGTCCCTTCCGCCGGTGAAAACGGAAAGATGGCAAGTCGATCGAATTTCACTTCATTTATGAAAGCCAATAACTTCTCGAAGGCTTGCTCCGTCTCACCAGGGAAGCCAACAATGAATGTCGATCGCAGGCAAGCCTCTGGCCATTCATCGCGGATATCTTTCACGATCCGGCGGATGTCCGATTCGCTTTCGTGCCGTTGCATGGCAGTCAAAATACCAGTGTCGATATGTTGAAAAGGAACATCTAGGTAGGGAACAACTCCGGGCAACTGTTTAACAGCCCGGAGAAACTTCCGGTCACACCACTGTGGATGCAAATACAGCAATCGTACCCATGGGAAACCAATGGAAGTCAGCAGTTTTATCAGTTCAATCAGATGCGGCTTTCCGTAGATTTCAATTCCCCACGAGGTTATGTCTTGTGCCACCAATACTAGTTCTTGTATACCCATCTGGAATAGAGCGCGTGCCTCTCGTTCCAACCATTTTGGCGGTAGAGAACGATAGGAACCTCGCAAAGAGGGAATCCGGCAGAAAGAGCATTGACGGTGGCATCCTTCAGCAATTTTTAGGTAGGCAAAGGGGAAAGTGGTTAACACGCGAGGACTGTTTGCTGCTTCCAGTTCTTGCAAGTCGGACATTGTGTAAATTTGGTGGATTTGTGGGAAATCCTCACGCAGCCGGTCACGCAAATCCTCTGCCAGGCATCCCATTACGAGAATCGTATCCAAACGTCCGTTTTGTTGTCGCTCTATCGCTCTTTGGATCTCTCCCAGGCTTTCCTTTTTAGCGGGATCGATAAACGCGCAGGTATTGATCAACAGCCAATCTGTATGCTGCTCCGGAACCAATTGAAAACCCTTTTGCGCAAAATGAGCCAACATCCGTTCCCCATCAACCTGGTTTTTAGGGCAACCCAGATTAATAAGAGAGATCCGCTGTCTCACGGAGTGGTTGGTGGATAAGCAAAAACGAACGGAAGTGGAACGACAATTTCCACTCCGTCGATCTCAAGCGCATATTTCACGGGATCGTCGAAAGTCAACCGGAACGAAGAGCCTCGCCATGTACCTTTTTGGCCTGCTTCCATTGTCCCCTCAAATTGGGCTTTTCCATTGACGACTACCGTTAAGCTACCACTTTCGATGGCAGTCACGCGAAATTCGATTTCTGGTCCTGCTTGGGAAGACGCAACTATGCTCTCGGTAGATTCCGGGGAACCAGTTAGATTCGGGGTCGGTTCACTAGGTGATGGATTGTTGGATTTTGTTGACGAAACAGGAGGAGTTCCTGTTGACGGTACGCTTGGTACTAGCCAGTTTATCAGCAAGAGGATCAGGATCAGTCCAACAACAACCCCGATTCCTATCCAGAGTATACGTTGCCAAGGATTCCTCCGTTTTAAAAATGCATTCAAAGAAGGTGTTGGGACGCGCTCCGCATCTAACTCCAACTTGTATGTAGCAGGGACTGTGCTTTTTATCGCTTCAAGCAGGGGTTCTGGATCAAGGCCGATGAATTCGGCATATTTGCGCACATACGCTTGTACATAGGCCAAAGCAGGAATCTCGCCAAATTCATTGCGCTCAATCGCAACGAGATATTTGTATTTCACGTGGGTCGCTCGTTCGACTTCTTCCAGGATGATCCCATGCGAAACACGAGCTGTGCGGAGGGTTTCCCCAATATTCACTGACATCTTGGTTTAATTGTGCTTACCCTATGTAGCCTTGTCAAAACCCGCACTTTTAAAAAAGAACCATCTTTTCATCGTTGAAATACCCCCAAGCCATTTCTTTCGTGGAGTATCCCAGGCCTACATTTCCACGCCAATCGATCCCGATCAAACCGACTCGGCAAGCCGGTTTTTCCATCAGCGACCGTTGGATGGCTATCGAAGTCTTGAGGAATTTCATCGACTGGCCAGTTCGAAAGGCTAGCATGTACCGCATAATTTCTTCACCATGCCCGGTGGCAGAGACAGCACCCCAAGAGCAGGCATATGTTCCCGCTCCGCAAATGGCAGAATCCCCTACCCTACCCGGAAGCTTTCCAGTGATCCCTCCGGTGGAGGTGGCCACAGCTAACTTTCCCTCGTCATCGCGGGCCACAGCGCCCACAGTACTGTAAGAATCCTTGTAATGTTGGTGTAAATGAGGAAAGTAAGGACTGCCCTTTTCTTTCAGTTCTTCCAGTGCTTTTCGACGTTCTGGTGTCACGGAATCCCAATCCACAAATCCCCAGTGCCGGGCAAATTGAAGAGCACCGTCACCAACTAATAAGAGATGATCGGTTTCCTCCATCACTTTGCGTGCTACGAGGATTGGGTTTCGTACACGCTGCAATGCTGCCACAGCTCCAAATCTGCCATCCCCGGTCATTACGGATGCATCCATTTCCGCTTCTCCGACAAGATTTAGGGTGGAGCCAGTTCCGCAATTAAAGATTGGATTGTCTTCCATCCATTGCACGATCTGGATTACGGCTTCCAGAGAGCCTTGTTCCTGCAGGCGCATCATGCCAGCTTTCAAGGCAAGCGCAATCTCTTTGCGAACACGCTCCGCATCTGTGATTCCATGACCGGCTCCACCATGCACGATAAGTTGAGTCATGAGTGGCTCTTCAACAAGATCCTATGTCTACAATGGCAGTCCCAAGCAATCGACCGGTAGCAAGGCACTGCACGGCTTGTGGCAAGTCCGCAAAAGTGAATGGCTGTACTTGTGGGTGAATGGAGCAACTCCTTGCTTCTTCCAAGAAAGCAGCTGCATCCGATCGATTGGAGCCAGCGACGGATTGCACCATTTTCTCGTCAAACAGCAATGTATAAGGTAAACTGGGGATCTGACTCATGTGAATACCTGCCAGGATTAACCTTCCGCCGCGGCGGAGATCTGCTAGTGCGATCGGAACAATTTTTCCATCCGGAGCGAAAATGATTCCAGCGTCGGATAGGTCTGGCAGGAGAGCGGAATAATCTCCTACCCAGGCTGCTCCAAGTTTGTGGGCGAAAACAAGTCGCTCATCTCCTCGTGAACGGACGAATACCCTGATGCCCTTGGCTACCGCCAGTTGTAGAATCAAATGGGCTGAAGCACCAAATCCGTACAAGGTCAGTGTGTCTCCTGCATTTATTTGAGTCCGGCGGAATGCCCGGTAACCGATTACCCCACCACATAGCATCGGAGCTACATCTCTATCTTCCAGATCTGCCGGAATGCGGATCACAAAGGATGCTTCTCCCAAGCAATACTCTGCGAAACCACCATCAACATCGTATCCAGTAAACCGAGCGTTCATGCAGAGATTCTCCTGTCCCTTCCGACAAAAGGAACAGGTTCCATCCGTCCAGTGCAACCAAGGGATCCCCACCCTTTCTCCAGGTTTTGGTTCGATCACATTCGAACCAACGTTTTCTACCACTCCAATGATCTGATGGCCGAGGATCAAAGGGAGCTTGTGTGAGGGAAGATCCCCTTCCATGATGTGCAAATCTGTCCGGCAAATGGCACATGAACTCACACGAACCAATACTTGATTTGGTAACGGAATCGGTCGTTTCCATTCCATCAACCGAATGGGCTGCTTTGACCATGTGTCTTGCCGTTCCAACACCCAGGCGAGCATTCTTTCTATTTGTGATCTCGATCGTATGCCAGAAACAACCAGCGACTGATTTCTTCGTCAACTTCCTCGGGTGATGTAAGAGCGATCTGATGCGTGATCCGATCGCTGCCTAAATGCCGAGCGTCAACCCATTTACCTTCGAACGGCTGCCCCGGGAGTGCAAGGCCGAGCAAGACTTGCTCTTTCTTCGATTGAATGATGCCAAACTGTCGCTGCCGGATTAGCGAGACATATGTTACGCGCGGATCGATGTTTGCTCCGTCCCCCAAGGATTGGACTTCTTGAACCAGACGTCTATAAACAGGCAATAATCGTTGTCTAGGGCCAGCGTATTGTCCTGCCACCAAATCTATTTGGCTCGGGGAGTCAACCTCCGTCCGAAGAGCTAGTGCGGCGATCAGTTGCGCCTGTCCATGCCCCAAGCCGTGGACCGTTTTTAACCAATGGATGGATTCTTTTTTGGTTAATGATCCTTTTTGCCTCACAATCATTGCCCACTCTTCCGCCGATCTCCCGGTTTTGTTGGGCAGGTCCCTGCGGATGGCTTCCATCATTTGATGAGGGGTTAGCGGCATCAGCCACACCTCCAAATCGATATGGTGAGCCGTGCAGGACTCGAACCTGCGACCCTCTGCTTAAAAGGCAGATGCTCTACCATGCTGAGCTAACGGCCCACGAAAGGCGATTCATTCTATCGATTGTCACCATTAGGGTCAAGCACCCAAGGTGTGATCTTGCTTAGAACTCTTCCGTATGGGTATGTTCGATGGACTCAAAACGGGTGTATTTCCGCATGAATTGGACTTCAATTCTCTTGGTAGGCCCATTACGGTGTTTTGCCAGGTGGATCTCCGTGGTCACAGGCTGGCTCATAGGCTGATCAATTGCGGTTTTCTCTCGAGATAGAAGCAAAACAACGTCTGCGTCTTGTTCAATCGAACCCGATTCCCGCAAATCGGACAGCTGTGGTCTTCGGGGGGTTTTTTCCACTTCTCGAGAGAGCTGGGAAACAACGATCAGTGGAACGCTCAATTCCCGTGCAAGGGCCTTGAGGCTTCGAGTGATTTCAGAGATCTCTTGCACTCGGTTTTCAGCTCGGGTTCTGCTTGTCATCAACTGAAGGTAATCAACGATGATCAGACCAAGGCCGCGCTCCATTTTCAAGCGTCGCGCCTTTACCCGAATCTCCATTACACTGATGCCGGGTGTGTCATCGACAAAAATCGGTGCTTCGTAAAGTGGTGCCAGAGCACGGGAAATTTTCTCAAAGTCTTCTTTTTCGTCCAGGAAACCAGTTCGGAGTGCTTGTGCGTCCACACGCGCCAGTGATGATATCATGCGCTGGACTAGTTGCTCTTTGGACATTTCGAGAGAGAAAATCGCCACCGGAACCTTCTCTTTCAGGCCCGCATTTTCAGCGATATTCAAGCAGAGCGATGTCTTGCCAATCGATGGCCTCGCTGCCACTATGATCAGATCCGCGGGCTGAAAACCCGTCGTTAGGCGATCCAGGTCTTCGAATCCAGACGGGACGCCGGTGTGAAATCGTTTGCGATGGTACATGCGGTCAATTCGGTCATAAGCATCTTTCAGCAAATCGCGAATCCAGACGAATTCCCCGGAAAGCCGTCGCTGCGCGATGGCGTATATCTCTTTTTCCGCTTGGTCCACCAAAGTTTCTAGCGGAGTATCCGTTTCATATCCCAACCCAGCGATCTTGGTGCCGGCTACAATCAAACGCCGTAGCACGGATTTCTCTTCTACGATCCGTGAATAATAAACCGCGCTGGTTGATGTAGGAACGCTTTCCGCCAATGAAGCGATGTAGCTGGTGCCACCAACCATTTCCAGCTTCCCTTTATCCCTCAGCGCATCGACAACTGTGACGATATCTACCGGCTCCCCTCGTTCAAAAAGCTCCATAATGGCGGTGAAAATCAGAGTATGGGGTTCTCGGTAGAAATCTCCCGGATGAAGAACTTCCAGCACCAGCGCGATTGCATCCCGATCCAGCAACATGGATCCGAGAACAGCTTGCTCGGCCTCCAAGTTATAGGGTGGCAGGCGGGTTAGTTCCGGCGTCATTCCCTATTCTTTGGCGATGACTTCCAGCTCCAACTCGATTACTAAATCCCGGTGCAATTTCAGTGGAACTCTGTGGAATCCGAGAGAGCGGATTGGCTCTTCAATTTGCACTTTTCGCTTATCCAAGGCGACATGCCATTCTGTCGCCAGTTTTTCTGCGATATGATGGGCCGTAATCGACCCATAGAGCTTCCCGCTTTCACCAGCGTCCGCCGTCATTTGGAGTACCTTACCGGAAAGCTGGTCAGCGATCTTCTTGGCTTCGGCTAAATCCTTGGCTTCTATTTTTTGCCATTGACTTTTCTTCAATTCCAGCTTTCGCAATGCGCTAGCTTTTGCTTCTTCTGCCATCCCTCGCGGAATAAGGTAGTTGCGGGCATAGCCGTCGTTGACATCTACTACGCTTCCCTGCTTTCCTAAGGCAGTGACATCCTCCAACAGAATCAATTTCATGGTTATCCTGTGAAGGGCAAAAGAGCAACTTCGCGTGCTCGTTTAATCGAACGCGTGAGCGCTCGCTGATGTTTGGCACAATTCCCTGTTACGCGTCGGGGAATGATTTTCCCTTTATCTGAGATGAATTTGCGCAGCCGGTTCGTATCCTTGTAGTCGATCGCATTGACGTTCTCCACGCAGAATGCACAGAATTTCCTACGGGGACGGCGATCCTTGGGGCTTCGGGGTTTTTTACGTTTGAAATCTTTTTTCGTTTCCATCAGTCTTTATATTCTCCTCTAACCAATCGGTATGTCATTGGAAAGGTCCTCGGGGGTGAATTCCTCATCTCCGCTTTCCGGCAATTCAGGGCTACCTAAGGAATCTGAAGTTGTCGTTCCGCGTTCGAGGAATTTTACGGAACGCGCGACCACCTCAGCCTTTTTCCGTTTTTGACCGTCCTGCGTTTCAAAGGAACGAATGGTAAGGCGGCCTTCCACGAATACAAGCCGTCCCTTCTTAAGATAAGTGGCAACATTGACAGCCTGCTTGCGCCAGACCACAACGTCGATAAAATCGGTCAGGCTTCTACTCTCTCCACTAGCGGTCTGGTAGTTATTGTCCACAGCTACGGCGAAAGTCGCTACCGAAACACCACTGCCGGTGTATCGTAAGATCGGATCAGCGGTAAGGCGGCCGATAAGAAAAACTCGATTTAGCATCTTGGCTGTCCTTACTGCCGGATGGCCATAAAGCGCAGTGTTTCCGGCATCAGTTTAATGAGTCGTTTGGTTTCGGTCATACAGGTGCTGTCAGCCTTCAGATTGATGATGAAGTAGAAACCATCGTTCTGCTTTTGGATGGGAAAGGCCAGCCGTCGTTTCCCCCAACGGTCAATTTTAATCACTTCTCCTCCGTTGTTGCGAAGGATCTCCTGGACCTTATCAGCGGATTGGTCGGCCTCTTCTGGCGTGAGTGTCGGCTGCAAAATCAAACAAATCTCGTACGGATTCAATTCTTTCACTCCCTTCGGGCAAAGCTCCGTTTCTCGGAGCAGGGTTTGGTGACTTGATACCTTATCACACTTTGCTGATCCGCTCAACGCCACAACCTGGACAATACCGAGCTTCCCTCTCTAAAACCCTGCCACAATTCGGGCAAGGTGAAAGAACCGATGTCTCCGGAAGAAGAGGATTGTCGGTACCCACGGATCTTGCTCCTTCAACCGGTTCGATCCCGATTTCTTGCTGTACAGGGTTCAACTCGGTCACCAAGGGTACCATCCTGCCCTCTTCTCGCTTCACTTCCCGTAGCAGAAAATATCGTTGAGTATATCCACCTGCAGCAAGGGACCAAAGGGTACTGACAACCAGTAGTGCCGCCGGAGCTGTAATACGATACGGATCGATGAACAAGTTAGTCAAAGAAGAAAGCATTTGTCCGAAAGATGCGTATGCAGTGTAAAAGAACAGGTAGAGGAATTCACTGAAAAAGACGAAGATAAACGCAGAAAGAGCAGCCCAGCTAGGACTAACGGTAAGAATACCGCCGATAGTACCAAACAGTAGATAAAATGCCAGACGAAAACTTTCCGTTGAGCCTAGGAAGGAAGCATAGGTCTGTGGGATCCAACCGTTGTAGAGAGTGATGGCAAATATCGCACCAGCAGCTAGGCTGAACAAAAACCAAAAGGGTCCTGCAGGGGAGTGCAATTTTACTTTACTTTGTCGGGCAGCTTGTTGGAAGGGAATGAGGCGATGTCCGTATTCCGCAAAAAAAGATACAAGAAAAGTGGAAACGAGCACAAAAAGGAAGAAAAGCAAAATACTGATCCATTGATCCACCGTGACTAACGCCAGCTGATCGAAAAGCGGGATCGCGGTGGCGGCAAGCAGGGCGAGCGTCGTTCCGCCCAATGTCCAAATCCAACGCCGGGTAATCACTAGGGAAATCACAATCCACAAGACCAGTAACGCGAAAAAGAGAGCGGGCATCCAATGGCAAAAAGGCTCAACGAATAATTTACCCAAAAGAGAAAGTCGAATTTCTAAACCCATCAACGCACCCAGCGCAAGATCAATCAGGAGAATCATGATATTCCGGAATAACATTTCCACCTCTTCTTCCTACGTTTGATACTTCACCAACATCATATCACCATCACGCATCACGTAATCTCTTCCTTCCACCAACAGCCATCCTCGCTCCCGGGATTGTGCCCATCCGCCTGCTTCCAGGAAATGGGGAACCGAAACGATCTCGGCACGAATGAATCCACGTTCCATATCGGTATGGATCTTGCCGGCAGCTTTCTGCGCGTTCGTGCCACTAGAAATGGACCAAGCACGAACCACATCGCTTTTAATGGTGAAGAAGGTGATCAGGTTGAGTAACTGATAGCAGATTTGCACCAATAGTTTCATGGCAGAATCTTGCAGACCAAGCTCGTGACGGTATGCCAGACGGTCAGGCTCATCTAAGTCCCATAGTTCGCATTCGATTCGAGCCGGGATCCACGATGTTCTAACTGCGGGAAAGCGATCAACCAGCGTCTTTTGGACCAAGATGTTTTCTCTCATTTGCTCCTCGCCGATATTGAAAACCACAACCATCGGTTTTAAAGTCAAAAAACCAATTCCACCTAGAGATTGGCAATGGTGCGAAGGGAAATGGGCCAGGGAGGCAGAATCACCCCTCTTTAACGCATCCATCAGCGTCTTGAGGGCTGCGATCTCATTTTGCCCGACCGTGTCACTTCTTTTCGCAGTTTTTTCCAACACCGCTAGCCTTCGTTTTGCAATCTCCAGGTCGCTGAGTGCGATTTCCGTCCAGACGAGCTCGAAGTCACGAATCGGATCGATCGTTTCTTCTACATGGACGACTTCCGGATCGGGAAACAGACGCAAGACGTGGAGCAGTACATCCATCTCTCGCAGTTTTCCCAGGAATTGATTCCCCAATCCCTCTCCTCGGTTGGCTCCCCGCACCAGTCCAGCAACGTCGACGAACTCTACGTTGGCATGAATTTTCTTTTGCGGTTTTGTAATGCCGGCGATGGCTTCCAAGCGATCGTCTGGTACAGGAACTGCACCGATATTGGGATCAATCGTGCAGAAGGGAAAGTTGTTGATGCCGACTTTGATCCGGGTCAGGGCGCGAAACAAGGTGGATTTCCCTACATTGGTCAAACCAATGATCCCGACGCGCACTGCTAGTTTCCCTGCTGTTGGTGAATCATCCGTTCCAACTTACTGCGTGGAATCAACACCGTATGCCCGCAACCTTGGCAACGAATCCGAATATCTGCCCCCAACCGGATTACAGACCACCGGTTACTGCCACATGGGTGTTTCTTGCGTAAGAGAAGGGTTTCTCCCAGGAACAAAACCTGTGGTGGTTTCATTGGAATTTGAATGAAGACTGTTCCGGGTACCGAAGTAGCGGACGCGGTTTGGATCCAATCGCAGGACCCAGAATCCCTTGCCGCTCCATCAGGTCGATCAGTCGCCCCGCGCGGGCATAACCAATTTTCAACTTTCGTTGCAACATGGAAGCCGACCCCTCTCCGGCTTGAAGAACAATGCGAAGGGCTTCCTGATAAAGGGAGTCATCGAAATCGGCTCCTCCGACTTCCTCGGCTTCTCCCAGATGAGTAGGCAATTCTCGAATCGCTGCTTCTCGACCTTGCTCTCTCCAGAATTCTACAACGCGATCGATTTCAGCTTCCGAGATAAACGCTCCTTGCAGCCTCTTTGGTTTGGGGAAATGGACGGGGTAGAAGAGTGCGTCTCCCTTCCCCAGCAGCTTCTCCGCTCCGCCAGAATCCAGAATGACCCGGGAATCCGTTTGTGAGCTGACGGCAAAAGCGATGCGCGAAGGAATATTCGCCTTGATTACTCCGGTGATGACATCGGTAGAAGGCCTCTGTGTTGCCACGATCAAATGGATCCCCGTGGCACGAGCCAATTGAGCCAAGCGTTGGATGTACTTTTCCAGATCAGCGGGAGCAATCATCATCAAGTCAGCCAGCTCATCGATCACCACTACGGTGTAAGGCATCCGTTTGCCCCCGTTTTCTTCTTTGATTTTAAGGTTGAATGCCTCAATATCTCTTGCCTCAACCGCTGAGAATTGTGCCAAACGATGCTCCATCTCCTCCACGATTTCCTTCAGTACAGCGGTGGCTTGCTTGATGTCTTCCACGACGGGGTAGAGCAGGTGGGGAAGATTGCGGTAGTTGTAAAGTTCCACGCGTTTCGGATCGATCAGGATTAATCCCAAATCCTTCGGAGTATGACGGTAGAGCAAACCACAAATGATAGAGTTGATGCAAACACTCTTGCCCGAACCGGTGGTTCCAGCAATCAACAGGTGGGGCATTTCCCGTAGGTCTGCCACGATCGGGTGTCCGGCAATATCTTTGCCAAATGCAAGTGGTACGCGCCATTTTCGATCTGTAAACTCCTTGCTTTCCAGGATTTCTCGCAACGATACCGTGGAAATTTTGTCAGATGGGACCTCAATTCCCAAAACAGGCTTCCCGGGAACCGGGGCTTCAATGCGAATGCCGCCATTAGCAGCCAATGCCAACGCGATATCATCGGACAGGTTGATGATCTTGGAAACCTTTACGCCAGGATCAAGTTCCAGTTCGTAGCGAGTAACCGCAGGACCGATTTCGATATTGGTTACGCGGGTGCCGATCCCGAAGCTTTTTAGTTTTTCTTCCAAAACCTGTTGTACATTACGCGTTTCCCGGCGAGATACTCTTACACCGTCTCCTGCACTCTTGTCTAACAGATCTAGCGGGGGAAGGCGATACTCGGCAGCGGCCCCTGCTGGGATTGCCGGTCGGGACTTTTTTTCGATTCTTGTTTTTTCTGCCACAGCAGTGACTTTCTCTTTTGGTTTACCTTCCCTTTCTTTCAAGCCAACGCTTGGTGTCCTTTTAGGAAACAGTTTACGACCAAGAAGGGATATGACCGCACTGATAGCGAAAGCAAACAGGATTGGGTAGATGCCTGGACCTAACGTTTGATTGATTACGCTGTTCCAGGTTGCAGGAACGACCTTGCCAATCAGGAGAAAAGCAAAAACAAGAATTGAAACCCATGCTCCTAGAAAACGAGCACGAAATCCATTCAGAAAACGCCAGAGAAAGATGGGGATGGCGATAAAAAGAACCACTGTAATGACATTCCAACCCAATCCTTTCCATATCAGCTCAACAACTTTAGGCAGGAAAACGATAATTACGACTACCGCAGCGCAACAAAGCAGGATGGTGCCAACCCAGAGGGCCGTCGTAGAGTTTTTCCGTTTGGCCGTCTGCTTTCCTTTGTTCCGCTTGCGCTGTTTATTCCGTTGCAGTTTTCTCATCGAGGTCCGTAATACTCACTATCACCAATGGCCGACGCTTCAATCGTTTGGAAAAGAATCGCAAGACTGCATCTTTCGTCTTTTGTTCGCAAGTTTCCCTGTCCATATTCTGCTCCATGCACTGATGGAATAGCAAAACAATCTGGAGGGTTAATTCGCCAGCAAATTGCTCCAGGTCTTTTTCCGGTAAGAAACCTCTGGAATGAATCGTAGGGTTTGCCTGGATGACTCGCTTTTGCATTTGCAGAACCGCAGAAACATTGACGAAGCCTTCTTGGCATAGGATCCGTCGGTCACGCAAGACCGAGCTTTCCAGCGTATCCAACGATTGACCGTCTACGAAGGAGGCGGAACTTTTGACTTTTCCCTGCATAAACGCTTTACCTGCAGTGAAGTTTACAACCTCACCGTTTTCTACCA
>Ga0315289_10004427_pt1 | contig 20965 bp, 18 predicted proteins | sample YL17G11_40_MG_FD_203452 | JGI IMG/M metagenome (GOLD analysis project Ga0315289, IMG submission 203452) | Sediment microbial communities from Yellowstone Lake, YNP, Wyoming, USA - YL17G11_40 | ecosystem: Environmental > Aquatic > Freshwater > Lake > Sediment | place: USA: Wyoming | collected... | reverse complement strand
TCGTTGAAGTTTGGAATGGTGTTAACTTCGACTGAGTTTTGTGGGGTGGTTTGGTGAATATTAGGGAGTATGGTGTTCTTTTCTGGACTGTTGTTGGGGTTTTGGCTTTGCTTGTGGCTTCGCCCGCGTTAAGCAGACTGCTGGTGTGGCCGCGGACGGAGTTTTTTACGGAGCTGTGGATTTTGGGGCTGAATCACATGGCTGAAGATTATCCGCACAACGTTTCACGCTACGAGAACTATAGCATATACTTAGGACTTGGGAATCATCTGGGCTATTGTGCCTATTATCTTGTTGAGGTCAAGTTTCGGAATGAGAGCCAACCGGAACCAATCAGTTTCGGTCCGACTGAGAGTCGTACGCCGAGCAGTTTGCCCTCGCTTTTTAACATCAGTGCCTTCGTGGCTGATGAACAGGTTTGGGAGAAGCCGTTAGTGTTCTCTTTTGATTATGGGTATAACCAGAACCTTTCGAGGGTCGAGTATCACAGTATGGTTTTTAACGACGTGTTATTGGACATGAGCGGATATTCATCAGCTTGGAATTCGACGCGGTCAGAATTTCGTGGCGACTTGCTTTTCGAAGCTTGGATCTACAATACCACTCTGGGAGACTTTCAGTATCACGAACGCTTTGTCAGTCTGCTTTTCAACATGACTGCATGACCTCGTGCGCGCGAAAGATCGTGGATTGTGGCAGTTTATGGGCAAGAGTGTAACGAAGATACTAATAGCCACATACGTTCCTACTCTCAACAAGGGGGAGTTGGAATTACTTGCAGGAATTTTGAAAACGTTCAATGTTCTAGGAGAGACGGAGGTTGACATTTTTTCTTTTTATCCTGAACTCGATGTCAAGCGATACCCTTCAAGTATTCGATTGATTAACATTCGTAAGGACTTGCATCTCGATAGATTTCTGCGCAACGGCTCGTACAGCTCGCTCCTGTTAGGTTCTTTGTTTGCAGGCATTCAACATCTTTTCTTCGTGTTCTCGTATGCGCTCTTTGGCGAAAACGTGTTGGATTTCATGAAGAGCTCTATTTGGCGAGAGTATTGTTCTTCGGATGCGCTAGTTGTTTGTGTAGATGAAGACGATTGCGTCATTGGAACGACTTTCATGGAGTTTAGTCCTGTTTACCTTTCTCTGCTTGCCAAGAGACTGCGCAAGCCGATCGTGGTCTATGCCAACAGCACTACAAGAACTGGAAACGTTGTTGTTGTGTGGCGCCTGCAATCAAGATGGTTGTGGAGAATCATGGCAAAGCATTTTCTCGATAACGTTGATCTCATTACCGTTAGAAATGAAGACACACTCGACTACTACAGGAGCCTCACAAGAAAAGAAGCGAGGCTTCACTTGACTTGCGACCCAGGTGTTCTCCTCGATCCGGTTGATCCTAAAACAGTCCAGAGGATAATGGCGAAGGAGAAGATCGACAAAAACGGCAGACTACTTATTGGAGCAACTGTGACACGGCGTCTTCTCATGCATGCTTTCACGGAATATTCAAGTGAGCATGAGAGATATGAAAGAAGTGTTTGTGAAATCGCAAAGGTCCTTGACAGACTGACGACGAAGTATGAATCTCACATAATCTTCCTACCTCATTGCATCGAATATTATAGGAATAATGATGATCGAGTCGTGGGACACGATATCGTTGAGAAGATGAAGAACAAATCTAGCGCTAAAGTAATTACCAATGAATATTCTCCACAGGAACTGAAAGGGCTCATCGGACAGTTCGACGTATTCGTCGGTGACCGCATTCACGCCTTGGTAAGCGCGCTTTCTATGAACGTACCTTGCTGCACACTTGCGTACCGATCAGACAGAAGGCCATACAGCATAATTGGAAAAGACTTCAAACAGGAGAAATGGATCTTTGAAGTTGATACCTTTGATGCTGATGCATTGTATGAACTCCTAATTGATCTCATCTCCTCACGCGAAGAGATCAGCAGGAATCTGCCCTCAATAACGCAACTTACAGAAGAAAAAGCTCTGCTTAACGGACGATTACTTAGAACACTGCTACACTCTGCGCCAGTCAATGCATAGACTCTTTATCAATGTATGTTTTGATCCTGTTTGAACCCAATGCTTTCATGAAGAGGTGAGCTACCCTGCAAGTTTATGTAAGCACTAACGGATGCATAGAAGGAGAACTCAGTTCCAAATATGTTGAGCAGTTCTTCAAGGATAACAACGTAGCGATTACGAATGATCTTGAACAAGCGGATATCGTGTTCTTTTGGGCTTGTGGATTGACTGAGCAGAGAGAAAAAGACTCGATCATGGCCGTAAGGGAAATACAGAGAAAAATGGAACCCAAATCAAGGCTTGTCGTTTGGGGCTGCCTGCCGAAGATTAATCCGGAATCTTTGTCAGCTGTTTATACTGGTCCTGTTGTTGGACCAGATGACAAGAACTTCTTTGAGGGCTTACTGGGGAAACCCATAGTGCCTTTCGATTCACTGGAAGCCGCAGGGGCTCAGGACATGCTTGTTTCAAGTGAATCTTGTGGCCAGGCCAGAGATCAACATTCTGATGCGCTCACTGACGCCTTAATTCTGTTCAAACAAGACTGGGATAGACTGTGGAAGCGTGCGCGGCAGAACACCAACTATTGTATCAGAGTGGCCTCCGGCTGTACGGGGCGCTGTACCTATTGCAGTGAGCGGTGTGCATTTGGAAGGATCAAAAGCCGATCTATCACGAGCATCGTCTCTGAATTGGAGCGGGGTTTGAAACGCGGGTACAATCGGTTTTCATTGATTGCCACCGACCTCGGTGCCTATGGCAGAGATATGGGTTGCATGCTTTCTGATCTTCTCAGAGAAATGATTCGTGTTGACGGCAATAGAAAATACAAGATTATTCTAAATCAAGTGAACCCATTCTATCTGAGGGAAATGTTTTCTGATTTGGAAGAGATGCTTGCCTCTGGTAAGATAGAGGCACTAAACTGCCCAGTGCAATCTGGAAGCGAAAGGATTCTCAAGCTGATGGGTCGACCGCACACTGCTAAGGAATGGAAAGGCTATATGACAAGAATCACGAGAAGGTTCCCTAGTGTTCGGCTTTCAACGCACTTCATGGTGGGCTTCCCCACCGAAACGGAGGAAGACTTTCAAGCAACTCTGAGGCTTCTTGACTATCCCCTTTCTCTAGATAGAATAGTCGTGTTCAAGTTTTCGGGAAGACCAAGAGTCTATGCAGCACACGTTGCAGGCCAGGTGCCTGAGGAGATAAAGGAATTGAGAAGCAGGAAGTTGCTGCATAAGCATGCACGTAGTTACCTGTTCAATTTTGGGACCAGATGGGTACATAACACCTTCTAACCCAGAGCGAGCGTCAATCTAGTTAAGCTGATTATCATGCGACCAATACGCCAAACTGGTTTTTTGGACAAGCCGACGTTCAAAGAACTCACGAAATTCGATCTCAGAACTTACATTAGACTCATGACATACCTACGGCAGATTTACAGGATTGTCCCTTTTTGTGAAATACCGGATGAAGATGTGCCATATCTCATTCTCCGCCATGACGTCGATGTCTCACTGGAATCCGCCTTGAAGATGGCTGAAGTCGAATATAAGATGGGGCTAAGATCAACCTATTTTGTCCTGCTGTCAGGCAATCACTACAACTCCTTTGAAGGAAGAAGCGCTGCAATAATCAAACAGATGTCAGGATTGGGTCATGAAATTGGGCTTCATTACGATCTGAACCAATACAGGTGCTACGCAAAAAACACCGTTCAAGCCTTGGAGACGGAATTGAGAGCGCTGGAGAGCATCATTGGCAAGAAGGTTAGAAGTATCAGTTCCCATGCGCCAAGCGGTCCAGGCTCGTTTCTCAGTATCAGTAGTTGCATAAATGCTGATGATCCCTGTTTAAGAGGCGTTTACATACATGACTCCAGGAAACTCTGGACAATAAAAAGCCTATATATTTTGCTAGACAACCGCCCGAGAAAAGTCCAACTTCTAATTCATCCATTTCACTGGTTTCCTCCAGCCAAACCAAGAACGAAACTAGACCTAACGTTCCTAGACGTCCTATGGCTTCTGTACAGAACAAGAACATTGATCATTCGAGTGGTTGACTCCAGAGAGTCATGTGAGAACTGAGCAATGGCCGGCGCGCATAGATAAAGGCGTGAATCAGGGAGATGACGCTGTGAAGGTACTGATAGTTACGCCATCTTATTCTCCAGTAGTTGGAGGATCGGAAACACTAGTTCGTGCCATCTGCACCAAACTCAATGAGTTGGGCATTGCCACGGACATTATGGCTTTCAACATGGAGAGGAAGTGGAACCCAATCTGGACTAAGAGAATCGAACACAATAGCATTAACAGAATCCTCAAAATCCCAGCGCTTAACCCTTTTCCCTTTCTTCGCGTAAACCCGCTTTATTATCTGTTAAGGCTAAATGTTCTGCCAAGACTTGACTTCAAAAAGGAATTCGAAGAATACGACTTAATTCACTTCTTCGGAGAAGCAGACCTAAGTTTGCCTTTCTTCTCTCGTTCTGTGAGAAAACCCAAAATCCTGCAGTGCGTCTCAATTCCGATTCTGGCTGAGCAGTTCCGAAGGCATACTACGATGAAAAAGTTATTTGTGAGGATTTTTCCGGCGCTTGCCGATATATTCATTGCCTTCTCATCTGAGGATCGGAAAGCTCTTCTGGATTTAGGCGTGTCTCAAGACAAGGTCCTAGTGTGGCCTTATGGCATAGATACGGAAGTCTTTCGTCCGGACGAAAGCAAGAAACTAGACAATCTCATCTTGTTTGTGGGCAGAATCGAAAGGATCAAAGGATTGCATGTTTTCTTGGAAGCTCTACGATTGTTGAAATTCAAGACGCAAGCAGTGCTAATCGGACCTGCCTCCGACTCGGAATACTTCAAACAGATCAGCAGAATGTCTCTTGAAGTAGAGCGGGAAGGCGTTCATAGCATAGAATACTTGGGAAGCATGGAACAACATGATTTGTTATCTTGGTATCAAAAGGCCACCGTTCTTGTACGGCCAGATTTGGTGGGACCTAGCGGAACTGGCATCGCTACCATGGAAGCTTTGGCATGTGGAACCCCTGTCATAGGAGTTCAGAATCACGTCGTTAGAGACAGAGTGAACGGACGAATCATACAACCAAACAATCCAGCAATGCTAGCAGAGTCTTTGGAAGAGGTGCTAAAGGACAGGGAGCTCGCAAGAAAATATGGACGAGAAGGCAGAAGAATAATGGAAGAGGAGTACAACTTGAAAACTGCATTGAACAAGCTTGTGCAAGTCTATGAAAGCCTATTGAGCAACTAAGGAGATGTGTCGTGAGACTAGTCGTAAATGTTAAAACTAACCACTATAATCACGAACAATGGCACATTCGGGAATGAGGTAAAATGAGGAGATTTTGATGAAAGCAGGTCTTATTGGATGCGGAGGCATAGCAAACGTCCACATGGGAGTATGGACCAGAGCAAAAGGCGTTGAAGTAGTAGGTGTATGCGACCTCAATATTGATCGGGCGAAAGCTGTCGCCCGGAGATTTAGAATCAAGAGAGTATTCACTAGCTATGATGATCTTCTTGACCTGAAACCTGATGTAGTAGATATTTGCACGCCAGTTTCGACACATGCGGACATAGCTTGTTCTGTAGCAAAATCCGTTCCAGCAATCTTTCTCGAAAAGCCCATGGCGATAAACACTACAGAATGCGATCGAATGATCGAAACTATGAAGAAATTTGGGACAAAACTCTGCGTTGGCCACAACCAACTGTTCTTGCCCTCAATAGAAAAAGCGAAATTACTGGTGGATAACGGGGATTACGAGTTATTGTCATTTAGGACTTCTCTGAAAGAGAGTTTCGAGCTCCTCAAGTCCTACGGGTTCATGGCTGACTGGATGGTCTCTTCAGCGCAGAGAGGAATCATCTGGGAATCAGGTTGCCATTTGGCATACCTGCAGCTTCATTTCTTGGGAGACATCAAGGAAGTCTACGCAGTTGGCGGGAAGAGCAAGTTTCCAGTATATGACAATTTCGCAGTCCTCCTGCGGACGGACTCTTCTCGGTTTGGAATAATTGAGCTTTCGTGGCTGTCAAAGGAAACCGCAATAGTCTATGAGATAGGAGATGCCAAAGGAAAGCGCATGGAGATTTACAGAGACTTTGACTACCTTGTTGAGAATTCAGCTCTTCCTCCACACACAATTCGAGGAGTTCTAAGCAGCTTTGCCGCAGATGAGAAGAGGGTTCTGGGAAAATGGGCCAAGTTTGACACCAACTACATAAAGAAGAAGAAGCTTGTCCCACATACGCGTCTAATAAGTGCTTTTATATTCAACATAGGGCACGACCTGCCACCGCCTGTATCTGGCCGAGATGGAAGGAATGCCGTGCATCTCTTGGAGTGCATTGAGAAATCTCTGGACGAGCACAAAGCCGTGCCCGTTCGTCTCCTGAAAGGCTCTCAATAGAACCAGACTATTTGCATGTAGCATGGACTATTTTTTCAATTAGGGTCGCCCGTTCTGAGAGATGCGAGTGGAAGAAGTGACTGCTACAATACGTGGTTTCAGGTCATAGGTAGGGATTGTATACGTTAAAAGTTGGAATTATCGGGCTAGGACAACAAGGTCGTCTGCACATGTACAACTGCAAACACATAGAAGGAGTGAGTGTGACTGCTGTAGCCGACCAATCAAAGAAACTTCTGAGTAAAGCCGAAGGATTCGGGGTTAAGAAGCTTTACACGGACTATCACGACCTGCTGAAGTATCCAGATAGTTTAGACGCAGTCATCATATCCTTGCCAAACTTTTTGCATCGTGAATCAGTGGAAGTTGCCCTAGAAGCCGGTCTCAATGTTTTTGTCGAAAAACCTCTCGCTCCAACAGTTGAAGAATGCGAAAGAATAGTAAAATGCGTTGAGAAAAGCGGCCGAAAACTAATGGTCGGCCACTCCATGAGATTTCTGGACGCTGTCGAGAGAATGAAAGATCAAGTTGCAGATGGACACATCGGAAGTCTGGAAACCATAACTGCTGAAGAAATTCTAAACGGTCCATTCTCGCATGGTGCTGTCCCCTCACCCATTCCCGAATGGTGGTTCAATCCAGAAACAACAGGTGGAGGCGTCCTTCTTGACTTAGGATATCACATGATTGATCTTTTCAGATTCTTTGCGGGGGATGCCGATGTAATCTCATCATGTTTAGATCACAAAATGAATCTTCCTATGGAGGACGCGGCAATACTATTGCTTCGCTCCAAGAGTTCAAATACGAAAGGAATAATCAATGTTGGGTGGTACCAACAATCAATTTTCCCCAGCTTCAATTTCCGCTTCATTGCCCACGGCAACGCGGGTTTTATCTCGACAGACCAGTTTACACCTAAGAATATGTATGTCCACGCCATAAAAGAGGGAACCAAGAATCTTTTCAGAAAGGCAACGGGGAGAAAAATCAGAGCTCTTTCATATACTTACTACTACGAGCAATATATTAAAGAAATGGGTCTTTTCTTTGAGTGTATAAACAAGGATTTGGAACCGCCAGTTACTGCACTGGATGGGTTGAGAACAGTTGAAGTGATTTCTAAAGCATACTTGATGAGCAGTCCATAATGAATGGGAAAGTGGGTAACATGAGTGTTCAAGAAATGAAAAAAGACACTGTTGGCTTGACAAAAGTCACTGATGACAATCTAAGCACACACGTCGCTCGATCCTTCGACTTGATCAACTTCAAAATAGACCGAAAAGTGGAGTCAATTATCATCAAACCGAACTTATGCTACTACTGGGATTCATTTACAGGATACACGACAGATCCGAGGCTTGTCGCAAGTATAATTGATGTTCTTCGCGAGAAATATGGACTTGACAAAGTGAATATCAAGATTGCTGAGGCAGATGCATCCGCAATGCGAACCTCGCATGCTTTCAAGATGCTAGGATACGAAAGATTGGCTGAAGAGAAACACGTGACTCTTACGAACTTGTCGGCGGAAAGGACAACTACTAAAAAAGTCAGCATTATGGGTAAGGAGATTTCTTATGAAGTTCCCGAATCGTTGCTTTCGGCCGACCTTTTTGTCAACGTTCCAAAAATGAAGATCATGAGTGCGACAATTCTCACTTGTGCTCTGAAAAACATTTTTGGATGCATAGCAACCCCCAGAAAACTGGCCTATCATCCAATACTAGAGGAGGCCATAGTTGGAATAAACACGATACTCAAACCACATCTGACAATAGTAGATGGAATGATCGCACTTAGTCATTTTCCAGTTAAGATGAACCTATTGGTTTCGGGGCTTAGTCCTTTTTCTGTCGATTGGACAGTCGCGAAGATAATGGGCTACAACCCTAATCGAATTCGTTTCTTAAGATTAGCAAGGCAAGAAAGGCTTGGCGATCCAGACGAAATGCAGATAATTGGCGAAAATCTGACAGATTTCAAGAACAAGTTTCCGCATGTTAATGCTTTTCGCCTCAAATGGCAGAACAAACTTCAGTTGAAACTCTTGAGGACCTATTCGAAAATCGTTGATGACGTTATTCCGCCATTTCTTGAGACCTAATACCGCAATTGAGAGATATATCGTTGCTCGTTTGTCTTTGGCTCTGTCTCGGTCTAGTTTGTCTAGGGGTACCTCTGCTCTATTTCTTTTATATATGTAGATACGCGGATAAGACTTGGAACTTGAAGACAGACAACCACTTCCAGCCGTCTGTGAGCATAATCGTACCCACCTATAACGAGGGGCAAGTAATCCGATACAAGCTGCAGAATCTGGTCGAGCTAAACTACCCTAAAGACCTAATCCAAGTAGTGATTGTTGACAGCGCATCCACGGATGGAACAATGCGAGAGATTGAGAGCTTTAAGGAGAACAACAGCAATCTCGACATTGTTGCGATAAGAGAAAACAAACGTACAGGCAAGTCTTCAGCTCTTAACCTTGCTCTAAAGCATTCACGTGGAGAGATCGTAATCGTATCTGACGCAGACTGTTTTTGGCCAAGCGACATCCTCACACTGTCTGTTCCTTATTTGGCAGACGAGACGGTTGCAGCAATAGCCGGAAAAGAAAAAATCCTAAACCCGAGACAGTCATGGGTAACCGAAACTGAAAGCCTATACCGTGACACAATGTTCAAGATCCAGCTTGGCGAGTCAAAGTTACGTTCCACAGTGCAGTTCGAAGGAGGCTTCGGCGCCTACAAAAGAAGACTATTGAACCAATTTGACGTTGAAACAGGTTCAGATGACTCTGGAACAGCATTGAATCTAGTCCAGACTGGTTTCCGCACAATCGTCCTTCCGCAGGCAACTTTCTACACTTTCTTTCCACCAACCTGGAAAGGGAAGATGACAATAAAAGTGAGACGGGCCAAACAATTCATGCGAATATGGACCAAGTGCTTCATCCTCTTTGCCAAAGGAAAACTGGTCTTGCCCAAGAGAATATTCTTCCCTCAAGCCTTTCTCCTGCTGATAAACCCCATTCTGTGCATGGCATTCGCTCTGACGAGTATCCTGCTTATAGGGCAGTTTCCATGGTTCGCTTTGCTCCCCATAATCCTTGTGATAATACCAAAGACTCGAGTCTACCTAGTCGAATTCCTCCAAAACAACCTCGTAGCGTTGCTCGCCTTATCGGAGACTTTAGGTGGAAAGCGTAGTCTTGTCTGGACAAAGGCAGAAGATTCAAGGGAGAACTTTGATGTTGACGTGCTTAAAAGAAACGGGCTGATAAAGTGACACCACGCAGTAACGTCTTCATTATGAGCGTAGACGTAGATAGTTGGTCCAGTCTGTTACGCTTCTATTCGATAAACCATGATTCTTCAATGGCAGACTTTCAAGTAGGCTTCGGCATCACAAAGCTCTTGGAGCTTTTCAGAAAGCATGACATAAAAGCTACGTTCTTTGTCCCAGGCGAAGTGGCGGTGAAGAATGAGCAAATTGTTAGAGTTGTCAGCCAAGAAGGACATGAAGTTGGGTGTCACGGCTCTGCCCACGAGAAAAACGAGTGCCTGCTGACAATGAGTCAACAAATGGCGAAGATAAAAGAAGCCACTGAAATAATCCAGAAGCAAACAGGGCGCAGACCAAAAGGCTTCAGAGCCCCTTGTCTAAGGGCAAATGGCGAGACAGTTAGAGTGCTGGAAAGACTGGGATATGTTTATGACTCATCGGTCCTGCCTAGCATTGTCCCTGGATACTACGGATATCCAACATTTCTTTCTAAGCCGTATCATCCATCGTTCACATCACTAGCGGAAAAAGGCGAATCAAAAATCCTGGAGTTTCCTGTGTCAGTCAATCCAATATTGCGAGTTCCTTTTAGCGCGGCTTGGATGAGAAACCTCGGACTCAGATGGGTAAAATTAGGAATTAGAATGAATTTTGATCGCGCAAATCCTGTAGTCTTCTACGTTCATCCCAGGGACGTCACACCATTGCCTAGGATTAAGGGATTGCCATGGCACGTATACAAAAACACAGGGTATAGAACGATCGAAATGCTGGACAAAATAATAGAATATGTCAAGAAACAAGGCGAAATTCTTCAAGGGATTGAGCTCGCCGAAAGACTGGGTCAAGGTTGAAGTAAGACTAATCGTTTGATTCCTATGGAGGATGTGAATCGACAATGGCGTTTTTGACAATAGGACTTTGTGTCAAGAACTGCGAGGGTTTCATAGGGGAAACCATGACAAGTCTGGTCGAGCAGGATTTTCCTCTTGAGCGTATGGAGCTGATTGTCGTGGACGGCTACAGCAATGACAAAACCGTGAGAATTATCGAAGAGGGTGTTTTGAAGACAGGGATGGAATACAGAATTTTCTATGAGAGCAAAGGATTGGGAACGGCGAGACAGATTGTTGTCGATAATGCCAGGGGAAAATACATAATCTGGCTCGACGGCGACATGAGACTAACTAGGGATTTTGTCAGGAAACAGGTTGAATTCATGGATTGTAACCTTTCAGTGGGAATCGCGAAAGGGAAATATGGCGTGTATAATGAGACTAACCTGATCGCCGCTCTTGAGAATTTCGAATTTGTAGTGGATAGTGAGGAAAACAAGGGAGATGTGACCTCCAGCAATCTTGCGCTAGGAACGTCAGGTTGCATCTATCGAGTAAGTGCTATGAGGCAGATTGGAGGCTTTGACAAAAGTATCGAAGGAGTAGGCGAGGATATGGATGTTGAGTATAGAATCAGAAATGCTGGTTGGTCGCTTTCAATAAGTGACGCTGTTTTTTTTGAAAAACGAAGAGACACTTGGGCGTCCTTGTGGAGTGAGTACTATTGGCATGGTTCTGGCTTTCACGACCTTTTCCACAAGAATAAGCAAGTCATCGATCTCTCCAAAGTTTTTCCTCCTTCTGCAATCCTGAGCGAACTTCAGCGTTCTGTCATTGCCTACAAATTAACTGGACGAAAAGCCGCATTTCTATTACCCTTTCATTGGGTTCTAAAAAGATTAGCTTGGTTGATTGGATTTGCAACTGCTCCACGGTAGTCTAATGTGTCCCCCTCCAACTCGCGCTATGCAAAGCCTCTGATTGCATCTTTGGGATCTTGGGATCTGCCACCTAACTACTTAGAAAACAAACTGAAGGAGTCACATCGATGAATCGCACTCTGTTAAGACTAAAGTGGAATGAGACTCTAGCGATCATGCTGCTTTGCCAGTTCGCTGCTTGCCTTGTAATACTGCTTGACATTCCGATTGCGAAACAGGTCATTGGGTTTCTTTATTTCGGAATTGTTCCAGGGTACGTTATCGTCAGATTGCTAAAACTGGAAGGAATTGGCAAAGTAGAAACCGCCATCTTCTCAATCGGATTCAGCGTGGCATTCTTGATGCTCGGCGGACTGTTGACAAATGAGATTTGCCTTTGGTTAGGCGTCTCCCGCCCGCTCTCCGAAGGACCGTTATTGTTAACCCTAAACAGTCTTGCACTCATTGGGGAAATCTTGCTTTACTTCAGAAGCGACGACGCCAGGTTCTACATCGGTAAAATACGCGATTTGCACCCTTCTACCTGGTTTGTCATAGTTCTTCCAATTCTAAGTATTGCAGGAGCAATGTGTGTGTATGCGTTTGGGAGCAATTTGATGCTGTTAACAATGATACCCGCAATTGCCTTGGTGTTGATAGTGGGTGTTATGTCGAAACAGATACCAACTAAGTTCTATCCACTTGCACTGCTCATGATTACTATTTCGCTGCTTTTCTCTTCTACTCTCGTATCCAAGAATCTGATCAACTTTGGATCTGATCTTTCTCTAGAATATTCCCTTTGTGAAAACACGCTCAACACTGCCAGTTGGTCTCCAATATCCAGTTCCGGCTTCGGAAGGTTCGACCCCATGCTCAGTATCACAATCCTTCCTACCGTTTATTCAAATCTGCTGAACATGGACTTAAATTCGATCTTCAAAATTCTCTTCCCAATGCTTTTTTCGTTTGTGCCTTTGGGTCTGTATCAGCTTTGGCGGGAGAATTTAGGAAGCAAGAACGCCTTCATGGCAGTTTTCCTTGTTGTGGCATCAGAGACCTTCTACTCCGAGATGTTAGGACTGGGCAGACAGATGATTGCGGAGTTGTTCTTAGTATTGCTGCTCCTCGTTGTGTTGAATACCAAAATCCGGCAGTCCAAAAGAATGATAAGTTATACGATACTTGCCACAGGACTAGTAATGTCGCACTACGCCATTGCAGTGATTTTTGCATTCTTCATAACTGCAGCTTACATTTTCTTGGCTGTGACAAGACGCTCACGTAGAAGCATAAGCCTAAGCATGGTAATGATCTTTATGGTCATTATGTTTTCCTGGTACATTTTCATATCTGGATCAGCGGCATTCAACAATCTTCTATCTTATGGAAACTACGTGTACGATCAGCTGGGTCAGTTTTTCAATATTGCATCAAGGGGGGAAACGGTGCTCGTGGGGTTAGGAATTGAGAGCGCACCATCCATTTGGAACCTCATCAGCAGAATATTCGGATACCTTACAGAATTTCTCATCGCTGTTGGATTCATCGGCTTGATAATAAGGAGAGTAGGATTGAATTTTGAGAAGGAAGAATTGATTCTCAGTTCAATTGCAATGGCGTTCTTGGCAGCCCTTGTAATAGTGCCTGGCCTAGCACAGACGTTCAACATGACTAGGTTCTATCATATATTGCTGTTCTTCATAGCGCCACTATGCGTATTGGGAGCGGAGTTCCTAACAAAACTTGTCGTAAAACACAGAAGAGAAATCTGGGCTTCAGCCTTGCTCTTGGTTGTCCTCATTCCGTTCTTCTTGTTTCAAACGAGTTTCGTATTTGAAGTCGTGAAAAGCGAGAGTTGGTCCCTATCTTTGAGTGGTTACAGAATGACACCTATTGAACTAAACCATTTCGGATACACCAAGGATCAAAACGTTCTCAGCGCTTATTGGATGCGCACAAACGTGCTCATTCCACAATTGCCGATATACGCAGACCGTTCATCCAAGGCTCTACTGATTAGCTATGGTTCAATTCCTCTGGAAGATATTCTCCCACTATCCAACGTAACCATAGTTTCAGAAAATGGCACCCTTTATCTGAGCTCGTTAAACGTTATAAACAAAACGGTTATAGCGCCCTATTATTTCTGCAGTCTAGATCAATTCACCTTCTTGGGAGATATGAACCAAGTATATTCGAATGGTGAAAATGAGATTTACGGCAGTTCACGCAACTGACGGCGCGGGATTCAACAGGGAGAACGTGTGTCATCCGTAGTCAATTGGAGAATCATCAATGCGTTGGGGAGTACCTCGCAAAATCAACGCGCACATGACAATCCAGTAACAAAGCAGCTCCTGGGCTTCTCCAAAATCCTAAAAGGGGCTCAATCTGACCCTGAACAATTAGTGTACGCTTGAATAACAACATTAGAAAAAAGATAGAAATGTGGTGTTCAGACTTGCCACGCAAGAAAGACAAGGAGCAATTGGAGAGGACTTTTATTAGTGAAGAATCGGAAGTTGTGATGGCCAATCTCAGAGCTTGGAATTATTGGGGGCGAACTTGGCGACTTCAGCGCAAATCGCCTATTGATCCTCATGCCCTTCAGCTCATGAAAGCTAGGAGTCTTATCTATCAGAAAGTGTACCTCAAGATGGCCTTGTCACTAGGAGGGCTTAAAGGTAAAAATGTGCTGGACATCGGATGTGGAACGTCGGAGTATCATATGTGGCTTGCTAGAGACTGTGAAAGGTTAATTGGAGTTGATATTTCTATAGAAATGCTCAAACTGTGTCGCGAGGATATGGGAAAATCCATTGAGCTTGTAGCAGCCGATGCCCTGCACCTCCCATTTCGAGAAGGTGTCTTTGATGCAAGCATGACATTTCAAGCTTTGCATCATTTTCCCGATTGGGAATCTGCCTTGACCGAGATGATGAGAACAGCAAGACAAGTTAGTCTTTACGAACCAAACGGGGACAGCGTTCTACACAGATTAATGCACCTAATCCGTAAGACTTTTCGTGTTGAGCAACGATTCAAACAAACTGAAGACGTTTATGAATTGGTAGAGTTTCAAGCAGGTGGTTTTTCGTCAGCAAGAATAACGCGTTTCTTTGAGGGAACGGGTATGAGTGTGAAGTTGTTCATGTTTGGCATTATGCCCGAATCACTGCTGAAGAATTTTCTCAGACTTTCTTCACGAATGTTGTTTCTTGCATTTACCCTTGAAGATCTGATGGGAAAGATGCCAATTATTCGGAATCAACTCGGCGACATGTTGGTTATAGGTTGTTGCAGTACCAACTGCGAAATGAAATTGGGGAAAGCGTGCTGTTCAAGGACTACCGGCGTGCGCGTGGTGCCTATGCTTGTTAAGCAGAAAAGGGCTGCTTAAGGACATTCTGTTTGGGTCTCACCGAAGGGTCTATGCCAAATTCTGGCGGAAATACCCTTCGCTCCTCCAGCCTCCAAGGGCGCCTCACATTGTAGAACTTGAGCTTACAAACAATTGCAATCAGGCTTGTCCACATTGCCCTCGTCATTTCCTGAACAGAGAAATCGGCTACATGGATGTTCAATTGTTCAAAAAAATAGTAGCTGAAATAAGCTCTTATCCGTGGTGCTCTCTCAGAATCGTGGGCTTGGGTGAACCAGCTATGCACCCGCACCTCAAAGAGGTGCTCGCATACCTAGCCAACAGGCCTCTCAAGACAGAATTCACGACGAATGGCACCCTTTTAATGCGGTTCCCTCCCGAGGAGGTGCTGAAATGGAATATCGATATGCTTGGCATCTCGATCGACGGCTTTGATGCAGAATCGTATTCTCGCTACCGGCCAAACGGCGATTACAGAGCTTTGAGAGCAAAAGTTATTGAGCTCTTCAAAACGCGAAGGAAAATGAGAGTCAAATCTCCAAAAATACGGATTCGGAATGTGGTTTTTCCCGAGACAACGCCCAAGCAAATGAAGGCTTTTGCAGAAACATGGCTGCCGTTTGCAGACGTTGTAACCTTCAGCACTCTCATTTCGAAAAGGAACCACAAACCCACTGAGACGTTCGAACCTTGTGAAGATATCCTTTTCACTATTCATGTTCGATGGGATGGGAGAGTTCCTCTTTGTGGCTATCAACTTTGGTGCGGCGATGTTGAGTGGTTGGGGGATCTGCATAATTGTAGTTTGAAAGACTTGTGGTGTGCTGATAGATTGTTGCAGGTTCGAAAGGCTCATGCATCCGGCGTATTTAGGGGAATTGAATTTTGCAAAGACTGCTTCTACACCCAGGAAAGGAAGAAAATCCTTAGCATTGCAAAAATGCACGATACATATAGAAATCCGGTGCTGTCAAGAATGTATCGCCTCGCTGTCAGTTTAATGGAGTAACTTATGCTGTGACTTTTCTGCGAGGTCACCGGAGCGTGCGCGACTCTTTGTTCATTGATGGTTCTTGAATGCGTTCTAAGAGACTATTTTTCCCTTTCTCCAATGAAACTGCAACGTCCCGATTTGCGGGAACAGTGATTCCGCGCGCGCACTTCGGTACCCACTTGTGCCCAGCGAAACGATCCAATCAAGGCCAAGTTGACGGGCTTAAGCGATTTGTTACCCCTGCAAAGTCCTGAGACACATTGAGCGCGCGCTTAGGGCATAACAGACATGCCGGTGGTTGCCGAATTGTCACAAGAAATTTAAGTCCTCAAGAACGACTGTTTCCATAAATGCGCCATATCTTGTAGTAGAATCGCTCTTGTGCACGTAGTGCCTGTCATCACAGTTTGATTGGGCGTCGATGAAGGATTGGCATTTGGATCCCGAGCACACACTGGTACAAACACTTTGAAATTCCAACGTTATCTTCTAACGCCACTAAGGTGTTCCTTCAAGTGTTAAGGGATTGGGATAAGGATAGGGCGTATATGTAAATCCATCCTGTTGTAAGTTGGGCGCACGCAAGAAATAGTTAACGTTTTCTTGAGAATCACCAGGGTAATGAATGAGAATTCCTGACCCTAGGTTGTTATTCCAAACGTACGTTTGATTGACTGCACACTTCGGGACGTAAGGCACATAATTCCCCCAGTCATTGTTAAAGTCCAAGAGTCCATAGTACCCTTTAATCGTGTTGTTGACGACTATATTTGACCCACCGCGCAGGTTAAGTGCAAAGGTCTCACTGTTCCACCTAGCATCCGGATTCTGAAAGGTATTATTATACACTTCAATACATCGCGTTCCAACAGCGTACGGATTTGAACTATCAGCGTATGAGCCGTGTCCATCCACTTCACCGATTCCATAGCCACCATCAACTATGTTGTGTCGAAAGACAACGTGAATGCCATCATTTGAGTCCGCGCCATGCCTCCACTTCGAAAAGTAATTATCTTCAATAAAGACTGTATAGGGCGTATAGTGCCCGATAATGTTTGTGAGTGTTGGATCCCACACATCAGAAGCCCAGCGTCGCATTTCAATTCCATAACCAAGAGTCCTGTCATCGTAGTTCATAAATCCAGGATCTCCATAAGTATTATTCAATATGTTGTGGTCTATCACCCCACTGCAATTTCCACGATTGTAGGATACTAGAGGTAAGCTCCCTGCAAAAATGGCACTCCCAGCCAAGTCTTGAAAATCACTGTGGTCAACCCGAAAGTTTAGGACTTTGCTAATCGATATACCCGCGTATTGTGTTGTCGAAGCATTGTCGAAGTATCTCCATCCAACTAGCTTAATGTCAGAGAATCTAAATGATACGTTCGGGTCGCCGTTTCCCTGAACTGAGAACCAGACAGGGTTGTCATCAGGGCCAGATGTTGCAACCTCATAGGGCATAACCAAAACTGTTCTCCACGCTATTACTTGTCCGTTAGCATCTCTTTGTGTGGGCGCTCCAAAAAGGTTCACTCCTGCTGGAATACTCACTGTAGCCCATGACTCACTAACGTTAACGAAATTAAAAAGCCCAGCCGGAATGTATACGTTGCCCTTACCGCTAGCCGCTGCAATTTTATCAACAGCATTTTGAATATCTCTCGCAGAACCGCTCCTCGCTATTACGCCTGCTGATATTCTGCCGGTACTTGATATGACAACACTGTTCGTGAGCTGTGAGTATACAGCAGACAGACACAACATCTCAGCAAGTACTGTCGAGAGGAGAAGTACATAGCGCCGTCTATCCCTCATCTCTTACAACCAGCCTAATCATTTAATAGCTGACGTATTAAAGGAATTCTGCTCACGCGATCATCAAATATACACATACATAAGGATTTAATAAATCTTATGTATTGCTATAACCGATATATCATGCAAGCACCAAAAGGTCGGGGCTTTTCGCAGTTTCTTCTTGAACAAAGATGCACATCACGTAGGTGAGCGCGTTAGTGAAAGTACTATTGGTTACCCCTTCCTATCACCCTATCGTGGGTGGAAGTGAAACCGCAATCCGTATTCTCTCAACCAAGCTCAATGAAATTGGGGTTCAAACGGATGTCATGACATTTAACATGAATCGAAAATGGAATCCGATTTGGAGAGAGGCAACAGAGGATAATGGCCTTTTTAAGGTCTTCAAGGTGTCAGCGTTCAATCCAGCGAGGATTTTCAGAATTAACCCCTTAGAGCTAATAAAAATGTATGTTGTGCCAAAACCAAATTTCACCAACAGGTTTAAGGAATATGACATTATTCATTTTCAAGGCGAAGCTGACGTGAGCTTCCTTCTTTTTTCATTCTTCGTCCGAAGGCCCAAATTATGGACTAGCCACGTGAACTATGCAAAACTCCCGAGGCTAAAGAAGTTGTTCAGACTAGTCTTCCCACGTCTTGCATACCTGTACATTGCCCATGATTCAAAACTTCTTTCAGATTACGGTGTTTCGACATCCAGGAGTCTAGTTTTTCAGTCTTTTGGTGTTGACACCGAAACTTTTCGACCTAGTGAGACAAAGAAAACTGACAATCTGATTCTGTTTGTAGGAAGAATTACTAGAAGCAAAGGACTACACATCTTGCTGAAAACTCTGGCACAGGTGACTTCCCCAACACGATTGGCTATAATCGGTCCAACAGATGACATGAAATATGCAGAGACCTGCATAGACATGATTAAGCAATTGAATGAAAGAGGCATCCATAGCGCCAAGTATTTGGGCGTCATGGATGAAAAGAGTTTGATTCCTTGGTATCAGAAGGCGGCGATTCTTGTGCGTCCCGATCTTGACAGATTCAGCGGAGGTCTCACAAGTCTGGAAGCCCTGTCTTGCGGTACCCCCATAATAGGGACTGGAAATCACGTTGTTCGCAATGGAGTTAACGGATTGACAGTCTCTCCCAACAATACTAAAGAACTCGCCGACGCACTAAATGAATTGCTGCAAAACAGAGAATTGAGAGAAGAATATGGCATGAAAGGAAGAAAAATGATCGAAGAATGCTTTTCATGGCAGAAGATTGTGCAACATTTGGCCAAAATCTATGAAGCGGTGTTGAGCAATTACCGCGTCCGAGCCAAGTGTTCTCCACGTCGCGTGCGAGATGAGCTCGAGGCAAAATGACTGCATAAATAGCGTAGAGAGCGCGTTGGAATATTTAGGAGATGGAGCGATGGAGATCCCGAGTGCATTCTTACCTTATAGATTCTACGGGTTCAAGGAGGAAGTCTTAGAGCGAAAGCTACTCTTAGATCTGTCAAGTTACAAGGTTCTGAAAACAGACAAGGTAATGGCAGCGTGGACCCCGTTATCTTGGGATTCAAAACACTTTCATCGCAAGATGCTCGAGCTGAAGTACTTTATTACAGAAGTCGGTGCAAGTTACGAAGAAAGAAGTGCAATTATAGAAAAGCTTCATGACAGCTGGCAAGAATACGACCATGTGGCGGCGAGAATAAACGCGTTTGACATCAGGTCTGCTCAAGTTTTCGAAAGAGCCGGCTTTTCACTCATGGATACAAACGTAAGGTACGGGATTGACTTGAGACGCTCCTCAATACAGAAGTTTGAAGGTTCCAGTCTCAAGACTGATGGTCTGATGTATGAAATCATGCCTTGTCCATGTGATTCTGGTGAACTAATTGAAATTGCGAAAACTTCTTGGTCAGATTATAAAGTGGCTATTGACAGATTCCATGCCGATAAAAGCATCCCAGAGAGACTCGCAGACAGCGTATATACAGAATGGTTGAAAAACAGTCTCGCGGGAGAACTGGCGGACATAGTAGTAGTTCCAAGACTCGACGGCAAAGCAGTGGGATTCTTAGCTTTGAAACAACATGCAGACAATGTTGAAGAGAGCAAAATAGGTCAGATTGTCTTGGGCGCAGTCGATCCATCGATGCGTGGAAAGAATGTCTACACCTGCATGGTGTCGTTGGCGTTGAGAATCCTTAGAACAAAAACTGACATTGTGGAAACAGGCACTCAAGTTACAAACTACGCTCCCCAGAAGGTTTGGGCACAGCATGGTCTTAAACTAGTATCAACAACGTACACATTCCACAAAGAGTTGAATAGTGCACAGAGGAAGCGCACGCAATCTAACGCAGACTAAGCTTCAAAAAGCAATAGCGAATAAGACGGCCTTGTAGCCACTCTGCGGCGAAAGATCATGGATCGAATTTTCTCCACTAATCGAACACGTGCGCAACGAGTTGGCTTGCATGAAAGTTAAGGCAATAGTTTTTGATTTTGATGACACTCTGACAGACAACAGAAAGCTAGATCTCGAATCTTTCAGACATCTAGGCCGGGTCTTGGGTCTGTACAAGCCAAATGGTCGCGAGATCAAAGAACTTCGCAAGAGCTTGTTGGCCAAAGACATTATTTCTTGGATGATCAAAAAAAGTGCAACATCCGTATCATTAGATCTCTGTTTGAAAATTAGAAACGATTTTCTCAAAAAAGAAAGTAAGCGGCTTATCATTGTGAAGCCAGAAACACGATCAACTTTGCAGGAGCTCAAATCTCAAGGCCGCATTTTGTTCATAGCAACGACAAGAATTGATATAGGTCCCGTTAGGGCTACACTTCGAAAACACAGATTGGAACAGTTTTTCAGCAATATATACGGCAAAGATTTTGGTGACAAGAGTAACATCTACAAGAAGATTCTGCTGGACCTCAATTTGGCTCCAAGTGAGTGTATGGCTGTAAGTAATTCGTTTCAAGATTTGTCACAAGCTTTAGATCTCGGGATGAAAGCTGTTGGAGTGCCTGGTTCTTATGGTGTTGATCCGACCTTGCACGGTAATGTTGAGGTTCTCGAAGACTTGTCAGAGCTTGGTCTCTACATGAAAAGACACTGTAGTTAAGCGCGCGCTGCCTTGTCCCTAAATTAATTAATGTGGTTGGGGTCTCGTATTTAGTGAGTTACGTCCAAGCTTAGGAGGTGAATCCTAGCGGG
>Ga0315289_10004426_pt1 | contig 20965 bp, 15 predicted proteins | sample YL17G11_40_MG_FD_203452 | JGI IMG/M metagenome (GOLD analysis project Ga0315289, IMG submission 203452) | Sediment microbial communities from Yellowstone Lake, YNP, Wyoming, USA - YL17G11_40 | ecosystem: Environmental > Aquatic > Freshwater > Lake > Sediment | place: USA: Wyoming | collected... | reverse complement strand
ACGCGGCAGTTGCCGGTGTCCGCTACGTAGACGCGCCCGTCGGGACCCGCGCAGACGCTGGTGGGCGAGTCGAACAGTCCTGGGTCGCTGCCGTAGGCGCCCCATTGGCGCACAAACGCGCCCTGCGCGCCAAAGACCTGGATGCGGTGGTTGGCGGTGTCGGCCACGTACAGCGATCCATCGGGAGCCACTGCCACGTCCGTTGGCCACTTGAACTGGCTCGGACCGTGCGGGATGCCAAGCGTGCGCTCCCAGTGGTAGCCTTCCCGCACCTGTGCCTGGGCCACACCAACCGATGTCAGGAACAGCAGCACAACAACCAGCACACGTATGCAACGGTTGCACTTGTTCATCACACGACTCCCCTGTTGGTGTCCTACGTGAGCGCCGGGGCTTTGCCCCCCTTTTCGTACTCCTATTGTACACCTATTCGCAACTCAGCGCAAGAGTTGCTTGATCCCTCTGCCCATACGACGTGGAGAGAGGTCAAGAGATACGCTTCTGGACGGTGCAGAGCTACCTTCCCGAAAGGTGTTGCCGGGTATGCGGCGACACCTTTCAGGAAGGTTCGTCGACCCACGCACGTGGGCATTTGCCATTTGGCTTCATATCCACTACAATGGGCCGGCAGACGTGCAATCGTTGGGACAAGGAGTGGACGCGGTGCTCGACGAAAAACGCATGGAGCGCAATAAGAAATGGCTGGAGGAAAAGCGGGCGAGGCTGCAGGAGGACCTGGGTCACATGGAGACTGCCGGGGAGCAGGTGGAACGCCCGGGACTGGGCACGCACATGGCCGACCAGGGCAGCGAGGTGTTCGAGCAAGCCAAGAGCCTGGCCGTGCGCCAGCAACTGCAGCGTACGCTAGAGCTGATCAACCGGGCCCTGGACAAGATGGCCAACGGCACGTACGGGGTGTGTGAGAGATGTCAAGAGGGCATAGATCCCGCGCGCCTCAAGGCTCAGCCGCACGCCACGCTCTGCATGTCCTGCCAGGTACGTTTGGAGCAGGGCAGTTCATCTCGCTAAGAATCCATCGCATGCAGGAGAAGACGAATTGACCTTCAGGCGGTCCAGGGACCTCCTTGTGTTCGGCACAGCACTCTCAGTACTGGCCGCCGATCAGCTCAGCAAGTATTGGGTGCGTCACAACCTCACCTTGGGCGTGCCGTGGAACCCCTTGGCGTGGCTGCGCCCTGTGCTCAGCTTCACCTATGTGACCAACACTGGGTCCGCCTTTGGCTTTTTCCCCGGCCTAGGCCGGCTCTACACCGTCGTAGCCTTGGCCGTGGTCGTGCTGATCCTGCTGTTCTACCGCCGTCTGCCCGCTGACAATTGGCTGCTGCACATGAGCTTGGGACTGCAGCTCGGTGGGGCAGTAGGCAACAACGTGGTGGATCGCCTTCTGCTAGGACGAGTCACGGACTTCCTGGACCTGAACTTCTGGCCTCTACAGGAGTGGCCCGTCTTCAACGTGGCCGATAGCTGCGTGGTGGTGGGCGTGTGCATCCTGGCGGCCTTCCTGCTGTTTGAGGACAAGTCGCCTGGCACTCCTGCGGACCCTCAAGAGCCGGGAAAGACCGTCTAGCCCGAGAGACCGCGGCTGTGCGGCCCGGGTAGCACACGACGCCTTGCTAGAGCACCTCGAACCACATGAGCAGGCCCATGACCACGAACGCGGCCGCGGCCAGTCTGCGCAGCAGACCCGCCGGCACCGTCTGCACCAGAGCCTCGCCGCCGACCACGCCCAGGAGCGTCACCATTGTGAGGGCGATGCTGGCGCCGAGGAAGATGGGCAAGGGCTTGTGCTCCTTGCAGGTCAGAGTGATGACGGCCAGTTGGGTCTTGTCTCCCAGCTCGGCCAGGAAGAGCACGCCGAAGGTGCTCAGGAACAGTCTCCAGTCCACGATGATCCTTTCCCGTAGAGTGTCGTGTGCAGCAAGCGCGGATCATACCTCTATGGCGCGTGCATGCCAAGCTGAGGGAACGACTAAAGTCGTCACTGCCAACCGACTTGGGAACGACTGAAGTCGTTGCTCCGAAGCGGAGTGGTAGGGACGACTTGAGTCGTCGTCAGTGTGGCCGCGAGCGATGGAGGATGATGGGCAGGTAGAGGCGGTGCACGGGCCTCGCGGTGGGCGTGGGTGTCGGCTCGGAGCGCAGCTCGACGATGGCCAGACCGCCATCGCGCGCGGCCACATGCAGCAGACGCTGGGACGCATCGAGCGTGACGCGGTTGGCGATGCCTGGAATGGCCAACGAGCCCAGACGCACCGGATTGTCGGCCTGCGCCACCGAGACGAACTGAATGCCGGCTGCCTCGCATGCCACGTAGACATAGCCTTCGCGTGTGGCGACGTCGAGCGCGGCGCCCGGCAGCGGTAGGCTGCCTACAACCGCAGGGAGCTCGGGATCAGCGATGCTCAGCACGGCCAGCCCCTCTGGCCCGTCGGCCACATAGGCGTGTTGCCCCAGCAGCGCCAGCCCCACCGCTGACCCCATAGTCTGAAAGGCGGCCACCTCGTGTGCCTCCGCCGGGACTGCCACTGAGATGACGCGCACGCCCCCATCTCCGTCGGCGAGGTAGGCATAGTCGCCCGAGAGAGCCACGCTCCGGGCATAGCCTGGTGCGGAAACCACCTTGACTGTCCGCAGCGCAGAGGGATCCTGCAACGAAACGATCCACAGCCCAGCCTCGCCTGCGGCCACGTAGGCGTAGCCTGCGCGGACCGCTACGTCCTCGGCCATTCCGGTACCCGTGATGCAGCCCGTGTTCTGGAGTCGCCCCGCATCGGAAATGGAGAGCATGCGCAGACCTCCGTCGCGGTCAGCGACGAGGACACGCTCCCCCGAGACGGCCAGGGCGACTGCGGTTCCAGGCGTGTCGAATGCACCGACCGGCGCGACCGGCCAGCTGGCTGCCTCCTGGCCGGTCCAGGCAGAGGCGTCGAAACTCTGCACCCCCGACACGCCGCACGCAGACACGACGAAATGGCCCGTGCACGCCACGTCCCAGGCGTCGCTCAGCACGGCGTACGAGCCAAGCGCCGTGGGCTGGGAGGGATTGCGCACATCGAAAGCCTGCACGCCACCCGTCCCGTCGGCAACGTAAACGACGCCGCACTGCGCGGCCAGGCCGCTCGGCGAGCCTGGTGTGGCGTAGAAACCCGCCTCGATGGGCATGAGCGGGTCGCGCAGCGAGATGAGGTGCACACCACCCTCCTGGGAGGTGACGGCCACATAGGCCGCCTCGTCGCCGGAGGTGCGCCGGAAGTGGGCCACCGCCGTCGCCGTGCCCACGGTGGCCAGGGAGCCCACCAGGTCTGGCTGGGACGGATCACCCAACGAGAGCACCTGCAGGCCATCCTGGTCGGCGGCCAGGCAGGCGTAGCCGCCGGCCACGCTGACGCCCAGCACCTGGTACGCGCCTTGGTAGGGCTGGCCCAGCACCGGGTGCGCCGGGTCGGACAAAGAGAGTACGGCCAGGCCACCTGCGCCGTCCGCGACGTAGGCATAGCCTCCTGCGACCTCGATGTCCTGGGCCTCGCCCGGCGTGTCGACCACGGCGGTCTGTGTGGGACGGGTCGGGTCGCTCACGTCGAGCGCCACAACGCCACTGGCTCCGGCCGCGACGTAGGCGTATGCTCCAGCCACACGCACTGCCAGCGCGCTGCCGGGCGTGTGCACCACGCTGACTACGCGTGGGGCGCTCGGGTCGGCCAGCGAGACGACGTGCAGACCCTGCGCGCCGACGGCAACGTAGGCATAGCCACCTGCGATGGCCACCCCGCGCACCAGATCGGGCAGCGCCACGCTGTCCGTTGGTGTGAGCGAAGGCGTTGCGAGAAGGAGCAGATTGGGCCCCGCACCAGCGCAGAGCAGGGTGTCGCTGGCGGCCACGGCGTAACTGGCGCCGCCCCACTGGGCGACGATGTGCGTGGGCGCCTGGGCGGCGGCGGGCGGGAGGGCGGCCGCCGCCCAGGCGCACAGCGCAACCAGTGCGAGCAGACAGAGCGCACGCCACGATCCACGTGGGCTGACCATGTTCACACCTCCGTGCACGATGTGCGAGACCAATTCCGGTCTGGCGCAATACGCGAGCGCTGAAGTCAGCTCAGCGCGATGGGATAGCGTCCCAAGTCGAAGACCGCTTGCAGCATGGCCACATAGTTCTGCACCGGCACCCAGTCGGGAATGGAGTTGCTGGACCCGACCAGGTAGCCACCGGCCGGGGCCAAAGCCGCGATGCGCTCGCGTACTTGGGTCCGGACGTCTTCTGGACTGCCTCGCGTCAACGGGAAATCCAGATCGATGTTGCCGATGAGCGACAGCTTGCCCTGGGTGCGTTGGCGCGTCTCGACAATGTCCATGGCCTTGGGCTCAATGGGGTGCAGCGCATCGAATCCACATGCCATGATGTCGTCCAAGAACCTCCATAGACGGCCATCGCTGTGGTAGATGGCGATCTTGCCGGCCTCGTGTGCCATGTTGACCATGCGAGTGTAGGCGGGGAACAAGTACTTACGCAGGATCTTGGGGGAGACAAGCGGGCCGTCTGAGTGCGCAACGTCGTCGCTAAACCACAGGCCTCCGATGGTTTCCAGGTCGCAGATGCGTTCGTAGCCTGCGACTTGGAGTCTCGTGACCCGGTCGAAGATGGCCTCCACCAGCTCTGGGCTATCGTAGATGGCCAGACCAAAGCTCTCAAAGCCCATCAGTTGCCAGGTGGCGGTGAAGATCTTGCCTGTCATGGCGATCACCTTCATGCCGCCGGGCAGGTATTGGGCCACGTCGGTCAGGTGGGCGGGCACCAGGTCGTCGACGGAGGGCCATGGGTACGCCTGGAAGTCCGTCATGGAGGCAATCTGGCCAGTCTCCTTGTGTGACCATTCCCGTTCTGTCGGGGCCTTGTCGTAGCGGTCATCGCGGGCGCCCAGTCTTCTTTCGGCGCTCAGGCTCAGAGCTGGGTCTAAAATACCGCTGAACAGACAGACAAAGTCGTAGCCAGCCTTCTCCCAGAAGGCCACGTCATCGGCCAGGCTGCGGATGGGCCGGCCCAGGATGGCCGCCTTGGTGGCGTTGTGCACCGCGGCCTCCGCGACGGGCACCCGGTCCGGGCATCCACCTCGAATGGCCGTAAGAAAGCGCTGGAAGTCGGGCTTGTCGGGTCTTTGCAGCATATTCACACTGCCCTCCCAGGCATGACGCGCCGTGACTCGATCAACGAGCGTGCCAGATCGGCCGCCGAAGCGGCATCGGACGCATAGCCATCGGCACCGATCTGGCTAGCAAAGGCCTGAGTCACCGGCGCTCCACCCACCATGATCTGGACCTTGTCGCGCATGCCGGCCTGCGTGAGCGCCTCGATGGTGTCCACGATGCCCTGCATGGTCGTGGTCAGCAGAGCCGAGATGGCGACCAGAGCGGGCCGCTCTCGCCGCACGGCTTCCACGAACCTTTGGGGCGGGGTGTCAATGCCAAGGTCGATGACCTCAAAGCCAGCCCCCTCCAGCATCATTCCCACCAGGTTCTTTCCGATGTCGTGCAGGTCGTCCTTGACGGTGCCCAGAACCACTTTGCCGGCCAAAGGCACGCCACTGCTTGCCAGTTGAGGCCTCAACACCGCCATGCCGGCGTGCATGGCGCGGGCGGCGATGAGCACCTCGGGAATGAACAGCTCACCAGCCCGGAAATCGACTCCGACGCGCTGCATACCGAGGACCAGACCTCGATTCAGCACATCCTCCGGCGTCAGCCCCTCACTGAGGGCCGCATGCGTGAGTTGGGCGACAGCCTGTGCGTCGCCATCGTAGAGCCTGTGAGCAAGTTGTGTGAGTGTGTCGGTCATTGATGCCTGCCCCTTTCCCATTTTGCTTGCTGGGCAACATTGTAGCGCAGCACGCGCCTTCCGTCAAAGAGGAGCGGGAAGCTCATGAGCATAGAGAGCCCCGTAGTCCATGCGGACGGCGAGGCTCTCGTGGCGGCGCGCGCAGTGGCTGCGACGAGGACCTCTATGGCGCGACCGTGAAGGCACCGCCGTCGCTGCGGCCGAAGACCTCGGGGAAGTACATCTCGTAGGCGTTGGCCGGCATGGTCAGGAAGCGGCCAGGCACGCTGGCGCGGATCAGGTAGGTGTACTCATAGGTGCCACGGCTCAGGTAGGTCGCGAACAGCGCCACCTTCTCGTCGCGGAGCTGGCTCTCGGTGAAGAACCACCAGAAAGGCATCCTTTGCCCGGGCTTGTCGAGCTGCGGGCCCTGGACCTCGGAGCTGGTGGTCTTCAGGCTCTTGTCGAGCGCCTCACAGCCTGCTGGCAGCGGGTCTTCCAGCACCAGGTAGTGCAGGTCGTTGGGCGCGATCAAGGTCAGTTTGACCTGGATCACGTCGCCCACCCGGGCGCTGTCGATGCTGCGTTCGGGGTGCTCGGCCAGACTGTATTGGCGCGAGACGATGATGCCACGGTTGAGCGCCACGACGTCTTCGACGGGCAGGAAGTAGCGCAGGTAGGCCGAGTAGTAGAGTTGACCCTGGCCGGTCTGCTGCCCTTTGGGTGCCAAACGCTCCAGAAGCAGGCGGTTGCTCTCGTCGCGCAGCAGATCCTTGATGGCCACCACCAGCTTCTGGGTCTCGCCCACGTTCTGCGTCGTAACGGTACCCTGCCCCAGGGTCTTGGCGTTGAGTGTGACCTGGTAGTCATAGTCAGCCTGAAGCTCGCCGGTCGAGACCATGAAATCGGTGAGCGCCATGATCGACCAGGCCGTCTCCTGGGTCGTCTCCCAGTGTCCCTGCTTGCGCGCAGTCATCAGCCAGCGCACGACGTTGAGGATCAGTGCATTCTGCGGGTCGGCGCGCACCAGGGCCTCCAGCACGAGCGCCGTCGAACGCGTGTTGGTGTTCATGGTCCAATAGTCGGTGTTGGCCTCCTCCCAGTGCGCGCCAGTGGCGCTGAGGATGGCCGCGCTATTCAGGTCGCTGAGCAGCGTCCTGACGTGGGTTGGGTCCCTGGTCTCGAGGATCTGAAGGGCCAAGGCCAGGTAGGCCTTGCCATAGTTGCTGAGTGACTCGCGCTTTTCGAAGAGCGCCACGCTGCGGCCCAAGTCGCCGCGGCCGCTCTCGGCCAGCACGTAGAGGATGAAGGCCCGCACGTTGGTCTGCGAGAGGTACGTCACGTTGGGCGAGTCCAGGACGCCACGCAAGTACTCGATGCCGCGTTCCGTCACCTTGTCGTCGACGGCGAATCCGGTGGCCTTGGCTTGGCTCAGACCTAGCACGACGTAGGCCGAGAGGAATGGGTTGCTGTCGTCCGCCAGCCACCAGCCCCAGCCGCCGTCATAGTGCTGCAAAGAGTAGATGCGCTGCAGCCCAATGCTCGCGTACTGCGGCAGCCGCGCCTCGAGCTCGGCGTTCTGGATGCCCAGCTTCTTGAGCGCGCGGTAGGTGATCACGTTGGGCAGGAAGCGGCTGACGGTCTGCTCGATGCAATCGTAGGGGTATTCTTCCAGGTACATGACGCCATCGCGCATGCCGGCTGCCAGCGAGGGGTCGAGCTGTACGGTGAGCTCGCCCTGGCTGGGGTCCAGGCGCGACGGCAAGTAGACCAGCTCGGTGCGGCTCTCGCCGGCGGGCACCTGGCCGGCCGTCGCCACGACCTCCGGCGTGCTATAGTGATAGACGGGCAGCGTGAGCTCGAGCGCGTCGCCCAGCGACCCGCTGGTGGCGCGCCAGGTCAGCAGGGCGGACTCCCCGCCTTGTCCAGTCGACAAGACTAGGGGCGTCACCTGTGCCTGCCAGTTGACACTGGCCTTGTCGTGGGCCGCGATATCGACCTTCTGCGTGGGCTGCGCGACCGCCACGCCCTTGCCCTCCAGCGACACGTTGACGGAGAGGGCCTTGTCGGTATTGTTGTGGACCACTGCGCCGAGCTGCACCTGGTCGCCCACCACGAAGAAGCGCGGCGCGACCGAGCGCAGCAGCAGGTCCTTGGTGGCGACGATGTCGGTCTGCGCCTCGCCCACCAGTGTGTCAGCAGTGACGGCCTTGCCCATCATGCGCCAGGTGGTCAGGTTGTCGGGCAGGCCCACGCTGACCTGGGCCTTGCCTTCGGCGTCGGTGCGCACCTCGGCGTTCCAGTAGGCCGTGTCGGGGAAGTTGCGGCGGATGGGGCCGCCGCCCTCGCCGCCGCTGCCGCCCTTGCCCTCGGGCGAGCGCGCCTGCTCGCGTTGGCGATCCATGGAGATCGACAGCGTCGTGCCGGTGCGTACGGCCAGCGGGCGCTGCGTGTAAAAGTGGTCCAGCAGCGTGCCCTGCGTGTTGTCCGTCAACGCCAGGACCGATAGGTCGACCAACTGCAGCGAGAGCTCAGCCTGCACGCCACGGCCCTGGTAGTCGGTGGCGCGTATCTCGAAGCCAGCTTTGTCGCCCGGCCTGTAGCTGGCCTTCTGGTCGGGCGTGATTGCGATGGCCAGCTCCTTCTCTTGCGTCGAGACGTTGAGGTTTACGTAACCGATGCGATAACCCGCCACCGGATTGTCGCGGTCGGTGCCCTTGACGAGGGAGACCGATACGTAGGCGTTGGGCGCGTATTCGGAGAGGATGGGGATTTCCACCTGGTCACTGTTGGTGCTCAGCGTGAGCGACTGATGCTTCAGAATATGACCGCGCTCGACGGTGAGCAGGGCGCTGACCTGGCCCTGGAAGGGCGAGGGGATCAGGACGCGGGCCGTCTCGCCGGGCTTGTAAGCTTTCTTGTCCGTCACCAGCTCAATGCGGTCGTTGTTTTCCTGTCGCCATGCGACATAGTCGCCGCTGCTGATCCAGAGGTAGGTGGAACTGCGCACCTGGTTCTCTTGAGCGTCGCGGCCCATGGCGCGCACGCGGTACAGGCCGCCCTTTTCGGGTGTGAAGGCCGCGACTGCCGTGCCCGCAGCATCGGTGGTCACCGTGGTGGTGTAGACCGGGTTCTCCTGCAGCTTCCAGTCCCAGTAGAAGCGGCCATCGTCCGCTTCCTGCTGCACGTTGTACCAGTGTTCTTCGTAGAGCACCACCGTGAGCGACACGTTGGTCACGCTGACGCTCTTGGAGTCGACGGTGATGACGTCCACCTGGCTCTGCCGGCCGGCGCTGCCGATGTACTCGTGCGGGGCCAGGCCGATGTAGAACAGGCCCTTGTGCACGATGGCGCTGTTGCGCCCGCTGACTTCCTGGTTGCTGGGATCGGTAATGGAGGCTTCCAGAGTGAAAACCTGGCTGTTCTTGCGCATGGCGATGTCGACAGGCAGCTTGAGCGCGAAATGGCCCTGCGCGTCAGTCGTGCCGGAGCCCGAGGTGACGAGCTCGCCATAGGCGGTCTGCTTGCCGCGCGAATCATAGTCAGAGTCGGTGAAGGAGTAGTCGCCCTTGCCGGTCCACTGGAAGAAGTAATCCTGGCTCATCAGACGCCAGCGCACCTGCGCGTTGCCGACAGGCCCGCCAAAGTAGTAGGTGGCGCCAACGTCGGCCCGCATCTCCTGGCCCTGCACATACTCTTGCTCGTCGGTCGTGACCGTCACCACGTATTCGGGTTTGCGGTACTCGGCCACCTGGAAGCCCGTGCCATACGAGTGCTGCTCGTCCAGTCGGGCGTTGAGCGCGTAGAAGCCCAGGCCGGCCTCGTCCGCCAGCTTGAACTCTCCGTTCAAGGTGCCCATGTCGTTTACGGGCACGTCTGCACGGAAGACCTCCTTGCCCTGATCCTCCAACACGGTGATTGCCATGCCTTTGACACTGCCTGGCAGAGAGTAGCGTCCGTCGTCGTCGCCGCGCAGGACGCCTTTGAAGTAGACGGTCTGTCCCGGGCGGTAGATGGTGCGGTCCGTGTAAAAGTAGGCGCGGTAGGGATCCAGCGCCGGGTCCACCGATAGGTTGAACTGCCAGGGCGAGATGCCACTGGACCAGTCGGTGGAGGCAACGCAGGGGTCATTGTCCGGACCGACGAACGCCACCACGGATGCCCAGGGGTTCTCCTTCAGACTCTCGGCTGCCACCGAGGACGCCTGCCACTGGCTGAAGAGAATCCCATCGCCTCCGGTGCGGCCCGACGTCAGGGCCTGCCCGTCGGCGCCCAGGATCGCCACGTCAAGGTTGGACGCACCCTGGCCGGAAGAGAGGTCCGTGGCCCACACCAGCGCCTCGTTCTGCGTCACCTTGAGCGTGACGTTGTAGTGCGAGACGACAAAAAGCTGACGCCAGGGATCTTGTGCCAGGGGCGAAGTGATCTGCAAGTAGTAGAAGCCGGGCGCGAGTGGACGCGAGCTCTCGGCCAGTGGAATGAGACTGGTCTTGTACTGGTTGAGCCTGGATTCGACCCGTGCGCTCCACTTGCGCAGCAGGTTGCGCTGCGCGGGGCGGAACGTGTCCCAACGCTGATACCAATCGGGTGCGGTCAACTGGATGAAATCGGCGCGTTCTACGCGGTAGAGCGCCAGATCGAGCCGGTCCAGGTTGACGTGCTGCACGGCCACGACCGTGGAGGTGTAGGCGTTGTACGAGCCGACGCGATCAGTCGGCTGGAAGAGCGCGGGCGCCAGGCGCATGGTCGTGAACGTGATGCGCTGGGTCTGGCCCAGCTTGTGCCCGTAGCGGCCCAGCATGTCAGCGCCGAAGACAAAAGTGTAGGCAGTGGAGGGCTTGGCGCCAAAGGAGATGAAAAGCTGTGTGTCGTACTGGTCCCAGCTCGTGTAGATGTCTGTGGCAGTGGGCAGGATGGTGAGGTTGGGCATGAGCGAGTCGCGCTCTATGGGGCTGCTGAAGGTGACCTGCAGGCTGGTGTAGGGCTCGGCGGACCTGTCACCGTTGGCGGGGAAGGTTTGCGTGATGCGCGGGAGCGCGATGGTGGAGAAGGTCCACTGCGCGTCGTCGGACGAGCCTTGGCCGCCGGCGCTGGCGCGCACGCCCGAGGTCACGTTGACCGCATAGGCTGATTCAAGCTGCAGGGGCGTCGATGGCGTGAAAACCATGGTCTTGTCGGTCCAATGGAACGTGCCCGCCACCGGGTTCTGGCCGCCCTTCCGCGACAGCGTGAAGTGCGACTCGACCGAGGTGTGGTCCATCGGCATGTTAAAGGTGACGCTGATGGCAGGCGACGGGCCGACGAACTCTTTGGGATCGCTGCACTCAAAGCTGACGACCTTGGGCAGCTCGGTGTGGAATTCCCAGGTGTAGTCCTTGGGCAGCAAGCCGCCGGTCGTGTCCGTGAGGCCGGCAGCGACGCGCAACTGGTAGGTCGTGCCGGGTGCGAAGGGATGCTCGGGCGACGGCTGGAAGGTGTAGATGGAGGTGTTGAGCCAGCGCCCCTCGCCGGCCACGCCGGGTGGGGCGAAGCTCTTGATGGTCAGGAGCTGCGGCATGCCCGCGGACGGGGAGATGGCGCTGAGCGGCACCACGGGGCGGTTGAACATGATGGTGATCGTGGCGTCAGGCGCGACGTCCTGTGTGCCGTTGGCAGGCTGCACGCCAGTGATTTCCAGAAAGCCCACGGTGTTGAAGCTGAAGCGGTATGGCTCAGACAGGACCTGCGCGGCGGCGCTGCGCACGTCCTGGAGTGTGATCTGGTAGGTGGTCGCGCGCTGCAGGCCCTCGCCTGCGGGCGTGAAGAGCAGCCTGTTGCCCTGCCACTCGAAGGCGCCCTGCAGCGTGGGCGAGATGCTGAAGGCTGCCTCGACGCTGGCCTTGTCCATCGCCTGGTCGAAGACCAGTGCGATGGGGGCCTTCAGGCCCTGTTCCTGTCCCGGTTCGGGGACGCGGCCAACCACTAACGGTGGCTGTGGTGGCTGCGGAGTCCGGGTAGGCTGGGGCACACCGCAGGCCGTGGCGGCGGCCAACCCGACGACCGTCAGGGCGGCAAGCAGGCAGAGCAAACGAACGCGAGTCATGTCATTTCCTCCCGATGAGCGCTACCACCATGACGCCGGCGCGTCGGCGATGGTTCCATTGTACAGCAAACCAACTTGAACCGCTAGGCGGGGTTGCGCTCGGCGATCAGGCGCAGGCCGTCCAGTGTCAGCCACGGATCGATGGTCTGGATTTCGTGGGTGAGCGGGGACAGCACGCTGCTGAGGCCGCCCGTGGCAATAACCTGTGCCGTGCCACCCAGTTCCGCTCGGATGCGCCGGACCATGCCTTCTACCAGCCCCACGTAGCCAAAGACCAGGCCCGACTGCATCGAGTGGATCGTGTTCTTGCCGATGGCGGTTGGGGGTGGCACCAGGGCCACACGCTGCAGTTGCGCCGTGCGGCTGACCAGCGCGTCGGACGCCACGCCCAGGCCAGGCGCGATGGCCACGCCCAGGAAATCGCCCGCAGCGGAGACGGCGCTGAAGGTGGTGGCGGTGCCAAAGTCGACGATGATGCAGGCGCTGTGGAAGCGCTGGTAGGCCGCCACGGCGTCGGCCACCAGGTCAGCCCCCAGTTCCACGGGGTTATCGATGCGGATGCGTAGGCCGGTGCGCACGCCGGGTCCCACCACCAACGGATCGGTGCCCAGATAGCGCGCGAAGAGCTCGTTGAAGACGGGCGTGAGCGGCGGCACCACGCTGGCGATCACCACTCGCGAGATGGCCTGTGGCTCGTAGCCGCTGCCGTGCAGCAGCGCCTTGAGCAGGATGTCATACTCGTCGGGCATCTTGTCGCGGATGGTGCGCACGCGCCAGTTGGCGAGCCATTTGCCCTGGTCCCACAGCCCAAGCACGATGTTGGTGTTGCCGATGTCAATGCATAGCAGCATCGTCTCTCTCCCTACACCGTGGAGCCCTTGCGGCCCGTCTCGATGCGCATCCAGGCGACAACGACCGCCACGGTGATGATGGCGGCCACGGCCGCTTCAGGCAGACCGTTGGTGACGGCGATCGTGCCGCTTACCGCCCAGGGAAGAAAGCCGTACAGGCCAAGCACACCGAGTACCAGCATCGTATTTGTCACGCTGCCTGCGGCGGCCGCGATGGCAAGCGCTACCGGTTCCTTGTCACTTTTCAGGACCTGATACACCATCCAGGCTTCCAGCAGAGCGCTCACCACAGCAACAGTGTAGATCAGTACCTGGACAAGTGGGCGGTTCAGAATCTGCGGCACGAGGAAAGACATGCGCATCACGACCAGTACCAGAATGACATTGAGCAGACCGCTTGCCACTGCGGCGATGATCAGAGCAAGTTTCTCTCCCGTCTGTTTCAGAGTTCTGTACACCAACCAAGCCATTGGCCCAATGAACAGACGAGGAACGATGGACACCAAAGGATTCGTGAACCACACGTCAGTGGGCCCGGTAGGGGCAATGGCGGCCTGTAGGAGGCTGAACGCGCCGAAGATCAGGCCGATCACCAGCCCAACCACGGGGCCTTCCAGTACCGCGCCAATGATGACGGGCACGTGCATGAGGGTCAGGGCCACTCCCGTGAACCAGGGGATGAAGCCCCAGTGGGTCGCCCCCAGAATGATGGAGATGGCGCCCATCACGCCAGAGATGACGATCTTACGAGTACTCGTGTTCATCGTGATTTCCTCCTTGTGAATTGACTGTAATCATCAATGGGCTCCCACCCAGTGCCACAGCCAGGCCTGGGCGCGGGCCATACTTAACCCGATAGCCAGCACTGCGAGTGCCAACGAAACGACAAGGCCGAGATAGTCGGACGGATGGGCGCGGAACCGCAGCAGGTGCGTGCGCCCCTTGCCGCCCAGGTAGCAGCGCGCCTCCATGGCCTCGACCAGCTCGTCAGCGTGCTGCAGACTGGCGAGGAAGAGCGGAACGAGCAGCGGGAGGAGACGCCGTGTGCGCTGGAGCAGCCCACCCCTTCCGCGCCCGAAATCGGCCCCGCGCGAGGCCTGCGCCTTCATCAGACGCTCCGTTTCCTCGGCCAGGATGGGCAAGAAGCGCAGGGCGATGGTCAGCACCAGCGATAACTCGTGCGCGGGAAAGCCCAGTCCCTGCAGGGGCAGCAGCAGGTGCTCAATGCCATGCGTTAGCTCGGTGGTGCTGGTGCAGAACGAGAAAAGGCTGAGCCCCAACACCATGATGCCAAAGCGGGCCAGGAGCAGCGCCGCAGCCAGCAGGCTGCGGTCGGTGACGCGCAGGATCGTCCAGCGCCACAGCACAGTGGCGTCGGCGCCATACTGTGGAATGGCGAACACCTGCAACAAGGCGAGCAGCGCCAGAAACGGGAGCATCGGGAGCAGGCCGGCCAGCGCAAAGCGCAGCGAAATGCGCGCCACGACCAGGCCCACCAACACGGCGCAGAACAGAAGTGCCAGCCCCAACAGGTCTGCAGTGGCTACGGTCGCGATGATGAGCAGCAGGCCCATCAGCAGCTTGAAGCGCGGATCCAGGCGGTGCAGCCACGAACCGGTTGGCAGGTACTGCCCGATGGTCATGCGCCCCAGCAGTTCGAACTCGGATCGCTCAGGCATGGAACAGTGCCTCGATCTGCGCTGCCGCCTCTGCCACGGTGAGCACCTCGCTGGAGACGGGGTAGCCCAGCCGGCGCAGCTCCTGCAGGGCCTGCGTGGGCGCGGGCAGCCCCAGGCCGTCAGAGCCCAGTAGCTCGGGCTGCGCAAAGACCTGGCGTGGAGGGCCGCTCAATACGATGCGACCGGCCACCAGCACGAAGACGCGGTCGGCCAGTTCCGCGACGTCCTCCATGTTGTGCGAGGCCAACACGATGGCCCGCCCGTAGTGGGAGCGCCATGCGCACAGCGCGTGTAGCAGCTCCTGGCGTCCCTGTGGATCCAGGCCGGCGGTGGGCTCGTCCAGCACCAGCACGCGCGGCGCGAGCGCCAGCACACCTGCCAGAGCCAGCCGGCGCCGCTGGCCCTGGCTCAGCTCGAGCGTCAGGCGGTCCTTGAACTCAAAGGGCAGGGCCACGACCTGCATGGCCTGCCGCACGAGCTCGCGCACCTGTGCGGGGGGCAGCCCCAGGTTGCGCGGCCCAAAGGCTACGTCGTCGCCCGCGTAGCGTTCGAACAACTGGTCCTCGGGGTTCTGAAAGACCAGTCCTACCTTCTGACGCACACTGCGCAAGTTGGCCTGTGGGTCGGCCAGAGACACGCCTTCGACCCATACGCCGCCCTGCTGCGGCCGCAGCAGCCCGTTGAGGTGCTGCAGCAGGGTGGACTTGCCCGAACCGGTCGGGCCAATGATGCCCACGCTTTCGCCGGCGTGGACCTCGAGGTCCACGCCGAAGAGCGATTGCGTCTCCAGCGGGGTGCCGGGCAGGTAGGTGTGCTGCAGACCGCGCACCTCAATCAGCAGGTTGGTGGAAGCGCTCATGGCGTCACCTGCGCCGGCACTCTCACGCGCGTCGTGACGGCCTGTACAAGCTCGTCCACGCTCAGCACGTCGGTCGGGAAACCAGGCACGTGCAGCGCGACCTGACGCGCCAACTGCGTGGGCACCGGCACATCCAGGGCCAGCGCGCGCAGAGCCTCTTCCTGCGCAAAGACCTGCCGTGGGGAGCCCTGCAACGCGATCTGACCCTCGGCCAGCACCACGATGCGCTGCGCCTGGGCGGCCTCGGACATCTGGTGCGTGGCGTGCACGATTGTCATGCCATCGGCGTGCAGGCGGCGCAGCGTGTCGAGCACCTGCGCCCGCCCGAGCGGGTCGAGCATGGCGGTGGCTTCGTCGAGCACCAGACAGCGTGGGCGCATGGCCAGCGCTGAGGCGATCGCCAGGCGCTGCTTCTGCCCGGTTGAGAGCAGGTGCGAGGCGCGGTAGCGCAGCTTGCTGAGGCCCACGGTCGCCAAGGCCCAATCCACGCGCTGAGGCAGCTCGTCCTCAGGCACACCCAGGTTCTCCGGGCCAAAGGCCACGTCTTCCTCGACGATGGTGGCCACGATCTGGCTGTCGGGCACCTGGAAGACCATGCCGACCGTGGAGCGGATCTCGCGCACGCGTTGCAGGTCGCGCGTGTTCCAGCCCGCGACCCAGACGTCGCCCCGGGTCGGGCGCAGCAGGGCATTGCAGTGGCGCAGCAAAGTGGACTTGCCGGAGCCGTTGGCGCCGACCACGGCCACGTACTCGCCCGGGGCGATGGCCAGGTCGATGCCGCGCAGAGCGGCAATGGGCTCGCGGGTCCCGGCCTGGTACACAAAGTGCAGGCCCGCGATGCGGATGAGGGGTTCTTCGTTTGCGTTCAGGTTCCACTCCTGGTGGAAAGAACAAACCGGGGCCTCTTGCCTGTAACGCAAGAGACCCCCGGACGTTCTATCCCTGGTTGTCTCGGTCACGTGCGATCCAAGCAGCCAGTGCTATTCTAGCACCATTGGGCGAAACTGTCCAATCACGCCGGCCTCATCACGAGCTGCTCGTGCGGTAGGCGGGGCGATCTACTGCAGCACCGTGATGGTCACGCGCGGGCTGCTCCAGCGCTGGCCGGAGGCGGCCGTGGCAACGGCAGAGAAGGTGTGGGAGCCTGGCTGCAGTTGCCAGAGCGCCGCATACGGCGGCTGGTCGAGACGCGCCAGGAGCTGATCGTCGACATAAAGCTCCACGGATGCCAGATTGTCAACGGCCAGCGGGAGCGCCCTGACCTCGAGGCGCTGGTTGGCAGCCGGGATGCTGCGCACCAGGCGATAGGTGGCATTGGGATCCGGGCTGGTGAGCCGAATGGCAGGCGTACCTGGTGCACCAGAGGGGGTCTGCGTGGCCGTCAGCGGGGCGGTCAGGTACAGGGCAGCAGAGGCCTGGTTCTGCTCCGCAGCCCATTCAGCGGCCTCGGGGGGCAGGAACGTGGCGAGGCGCTGGACGACGTCCTCGGGCGGCGTGGCAGGCGTGGCCAACGCACCGCTGCGACGGTCAACGTCCACCAGGCGGTGCATCTGGCACTTGGCTTGAGGCTCGCTGCCGGCGATGAACAGCTCCCGCAGCACCCGCGGGCAGTCGGGGTTGGGGCGCAGGCCCGACTCGGCGCAGACCTCGACGCGCAGCATGCCTGGCGGCTGGGAGAAGGTGCGCACGGGTTTGCCCTTGAGCGCCTCCTCCACGAAATCGTGCCAGATGGGCGCGGCTCCGCTGATGCCCGAGACGTCCAGCATGGGCGAATTGTTGGCGTTGCCTGACCAAACGCCCACGGCCAGGTCGGGCGTGTAGCCCACGGTCCAGTTGTCGCGCCAATCGGTGGTGGTGCCGGTCTTGGCCGCGGCGGGCCGGTCGAGGGCCAGCGCGCTGCCCTCGCCAAAAGCGGGGATGCGCGCGCTGTCGTCGGCCAGCACGTCGGTGACCAGGTAAGCCACGCGCTCGTCGAGCACGCGCTGACCCTCGGTGGGCTGCGCCTGCCACAGCACCTTGCCATTTGTGCCCTCTACGCGCAAAATCGCGTTGGGCTGCACGCGGCGGCCGCCGTTGGCCAGCGCGGCGTAGGCGGCGGTCAGTTCCAGCAGACGCACTTCGCCCCCGCCCAGCGTCAGCGCCAGACCGTAGCGCTGCGAATCCTGCAGCGTGGTGATGCCCGCGTCGTGCGCCAGCGAGAGCAACGCCTGCAGGCCGACGTGGTCCAGCACTTGGACTGCGATGACGTTGAGCGAAGAGCCCAGCGCCTGGCGCAGCAGTACCGGGCCGTGGAGGCGCCGGTCGTAGTTGATCGGCGCGTAGGTCGAGCCCTCGCGCGTGAGGAACGTGCTGCGCACGTCGAGCAGCATGGTGGCCGGGGTATAGTCGCGCGCAAAGGCGGCGGCGTAGGTGAGCGGTTTGATGGCCGAGCCGGGCTGGCGCGGCATGAGCGCCACGTTGACGGCGCCGTCAATGGCCGTGCTGAAATAGTCCGGGCTGCCCAGCATGGCCAGGATTTCGCCGTTCTGCGGGTCGAGCGCCACCAGCGCAGCGTCCGTGACGTTGTGGGCGGGCTTGCCCGCGCGCGGCTCGGAAAGCTGCTGCAGGTGGTAGCGTGCGATATCACGCGCGCGCTCTTGCAGGTCCACATCGAGCGTGGTGTAGACGCGCAGCCCCTGGCGGTAGAGCGTCTCGTCGCCGTACATGCCGCGCAGAACCTCCCAGACGTACATCACAAAGTGGGGCGCGCGGATGGGGAAGGGTGTGGCGGCAAAGGCCAGCTCCTCCTCCGAGGCTGCTGTGGCCTGCTCGGCGCTGATGTAGCCGGTCTTCGCCATCAAGCCCAGCACGACGGCCTGTCTGGCGCGCGCTGCGGCAGGGTCGGTCAGTGGGTTGTAGAGCGCGGGCGCCTGCGGCAGCCCGGCCAACAGTGAACACTCGGCCAGGTCGAGCTCGCGCACGGATTTGCTAAAGTAGCTGCGCGCGGCGGCCTCCACGCCATAGGCCAGGTTGCCGTAGTAGGTCTGGTTGAGGTACAGCTCCAGGATGCGGTCCTTGCTGAGGCTACGCGCCAGGCGGTAGGCCAGGATCGCCTCGCGCAGCTTGCGCAGCAGCGTGCGCTGGGCGCGCTCCTGCGGCGACATCAGCCAGTTGCGCGCCAGTTGTTGCGTGACGGTGCTGCCGCCAGAGAGCACCTCGCCGCCGCGCAGGTTGATCCATATGGCGCGCAGGATGGCCCGCGCGTCCACGCCAGGGTTCTGATAGAAGCTAGCGTCCTCGGTGGCGATGGTGGCCTGCTGCAGGTAGGCCGGGATCTCGGCCAGGCGCACGGGTTGTTGCCGACCGCCGTGTGGGTCCATGATCTCGTACAGCACACGCCCGTGGCGGTCGTAGAGGATGGTGGTAGGTGCCAATGCGCCCACGGGGGACCGGTCCAGCGCCGGCAGGTCGGCCAGCAGCCAGGTGTGCACGGCCCAGGCTGCGAGCAGCACCACGATGACGCCGGCCCACAGGGCAGCGCGGGCGAGCGGGGAGAGAACAGGTCTGCCAGACATTAGCGCGTCCCTCGCGGGTGCCGCACGGCAGGCGCTATGGGTTCAGCGGGATGACCTGTTCGGTCGAGACCCGCACTCCAGAAATGAACGGCCCCCAACTGTTGATCTGCGACTTGCCCTCGCCCCGGATCATGAAGCGGAACTCGCCCCTAACCTCCAACGTCTGGCCTGGAGCGAGCGCCTTGTCTACCACGACCTGGCGTTCTTGGGTGATGAGCCGCTTGGCGACCTCGCTGGAGAGCACTGGCTCCACCCATCCCACGTAGACCTCCTCCTGGCCCGGGTTGTACAGGGAAATGCGGAATGAAAGCACCTGTTCGTCGGCCTTGTCACCGCTCGCACCGATGGCGATGCTGCTGGAAGGGATGCGCAGTATGTTGGGGGTCGTCTGCTGCTCTGGGGCCTTGCGACAGGCCACGAGCCCCAGGGCCACGAGGCAGGCCACCAACGTCCTGAGTGAGAGATGCCTGGTCATGCCGGTTCCTCCTTGCACGGGGCTGTTGTGCCGCTCCCGGCTACTGCTGTGTAGACGCGGCGGGCGCGCAGGGGGTTCCTCAATGCGGCAGTAGCGTGATCAGTAGCGTGATGGCGTAGAGCACCAGCATCGAGAAGGTGTTAATGAAGGCGTGCACGAGTATCGACGGCCAGAGTGAGCCGGTTTGCTCGTAGAGCGACGCCAGCAGGACGCCCAGCACCAGGATGGGCGGCATGGCGCTGGGCTGCACGTGCACCAGGGCGAACACCGTTGCGCTGAGCCACAGCGCCCTGCGCAGCCCGATGCGGCGCTGGAGGCCGGCGAAGACAAATCCACGAAAGAACGCTTCCTCTGCGATCGGCGCAGCTATCGACCCGGTCAGCAGGGCCAGAGCCAGTCCCAGCCAGCCGCGGCCAAAGAGGCTGGTGGGATCCCGCTGCGACTGCACACCAAGCAGGTCCATGAGCACGCCCCAGACCGCGCTGGCGGCAGAGACACTGATGATGAAGAGACAGCACAAGCCGAAAGCGCGCAGCCGGTTGCAGTCGCGGAAGCCGATGCTGCTCCAGCCCAGGCGGTACTTGTGCAAGCCGAACCACCAGACTGGCACGAGCAGGCTTAGCTCAGCCACGATGGAGAGCACGCCTGTGACCTGGGTGGGCACCCTGTGGCCCGTGGCGCGCGCATAGAGCGTCGTCCCCAGCAGGATCAGGAGTGTGAGGCCCACGCTGAGCACGACGCCCAGCACCAGCGCCAGGATCAGGTCGCGCCGGGTCCACGGCACGTGCAGGGGCGCGTCGGCAGGTGGCGAGTTCGTCGGTTTCGGATTGGACAGGTCCATTCTATGCTCCACTGCTTCCCTGGCTTGCGATTCCTGTCTGCAGTATAGCCCCGGACCGCACGGGCGTCAAACGCACGGTCCCAGGTGCCCGTCACCTGCCAGGTGACGGGCACCTGATCGCGGCAACAGCGCGCCGAGGGCCGCAAGCAATCGCCGCACATCAGCGCGCGTGTTGTAGCCCTGGATCGATACGCGGATGAAGGGGCGTTCGCGCCAGGTTACGATGGGCACCTCGACGGCGAACTCGTCGTAGAGGCGGCGCTTGAGCGCTTCGACGTCGCAGGGCGGCAGGGGCAGTGTGGCCATCTGGGCGTACCACTCGGGCGAGTCGGGGCAGAGCGGCGAAAGCCCCGTGAGATCAAGGATGGCTGCGCGCGCTTCGTGCAGTAGGGCGTGGCAGTCGCGCTGCACCTGCGGCCAGTCGTGCGCGGCCTGAAAGGCGATGGCCGCCGGGACGGTCAGGTAGGCCGAAACGTCGCGCGTGCCCTGCCACTCTTGGTCGTCCACAAAGTGCGAAGGGCCCGGAGTGTCGCTCTGCCAGCCCCAACTGATGACCAACGGCTCAACCAGCGACTGCACCTCGCGCCGGGCGTAGAGGAAGGCCGAGCCTTTGGGCGCGCACAGCCACTTGTGGCAGTTGCCCGAGTAGAAATCCACGCCCAGTGTGTGCAAGTCCAGTGGCACCTGACCGGGTGCGTGCGCGCCGTCCACGCCGGTCCAGATGCCGGCCTCGCGGGCACGCCGCACGAGTTCCGCCACGGGCAGAATCAGCGCGGTCGAAGACGTGATGTGGCTGA
>Ga0315289_10004425_pt1 | contig 20968 bp, 9 predicted proteins | sample YL17G11_40_MG_FD_203452 | JGI IMG/M metagenome (GOLD analysis project Ga0315289, IMG submission 203452) | Sediment microbial communities from Yellowstone Lake, YNP, Wyoming, USA - YL17G11_40 | ecosystem: Environmental > Aquatic > Freshwater > Lake > Sediment | place: USA: Wyoming | collected... | reverse complement strand
CAAAATCGCAAAAACCCGGGAGGGGAAAAAGACCAAAGCCAAAGGTGAAAAGCTGAAAAGCTAGTACGGCGGCTTCAACGTCTCATTTTCGAGACATCGAGCACCACCCCGCGCCCTCTTCCAGCCCCTTTTTGAAGAAAAGGCAACTGCTGAAAAAGAAAACGGGCACGCACTCCCACTCTCCCTTCCCTCCTGCCGTCCCTTGCACGCCTTCGATCTTGCCCTCGATGGTTTCGACGACGACGGCGCAGCAGCAGCAGCAGCAGGGGAGGAAACGCAGCGACGACGGAGGAGGAAAGATGGCTCTCAAGTCTCCAAATTCCAATGCTCCTCCCGCCGTCAAAGCCTCCAAGTCCCTCCCCCCGCCGGCCACGCCCGACGCCGCTTTCCCCCGAGGAGGGCAGGCCGTCCACCGCCGGCCCGGCAGCGACATGAACGCGAGGTCATCGCAGCCGATGGAGGTTGACGGCGACGCTCTCGACTTTGTCAAGCCATCATCATCTGCGGCGGCGAATTCGTCGTCGGCGGCGGCCAGCCGTCGCGGCATGTCAGCTCCTTCCTTCTCGGCCTCTCCTTCCTCTGCGGCCTTTGTCCCGCCGCTGCGCCGCTCGCACCTGGTGCCTGGCGCGCGGCTGCTGGGAGTCGTCACCTCCGTGTCGGCGCAGAAGGTCGAGGTCGCGCTCCCCACGGGCCTGCGGGGCAGCAGCGCGAGCCGCGAATCCGCGGCGGCGCTGCCGGCAATGTCGTCTGCGGCGGCAAAGGCGCCGATGCCGTCTCTTACCTCTCTCTACCGCGTCGGGCAGGTCGTCCGGTGCGCAGTGGCGGGCAGGAAGGAGAAGACAAGTGCGGAAGGGGACACAAGCAGCGACGACGAGGACGAGGAGGACGGCGACGATGAAGACGAGAGCGGTGCCCGAAAGGGCGGCGCCGGCGGCGGCGCTGCCTCGAAATCGCCGGCCTCGAAGAAGAAGAAGAAGCGCGCCGTGCTCCTCACCATGGCGCCCGCCGCGGTCGCGGGACCCCTCCCGCGCTCGGCGCTCTTCTCAGGAAACCCGGTCCTCGGCTGGATCGCCTCGGAGGAGGACCACGGCTTCGTCGTCGACCTGGGCTGCCCCGGGGTCACGGGCTTCCTGCCGCGCGCCGACGCCCCCAGTCTTGATGCTTCGCCCGCCTCCTCCTCGTTCCCTTGCTCGACCCTGCCCCCCACGCTCTCCCGCGGGGCGCAGCTCGACCTCGTCGTCGCCTCCGACGGGCCCTCGGCGGGGACGAGCGTCGTCGCGCTCCGGGCCGCGCCGCGGGCAGGGGCGGGGCCCCCCTCCAAGGAGCCTCCGGCCGCCGCCGCCGCCGCGCTCTCGTGCCTGCCGCTCGGCGCGCTCGTCTCGGCGACGGTCGTCTCCTCGTCGCCGCCCTCGTCCGCGTCCGCGACCGCAGGAGGAGCGGGGGGGCCCGGCGCGGGGGTCCGCCTGAGGTTCTGGACGTACCTGGCCGGCGCGGCGGACGCGTTCTCGCTGCCGGCGCTCGCCGACGGGCGCGCCTTTGCGGCGCGGTTCGCCGCGGGCACCAAGCACCGCGCGAGGGTCGTCTTCGTCGACGCCGGGGCGGCCAAGGCGGTCAGGCTGTCGCTGCTGCCGCACGTCGTGGCGAGGGCCAGCCCGAGCCCGGCGCTCCCCGCCGTGGGGGCGCTGCTCCGGGGGGGCACGGTGCGGCGCGTCGACGAGGGGCTGGGCGTGCTGGTCGAGTTTCCCGGGTACGAGGGACCCGGAGCAGCAGGGGGGGGAGGAGCGGGAGAGGCCGCCGCTGCGGCTCCTCCCGCCTCCCCTGCTCCCTCCGGCGGCGGCCACCCGGCGACGCAGTCCCTGCTGGGCTACGCCCACGTCTCCAACGCCGCCGACGGCCGGGTCGCCTCCCTGGCCAAGCTCTTCAGGGTCGGCGACGGCGTCCCCGCGGCGCGCGTCGTCGGCGCCCGGCCGGCGGACGCGCTCGCCGCGCTGTCGCTCGCCGCGGCCGCCACCGCGGCCGGCACGCTCGGATCCGCCGCGGAGCTCCGCGTCGGGCAGACGGTCAGCGGCGTCGTCGAGGCGGCGCACGCGGCGCGCGGCCTGCTGGTGTCGCTGGCCCCCGGCGTCAGGGCGCGCGTGCCCGTCGAGCACCTCGCGGCCGGCGAGCCCGGGGGCGCCGCGGCGGTCGCGGCCGTCGCGCGGAGGCCCGTCGGGGCCAGGGTCACCGCGCGGGTGTTTGCTGTCTGCCGCGGGGGGGGAGGGGGCGAGCCGGGATCCCTTTCCTCGACCTCGACCAGGGCGACGCTGACGCTGCGCAGGCCGCTCGTCGCGCCCGGCGGCGACGCCGCGGCCGCGCCCAAGCTGGCGCCCATCCTCTCCGCCGCCGAGGCGAAACCGGGGCTCAGGACGCACGGCGTCGTGACGGGCCCGGCCCCCGGGGGGTGGCACCGGGGGGTCTTCGTGTCGCTGTACGGGGGGCTCACGGGCGTCGTGGCGGGGGGCGCCGACTTGGGCCTGGGCCCGAGGGCGGCCGCGGTGCTCACGGCGGCGGCCGCCGCGAGCGCCTCGGGGGGAGCCTCCGCCGCCGCCGCCGCCGCTTCCACGCCCGCCGCCGCCGCTGCCACCGCCGCGGCAGCAGCCGAGGTCGCCTCTGCGCTGCCGCGCGGGACGCTCGTGAAGGCCCGGGTGCTCTCGGCCGACGCAGCGACGGGCAAGGTACGACTGAGCTTGATCGGAGGGGCCGAGGGAGGAGGCGGCGGCGACGGCGACGGCGCTCCGGGCGATGCCGCCGCGGCCTCTGCTGCCGCCGCCGCCGAGGACGCCGCGGCCGCCGACGCTCTGACCGCGCGCCTCTCCGGCGGGTACTCTCCCGGGGACGTCATCCCCGACTCCGAGGCGATCATAATCGTCGCCGTCGAGCGCGAGGAGAGGAAGAACGAGGAGGGCGACGACGGCGAGGACGACGTTGGCGACGGCGACGGCGACGGCGGCGCCCCTCCGTCGGCCTTTGTCGTCGAGCTCCCCTCGCTCGACGAAAAGAAGAAGAAGAAGAAGGCGAAGAAGGGGCCCCTCGCCCGGATCCTCCGCTGCCACCTCTCGGACTCACCGGCGGCATGCGCGGCCCTGGCGAGCTCTCTCGGCGTGGGCAGCGCCCTCCCCGGGGGAGCGATGGTGCTAGACGTGCGGGCCGTCGGCAGGGCCGCCGCCGCCGCCGCGCTCGCCGCAGAGAGGCAGGGCTCAGAACAAGAGAGCCTCCTCCCGGTCACGGTCTCCCTCACCCGCAAGGCCTCGATGGTCCGCGCCGCCCCCCTCCTCCCGCGCTCCAACGACGCCGACGCCCTCTCGTCGCTCGCCGAGGGGCAGCTCCTGAAGGGCTTCGTCGCGTCGCTCACTCCCACCTCGGCGTTTGTCCGCTTCCTCGGCCGCGCGACGGGCAGGGCGCCGCTGCCGAAGAGGGGCGCTGCCGCTCTCCTTCCCCCCCTCGCCGTCGGGGACTCGGTCTCGGCCGTCGTCACCGCCGTCGATGCCGCCGCGTGCCGGTTCTCTCTCGGCCTGAAGAGGGGAACCGGCGAAGAGCGCGAGGGCGCGGCCAGGGCCCTCGGCGACCTCTTCGCCGATCTGGCCGCCGCCGCCGCCGCCCGTGCCGCCGCCGACGGCGACGTCGCCGTCGGCGGCGGCGCTGAAGCCGCAGGCGACGGCGGAGCTCCCCCCTGGCCCTCTCCCGGCGCCGTCGTCGAGGCGCACCCCTCGGAGGCCAAGCCCTACGGACTGCTGCTCGACCTCGAGGAGTTCCCCGACGCCGCCGCGCTGGCCCCGGCCCCGAGGCACCACTTCGACGGCGTCGCTGGTGCCATCGCCGACGACAACAAGAAGGACGGCAGCAGCAGCAAAAAGTCGAAAAAGGGCGGCGGCGACGCTCTTTCTCTTCCGACTCCTCCCGAGCCCTCGATGCCCGCCGCCAGGACGCTGCGCGCCCGCGTGCTCGACGTCGCCGCCGCGGACGGCGTCGTCGACGTCTCGCTGAGGGCGGAGCTGCTCGCCGGATTGGGCGACGAGGCGGAGGGGCCCTCTCCCTCTTCTCTTTCCGCTTCCTTGCTTTTCCCCGCGGTCGGCTCCTCCGTCTCTGCCGTCGTCGAGCTCTCCAGGCCCGGCTACCTCGTGCTCTCTCTTCCGGTCCCTGTTTCGAACAAAAAGGGCAGCGGAGCAGCAGCAGCAGCAGCAAGGCCCCGCGCGATCGGCTTCGCGCCGGCGCCGATGTCTCCCTTGGAGCTGGGCGCGGCGGTCGAAGGCGTAGAGGTCGCGGAGCTCCCGTCCGCCGCCAACGGGGGGCGCCTGATCCTTTCCCTTCCCGCGTCGCTGACCGACGCCGCCGCCGACGAGGAAGGGGAGCAGGAAGAGAAGGCGAAGGCGCAGAAGAAGCCGAGGCAGTCCCCGGCGGAGCGCGCCGCGGCCCGCGCCGCTGTGCGCGCCGCCGAGGCCGCGGTCGCCGCCGAGGCGGTGCAGCCGGGCACGCTAGTCGCGGCCGTCGTCGTCGCTGTCCATCCCTTGCACGCCGAGGTGCGCCTTCTGTCCGGCGGAGACGGCGGAGAAGGTTCGCCTTACTCCGGGAGGCAGGGGAGGGTGCATGCGACGGAGGCGAGGGACGACGATGACGGAGAGAGTGGCGGCGACGCCGACAAGAGGAGCACGAAGCGATCGAAGAAGGCTCCTTCTTCCTCCTCCTCCTCCTCCTCTCTCCCCATGCCCTTCGCGGGCCTCAGACCGGGAGATGAGATCAGGGCCGTAGTCCTCGGGGCCGCCGCGACCCCGGGGGGCCGCGCGCATGGCGTGCTGGAGCTCTCGACGCGCGCGAGCCTCGTCGCCGCGGCCGAGAGGGAAGAGAGGGAGGAGGCGGCAGCCGAGGCCTCGGCCGCCGCCGCCGGCGGACAGCAGCAGCACCACCACCACCTCCCGCGCGCCTCGCTGCGCCCGCGCGTCGCCCTTTCCTCTCTGGCCCCGGGGACCCGGGTCCGCGGCTTCGTCCAGGAGGTCAGGCCCGACGGCGCGTGGCTCGCGCTGTCGCCGACGGCGCGGGCCAGGCTGCGCGCGCTCGACGCCGCGGCCGACTTGGAGTCCCTGCGCGCGTTTGCGGAGTCTTCTGGGAACGCCTTCCTCGCCGCCGGCTCGCCCGTCGACGCGACGGTGCTCCGCGTCGTGCGCCGCGCCGACGGCGGCGGCGTCGACGTCGACCTGACGACGCTCCCTCTCAGCAAGTCTGCGGCGAAGGACGCCGCCGCGGGGGACCTCGTCCTGGGATTCGTCAAGTCTCTGCCGACTGTCGCAACAAGCAACGGGAACAAAAACTCCTCTCCTGCGGCGCTCGGTGACGGCTGCGTCCGCGTGTCCTTCTCCCCGGCGCCGCACGCCCCCGTCGCCGTGGGACGCGTCTCGCTCTGCGACCTCCGGGACGAGTGGAGCGCCGACGCGCTCGCCGGGCTCAAGGTTGGGACCGCGGTGAGGTGCCGCGTGCTGGAGGCCGCCGCCGCGAACGCCAACGGAGGCGGGGGAGGAGGAGGGAGGAAAGAGGCGAGGCTGTCGCTCCGCGCAAGCGACGGCGGCGCGGTCTCTCCTCCCGCCTCTTCTTCTTCCGCCCCCCTCACCTCCCTCCCGGCCTCGCTGCGCCTCCCGGCGCCCCTCGCCGCGGACGCCGACTCCTCCTCTTTGAGGGTGGGCGACCGCGTCGCCGGGTACGTCGCGGCGGTGGGGCGCCCGGGCGCGTTCGTCTCGCTGTCGCGGTCGCTCGACGGCCGGGTGCCGCTCCGCGACCTCTCTTCGGGCTTCGTCCCGGAGCCCGCGGCGGCGTTCCCGCCCGGGACGCTCGTCGTCGGGCGCGTGGCGGCGCTGGTACCCGGGGGGAAGGTGCAGCTGACCCTGAGGGGCGGCGGCGTCCCCCCCGGGGAAGCGGAGGGGGACGCCGCCGCCGCCGCCGGGGGGCCCCTCGGCGCCGCGGCGGCCCTGCTGCCGCTGCTCGGAGAGGGCCCGGACGGCGGCGCCGAGCCCGCTCCGACGGTCCGCGTCGGCGCCGTCGTCGCCGGCAGGGTCCGCCGCGTCGAGGCCTTTGGCGTCTTCGTCGACCTCGACGGCGCGGCCTCTGCTCCCGCCTGCTCCTCCCTCCCGCCGCTCCGCGCGGGGCTCGCGCACGTCAGCGAGCTCGCCGACGAGTTTGTCCCCGACCCGGGGGCCCGGTTCTCTCCCGGACAGCGCGTCACGGCGCGCGTCCTGAAGGTCGACGCGGCCACGGGGCGCGTGTCGCTGTCGCTGCGTCCGTCGGCGGTGAAGGGAGAGCCGAGGCCGGTTGCCGCGGGGCGCGAGGCGGGCGAGGCGGCGGGCGAGGACGAGGAGGAGGGATCGGACATCGACGACCACGTCGACGACGGCGAGGAGGCGGAGGAGATGGAGCTTGACGACGGGAGCGACGGCGGCGAGGAAAGCTCCGACGCTTCTGGCTCGGACTCCCCCTCCGCCGGCCTCGACAGCGACGATGAAGACGTCCTCCGCCTCAGCGCCGGCGGGATCTCACGGGACAATTCCGCGGAGCTCTCCGAGGAGGAGGAGGAGGGGGACGAAGCTCTCGACGCGTCCGACGAGAGCGACGGCGAGGACGAGAGCGGCGACGACTCCGACCTCGGCGCCTCCTCGTCCGGCGACGAAAGCGAAGGAGAGGACTCGGACGTCGACGCTCGCCTCGGGGCCGCCGCCGCCGGCGGAGGCCGCGCCGCGCGCTCCCCTGCCCCGAGCCGCAGGGTCTCCTCTCCCTCCCCCTCGGGGCTCGGCGGGCTCGACGTCGGCCTCCCCGTCGGGTGGGGCGAGGACGACGGCGGCGGCGACGAGGGTCGGAAGGACCCCTCGACGCCGACGCCCAAGACTCCCGCCGCCGCCTCCGCCGCCGCCGCCGCCGCCCCCTCCTCAGACGTCCCCAGCGCCTCCCTGTCCAAGGCGGCGCGGCGCCGCGCAGAGCGCGCCGCCGCCGCGGCCTCGGACGCCGCCACCGACGCCGCCGAGCGGGCCGTCGCCTCGCGCGCCGCGCCGGCCGACGAGGCCTCCTTCCGCCGCGCGCTCGCCGCGTCGCCCAACTCCTCCTTCCTCTGGATCCGCTACGTCGCGCACCTGCTCTCGCTGGGAGAGGCGGACAGGGCCCGCGCCGCGCTCGCGCAGGCGCTCGACGCCATCGCCCTGGAGGCGACCGCCGATCGGTTCAACGTGTGGGTCGCCGCGCTCAACCTCGAGGCCTCCCACGGGAGCGGCGGCTCCGCCTCCGCGTCCTCCGCCCCCGACCGCGCCGCCGCCACGCTGGCTCTGTTCAAGAGGGCGGCGAGGCACACCGACGCCAAGAAGCTCCACCTGGCGCTCGCGCCCATCCTGGAGCGCGCGGGCCTGGGCGCCGCCGTCGTGGCCTCGGCCGCCGCGGCGGCGACCAAGGCGTTCCCGAGCTCGTGCAAGGTGTGGCTGGCGAGGCACGCCGCGGCGCTCCGCGCGGGCGATGCGCCGGCGGCCGCTGCCGCCCTGCGGGCCGCGACGGTCGGCGGGCACGACGGCAAGGGCGCCCTGCCGCCGAGGAAGCACGTCAAGTTTTTGTCCCGCGCAGCCGTCGCCGAGTTTAAAAACTCTGCGACGGCGGTAGAGGGCGAGAACAGCGGCGGCTCCTCCGAGCGCGGCCGCGAGCTCTTCGAGAAGCTCCTCGCCGCGGCGCCCAAGCGTCTCGACCTCTGGGCCCAGTACATCGACCAGGAGGTGGGCCTGGCGCTCGCAGGGACGGCGGGGGGCAAGAAGAGGAAGCGCGGCGACGGGGCCGAGAAAGAGGGGGAGAAGAAACTTTCAAAGCCGGACCCGCGCCGCGCGCGGGCGCTGTTCGCCCGCGGCACCGCGCTCGACCTCCCCCCGAAGAAGATGAAGTTCCTGTTCCGGCGCGCGCTGGAGTTTGAAAAGAGGCTCGGGGACGACGCTGGCGCCGACAGAGTCAGGGAGGCCGCGCGCGCCTACGTGGCCAGGGTCAGCGGAGGAGGCGGCGTTTAGAGAGAGAGAGAGGGAGAGAGAGAGGGAGAGGAAAGAGAGAAAGAGAAGAGAAGAGACCAGTTTGATTTTTTTAGTTGGTTTTATTTCATTTCCCCATTATTCAGAGAGCTTTTTCTGCGGAGAAAGAGTCCTTTTGGTTTTTTTACAGTTTTGCATTTGGGGAGGAGGTTCAAACAAAATGTCAAAGGATGGAAACGATTGAAAGAGAAACAACAAAATCTAGACTTTTCGCAGTGCCGCCGCGGCGGCGCCCTCCGCCACCGCCGGCGTTGCCCCTCCGCTTCCGCTTCCGCTGTTCGCTCGCAGCGCGATCTCCGTCTCATCCGCGACCTCCAAAAGCAGGCTCACAAGGGGAGATAGCGACTCTTGCTCCGGGCTTTTCCTTCTCCTCGCTCTGCCCGCGAGCGCGGAAAGTAGAGCGGCGGCCGCTGCCGCGGCAGGGGCCCAGCCGTTGGAGCTCCCGTTCCTTCCTCCTCCGGCGTCGCTCGCCGCTAGCGTCGCCAGAGAGGCCGGGAGGGAGGCGAGGCGTAAAAGCGCGTCGTCTCCCAGGAACAGGGTCGCGTCTGCCGCTGCGGAGGCCGGGTAGGAAGGAGGGGGCGGCGACGAAGAAGAAGAGGAAGAGGAAGAAAGGAACGAGGAGGAGCCAACGCCCGAGGCGGCGCGGCCCGCGAGCGCCGCTGCCAGGGGCGCCGCCGCCGCGGCCAAGCTCGAGGCCGCCCCTTCGAAGTGGCTCCCCGATTCCGCCGAAGCGGCTTCTTCGATCAGGGAGAGGAGCGTCTGCGCCGCGACGACGGGGGGGGCGTCGCGGGCGAGGGCGAGCGCCGCGGGAAGAGCAGCAGCGGAAGCGGAACAGGACGACGACGAAGATGCTGCTGCTGCGACGCTGAGAAGCGCCGCGGAGGCTGCTTCCGTGCCCGTCTTCCCCGGCAGAGCCCCGCGGAGGCTGAGGACTCCTCGCGCAAAGGCGAGAGAGGAAGAGAAAGAAGAAGAAGAAGGAACGCTTTCGTTCGACGGCGCCGCTTCGTCGAGCAGAGAGGAGAGCAGCGGCGGGGGCAGCCAAGCAAGCGCCGCGAGCGCCGAGCGCCAAACTGAGTTTCCCTCTCCGCTCTCTTCTCCTTCTCCTTCTGTCGAAGTCTCCGTCCACTCCGTCCCCGCCGCGACGTCGCGCGGAGGCTCCGGAAGCTTCGAGAACAGGCGCAGGGCCGCTTTCCTGGCCGCGAGGGCGACGGCGGGCCCGAGCGACGACGACGAAGAGAGGACGGCGGCGGCGCCGCGCCACTCTGCCGATTCGTTCCCAACTTTTTCGCTTCTTCCGACCTCGCCCAGGAGCTCGACGACCCGCGCCGGAGGCAGGTGCGGTGCGATGCGACCCAGAGAGCGCCAGAGAGCCGCTTTGGCTGCGCCGCTGGGGGTCGAGGAGCGAATCCACTCGGAGCAGAGCTCGGCCGCGGGGGCTCCGTCGTCGGAGGCGGCCGCGGCGACGGCGAGCGCGGCGACGGCCGCCGAAGCTGCAGAGGAGCCCGCTGCTGCCGTCATCAGGCGACGCAGGTGCGGCGCCCAGCCTCCCCCGGCGGCGACGAGCAGAGAAGAAGAAGAAGAAAAAGAAGAGGACGAGGCGCTGGAGCTGCTGCCCTTTCCTCCAACGACGACAGGCGGCGGCAGCCTCGGCGCGCCGCGGGCGAGCGCCGAGGCCGCGGCCGCCATCGCCGCGGCAGGCAGCGTCTGCGGGTCGCGGGAGAGGGCCTCGGCGAGAGCCGCGGCGCAGCCGTCGGGGCGGAAGCCCCTCGCGGCCAGCGAGACGGAGGAAGTCGAGGGGGAAGCGGAGGCGGGAGAAGAAGAAGAGCCGAAGTTTTTGCCGTCGCCGCCGACGCGGCTGCGAGCCGCGGCGCAGGCGGCGGCCGCGGCGGAGGAGACCGCCGTGAGCGCCCGCCGGTCGACGAGAGAGGGAGCAGCGGAGGAAGAGCCGCCGCCGCCGCCCGCGAGCGCCAAGAGCTCCTCGAGGGCGCGCAGCGCCGCCCGCGCCTCCCGCGGGGGGAGGACGCTCGCCTCTTCTTCCTCGTCCTTCTCTTCAGACCTCTCCTTCTTCTCCTCCTTCGTCGCGCCCTCGCTGCCGCCGAGTCCCGGAACCTGCCCCCGCGCCCCGAGGAGGCATGCGAGCCCGGCGGCGACGCCGGAGAGCGCCGAGGAAGGGGAAGAGAGAGCGCAAAGCCGAGAAGAAGAAGACGCGGCGAAAGAGCTGAGCGCCGCGGCCGCCTCCGACCTCGCAGCGGTCGCTCCGGGGACCCCCCTCGCCGCCGCGGCCGAGGCCAGCGCGCCCAGGGCCGCCGCCGCGGCCCCAACGACGGCCCCGTCCGCCGAGGGGGAAGAAGGCAGCAGCAGCTCCCGGAGGCGCTTCGCGGCGGCCTCGAAGGAGGAGGAGTCTCCGAGGGCCAGCGCCAGTGCCGGCAGGGCGACGACGGCGGCGGGGGCGGCTTCGCCCTTGCGTCCCCCCGCCCTCGCGAGCGCCGCCGGCAGCAGCGCGCCAGCAAAGGCTCGCTTCCGTTCGCCTCTCTCCCCCGAGGGGATCGCCCCCGCGACGTGGGCGAGCCCGGCCCAGAGCCCCTCGGAGGCAGCGGCGTCTCCCTCCGGGTCGGCGGAGGAGGTGCGGCGAGGAGCTGGCCGCGGCGGCGGCGGCGGCAACCCGAGGGCCACCGCCGCCGCCGCAGCTCCGTCCCCCCCGGCAGAAGAGAGCCTCCCCAGCAGCGCCCCGACGAGGAGGGCTCGCGCCGAACCTTCTCCTTCTTCCGCCCCTCCAGTCATCAGCGACGCCACGCAGGCGCCGCAGGCCTCCGCAGCGGCGCCGACGACGGAGCCAGGGAGGGGAGGGGAGGAAGAGGAGGAAGAAGACGAGGCGGCGTCGACGGCGGCGCAGAGCGCCGCCACCGCCGCCGCCCTCGCCCCGGCTCTCGCCCCCGAAACGACCAGCGCCAGCCCCGAGGCCGCGCCGCGGGCCAGCGGAGGCGGCGAAGAAGGGTCGGAGAGGATCGAGGAGAGCAGAGTGGCGGCTTGGTCGCAAGGGGAGGAGGAGGCGTCGGAGGAGGAGGTCGACGAGGAGGGAGAGGAGGTCGCCGCCGCGGCAGTCGCCCCGGCGGCGACCGCCGAGCCCTCGGACGCCGCCGCCGAGGCCGGGGAGAGCCTCTCCTGCAGCAGCACCTCCCACGGGGACCTCAATCCGCCGTCGCCCGTCGCGGAGTGGATGCACAGGGACCTGTGCGCGCCGGTGCACCTCTCCGCGAAAGAGGACCACGCGCGCCGGACGGCGCCGTTCGACGCGGGGGAGACCTGCGGCGCCGCGGAGGCCGAGGGCGAGGCGTCGGCGGCCGAGAGGAGCATGCCTAGGAAGGAAGCGAGGCGCGCCTCCGCCGTCGCCGCTGCTGCAGCTGCGCCTCTGCCTTTGCTGCTCGAAGAGAGAGGAGGAGCCGGAGGAGACCAAAGGAGCAGCGTCGCGAGCGACGCCGAGGAGGAAGTGGCGGAGGAAGAAGAAGGAGAAGAAAGCAGGAGGAGCTTCTTCGGGAGCGAGGTGCGGAGCTTGTGAGCGACGATCGAAGCGTCGTCATCGTCGCCGTTCTTGCTCCTGCCACTCCCTGCTCCTCCTCCTCCTGCTGCTCCAGCTGCCGTTTCGCGGGGAGCTGCGGAAGCCGCGGTAACGCGGGCGGCCGAGACGGTCTCCTTGCGCGTCGCGTGTTCGTGGGCGAGGGCGGCGGCGACCAGGGCGCGGGCGGCGCAGAGCGGCGCGCCGCCCGCCTCTGCCGCCGCCTCTGCCGCCGCCTCCCGGAGCAGAGCCTCCGCCGCGGACCGCAGCGGCGCCGCGGCCCCTACCGCTTCGAGCAGCCTCTGGGGCATCCGCGCGAGGCCCGAGAGAGCGGCAGCGCGGACAGAGGGAGGGGAGGAGGAGGAGGCGATCTCTCGGAGCGCCTCTGCCGCCGCGGCGACGGCCGTCGCGGCCGCGGCGCGCTCGGCGCTCTCCTCGTCTCCCTCTCCCTCGAGCTCCGGGACCTCGACCTCGCCCGCGCACGCCACGAGCTCCGCCCACGCCGACGCGGCGGCGGTCGCCCCCCCCTGATGCCCTCCCCCTCCCCCCTCCCTCCTCGCCGGGACCGGCCAGCGCTCGCGCGCGACGGCCCAGGCCCCCTCGAAGGCCAGCTCGCCGCCGCGCACGAGCGCCGCCGTCGCCCTGAGGCCCAGCGAGCCGACGCCGGGGTGCGGGTCCCTCAGGGCGAGCTCCACCGCCTGGACGAGCTCGACGCCGCGGCGCGGCGCGGCGAGGCAGGCCCGGAGGACGCAGGATGCCGCGGAGGCGCGGAGGAGGAGGCGCGGAGGAGGAGGAGAGGAAGGCCCGCCGTCGCCGCCGTCGCAGCCACCGCCGAGGCTGCCGAGGACCAGCGCCCTCAGGTCGTCGAACGCCGCGCCGCGCCTGGCGCCAGCGGAGAGCCACGCCCTGCAGGCCAGGCGCAGGCCCAGAGCCTGCGCGAGCTCGGGAGAGGAGGCGGAGGATCGGGGGGCTCCGCCTTCGGCGGCGGCCAGGGGGAGGAGGAGCGAGGAGCGGGCGAGCGGGGAGGCTGCCGGGTGCGCGCCGGAGGCGTCCGCGGCGGCGAGGGCGGCGGCGAGGGCGGCGCGGGCGCCGCTCCTGCTGCATTTCTTCCTCCCGCTCTTCCTCGCCACGGAGGCCAGCAGCGGCGGGAGAGAGTCGAGCGCCGAGCTGGGCTGCAGGCGCGCCGCCGCGGCGAGCGCCTCCGCCACCTCCCTGTGGAGCTCCTCTCTCTCCCTCCGCTCCCTGCCCCTTCCTCTTCCCTTGCCTCGCGGCGCGGGGGGGAGCAGCAGCAGGGCCCCCATCTCCGCGAGCGCCGCGGCGGGAGGAGAGGGCAGCGTGGCCTCGGCGCCCGAAGGGAGCAGCATCGGTTCCGCCAGCAAGGACTTCGACGACGAGGAAGGAGAGGAAGGAGGCCACACTCTCTTCTTCTCCTTCGACGCGCCTTCGATCGCGCGCCGGGCCCTCCGCACCCACGCGAGCACCAGCGGAGAGGACGAGGCGAGTCGCCCAAGGTGCTGGGCTGCGAGGGAGGTGGCGTCCGCGGAGGCCGAGAGAGGAGGAGGAGCAGGGGGCGGCGGGCGGCCCTCACCCCCTGCTCCCGGGGCAGCCGACGCCGAGGCGAGGGCGGCGAGCAGCGCCTCCGCGGCCCTCCTCCCGCGCTCCGTGGGCGCCAGGGACAGGACCGCGAGCGCGGGAAGCTCCAGCGCGGCCCTGGTCGAGGGCGGGAGAGGGGGAAGCGAGGCCGGAGCGGAGGGAGCGGAGGGAGCGAAGGCCGGAGAGGCGACCCCGCGCGCGACGGCCGAGAGGAGCGCCCCCGCGTCCGAGGCGCCGGAGGTCAGAGCCAGCCACGCCACGGGGACCAGGGCGGACGCCACCGCCGCCTCCGAGGAGCGGCGGGCGAAGGCAAGGGCGGACGCGGAGGAGATCGCCGGCGCGAGCGGCGCGAGGCGGCCGCCGGGGCGGTTCCACTGCCGCCGCTGCCGTGACAGCGAGGCCGCGAGCGATGCCAGCGACAGCAGGGGCAAGATGGCCGTGTCGTCGCCGTCGCCGACGCCGTCGTTGCTCCCTTCTGCGCTGCTCCCCCGGACGAGGACGACGGCGCTCGCCGCGTCCAAGACGTCAGCGGCCGCGGAGGGGAGCGCGGCGCACTGCGCCGGAGTCCCGTGGGGGGAGGCGGCGAGCAGCGCGGCGAGCGCCCGCGCGAGGAGGAGCCTCTTCCTCCTCGCCCGCGTCCTCCCCGCTGCCTGCGCGCCTCCCGCCGCCCCCGCTTCTGCCCCTCCTCCGCCTCCTCCGCCTCCCCCTCCTCCGCGTGCTCCTCCCTCTCCTCGTTCTTCTTCCTCGGCGGCGATGAACCGCACCACGCGGGAGCGGACATCGCCTGCGAAGGGCAGCGCCGAGTCCCCCCGGGCGGCGACGAGCGGGAGGAGCAGGAAGTGGGCGACGAGGGGGAGCAGGAGGTCCTCATTTGTTTCGGGGTCGGCGAGCGCTTCGCCGATCGCGGCCGCGACGGCGCCCTCCGCCGCGACCCCGCCGGCGGCGAGGGCGCGGGCCAGGGGGCGAGAGGAGGAAGGGCCGCTCGCGGGAGCGGGGGCGGGCGGGAGGAGGACGCGGCGGCGGCGGCGATTCTGGAAGAGGCTCAGCCTCGCGAGCCCGTCGACGATGGCGGAAGCGGCGGCGGCGTCGCTGCCGCTCCTGGAGGCCTGGGGCAGTGCCGCGAGAAGGACGTCTGCGACGCGCGCGGGGGGCCAGGAGGAATTGCCGCTCTCTGCGAACGAGAGGAGGCGCGAGACGGCCTCGGAGACGACGTCCTACGAAGAAAGAGAGAAGAAGGAGTTGAGCTCGAGTTTTCCCCCCCCCTGTCACCGCCCGTGTCGATCGAGACTCGATCGATCTTCACTCTTTTCTCTCACATCTCCCAGCTGCACGATCTCACCTCGCTCCCGTGGCTCAAGCACACATCGACGACGGCATCGAGAGAGCGAGATGCCTCGGAAGAAGAAGCCGACGCTGGAGAAGCCGACAGGTCGGTCGCGGCATCGAAGGCAGCGGCAGCGGCCAGGCGACGAAGCTGCGGATGCGACGCCAGGGCGCGGGCCTCTTCCCCCTGGAGCCGCGCCAGCGCCGAACGCACGGCAAGAGGAACCTTCTGGGCTGGTGCCATTAGGGAGGGGAGGAGGGGCTAGCGCAGAGCGCCGAGACGCATGGCTTTGATAGGAAACGAAAAAAAGAAACTCCCGCGATGGGAAAAGAAGTGCGCTGCTCGCTCGCCTTTCTCCGAGGACCTCTCTTTCCACTCTCTCTCTCTTCCCTCTTTTCCCCTCTTCCCTCTTTCCGCGATTTTTTTTGAGCGGGGCGGGATTCGAACCCGCGTGAGCTTTCGCTCGTCGGATCAGAAGTCCGACCCCTTCGACCGTGCTCGGGCACCCGCTCTTAGGAGTGCGGAGAGAAGGGAAAAGAGGGAAAAGGGGGAAAGAGAGAGGAAAGAGGAGGTCGTCGAGAAAAAAAGGCGGCAGTTTCGAAGAGGAAAAAAAAGGTGGGCAAAGAGAGGAAAACCTCTCGCTCGCTCGCTTGCTCGCTTTCTCGCCGCGAGATCAAAAACAACCGAGCGCGTCAGAAAAGAATCGAAGCGTCAGGAATCAAAGAGAAAGGTCGGAGAGAGGCGTCAGAGGCAGCGGCGCGTGCTCGGGGTCAAGGTGTTTTTCTATTTCCGTGCCGCCTCGCTTCGTTTTCGCTTCGTTTTCGCTTCGCTCGCTTTGCTTTTTGCCCCCCCCCTTTTCCCTTCGCACCCCGCGCGAAGGCGACCTGTTCTCTCAACCGACGAAGGCGACAGGCCCTTCTCGATTCGAAGCAAGGAAAAGTGGCCACGGGGAGAGAGGGCGGGTTCAGCAAAGAAAGAGAAGAGAAAGAGAAAGAGAGAGAGAAAAACATCCAAGAGAGACAGGGGAAAAAAGTGAGTAGTGAACGAGAATGAAAAAAAAAAACTCAACTTTTTTTCATGCAAAAAAAAAATATTCTCCCTCTCAACCTCCTCGGCCTTTCTCCAACCCTCCGAAGTCACTCACTTGAGCAGACTCCGCACCACGCTCCGCACGTTGAGCCTCTTCAGATCCACATACGTCTGCCCGCACCCCACAAACATCACCGGGGCCCCGGAAGCGTACACCATCGACACCGCCGCGCCGACCTTGTCGTCGATCGTGTCGAACTTTGTCAGCACGATGCCGTCGACGGCGCAGGGCCTCCCTTCCCGCACCGACGTCCCCGCCGCGTTGCCCTCGTCGCCGCCGTCGGCGCCGTTCGAGGCGCTCTTGGCGGCGATGATGTTCCGAGGGGGGGCCAGGTCCAGCAGCCTGGCGTTGAACTGGGTCAGCTGGTCAACGCCGTCGTTGCCGACCAGGGCCTCCCCGACAAAGAGCACCAGGTCCGGGTCGTTCGCGGCGATCAGCCCCGCCAGGGCGCGCATCAGCGGCTCGTTGTCCTGCATGCGGCCGGCGGTGTCCACCAGGACGCAGTCGACGCCGTCCCGCGCGGCCTGCCGCACCGCCTCCGCCGCTACTTTCGCCGGGTCCTTCTCGTACCCTCGCTCGAACAGCGGGACGCGCAGCCTCGCCGCGTGCGTCTTGAGCTGCTCGACCGCGCCCGCCCTGAACGTGTCGCACGCGGCGATGCTGACCTTGACGCCGTTGGACGACAGCCAGTAGGCGACCTTGGAGAGGGAGGTGGACTTGCCGACGCCGTTGACGCCGACGAACGTGATGACGTAAGGGCGGCGGCCGGAGGCCTTGGCGGCGCGGACCTCTCGCAGGACATCGACGGTCCTCCTGGTGTTTTGGTCGGTAGGGGGCGCGGGTCGAGAAAGAGAGAAGAACGGGGCGTGAGTTTTTTTCCTCTCCCTGAAATCCTTTCGCGCTGCTCTTCTCTCTCCGTCTTTCTCTCTCTCCCCCCAAAAAAGTCAAAAAATCAAAAAACTCTCACCTCGGCGTCAGGATGCGCTCCAGCGCCTCCTCGACCGCCGCGCGCACCGCCGACGCAACCCGCGTGAAGCTCGCGTGCTGGGCCCCGACGATCGATGCCCGCACCGAGGCGCAGACTTTCCCCGCGACGGGCTCGGCGACGTTGCGCTCCATCAGCTTCCTCTTCAGCGCTTCGAGCGCGGGGCCCACGTCGGCATCCGTCAGGGCCGAGGACCCGGCGAGCGAGAGGCCCAAGGAGCGCACGAAGGAGGAGAGGGCGGATGTCGAGGGCTTGGCTGTCGTCGCCGTCGCTGTCGCCGCTGCCGCTGCCTTCTTCGGCGCCGCAGCAGGCTTCCCCTTGGCGGCGGCGGCAGCAGAGGGCTCGTCGTCGAAGACGAAGCCGGCGTCGTCGTCGCCAGAGTCCTCTTCTTCTTCGGCATCCACGCGGGACTTGGCCGTGAAGTCGACCCCTTCCTCCGCCGCCGCCGCCGCTGCTGCTGCTGCTCCCGCTCCGCCGACGGGGGGCTTCCCCTCGGAGAAGTCAAGCGCCTCGAGGGCGGCCCCCGTGCGCGCCTGCCCATGCCAGACCCGGGCCGCCTTCGCCGCCTTGGCCGCCTTCGCCGGGGCTGCTGCTGCTGCTGCTAGGCTCCCGCTGCTTCCGCCGCCGCCGCCGCCGCCCTTTTTGCCGCCGCCTCCTTTCAGCCGCAGCTTGGCCGCGGCGGCCTCGAGGTTGATCGCAGAGCCGTTGCCGTTGGCTCCCTCTGCTTTTCCCTTTCCTTCTCCTTCCTCTTCTACCTCCCGTTCTTCCTCCTCCTCTCCCGCCGCCGCCGCTGCAGCCACGGCCATGAGCGAGGCGCCCGAAGACGAGGGGGTGGACTTCCTATTGGCTCTCGCCGCCGCGGTCGTTGTGCTCGCGGCCCCTGAGGCCGCGGACCTCTCGGCGGCGTCGGCGAGCTTCTCAAAGGTGGCGTCGAACGACGAGAGGTCTCCTTCTTCTTTGCCTTTGCTCGAGCTCAAGCTCGCCCGGTACGCCTGCGCGAACGCCTCCGTGGTCGTCTGGAGCAAGGCATCGACGTAGGGAAGGCGCAGCGCGCGCTGGTAGATGGCGACGACAACGAGGCCGAGGCCCTGAAGTTGGTTGAGGTCGAGTTTTTTAAAATAGTTTTCTCAGTCGAGGGTGAGCCGCAGGAACGCTCTTGATCGATGGCAACGCGGTTTCTCTTTCTCCGTTTCTTCTCTTTCTCTTTTCGCGACTCTCACGTTGTGCAGGCTCCACTTCAGGGTGTACGCCCCTCCCCCCACTCCAGGGGCGTCCCACGCGAACGAAGCCTCGGACGCGCGGTCCTCGAGCAGGCACGAGCGGACCAGCGCGTCGAGCGGCGCATTGGTCGCCAGAGCCGCGCCGATGCCGCTGCCGTGCTTCGAGTTCGAGCCGCCCTTCCACCGCCAGAGGACCTCGCCGCCGCGGGTGAAGGCGACGACGGCGTCGATCATGAAAGAATGCCTCTGCGGGAGGCTGGAAGGGATGCGAGGCACTAAGAGAGGCTGAGGAAAACGAAGGATGAAGAGAGAGCGATCGTTCTGATGGGGGTTTTCTTTCCACTTTTGTTTCTCAAGCTTGTTTACCCTCTCTCTTCTTGTCTCTCTCTCGGCTAGTACTTTACAGACCCGCTCTTTCATATCCTTCTCTTCACGACAATTCACGCCCCGCTGACGATCGCGCGCACGGCGGCGTCGAACTTGGGGGAGTCGATGGCCTGTTTGTCGGAGTTGAAGTGAACAGTTTGGAGAGTGCAGTTATGAGAGAGGAGATTTCGAAAGCGGCGGCTATCTTTCTTCTCTCTTCTACTCTCTGTGCCTTGTCCCCCCCCCCCTCCCGAATCTCTTCCGTCTCTGCTCGCTTTCCCCCTTCCTCTCACCGAGTCCGCGGTGTAAAACGGGTTGCATGAGGCCTCGACGAACGCAGCGTGGATGCGCTTGAAGACCTGTTTTTGGTTTTGGAGTTTTTGAAGAAGAGAACAAGACGAAGGTCTGTGAGAGAGAGGGGACCCCTTTCGGCGGAGAGGTCGAGGCAAAGCCTTTTTGGTTTTCTTTTTTTCCCCGAAGGGAGAATGAACCCTCTCACCGCTCGCAGCTCGTCCTCGCGCGGCTGCGGGTCCGAGGCGATCAGGATGAGCTTCACGCGCGTGTTGGAGGCGTAGCTGTTGTTGAAGTTTTTTGTTTTGGTTTTTGTTGAGTTCTTTGCGGGGGGGTGGTGAGCGCTGAAGAAGAATCGGGAGGTACGCTCTCTGACACGATGCCGTCTCTTCCGTCAAACCAAAAAGCAAAAAGCAAAAACCAACTCGTCTCTCCTCACCCGTAGACGACGAACTCGTCCGAAGGATACAGAACTCCCAGGTAGGCCTCCCCAGAGTCCGGCGCGGCGCCCCCGGCCCTGGCGCGGGCTTGGGCCAGAGCCGCCGCAGGGGCCGCAGCGGAAGGGGCCGCCGCCGCCGAGGGGGCGCGCGGCGGGAGCCTCTCGTCGACGGCGTCCAGCGCGGCGTGGACGGCGAAGTGGAAGCGCAGGGCGCCTCCTCCTCCCCCCTCGTCGTCATCGTCGTCACCGTCGCCGCCACCGTGTGCGTCTCCGGCGTCGGAGATGATCCCGACCGAGGAGGGCGACGGAGAGAAAGTCTCGAGGTAGAGCGGGTTGTTCTGTTTTGTTGTTGTTGTTGTTGAAGAGGCCAAGGTGATTTTTTGAGTTCGATCGCCGAGAGGAGCCCGAACGTTTTTTTCAATGCGAAAAACCTTCTCTTTCTCTTCCTTTTTCTGTACTAGTCTCACCTTGGCCCCGACGACCGCGGCGCAGACGACGGGCATGATGGAGAGTGCTCCTGTGTTTAAATCAGATGAAAAAAGCAGCGGACGAGAGAGACAGGGGAAGAAGAAGAAGACGGAGAGAGAAAAACCCGGGCCTCTTCGCCTCTCCTCGTCGTCGCCGAGCCCAGAGGGGGAAAAAAAGTGAGCCTTTTTCATTTTGTTGATCGAGCTTTTTCTCCTCAACAAACGTCTCTTCTCTTCTGTTTCTCTTCGTCGGCGCTCTCTTCTTCTTCGTTCCTCGCAGGTGGAGATAGAGCATGGCGAGCTTGCTCGTCCGGTCGGGCGTGCGCCCGGCCTCCCGCTTGGGCGCGCTCTCGAGGTTGAATGCTGCGAGCAGCAGCAGCAGCCCCTCCGGCCGACTCAGCAATGAAGCTCGGACGATGACGATGTTCTCCTCGCTGGCCTCTTCTCCCTCGCTGCCTCGCTCGCCTGCCTCCGCCCTGTTATGCGGCGGCGGCCACTTCGAGAGGCTACTCTCGCAGATGCATCCATGTTGGAGGGTGCAGGCGTTCGCCCCGTCGTCGAGTGCGGTCCAAACAGCAATGGCGGCGTCGACGGCGACGTCGACCTCCTCTTCCTACTCGACCTCTTCTTCGAGCTCTTCTTCGCCGCCGCCGCCCCGCCAGCAGCCAGGAACCAGCCATAACAGCGGCAACAGCAGCGGAAGTGGAAGTGGCGGACGAACAGGCGGCAGCGGATCCCACGGCGGCGCAAACACCTCGGCCTCTTCTTCTTCTTCGGGCGGCGGCGGCGGCGCCGTCGCCGCCCGCGCCCGTCGAGGCTCCTCCGGCTCGAGCGACATCACCGACCAGATCCCGGTCCGCCCCGTCGGCGTCGTCGAGGGCGCCAGCTACACCGTCGTCATCGTCGCCGGCGTCGCCTGCGCCGCAGCGGTGCTCTACGCCGCGGCCTCGGAGCTCCTCGGCAATCCGGTCGAGTACTCGGCGTTCTCTGCCGCACTGGAGCGCGCCCGCGACGACCCGCGGGTCGCCGTCCGCCTGGGCTCCCCTGTCACCGGCTACGGCCAGGAGGCCCGCGGCAGGGCGGCGAGGCAGCGCATCCCGCACAGGCTGCGGACCGACGAGGCGGGCGTGGAGCACGTGCAGATACAGTTCCGGGCGCGCGGCCCCGGCGGCGCGGCGCGGGTCACCGCCGAGATGTTCCAGCGGCCCGTCGAGGTGGGGTCGAGCAAGAAAGAGTGGGCGTACGACTACATGGTCGCGGACTTCGAGCACCCGCAGAGCGGGAGGGTGACGCTGGTGGCCCCCGGGAGCGACGTGCGGAGGTAGAAGAAGTGAGAAGAGGGAGAAACAGTTTCTTTCATTGATGTTTTTTTCATTTTTTTTCCTGGTTTTTTATTTAAAGTCGATCCGCTTTTATACGTATCAGAATCATTATCAGTCTTGAGGGGGGCGGAAGGGGCCGACTCCGAGAGAGAGAGAGAGAGAGAGAGAGAGAGAGAGAGAGAGAGAGAGAGAGAGAGAGAGAGAGAGACAAACACCAAAAAAAACACAAAAAAACACAACAAAAAAAAA
>Ga0315289_10004423_pt1 | contig 20973 bp, 18 predicted proteins | sample YL17G11_40_MG_FD_203452 | JGI IMG/M metagenome (GOLD analysis project Ga0315289, IMG submission 203452) | Sediment microbial communities from Yellowstone Lake, YNP, Wyoming, USA - YL17G11_40 | ecosystem: Environmental > Aquatic > Freshwater > Lake > Sediment | place: USA: Wyoming | collected... | reverse complement strand
CTGGGGATCGAGCAGGATGTCGGCCTGCGGGAATGGGAGTCGTATCTCTGGCTGTGGGATGCGCCTAAGAAGGGCAGCATAAGCCGATGGGAGCTCGGAGTAGAGTCCTATCTCGCCGATCACCTGGACGGCAGCCGGTTCTACAACTATGTTGCGCCCTTCGTCACTGCGATGTGGCGAAACGGACGGTCGCTCGAGCTCAGCTACACGGACAACGATCGCCCGCCGAACCACGACCGCTTCTACACCATCGAGTATGGGTGGAAGCAGAACGACATATACCGCGCAGGCGGCCTGGAGCTCTCGCTTGGAAAGCTGGTCGGCGGCGACTACACGTACATCTCCCTGGAGCAGGGAACCCGCCTGTCCGACCGTCTCAGCGCCCAGATCTGGCTGGACTACCGCAGGATTGATGAACCCAGCGCGGAGGCGGGGACCTTCCGGCAGACGGTCATCTCGGCGAACTACGACATTACGCCGGAGAGAGGCTTCGGCGGCAGGCTCATCAGGCGCGAGGGAAGATCGAACGTGTACACGTACTACCGCCAGAAGGTCCGCGCCGGCATGGACGCATACCTCATCTACGGCGATCCCAACGCAGACGAGACGGAGGATACGCTCCTCCTCAAGCTCATCTGGCCGATGTAGGGAGACTGGTAGTACAAAGTACAGAGTACAGAGACTGCAGGACTGCTCGCGTTCCGGCACAAGTACGGCGCGCCTGCGCCGACTGACGCATTTTGTGGTCGCACACTTCTGCGCTGCCAACTCTTTTCGTAGTTGCCGCGTCTAATGTATGGCAGAAACCCGGCAGCCAACACACACATCCTCTGGGTCTGGATGTAGTCAACGAGGTGCATTACGTGTATAGCAAGCTCAGCAGGAAATCCACCGACGCAGTTGCAGTCCTGATCTTGGTTCTCCTCGAGGCGTGCATCGGCCGCGCGAGCGCCGGACCGCCGCTGAAGGCGGTGGCGGTAGATCAAGCGCCGGTGATAGACGGCGATCTCTCAGATCCCTGCTGGCAGGGAGTTCAGCCCATCACAGGGTTCTACTACATCAGCACCGGCTCTCCGGGCACCGAGCCTACCACCGCATGGATTGCCTACGACCAGAAGAACGTCTACGTCGCCTTCGACTGCAAGGATTCGCAGCCGCAGTCAATCCGGGCCCAGCAGAAGAAGCGTGGAGGGAATTTGTGGTCGGACGACAATGTCTCCGTTTACCTCGATCTGTTCAGCGAGTACCGGGGTGACAGGCTCTCCTATTTCACCGTCAGCGCCGGCGGCACCCAAGCTCACGAGGTTCGGTCCGCCGAGACCGCGAAAACCGAGTGGGCAGGCGACTGGGATGCGGCTGCGAAGAGAAACACTGACGGCTATTCGGTCGAGATGCGGATCCCATTCTCCATACTCAGGTACGATCATCGAAACCCGAAGATCAGCGTGGCTTTCGAGAGAAACCATGAGCGCCTCGACCAACAATGGCTTGCGCCGGATCTGGGCAAGAACTGTGACCTCTCGAAGTTCTACTTCTGGGAGGGACTGCGGCCGCCCGAGTGCCGACCGCGTCCCGTCACGCTCATCTACGCGCTTGCCGGCGCGGGCTCAGATGACTCCCCGAAGAGGCTCGGCCTGGATTTCAAGCACTCGCTCACACCGAGCATCACCGGCCTGCTTACCCTGAACCCTGACTTTCGGAACGTGGAGCAGCAGGTGGACAGCGTTGACTTCACCTACACCGAGAGAGTTCTGAGCGACAATCGTGTGTTCTTTCAGGAGAGCAGGCAGTATTTCCCCGGCTCCCCTCTCTACTATACCCGGCGGATAGGCGAGATAGATGCGGGGCTCAAGGCCGTCGGCATGTCCGGAGACTATCAGTTGGGTTTCGCGAACACAAGGCGGTTCGGCCACGAGTCTTACACGGTGGCCGAAATCGGCAGGCTGTTCGGCGCGAATAAGGGTTTTTCCGTCTGGACCGGCGGCGTCCTGAGCGAGGTGGAGGGCAGTGACAACCTCGCGGCGTTCTTCACCCTGGACTACAAATGGCGGCACGCGCAGAACCGCGCGACCGACTTCCATTACACGATAATGAACACGGATGACAAGCTCGGATCGGGACACGGCGACCTGCGGAGGTTCACTGCGGAGACTGACAACGGCCCGCGAAAGCTCGGCTTCGAGATCGAGCACAACGTCGTGGACAGCGATTTCCAGCCGTATCTGGGCGCCGGCAGAGACCTCGGCATCAAGTCCCTGGCCGGGAAGGTTGAACTCTGGGACAACCCGCAGGTCGGCCCGATCAGCAACTGGTACGCGAGTCTGTACTACAGTACCGCCGACCACCTGGACGGGAGCCGGTTTCAAAAGCTCATCAACCCATCCGCCTCCATCTACTGGCGCCGAGGGCGGTATGTCAATCTCGGGTACAGCGACTACGAGCGGGATCAGTACCATGACCAGGTGTGGAACGTCGGGTTTGGCTGGAAGCAGAACGACCTGTACCGGTGTGGCGGCATCGGCCTGTCCTTCGGCAACCGCGTGGGCGGCGACTATCGGTACGCATCGCTGAGCCAGGGCCTTCACCTGTCCGACCACCTCAGCGCCCAGCTCTGGACCGAGTACTCGAAGATCGGCGCCCCGAGCCCATCGGCAGGGACGTACCGCCAGACCGTAGTCTCCGCGATCTACGACATCACCCCGGAGAGAGGCGTCGTCGGGCGGCTGGTCCGGCGCGAGGGTAAGTCGAACGCTTACTTCGCCTACCGCCAGAAGGTCCGGGCCGGCATGGATGCGTACCTCATCTACGGCGACCCGAACGCGGAGGAGACCCAGGACACCGTCCTCCTGAAGCTCATCTGGCCGATGTAGGGAGATTGGGAGTACAGAGTACAAAGTACCAAGACTTACCTCTCGGAGACAGCCAAGCTGAGGGGCGTCCGTGGCTGTTTGTAGACCGGCACGCTCAGTCGTGCTATCATACCGCCGAAGTGCTGCCTGGAAAGGATTGTGCCGATGAGTCCCGGGGGGTCTCACCAGGAAGCGCGTTGGCCCTGGCGCCATCTGTGGTCGCCGCCCACCCGGAAATGCCAACACGGCATGGACAGGGATCACCACCCCAATGCAGGGATGTATGTTTCCCGTCAGGAGGAATATGGAATGATAACCCCGAAATACCCAAGCGGGATGGGCTACGGGAGGAACGGTCGATTCCCAGCCGGGCCCTTGGTGGACGGTAGCAGCGAGCGGCCGGGCTAGTGCCGACGTAGGCCGGTCCCGGTAATTATACCAGGTTTTCTGCTCCGCGCTTGACAGCTGTCGATGCGCGAGCTATTATAGGGGTGCCACCGGAACGCTCGTATGCCCTGCGAGCGACGCGAGAGGATCGCCCCGTGCTAGTGAGCCGTGTGTGCGGCCCAGGGAGTCTTCTGTGTTAGCGGGCAGAAGCCGGGCCGTGCTGTCGTTGTGTGGCGGGGAAACGCAAGGGCCCGCGCAGGACAGCGTGCGTTCGGTGTCGTTTAGGGGGTGCAGTGTGGCGAGGAAAACGCGTCCGCAGCCTGAGCCAGCCGACCTGGAAACTTTCGAGCAGGTGGTGAAGCTTATTCGCAAACTTGTGGATGAGCGAGCCGTATGGGTCAAGATCGCGCTGCCTCGAATGGTTGAGTTCGTCATCGACCGCCGCGCCTTTGATTCCCAGGTGGCTGCCAGCGGGCTGACAAGAGAGCAGGTCCAAAGGGTGCTGGACGACGGGTTGTCGGACAAGCTAGCGGCGGCGCTGGCAGAGGGCGGACCATCCCAGGTCATGTTGGCACGTCTCGCTCAGGCGATCGGCCCCATCGAGCCCGAAAGCCGGAAAGCTGCGCGAGAGTTGATCGAGAAGCAGTTGGCGATAATCAACAAGCATCTGATTACGGAACAGCTGCGAAAGCGCTTCAAGGCGAAAAGTGAGTCCGCGAGGGACCTGTTTGTTGACTGCGAATGGCAGGCCAGTCAGCGTAGCGGCGCGTCCTGCCAGCCGGCTGCCGACGCCCGGCCTACGTCTGTGACTCTGCGGTTCATAACCCAGAGGGGCCCGGATTACCGCGCAGCCGATGTGTCGATGCTATCATTCCTGTTCGGCAGGGTACCCAGCGACGTGTTGCCCGCTTTCGACGTAGATGCCGACGAGTTGGACTACCTTATAGATGTGCTCCAAAAGGCCCGGGCGGCGTGCGCGGACCGTGACGACAATGGAGGGGACCAGACATGCTGAAGACGGGTGCGCGGCTGGACGACCGCTACCCGCTTGAAACCGAAGCGGCGACGATAAGGTTTCTAAGCGAGTGCATGCACTCCCTCGGCACCCGTGTGACGAACGTCGAACAACTGTTCCAGGAGATTCTTAGCATGATGCACGAGGTGGTACACGCGAGAGGGGCCGCCACCTGGGGCGTAGAGTTCGTAGAGACCCCGGACCCCGCGCGGGCGGCGTTGGAGTCGCGCCGGAGCCTCACTGAGGCTGCCCGTCACGCGCTGGCCAAGGTCGAGGAGAACTTCGGAGACCTCGAGGGCCGCCTGCACCATTTCCTGCGACTCAAGGAGCACCTTAAGGCCCTGTGCGGCGCATACCCCGGCCCCGCCGACAAGTACGCCCGCCAGGTGTGCGAGATGCTCTATGACGCTGTCAGGTTTGCGTATGCGGAAGACCTGGAGAGAACGCAGATCGACGTGATAGAGGCTGTTCTGGACATGCTGGACCGAGAAGGCATGGACCTGCCCGACGCGAGGACAGCCAACCAAGTGCTGCTTGCTGCGGGACTGGAGTCCATACCCAGCGGTGAGGCCAATGACGAGCCGTCCCCACCAGGCAACTGAGGAAGGACCGTCGGCGCAGGTGTTCCTCGATACCACCGTTCAAGCCGACAGGGTCACTGCCGCCCTCCCTACGCGCGGAGCCATCGCGAAGGCACTTGAGAACTGCCGGCTCCTTACCTCCACCTACGTGATGGGGGAGTTCAAGCAGACGTTTCTTCACGACGCGGTGCTTTTCCACAAGCTCCTAACGGACTCGCGCACCACCGCCGAGGCGCTCAATCGCTTGGAAAGGTACAAAGAGAGACCTGCGAAGAGGATGGTACGGGTATTCGCGCGCATCATGGAGGAGGGTCCCGAGGACAAGCCGAGCATGGACAAGCCGAGCATGCTTTCCCGCCTAGTGAGGATGGTAGAGTGGCAGCTGGTCGACAACTTCCTCTTCAACATAGACCGGGTACTGGATGGAACCGGCTGTGCGCGCGCCCGCGTTCAGCCAGTTCGGTGCAACGGAACATACAACTTCCCGGTGAGATGCAGAAAGGCGGATCCCCCCAGGTGCGGCGTTGCAGACTACATCGCCGCGCACAAGCGGCAACTCTTGGCGGTAGCTGAGCACCTTGTGACGGACGACGCCGATCTGCAAAGGCTACTGCGCTCCGTCGGCTCGGTGCTGGAGGGAGGATCGCCCCGCGGCAACACGTGCAAGTCCATATCCGATCTACTCATAGCCCTGGAGGTACCAAAGGATGCCGTACTGGCGACCACAAACACACGGCACTTCGCCCCTCTAGCCCAGGTGCTGGGAGGCCCTCATCTGACCAACCCTGTCCCAGAAAACCACGAGAGACCGTCCAAGGAAGACTCGTAGCGCTGGAGCGCGCGCCGGGATACTGGCGCTCCGCATGCACCTGCGCCGTTGCGCATAGCCCCCTCTAGAAAATCCCCATCTTTTCTGCCACAATGAATTAGACAAAACCACGCGTTTCCGGCGTCTAAGCAAGTGGGAGGACATATGGAGCAGCCTGACGCCGGAATCGCGATCAGCTTCGGAGCCGCGACCTTGAGAGACACCGCAGACACTGGCGAGGCAGTCCTGGAAGAGGTTTACGACCAGTACGCGCGCGCACTCTACCGCTATGCACTCTCGATTCTCGGCTCGTCCGAGGATGCCGAGGACGCCGTGCAGGAAGTGATCGTGCGCATGGCACGCGAGCGGAAACGGCTGCGGAAGGTTCGGAATCTCAGAGCCTACCTGTTCGCCGCGGCTCGAAACTCGGCCTACACCATACTGCGAAGCCGGCGCCGCAGGGACGGTCTTCACGAAGCAATACGCACCGATTTCTTCACGACACCGGCCGCGGGCCCGGATGACCGGCCGATCGAGTCGGCGATGCTGCTCCGGGCGCTCGCCGAGCTCCCGATCGAGCAGCGAGAGGTGCTGGTGCTCAAGGTTTTCGATCAGTTGACGTTCAAGGAGATAGCCGAGACTGTCGGCGGTCCGGTCAGCACCATCACCAGCCGCTACCGCTATGGAATCGCGAGACTCCGACAGGCACTGGATGAGGCGTGAGGCGAACGGGGGAATGGGTGAAAGGGAGAATGGGGGAATGGGAGAGTGGGAGAAAACGGATGTGTTCGACTCTCACCTTCCCAGTCACGCATTACGCATCACCCATCACGCATCACGGATTGGAGAGTAAGAGTAGGAGTTAGGACACCCTGGGACGCAGGGGGAGAGAAAAATGGACGACAGACACATTGAGGAGATGCTTCGGGAATCGTGGAAGCCTGAGCCGCCCGAGGGAATGAGGGAGCGAGTCCTTCGGCGAGCGCGTGCGGAGTTGTCCGGCTCGCGCCGGCCCGCGTTCGGGATAAGCCGGTGGAGATTCGCCGCTGCGAGCCTGGCGCTCCTGGCGATCCTGCTCACGGGCCTCTCGGATGCCGCAAGGCAGTCGCGCCTGTCCGCGATGATGGACGGCGCATCATCACCGAAGATCACCGCATCCTATGAGGGCAGTTGGCTGGGATGGCACAGGGAGCTCAAGAAATCCCTGGCCCTCACACCGACGGAACGCGGCGCGTCGAACCGCTTGAAAGGAGACGGACTGCTGTGAACCAGAATACTGCAAGCAAACACTTCCCGACCCTGTCCAAAGTCGGCAGAGGCATAGCGTTCCTGTTCAGAAGGACGTACAAGTACACTCTCGCTGTCCTGATTGCCCTTGCCGTCGTCCACGGCATTGCGACCTTCATCCTGGGGCGGAGGGTCGAGTCGCGCCTGAAGGCGATCAAGGCAAAGGGAGAGCTGGTCTCGCCGGCTGAGTTCGGCGGGCCGAAAGTTCCCGACGCGGAGAACGCGGCCCTCATCTACGCCAAGGCTTTCAAGGTAATCGAGCCGGCTAAGGAGGACACGGACTTCCAGGGCTTGGACTCGTTCCTCGACCCCGAGGAGCGTGCGAAGGATCCCGAGCTCTGGAACAAGGCCAGGCGCGCGGTGGCAAGGTACGGGAAGGCATTCCCGCTGGTGGATGAAGCATTGTCGCGGCCCAAGTGCCAGTTTCCTGTGAACTGGGAGGCCGGATGGAATGCGGTTTTCCGGCATTATGCTCCGCTTCGCAGCCTAGCGCGCCTGCTCGCCGCCGATGCCATGATCCAGGCGCGCGACGGCAGGATGGATCAGGCTGTGCATTCAATTGACCTGGCCCTTCGCATGAGCAAGTCCGCGCCGAACGATCCCATCGTACTCGCTCCTCTCGTCCAGGCGGCGATGGTCAGGGTGTCCACCGTGGCCCTCCGCGACATTCTCCAGCACGGCAACCTGACGGATGCTCAGGCAACAGAACTGTACGAGACGCTCGGGAGCATTGACCTGGGTCCCGCCTTTGTGAAGGCGATGCAGGGGGAAAGGGCTCTCGGCATATGGGGGTTTGAGTACGTCCGCGAGAACCCGAAAAGCATAATATATCTGGGCTCAGGGGAAGAGGCGAAGCGCGGGGGTTTCGGATGGCGGCTCCTCTGGTGGGTGTGGCGTCCGGTTCTCTATGCCGATGAGGGCCTGTGCCTCGACCACATGGGCAAAGCTGTCCACGCGGCACGCCTACCCTTCCGGGACACCAAAGCCAGACGGCTAGCCAGCGATGATCCGGACTTTCCAAGGTGGGCTATCATGTCGAGCATATTCACCCTGGTCTTCGCCCGCGCTAGGATGAAAGCGGACGATGCCATGGCTGAGGCGGCCGGGAGCCAGATAGCGCTCGCCCTGCGCGTGTACAAGAACCGATACGGCGCGTATCCTGACACGCTCGACGAGCTGAGAGCGAAGCTCGGATGGCAGATACCGAAAGACATCTTCAGCGGCAAGGACTTCGTGTACAGGCCCCTGGGGAACGGATTCGTGCTCTACAGCATCGGCGGGAACCTGAAGGATGACCGGGCTCGCCCGCTCACACCAACCCCCGCGCCGCAAACAAACGCGGCGTACTGGGCACAGGCCAGAGGATATGACTATACGAACGCGAAGGGCCAGAAGGTCGCGGATATCGTCTGGGAATTCGACTGGTGATCCCAGACCCATGACGAGGATGCGGTACGGGCTGGTCAGGCGACCGGCCCGTTTCCATTTGCGGAGGTTTGCACCATTTCCAACGCGAACTCTCCTTAGACTCTGTTTCGATGGTGGTGGAGACTTGAAGACTCAATACGACCTTTCCCGACTCGAATGGAAGCTCTCGGGCTGGATACCGGAGTACTGGCGGCTCACCCTTTATGGGAACGGATGCCTGCGAAGGTGATCCAGCAGTTCCTCCACCCCGCAAGTCGCCACGCCGATATACTTGTCGGCCGTGCCGTAGTATACGTAGACCGTGCCGCCCGCGATCACGTTGCCGCGTGGAGAGATCACTCGCGGAACGCCGCGGCGCATCAACCTCGGGCACGGCTGATTTGAAATTCCCCGCCTCAACGCGCAACTTTTCGTGCGCCTGCCACGTTACATATATGGACGCCGGAAGGCGTCCGATGCCAGCTCGGCATTCGGCAGGCCCGCCGGAGCTACGCGCCCCGTCCGCCGAGGCAGCCTGCCGAATGCCCGAACCCTAGCAAAGGCACCACCAACGGCAGGAGCGAGCGGAGAGTACCCCGCTTCCGATCCTGCTGCGACACCGGGGGTCTGCGTGACGGCGAACATGCCAGCCGACATCATGGCCCGGTCCTAGCGCGTGACTCACACCGGGCGCCATGGATGGAAAGCGCAGACCCCCTCCTCCTTCGAACCTCGAGCGTCCAATGTCGAACTGACAGTTGGAGGTCTACTGCTCCCGAGCGCGCCCCTGCTCGAATACCTCGACAGCCTTGTTCAGCGCCTGCTCGAGCTCGCGCTGGCGAATGGTGACGGTCAGGTCGCCCCTCGTACGCTCCAGGACCGCACGGACAACGTCCATGGTGCGCCGAAGCCCGCCGGTGATGGCATCGGGATAGTCGAACGTGACGAGCATGTAGTAGGCATCGTCCATCGCCTTCAGGAGCTCTTCCGCGCGCTCGATGTCTCCCTTCCGCATGATGTCCAGCACGGAACGCCGGCACTCGCTCACTGCTTCGCCCAGGCCGTTCAGGTACGGCGCGGCCTCGACCTCCAGTTCGTGGTGGCTGGGCAGTGGAAGGTTCTGGATCATGGCCCTCACCGCCTCGGCTTCCGTGTACTCCTTCTGCGCGTCCTGAACGTACCCGGCGTAGTAGATGTCGAGGTAGTCCTTCAGTTCATCGGCAGTCTCGCGCACCCGGTTTCGAGCCTCCTTGAGCAGGGCGGCCGCCTCCTCGAACTCGCCCCGGTGGATAGCTCGGATGGAGTTCGCGCAGAAGCGGATCGCCTCGCGCGAGGTAACGAGCGCCTTGTCCCGGGCGGCGTTCTTCGCATCCAGCTCGGCGCGGATGTCCTCGGCGATTTTCGTCAGATGTTCCATGTTCTCTCCCTACATTGGACTAGTGTTCTGTTCACTTGGATTTGACATCGGATTGTGTGGCCGCACGACCTACCCCCCAACCCCCTCCCGAAACGGGAAGGGGAGGCCCCTTCTCCGCAGTCTCCCGTCTCTTGTCTCCAGTCTCGAGTCTTCGGTCTTCAGTCCACCTCCACCCGGCGGCCTTCCCCGGCGGATTGATAGGCGGCGAGGATGGTCTTCAGCGCCGCGCGGGCATCCTCCGCGGTCACGATGGGCTCCACGCCCTCCAGTATGCAGTCCACGAAATGCCTGAGCGCGCGGTCTATGGACCAGTCCCACCATGCGGCGTTGTGCTCCACCTCGACTATCTGCGGCGAGCCGCTCTGCACCAGGAACATCGGCACGGCCGCCTCGCTGATCATCGAGATGTTGCCGCCCGTGCCGTAGATGAACTTCTTCTCGCTCCAGGGCTCGTTCTCGACGGTGTAAGAGACGACCAAGTTTGCGATCAGATCGTCGTCGTACTCCAGGGTGACCGCCGCGTTGTCGTCCGCCTTGTTCTCCGGCTTCGCCATGAGCCGCTTCAGGGATGCCGTCACCGCCGTCGGCTCGCCGAACCAGTAGTGCATCAGGTCAACGATGTGAGTCCCCGTATCGAAGAACGCGCCGCCGCCTGCGCGATCCCACGTGCCCTTCCAGTCGTAAGCGTCGTTCATCCGAACGAGCACGTCGCCGGTGATATACGCGTTCACAAGGAACGGCTTCCCCAGCCGGCCGTCGGTCAGAAGCTCCTTGACCTTCCGGTGGATCGGCAGAAATCGCTGGTTCAGCAGAACGAGCAGCCACAGCCGGAGCTCGTGCGCCGCCCGGATCATCCGGTCGGCTTCCCCCAGGTTCATGGCGATCGGCTTCTCGCAGATGACGTGCTTGCCCGCGTTCAGCGCGTCCATCGTGACCTGGTAGTGCAGATGGTGAGGCACGCACACGTCCACCGCCGCCACCGAGGAATCGTCCAGTATCTCGTGATAATCCGCGACCGCTTTCCTGACGCCGTACTCCTCAGCGAGCGCCTGCGCCGACCGCGTGTCCGGATCGGCGACCGCGACCAGCTCGACCTTCGGGTTTTGCGCGAAGGAAGGCGCATGGGCCGCCCGGGCGACGTCGCCGGCGCCGATAAGTCCGACCTTCAGAGTGTTCATCTCAGCACCTCTCCGCCCTTCGGGGCCCGAACCACCAGTCTTTTCCCCAAACGACGCGCGTCCATGCGCCTAGAGACTGCGGCCAACCGATTATAGCACCGCCTCACCCGCGCGTCAAAACAGCGACCGGCCTCCGCACACTTCCCTCCCCCACAGCCTTCCTGGTATAATCGCATATCCTGACAGCATACGGAGTTGACTCATGCGCAAACACCATCGTGCGGACCGGGCATTTGTCCTGGGCTGCCTGATGCTCGCCCTGATGATGCTGGGCACGGCGGCCGATGCGCCGCCCCGAGAGACCTCCCAGGACACCCAGCAGTTTACATTCGTCGTCTTCGGGGATAACCGACCCAACCGTCCGGACCTTGCCCAATCGGACGTCTGCAGGAAGGTTCTCAAGGAGATTGACGCTCTGGACCCGGCGTTCGCCGTGAACACCGGCGACAGCATCTACGGATCCGGCGATCGGACGCGCCTGCTTGACCAGTGGAACGACTATAACGAGACCATCCGGTCGCACCTGAGCGCAAAGGCCTACCTCGCGCTCGGGAATCACGAGATCCTGGGCAGCAAGGCGAGCCAGGAGTTTTTCGCCAAGGAGCTGGGCGCGCTGTACTATTCCTTCGACTATGGAGACTCGCATTTCATCGTGCTGGACAGCGAGGTCGCGGGCCAGGCGGCCCGGATCACCGGCGAGCAGATGGAATGGCTGAAGGCGGACTTGAAGAAGGCGCGCGCGGCCCGGCACAAGTTCGTCTTTCTCCACAGGCCGCTCTACCCGGTTGACGGCCACATGGGGAACTGCCTGGACAAGTATCCGAAGGACCGTGATGCCCTGCACATGCTGTTCGTACGGAACCGGATCACCGCCGTGTTCGCCGGGCACGAGCATCTCTTCGACGAGCAGAAGAGGAACGGCGTGCGGTACATCATCACGGGCGGAGGCGGCGCGTTTCTGTACCCGTCAACACGTGGGGAGGGCGATTTCTTCCACTTCGTGGAGGTCTCGGTCGCAGGCGACAAGGTGGACATGAAGGTCAGGAAGCTCGCTCAGGGCGGCCAGCCAGCGGAGGTCGTCCCCGCACACTAGGCGCTCAAGCAGGATCGGAACCGCGACCGTGAAGGCTCGCCCACAACCGCGCAGGCCGAGGTAATGGTTCACGGGCGTTGGTAATCTTGGGGCTGGCGGTCTGAGAAAAAATCCTTTTTCTGGGAAAAAACTTCTGAACAGTATTGGCGGATCCCGCGAAACGTGGTAATATGTACCTGGGATTGACCGGAAACCGAATTGTCACCGTATGGTGCGCGTGGGCATAGCCCTAGGGGTCCGGTCGTCCAGGCAAGGCAATACAATATAAGGTGCCACTAACGCCGAAAACCCCGATTCACTCGGGGAAACCCCTCGTGGGTAGACCGCAAGGTCGTAGGTGTTGGGGCACCTTATTCCTTTGGGCCTGAACGCAGCTTGAAGTGCCAAATGGCGAAGCTCCTGCGGCCGAAGGGAGTCTCCTGTGCCAGCGAGGGAATCCGCGCCTTTGTCGCGATGTAGTCGGCCAGCAAGACCTTTGCCTGGCGTGCCCCAGGTCTTACATGCAGGTTGTTCCAGTGATACCCGATCGCCCCCATGAGAACGTCCGCGACCTGCATGAGGTCGCTCGTCTTCGAGTCCACCGCCTCCACATTCCGGAACACGTCGCTCTTGATCTGACCTTTTCGCTTCTTGCGAAGGCCGTTGTTAAGAATAGCGCATAGGGTCGAGAGCTTGTAGCGCGAGTTTCGCTGATCCAGATGCACGATGCACTTGTCGCCCTCCTGCACGTAGCCTCCGAACTGGTGCAGGAGGAACTGGTACATGAGTTTGTGGAAGCCCACTTCCTTGTCGCCTTTGCTGTACCTCCGATGGTCCAGAACCGTCGTGTCTATAACTATGCACTTGAAGTGCAACGCCCCTGAAAGGCTGAACACAAGGTCTATGAGAGCACGATATTCCGCGAGCTTCTGATCAGTAACCTTGGTCCACTTCAGTTCCTTCGTTAGGTTGTGTGCCCGCCGGAACAGCTGGAGCGCCTGCTGGAGGACCGGCAGATCCCGCGCCGCGACTATCACCCCACCGATGATCATGTATCTGTCCGCGGTCTGCCGGCTTTCGTCGCAATAGACATGGTAGAGCATGCGTCCACCACCGAGCTTCTCCATGCCACACACATAGGCGAGGCCGCCCCTCGGAAGAGTTCCCGGCGGGTGTGTGTACGGCAGGTGCGATATTATAGGATGAAGCGGCCCTCAACGTCAATCAGTGAAATGACCATGCCGCGCGGGAGGCACCAGAAAACCCGGTGGGGGAGGAGTTCACCGGGTTTTTGTGAACTGTATGGAGCTGGATTTGTCGCTACTTCAGCTTGCACAAGGAGGTTTTGCCGTCGGAGCAGGAGGGGATGCGAGCGCGGGAGAAGTGATCCCAACCCCGGAGCGCTGAGGACCGCGGTTCACGTCTGTGCTGCCGGGTTCCCTCCCCTGCGCGATTATCTGGATGATCCCGATCAACAGGATGACGAGCACTATCAATACGACTATCAACGCTCCGCGTGAGAGTTTCATGTCCATCTTCCTCCCTATCGCCGCTTCCCCGATTCGGGGTTTCCTTGTCCGCCGACGGACTGCTCTGACGCCCCAGGCAACTGCCTGAACCACCGCGACGAGCAGTGCGTGCTCCGCTCCCTATTTTCCTATGCAGAACTCGCTGAATATGCGATCCATGACGTCTTCGGTCACCGTCTCGCCGGTGATGCTGCCGAGGGCATCCACGCCCGCCTTCAGGTCTATGCTGATGAGATCGAGGGGCGTGTCGGATTGAGCGGTCTGCAGCGCCTGGTCGAGCGACGCGCAGGCTTCTTCGAGCGCGCGCCGATGCCTCACGTTGCTCACCAACGCGCCCTCGGCAGCACTCTGCCCCGGCGGACATCCTGCCAGGATCGTCTCGGCGATTGCGTCTTCCAGTTCGACGATTCCTTCGTTCGACGGCGCGGCCGTTTTTATGACCCGCACGTGAGACGGGAGGGTTCGCTTCGCCCAGCCGAGAATGCGGCCGGCGAGCTTCTCGGCATCCGACTCGCGTACCAGGTCGGCCTTGTTCAGCACGATGATGAGCCTCTTGTCCACAAGGCCCGAGAGCAGCGCCTTGTCCTCAGCGCCGAAGCCCTGCTCCGCGTCGAGCACCGCCAGCACCAGGTCCGCCTGCTCCACCATCTCCCGGGTCCGGTCCACTCCCATCTTCTCGACCATATCCTCGGACTCGCAAACGCCGGCTGTGTCAATGGTCCGGACCGGTATCCCGCGGATGTTGACTCGTTCCTCTATGACGTCGCGCGTCGTGCCGGGGATAGGCGTGACGATCGCCCTGCTCTCCCGGAGAAGCGCGTTCAGCAGACTGGATTTGCCGACGTTCGGCCTGCCCGCGATGACGGTCTGGATGCCCTCGCGGTAGATCTTCCCCCGGTCGGCTGTCTCCAGAAGTCCGGCTACGTGGCCGAGCGCATCGCGGATGGATTCCGCCAGGTTCCCGGGTTCCACTTCCTCAGCATCCTCGGGGAAGTCAATTGATGCCTCGATTTCTGCCAGAATGCCGAGCAGCTCCTCCCTGAGCATGCGGATTCGGGAGGAGAGAACTCCACCGAACTGGAGTCTGGCGACTCTCATCGCCTCGTCCGTACGGGCGCGCACAATGTCCAGCACGGCCTCTGCCTGGGCCAGGTCGAGTCGGCCGCTCAGGAAAGCCCGCTTCGTGAACTCGCCGGGCTCGGCGAGCCTCGCGCCTACCCGCAGAGCCGCCTCCAGAACCCGCCGCATGGGAACGATGCCTCCGTGGCAACTGATCTCCACCGAGTCCTCGCCGGTATAACTGCGCGGCGCGCGGAAGACGGTTATGACGCCGTCGTCAATCTGCTCGTCGGTAATCGGGTCATAGGCGAATCCATAGTGAGCCGTATGTGTCGGGAGGCCGGGCACAGGCACGCCGGAAATCGGCCGGAACATCTCTCCGGCTGACGACAGGGCGTTCCTGCCGCTGATCCGGATGATGCCGATTCCCCCTTCTCCGATAGCGGTCGCTATGGCAGCAATTGTATCATCGAAAAGATTGTGCATGGGGTAGAAGGCAGCCCTGGCTGCCGTGCCGCGCTCCTGCCGAACCTGCGTTACTTCCTCGGCGAGATCACGACGTGCCTCTCAGGCTCCTCGCCCTCGCTGTAAGTGTAAACCTCAGGATCGTCGGCCAGAGTCAGATGAATGATCCTGCGCTCGTTCGCCCGCAGCGCTTCGAGAACGGCCTCCTGGCTCGTCTCCTTGACCTTCTTCGCGAGAAAGAGCGCCTGACCCCTCAGGGCCTCTTCCCGCCGACCGCGATATCCTTCCGCATCGAGGATTATGCGCACCTTCTCCGGAAGGCGCCTGTTCGTCATGATGCCCACGAGGTACTGCAGAGCATCTATCGTCTGCCCGTGCTTCCCGATCAAGATGGCGGTATCCCCACCTGCCATGTCAAGGACCACCTGGCCGTCCGATTCGCTCTTAACGACCGCCTTTGCTCGGTCCCCGATGCCATCCAGAATTCGCTGGAGCACTTCCCGGCTGATCTCCGCCGCCTGCCGCACCACCTCCGGCGAAGCAACAGGGACCGGCTCCGCGGCCGGCGCCTCCTGTTCGGGAACGACTGGGGCGGGTTCTTTCGCCGCGGGCTCGGATGGCGGCTGCGGCCTGGGTTCAGGTTTTGGCTCGGGTTTAGGTTTGGGTTTTGGCTCGGGCCTAGGCTCGGGCCTGGGCCTGGGCTGGGGTCTTCGCCGGGGTCTGGGCTCCGGTTTTGGCTCGGGTTGTGGCTCGGGTTGTGGCTCGGGTGCGGGCTTCAGCCTCGCCGTAACCCGAACCCTGGCCAGCGCCTGCCCCAGACCGAGAAATCCCCTGGCGCCCTCCTCCAGTATCTCGACGTCAACGTCGTCTTCTATCAAACCCAACTGCTCCAGTGCTTTCTGGGTCGCCTCCTCCACATTCTTGCCTGTGACTTCGATATTGGTCATTTAGAGTACTCCCCCTGCATTCGCAGTTCAGACTAAACCAAGCGCGAAGTGCCCTAGCAGCTGCTTGCGTAAGTCCGCATTCCGTGTAGGGGAGGCCCTCAGCGGCCTCCCGGAGATCGGGCGACCGCAGAGGGTCGCCCCTACGATATGACGTGGATTTCCGCAACTTGGCACTAGCAGCTGCTTGCGTAAACCCGCGTTCCATGTAGGGGAGACGGCCTGCCGCCTCCCGAAGCGGGCGACCGCAGAGGGTCGCCCCTACAACATGACGCGGAGTCCGGCAACTTGGCACTAGCACAAGGAGTCCGGCACCAAGGACCCGGCGTGGTTTAGCCGGAACCCGAGATCGAAAACCGGTGCCCGCCAATTTGTATAGCCCAGAATCCCCAGGAATGAATTCCTGGGCTGGCCTCGAGCAAAACCCTCCGGGTTTACGGTCGTTTTAGTCCGGCAGGACTTTGCCCTCCTCTAGCCCAGGGTTTCTAACCCTGGGCACCGCCATCGCCGGTTCAACCTGCGCCCAGGAATGAATTCCTGGGCTACACAGGCGCGAAACCCTACGGGTTGGGATTTCAGTCCATCAGCACTCTGCCCTCGTCTAGCCCAGGCGTTTCACCCGCTGGAGCGGTCCCGCTTCCAGCGGGATCCCGAAGTAAGCGGGAGATCCCGGACTCGGCACAACCCTGGGCCAGAACGCGGCGCATCAAGTTGCATCGGCACTAGCCGCTGGGAATCGGCCTCCAGAGCGGGCGCGGGAACTTGAATGAGTCGAATCGCTTCTTCCGCCGCTTTGCCTTGCCTGGGCTTTTCGACGGACGCCTGGGTGGCTCGGCCGGCGGACCGGCTTCTTCTCCTCCGGTCGGCCCGGATGGACCCGCCGGCTGCCTCAGGATGAGATACTGCTGCGTCGTGCTGAAAATATTGAAGAGCAGCCAGTACAGCATGAACGCCGACGGGAACGCCCAGCGCCAGAACATCCACGTGAATAGGATCGGCATCGTGTACGCCATGATCTTCTGCTGCTCCGCCTGGCTGGGATCAACAATGGTCAGCTTCTGCGAGATGTACATGCTAAAGGCGTAGATCAGAAGCAGCGGGACGTCCATCTCCGCCAGGTTGCTGCCCACGATTGCCGGGAACTTGTTCGCGAGGCTCGACCCTATCCAGAGGAACTCGCCCTTTGCGAACTGGAACTGGTAGAGACGCACCATCCAGTAGAGCAGCCAGAGCACCGGCAGCTGCACCAGGATTGGGAGACAGCTGCTGAACGGATTCACCCCATGCTCCTTGTACAGCGCCATGAGCTTGCGGCCAATCTCCTGCTGATTGCCCTTATACTTCTCCTGAAGCTGCTTGACCAACGGCTGGAGCTTCTGCATCTCCTTCATGTACTTGAACTGGAGATGCGAGAGCGGCGTGGTGAGCACCTTGAAGAGGATAGTGACGACCACCAGTGCCAGAGCGTAGCTGTATTTTGCATGTCGCCCCGTCGCGGCCACCAGGACATCCATGACTTTGTAGAGGATGTGCGTCGAGTTCTGCTTGTCTATCACGCGCTCGAGGCGAACCAGTCTGGCCTTGGCCTCTCTCCCCGCCTCCGATTTCTCCGGTGGGAACTCACGCACGAGAGCCGTGTAAGTGGTCAGGGCGCCCTGCCGGTGCCGCGACTGCCTGCCCCCCACCTGGCCGATCTCGTGCAGCTTGGTCTCCTGGATTATCCCTTTGCGCAGAAGTGCTTGCGCCGCATACTCGGTCTTGGGGTATCGCTTTGCTACCTGCTCGTAGGCCTTGATGGCCGCCTGAAGTTTCTCGGCGTCTTTCCCCGCCGCCTTTTCCTTCGCCTCTGCCTGCTGCAGCAGTACCTCCGGCGTGGTAGTCGGCGTGGGCTGCTGCCGCTGCTTCATAGTGGAGAAGAACATGAAGGTCGTCGCCCCCCACATAAGGAGGACGATCCAGAACAGTCTATTTTTCATTATTCCCTCTGGAAGTATACGATGCGCGCATGCACAGGCTACTTAACCGGATCGAATCCGCCGGGGGACCAGGGGTTGCAGCGGAGGAGCCGCCAGGCGGCAAGGCCGGCACCCTTTATCGGGCCGTGCTTCGCAATCGCCTGGGCAGCGTACTCCGAGCAGGTCGGCTCGTAGCGGCACGTCCGCGGCTTGTACGCGGACAGCTTCTGGTACACCCTGATTAAGAACACCAATGCACGCCGCATATTACTCGTTTTGATGGTTTTCCTCTGCCCGCTCACGAGTCCTGAACAGACCCGCCTTCCGAAACAGCTCCTCCACAACCGGCGAGACCTCCGCCAGATTAGCTTCCCGCATCGGCGGTCTCGCGATCAACACCGCGTCGTACCCGCATGGCTCAAGCCGGTCACGGAGCAGCCTGACTGCCTCGCGAAGGAGCCTCCTCGCGCGGTTTCTTGAGACGGCCTCACCTATCTTCGCGCTGGTCGTGAAAGCGTACCGACCGGGCTGCTCGCCCTTCGCACGCAGCACCTTCAACACAAGAAGCCTATGGCTGTACGCCTGTCCACCGGCGAAGACCGCCTTGAACTCCCGGCTGCTCGTGAGCCTGCGCTGCTTCGGTAGCACCAAATCCTCCGCCCGTACGCTGCGGATTCGCCTGAAGCGGAAACTCCCGCCCGCGGACGGGGCGATCTTCGAAGGCTAAACGGCCAATCTATACCTGCCCTTGGCGCGGCGCGCCTTGAGCACATTGCGGCCACTCTTGCTGGCCATCCGCGATAAAAATCCGTGAACGCGCTTGCGTCTTGCAACCTTCGGCTGGTACGTTCGTTTCATGAGATCGGGCAACCTCCAATACGAGGCATTATAGCACAACAACAACCCACTGACAAGCGGATTTTGGCGGGGGCACACGGTCGCCGATGGTGCCGGCAGCCAAAAAACCGTTTGAAGGCCTGAGGATGTTTCTGGTATAATTGTCCCCGGCCACGCGCGGGCACTCCTCAAAATCCACCAGTGGCGGCCTGGGGGAATCCTGTTGGACGAGCAGCTCCGACTGGGTGATGACGACTCTCTGATAGCCCTGAAACAAGCCTGGGAAAAGGCTCTCAAGCTCCTGGCCCCCGAGATCAACCGACCCAGCTTCGAGAGCTTTTTCAAGACTGCCCGGCCCGTCTCCATGGATGGGAAGACCGCCACTATCGGCGCCGCCAGCGAACTCGCCAGAATCTTCCTGGAGAAGTACGCCGAACTGGTTAAGACGGCGCTGGAATCCTGCCTTGGCTCCGAGGTGGAGGTTGCGTTCGCAGTCGCGCCGCAGGAGCGGCCGAAACCACGAGCAGCGGAGGCAAAGGAAACTCAGCAGAAAGGCGGGGTTATCAGCCCGGTCTCCCTCCCGTTAAACGACAAGTACGTGTTCTCGAATTTCGTGGTCGGCCCCTGCAACCGACTGGCGCACGCGGCCGCTATGGCGGTTGCCGAGAGGCCCGGCCGTGTATACAATCCCTTCTTCCTGTACGCCGGCCCCGGCCTGGGAAAGACGCACCTCCTCCAGGCGGTCGGACATCACGTGCTGGCGCATCACCCCGGTCTTCGGGTGGCATACGTGTCCGGCGAGACGTTCACGTCCCACTATGTCACGGCAATCCGGGAGCACCGGTCCGAGGATTTCCGGCGGCAGTACCGGAGCATAGACGTGCTGCTCGTTGACGACGTGCAGTTTCTCGCCGGAAAGGAACGCACGAAGGAGGAGTTCTTCCACACATTCAATGCCCTCTACCAGACGAACAAACAGATCATGCTCTCCTGCGACCGATCGCCTCGGGACCTGAACCCGATCGAGGAGCGCCTCAAATCACGGTTCGAGTCCGGGCTGGTCGTGGATATCGCGCCGCCGGACCTGGAAACCAGGATAGCCATCCTCCAGAACAGAGCCTGCGCGGAGCAGGTCGAGGTGCCTCTTCCCATCGTTGAGTGCGTCGCCGGTCTCATCCCGACAAACATACGGGCGCTGGAAGGCGCGCTTGTGACCCTGCTGGCGTACACGTCCCTGATGAAGGTCCCGCTGTCCATACCTCTCACCCAGGAGGTCCTGGCGCGGTACCTCAGCGAAAAGAAGTACTCCGAGCTCACCCCGGATGCGATCCAGCGCGCTGTCGCGCAGGAGTTCGGAGTCGAGGTCGAGGAACTGCGCGGCAAGAAACGCGAGAGGGATCTCGTGACCGCGCGTCACGTGGCCATGTACCTCTGCCGCGAGTTGACCGACCTCCCGCTCCGTGGCATCGGCAAGGCTTTCGGCGGTCGCGATCATGCCACCGTAGTCGGCGCGTGCAATGCCGTCAAAGCCTCTCTTGGCGAGGACGCTGTTTTGAGGGTTTCCGTTCAGGAACTCGCGCAGCATCTCCGTTCCGGTCGCTTCTGACAAAAGGGTGTTGGTGGACATGCCGATATCCCTTCCAGTGACCCGTTCGTAACATGCCGTTTGTTGGAAGTGTCGGTGAATCAGGTCTTTAGCAACCGCCGTATCAACACTCTACCAACACCTGGTCGGGGCTTGTTTGGCCTGTTTTTGAGCGTAAGGAGGACGTTTTTTGGCGAGTTACCAACATCCCCGACATGCTGTATAATAATGATAACAACTATGGTTCCAAATTCTTAGTATCAGAACGGTGTTGGTAGCTTTCCGACCGGGGCCAAGGATTGGTCTTTTACGATGCACGTCTCTCGGTTAAGCCTGTACAACTTCAGAAACTGTGAAGAAATCTCGATGGCCCCGGACCCGGCCTTGAACATAATCCTCGGCAAGAATGCCCAGGGGAAGACAAGCCTGCTTGAAGCGATCTACGTGGCTGCTACATCCAGGTCGTGGAGAACTGGGAAGGATTCGGAACTCATACGATGGGAAGCCGACCAGGCCTGGATTGCGGCGGAGATTGCGAGAGAAGAGCAGAACGACGTGGTACTCGAGGTCGTGCTGAGCCGGTCTGAGAAGAAGCAGA
>Ga0315289_10004422_pt1 | contig 20974 bp, 19 predicted proteins | sample YL17G11_40_MG_FD_203452 | JGI IMG/M metagenome (GOLD analysis project Ga0315289, IMG submission 203452) | Sediment microbial communities from Yellowstone Lake, YNP, Wyoming, USA - YL17G11_40 | ecosystem: Environmental > Aquatic > Freshwater > Lake > Sediment | place: USA: Wyoming | collected... | reverse complement strand
ATGAAAAACGCATTACTTTTTCTGATTTCATCATCGCTTCTAAACTGGCATCACAAAGAGATAGTTCGCCCTTATTTTTTAATACCAAATCGCAAAGCTCTGGCGTTGCTCCTAAAACCAAAACTTTAAAATTTATTTTATTACTGATTGCCCTTTTAAAAAGAGACTGATAAATCTTGAAAATATTTGGGCCAGCTTGTGGAGAACCCAAGTAAGCCTTTCTGTTTCTTAACCTCATATCCAATTTTTGCCCGCTCCATTCCTTATATTTCTCCATTTTGGCCGTAATAAGATTAATTTTTATAATTATATTATTTTTTCAATAGAAAAAGTTTTGAAACATACTTCCAGTAATTATAATTCGACGGGACAACTTTAACAATTTTAAAATAATTTTCTAACTCCTTGTGTGTATCCTTTTGAGTAGGTGTTCGCCATGTCTTTCTTTCTTTGCTTAAATATAAAAGTGTCATTTCTTTCGCAATCTTCTTTTTTATTTTTTTAGATAATGAAGGATAAAATTTAAAAGCCTGATTCAATTCTCTTATGGTAGGGCTCTTAACATATTCATTCTTGTTCAGCGATAATAATTGAAGACAAATATTTAAATCAGCTAAATTTTGTAAGCTAACTTTGTTATTTTTACCAATTTTCTCAAAGATATCAATAATAATCTTCCAAGTAAAATCACTGACTTTCACATTATCCGGCAAGGAAAAACAGCGTGTGACAAAATATCCGTTTAACTTTAACAGTGAATAAAAGTGTTTATAAAAAAATCTGGCTTTTTCCCATTGAAATTGTGTATTAACCCCATCACCCCAAATCAAGTCAAAATAATTTCGTTTTAAAGGAGTTGACAGCCAATCTCCTTTAATAATTACTTCGTTGCTTTCTTTATGCTTCATCAAATTCTTCATGGCTAAAATCATATCTAGATTTTGGTCAATAGTGACCACCTCGGCCTTAAACGATAGAGCTAAATCTCTTAATTCAGGCGTAGCGCCAAAAATCAAGATTTTTATATTTTTCTTTTTCCCTATAATTTTTTTTGATTCTTCCTTAAAAAACAAAACATCCTCCCTAGAAGGTCTCACTGGTGCTTTAACTTTACGCCAATTTTTCGCTAATTTTAGCCAATATTTTTGACCAACTAATTTTTCCATATACCTTATTTTATTTTTTTATCTTCCTTAAGAAAATTATAGTTACTTTTTATTAAAAATGATGAGTAAGTGAAATAGATGAAATAAAAATATATTTTTCAAATACTGTTGTAATATAATTTCATAGTTTTTTAACCAATCCCTTGTCAGCATCAACATCCACCAAATCCCCATTCTTCAGCATCTGGGTGGCGATTTTAGTACCGATGATGCACGGAATACCAAGCTCACGACTAACAATGGCAGCGTGGCACGTAATACCACCTTCGTCAGTAATGATAGCCGCGACTCTTTTAAGAAAAGGCGTGGCCTCCGGCGTAGTCATGGCAGTCACTAAAACATCTCCTCTTTTTAAATCATGAAAAGAATATGGAGTGCCTATTCTTACTCTTCCCTTAGCTTTACCTCTTTGCGCAACAACTCCATTTATTAATTTATGAGTAGTTTTAAAAATATTTCTCTCCTGTTCTAGAAATTCTTTTAGTTTTTTATCTATAATCACATTAACTTTATTTGATTTTATTATCAAGGCACATCCCTTTTTTCTGGCTTTTATATCACTTTTTTTGAATTTACCAGAAACAATCTCCGGCACTCTAAGCTGTATCAATTCATCGTAACTTATTCCTAATCTCTTTCCTATTCCTGATAAAAAAGGATTGATATAATAAAGTATTTGTGACAATTTTTCTAAACGATTTTGTCGGAAAAACATCCATTCCTGACTTATCTGAATAATTTTTAATAACTTACCTTTAATTTTTAAATTTTTGATCAATTTATCATGTATCTGCTTTTCTTCCATATATCCACCTAGTGGATTAACCATAACTTTTAAGATGCGTTGAATATTTTTAATTATTTCATTAATTGTATAAGACCGTATTAAATAAAAATAACATTTTATCCATGCATATCTTTTTTGATGATTTACAATATTATTATAGAATTTTTCTTTTTGAAGCTTATTAATTAATTTACTTTGCTTCAACTTTATAAAAATTATTTTTAGTTGTTCTCTCTTTTTAATGAATTTTACTATATCCCATAGATCACTCTTTTCATGCAAACTTTCAGTCAATCTTGGTAAGTTAATCAATTTTGATACAAACGATTCAACTTCATCTTCTTTTACCCCGTATTTTCTTATCAACTCCTCACAAATAATTTTCGTAAGTGCTTCTTCAACCATGAATGGAACATATATATAAACACAAGAATGGTAAAATAAGTTATAAAATTGCTTTACTTGTTTTTGTAAATCCTTTAGTTTTACATTATTAAAATTTTGACTGCTTAATTTTTTGGATAATGATATTAATCTTGTAAAATTCTTATTTGCTTTGTTAATAATTTTTAATAGATATTTCGGTGATTTTTCGGCTATATTTAAAAAAACTAAAACTGCTTTTTCAAATTCTTTTTCTAAACAATAGGCAGAGTCACCATATCTTTTCCAATAATGAAAATGTAAATTAATCCCAAGTTCTTTAGCTAACAGTTTAGGCATAACAATTGAAGCATTCTCAATTAATATAAGAGGATGCCTCCCTCGGCTAACAATTTTTTTCCAAATTATTTTCTTCATAAATTTTTACTTCGCCTCTTGATGGCCGGCTAGGCGATTTATAAAACTCCCAGAGATCAGCTCATTTCTGTTACCAAAAAATATCTATATTATACATAATTAAGAGCTAACTATTTTATCTTTCCCCAATAAATATTCATGTCATGGCAAAGCCGAAAATCTTTTCCGTACTGTACTTTCAGAATATCAAAATATTTTTGGAGAAAAGCTTTAGTTTTTTGTTTGGGTAACACATGTAAAATAATACCGCTTCGTTGGATAGCGCCGATTTTTCTTTCGTGTTCTAACCATTGTTTTTTTGTAATTTGTCCTTTTCCCAACGCTCTATCAACAATCAGTGGCTGTTTCTTGAGATCAACTGTTCCTTTTTGTGGATGATAAAGTTTTGCATCAGGAGCAAAGTGTAATATCCAAGCCAGGTCACCGGCCTTTAGTTTCTCTTGAGAAAAAGCTTTGATACCCCAGGCAGACATTTTTCTCTTATTTTTATCTGTTACTGTAGCAATTTTAAGTAAAATATAGCCATTTGGTTCTATCACCTTTATAATTTCGTTACAAAGTTTCGGCCAGTCTTTCAAAAGAACAATATTAAATGATTGGTCAGCGATAATCAAGTCAAAATATTTTTTTGGCAAATGTCTTGACATAAACAGCCAGTCAGAAACAACTTTTTTGTTTTTTAAAGACTTTCTATATTTCATCAACCTATCCAAAGCTTTATGCATGTTCGAATTAATGTCACAAGCCCAGACTTCCATACCATATTTTAATCCCAAATCGCGAAATTCTGGTGTAGCGCCCAGCACAAGCATTCTGGCTGACCGTTTTTCTCTTTTATATATATCTTGAACTAACCATTTGATATGAGACAAAAATATTTTTTTTAATTCAAAAGGTGTAGGCCTGGCTGGCGGCCCACCCTCTTTCCATTTTGTGGCAATTGCAGTATAAACAGCGGCTGTTTGTTTAATCATAACTCTATTTTTGTAAAACTTTTTCAAATACCTGAGAGACTTTTTTGAAATCTCCGATATTTTCACTGCCTGTAGCAATTCTAATGGTCCATTGGGACTTCTCGTGAGTGCCTTTATTAACAGCCGTTAGCCAGGTTTCCGGATGCCCAAAGCTTCCACCAATATTAATGTCTATTCCAAATTTCCCTGATTCTTTCTTTATTTGATTAATAATTTTTTCACCATCTAACTCTTCCTTTAACTTCAAATAAATAACACCACCAGCGCCTTTATATTCTTTAGCTAATGTTTGGTGATCACGGTGGCTTTCTAGGCCGGGATAGGAAACATCTAATTTATCAGAAAATTTTTCTAGGTCTTTAGCGAGAAATAATGCGTTATTAGAGTGTCTATTCATTTTAATCTCCCAAAGATTTTTTGACAACTCAGGTAAAAAGGTGGCTAATTTACCTTGGAGATTAGTACCAATTTTAGCCCTGGTTTTCTTAAGCTCTTCTAAATACTTATCATTATCAGCATAGACAACACCGGCATTAATATTATCCAAATCACATTGATAATATTTTGTGGCACTTTCTAAAGTAATAACTGGTGACTCACCTTTATTCCAAAACTTTTTGGCTTTCTCTGGAACATTGTTAAGCATTGGCGTAAGAAAAGTATTATCAATAATAAAATGCATACGGTGATCTTTTTCTAGTTTCTTGACCTCCTCCATCAATCTGTCAAGATCAGCCACTTCCATAGAAGATGCATTGGCAATTGTTTCAAGCATTAAAAATTTTGGTTTTAATTCATTCATTTTATTGATTACCTCCTCAGTTTTGCCAGTATCAACTCTGACCACTTTTACCCCTTTCTTTTCATAATCTTTTAAAATTTCTTGGGTTTGACTATAAAAATTTTCACCAACTAAAATCACCTGTCCCTCTTTTACATCCTCCTCTTCTAAAACTGTTTTAATCGCTGACATGCCTGAATTAAATAAGGCTGTCTTCTCACCGATTAAATCAGAAAGTTTTTCTTCTTTTTTAGCTATTTTTTCGCTAAAATAGCGATCATAAAACTGTTCTTTTCCCAATGCGAGGGCATCAGAAAAACCTTCGGCCTTATCAAAGCTGGGCGTAACTTTCGAGCCTAAGTTATCCAATCCACTCATCAAGTCAGTAAGCCTTTTTAGATCTTTCTGGACTTTCTTCAATCCCTCCGCTTTTACTGATTGTTCCACGCCTTTTTCATCTTTCACTGTAGAAAAAAGCTCTCCCTGTTCTGAAACATTAGCCAAGGAAGTCTTTATCTCTTTTATATAATTTTCTACATCATCGACTACCCTCAAATCCTTTTCTTCTAATCCCAACTTGTCTTTGTACTCTAAAAGATCCTTTATCCTTTTTTCCGTCCCGTCTAAAATAAAATGGTAAATTTCTACATCTTCTTCCATTTCTTTTGTAGCCTCCCGACCCTCCACCTGTTCGGTATATTCAGGCGATAACCCCGTTTTTAAAATTTCATTTTTCATAAATTTAAAATTAATTTTATTATTTATTGACTAAATAAAAATCTGGCATGTATTTATAACAAGGATAATCAAAGTAGACTAACTTTTTCAGGTTGAAATATTTTTTAAATAATTCTATAACCATTTTCTTATTTGGTATAACTAATCTAAAATTATAATATTTATACCCCATCTGAAGATAATCTTTATAATCTTTTTCTAACAACATTTTTTCTTTATAGGAATTCTCAATAATTTGACTAAGTTCAGGGTAAGTCATCCATTCCTTATTTACATCGTAAGCTGACAGATAAAGCTTAGCCATCATCGCTTGCCATAAACCATACTTATCTTTCCATCTTTTTTGATATTCGTCAACTATTTCCTTAATATTAGGTATTTGGTTATCAAATCTAACCCAACAATTAGTCAGAAACACACCACTATCTTTTAAGTGTTTGCGAATATTTTTTATAATTTTTTCCCACTGTCCAAAAGGTATAACATTTAAAGCAAAGTGTCCAATTACTAAATCAAACTTCTCACCAACATTTAAAATTTGCCATTTTGATCTCATATAAATTTCGTAATTTTTGTATTGCTTAAAATGTTTCATTCTATGGGAAAGGATACGGTAATTTTCAGGCCAAAAATCAACCACAGTCGCCTTTATTCCGAGGTCGATCATTAAATCGCGATACTCAGAGGTAGAGCCTAAAATTAAAACTTGAGGATTTTTACTTTTCATCTTAATCCTCAATGCTAAATCTTTTATATATTTTAATTCTTGCTTTAATGGCCTAGCTGGTTCTTTCCAATACTTCACCCAGCGCCATGCGAGACTGGTTTTTATCCATGGATTATGCCTTTGTTTCATACAAATTTCTTTATCTCCGCGGCAATCTCTCTCTCTTCATCAGTATTAATAACCAAAACTCGCGGCTTTTTAATAAAGCTCAAACTAGCCAAAGCAAGCTTTCTAATGACAGGGCTCCTCTCACCTATACCGCCGGTAAAAATAATTGCATCAACCCTGCCTAACAAACCTGCATAAGCGCATATGTAAAATCGCAGACGATTGATAAAAATAGCTAGAGCCAATTTTGCTCGCTCTTTTTGCTTTTTACTAAAATTTTTCATGCCGTGATAATTAATAACCTGATAGCCGGCCGCTTTTAAAATCTCACGCATATCAGAAGTAAAGCCTGACAATCCGAGAAGGCCTGATTTTTTATACATTAATTCGTAAACTCTATCAGGACTAATTTTTAAATCCTTCTGTAAAAATATCGGCAAGCCAGGGTCAACATCGCCGCAACGTGTACCCATCACCAAACCACTTAAAGCCGTGAAACCCAAAGACGTATCAATGGGCTTACCATTTTTTATAGCGACCACGGAACAACCATTGCCTAAGTGGCAGGTTATTAGATTCAATTTAGTCAAAGGTCTTTTTAGTAGCCGCGCTGCTTCAGATGTAACATACTGATGGGATATACCATGAAAACCATATTTTCTTATACCAAAATGTTTGTAAAAACTAAGCGGCAGCGCATAGAGATATTGTTCTGGCCTTAAATCATGATAAAATCCTGTATCAAAAACAGCTACATTTTTTACATTAGGAAAAATTTTATAGCAAGCTTTAATCACTGCCAAATTAACTGGGTTATGCAGTGGGACAAAACGATTGTATCTAGAAATTTTTTGCCAAACCTTTGACGTTACTACCACTGGCTTAAAAAACTCTTCACCACCATGAACAACACGATGACCAATCGCTTTAATCTGATGAAGCCGTAGTCCGTAGTCATTAGTCTGTAGTCTTTTTAAAATAATCTCCAGCGCTTGATCATTATTTTTAACCTTACCAAAGTTCCACTTTCGTTGACCAATGACCAAAAAGGAGTGTGCTAATCCAATTCTTTCAAAATTGCCAGCTATTTTCTCTTTTAAGCTGGCGTAATCAAAAATTTTAAACTTAAGTGTGGCTGAACCAGCATTCAGGACCAAAATATATTTTTTCATATCTATAAACTATCTAAATAATTTTTAATCCTTCCTAACTCTTCTTGAACTAAAGGACTATCATATTGCCCTGAATGTGCTGTCTGACCTTGATATGAAGGTTTTTTCTCATCAAAATGCAGATTAAACTGTATGCCCCTCTCTTTTTCCTCAATATAAACATGAAACCTCGGATAATCAAATCCACCAAGGCGTCTGATATAGCTAACTTGGTTAGTATTTTTATCAAAAAATTGATGATAACCCAAGCGGTTCATCACCACTTTCAAATTGTCTTTCAGATTATCCACCAGAAACCTCATTATACGTTATGAATTATAAATTATTAAACAATGACTTCGCATTCATCTCCATTCTTAATATCAGCCGCATTCGCCTCATCAGTGTCAACATGGAACCGCCAGACATAGTCTTGCTTTATTCTGACAACCACATTATTAAAAACCAATGCTCTTTGTCCAAGGGTCTTAACAGAAACTATCTGGCCATTTTTTAAGCCATATTTTTCAGCATCTTTATCAGAGGCATGAATATGTCTCAAAGTCAAAATCACGCCCCCTCTGGTTTTTACCTCGCCTTTTTCACTAATTAATGTTAAACCCGGCGTGCCCTCTAAGTTACCGCTTTCGCGCACCAACGGTTCAATACCTAATGTATAGGCATCAGTTAAAGATATTTCTATCTGGGTTTTTTCTCTGGTTGGTCCTAACACTCTAACATGTGGAATTTCTGCCTTGGCTGTCCTTAAGGTAACCCACTCCCAAGCGGCAAACTGACCATCTTGAAAAAGAGGCTTCATCGGTGTTAACTTTTTATCCTTACCAAAAAGCTTTTCAAAATCATCTTTAGATAAATGAAGATGGCGAGCTGAGACTTCCGCTATTATTTTGATGGGTTGTTTAGACATAACATTTTAAAATCCGAAATTCGAATATCGAAATTCGAAACAATATTTAATATTTAAATTTAAATGTTTAAAACCTCCTTTTTTATACTGACTTCAGTCGGGTTTGGCTGGTATTACACCACTAGAGTAGCTATAAAAAATAAGTTTAGAATTTTGAATTTGTATCATTTGAATTTGTTTCGTGCTTCGGATTTCGTGCTTCGTGCTTACTCCTCAAGCGTACTAATATCGCCAAGCGGCAAGCCAAGTTCCTTAGCCTTGAGCACGCGTCTCATAATCTTGCCTGATCTAGTCTTGGGTAATTTATCAACAAACTCTATTTCATCAGTAATAGCCATCGGCCCTATTGTATTACGTATATGCAACTTAAGTACGGTAACTAACTCTTCAGAAGGCTTATAGCCTTTTTTTAGAATAACAAATGCCTTGGCTGTTTCACCTTTAACAGGATGCGGTTTGCCAATCACACCCGCTTCAGCGACGGCTGGATGGGAAACAAGCGAACTTTCTATTTCTGCTGTACCAATACGGTGACCAGATATTTTAATCACATCATCTGATCTGCCTTGCAGCCAGAAATAGCCATCCTTATCTTTACGTGCTAAGTCTCCAGTTAAGTAGTAGCCGGGTATCTTTTCCCAGTAGGTTTCTAAATACCTCTTGGGATTATTAAAAATAGTTTTGAGCATGGCAGGCCAAGGATTTTTTATAACTAGGAAACCACCCTTGCCGGCTGGCGCAATATTACCCTTCTCATCCACCACCTCCGCCTGAATACCGGGGAATGGCTTTGTTGCTGAACCCGCTTTCAATGGAAGGACTGGTAAAGGCGTAATCATAAACATGCCAGTTTCTGTCTGCCACCAAGTGTCCATAATCGGGCATTTTCCCTTGCCGATTAATTTGTAATACCAACGCCAAGCTTCTGGATTAATAGGCTCGCCGACTGAACCAAGTAGACGTAAACTAGGCATTTTATGCTTTGAAGGCCATTCATCCCCGTATTTCATCATTGTACGAATAAGCGTTGGTGCTGTATATAAAATTGTCACTTTGCTTTTCTCAATCATTGACCAAATGCGATCAAGCTCTGGAAAATCAGGCACACCAGCGTACATGACTGTCGTAATACCTAGCATTAAAGGTCCGTATATAATGTAACTGTGACCAGTCACCCAGCCTGGGTCAGCGGTGCACCAAAAAATGTCTTTATCCTTAATGTCAAAAACCCAATTCAAAGTACGGGAAACGCCGACCATGTAACCGCCGTGAGTGTGAACAATACCTTTTGGCTTGGCTGTTGTCCCTGATGTATAAAGAATGAAAAGTGTGTCCTCAGCGTCCATCACTTCAGTCTGGCATTCCCCGCTGACTGAAACTGTTAGTTCGTGATACCAGATATCTCTTTTATTATTAAAATTTGTCGGCTCTCCGTTATCTTTAACTACAATTACTTTCTCAATCGACGGACAATCCTTTTCAATAGCTTGATCGACAGTCTCTTTTAATTTCACTGGTTTGCCACGTCTGAATGCGCCATCAACGGTGACAATAATTTTCGATTGTGCATCATTGATTCTATCCCGCAAAGCCAGGTAGGAAAAACCAGCATAAACTACAGAATGGATTGCTCCAATTTTAGCACAAGCCAACATAGTGATGGCCACCTCTGGAATATTAGGCATATAAACAGAAATTCGATCACCTTTTTTAATGCCCAGTTTTTTCAAACCCAAAGCCATCTTATTTACCGCTGTATACAGATCGCCGTAAGTTAATGTTTTCTTTTCTCCCTTTTCGTTTTCAGCGATAATAGCTATTTTATTCTTGGTGGCTGTTTTTTGATGTCGATCAAGCGCATTCTGAACAATATTGCATTTGCCACCTTTAAACCAGCTATAGAATGGTTTTTTGCTGTCATCTAATACTTCTTCCCACTGTTTAAACCATTCCAATTCTCTGGCAGCCTCTTCCCAAAAACCTTCTGGGTCAGCTAGAGCTTTATTGACAACAGTCTCATAGTCTTTAACGCTGGCGCTTTTAACCACTTTAGCTGATGGATTATAGATTTTTTCCTCTTTGAGTAAAACCTCTGTTAGTTCCTCTGATTTTTGATCCTTTGTGTCCATAATGATTTTGTAACAATTAATTATTAATTATAAACCCTGCACCTTACAAAGTAAGGCTTGTTAATTCTATATTTCAAATTAAGGTGCAGGGTAAATCTTACATTAAAAGCGGGTGTCCAGTCATTTCTGGCGCTTTCTTTAAACCCATGGCCTGTAAAACAGTCGCAGTCACATCAGAAAGAATGCCCATCGGTTGTAGTAATCCTAAGTCATGATCAACAATCTGATCTTTGTAGATATTCTGGCCGCGCCATTTTTCACCTACGGCAATAAAAGGTACGGGGTTGACACTGTGTTCTTTATCCATGACCCCTGTTTGTAAGTTAAGCATTTCCTCGGCGTTTCCATGATCAGATGTAATAAATATAATACCATTAACATCCAAGACAGCTTTAACAACTCGACCAATACAATCATCAATAGTCTCGATGGCCTTTATCGATGCTTGAATATTACCTGTGTGAGCGACCATATCTGCATTGGCGTAATTAACTATAATAAAGTCATATTTACCAGTGGTAATTTGTTTTATTAATCTCTCTGTCAACTCCCTGGCGCTCATCGCTGGTTTTTGATCATAGGTGGAAACAGATGGAGAGGGTACTAATATATTTTCTTGGCCAGGAAAAGGTTCTTCGCGACCGCCGTTGAAAAAATAAGTGGCATGAGCATATTTTTCAGTTTCAGCCATATGTAATTGCTTCAATCCTGCATCTGAAATTACTTTCGCCAAAGGACAATCCACATATTCTGGCGGAAAAGCGACTAATACGGGTATATCTTTATCATATTCAGTCATTGTCACAAAAAACAAATTTTTCAGATATTTCGGCCGTTTAAATTTTTCAAAACCAGGTAGCACAAAGGCTTTGGTTAATTGTCTGGCCCGATCAGAACGAAAATTAAAAAATATAACCGCATCGTTATCTTCGACAATTGCCACAGGTCTGTCATTTTGTTTAATGACAGTCGGAAAAAATTCCTCGTCATAATTGCCATCTTTATAAGCATCATTTATTGCTTTTAAAGGATTTGTTGCGTAGCGGTCTGCCCTGCCCTCTGTCATAGCTATATACGCCTTCTCCTCACGGTCCCAGCGGTTATCCCTATCCATCGCATAAAAACGACCACTTAAAGTAGCAATTTTGCCAATTTTTATTTCTTTAATCTTATTTTCTAATTTCTCAACAAAATTAATACCACTCTGTCTTGGTGTGTCACGGCCGTCCAATATTGTATGAATAAAGGCCTGAGAAATTTTATTATTAACAGCTAATTCCAATAAAGCATACAAGTGTTCAATAGAGCTATGTACTCCGCCAGTACTAACCAAACCGATCAGATGTAGTTTTGATTTATTTTTCTTAACATGCTCAATAGCTTGAAGAAAAGCAGGTATTTCAAAAAATTTACCATCAGCAATCGATTTGGTAATCCTTGGTAAATCTTGATAAACAATGCGGCCAGCCCCTAAATTTAAGTGTCCAACCTCTGAATTGCCCATTTCACCCCATGGCAGACCGACTGCTTCACCAGAGGCTTGCAAGACCATTGTTGGAAAATTATCAATCAGTTGGTTGATATTTGGCGTAGAAGCAATTGAAATAGCATTACCCCTTGAAGAAGGCGCGACACCCCAACCATCTAATATAGCTAAAACAACTGGTTTATTTTTTATTGGCATAAATTTATACCGCTCATATCCTTAGGCTTTTCGAGCTTAAGAAAATCAATTATTGTTGGCGCGATATCAGCTAATTTACCATTTCTTAATCTAATTTTCTTTATACCTTTTTTGACTATGATAAAAGGCACAGGATTAGCTGAATGAGTTGTATCGATCTCGCCAGTTTTTAAATCAATCATTTCTTCAATATTGCCATGATCAGCTGTAATAAAAAGCAAACCATTTTTTTTCAACACAGCCTTGACAACCCGACAGATGCATTGATCTATAAATTGCACTGCCTTAATACCAGCCTTTAAATCACCAGTATGACCGACCATATCAGGATTAGCAAAATTAATGACTATAAAATTATAATTATTATTTTTTATATAACTGACCACTATGTCAGTTAGATGACGCGCATTCATATGAGGTTTATTAGCGTAAGAAATAACTTTAGGAGATTTAACCAACACTCTTTCTTCGCCAGCTACGGGGCTGGCATAACCACCGTTAAAAAAATAGGTTACATGGGCGAACTTTTCTGATTCGGCAATATACAACTGTCTATAATCTTTTAAAATAAATGGTATTGTGTTAGCAATGTTTTGGCTAGGGTAAGCGGCGAAAACATTGGGTAAATCAGGCCCGATCCCTGTTAGAGTAACGAATTTTAGATTTTTTAACGTTTTTTCCCGTTTAAAGCCGAGAAATGTCAAATCATCCTGGACAAAAGCCTTAGTCAGTTCCCTAACGCGATCAGATCTTAAATTAAAGAATATAACAGCATCATTATCATTAATTGAACCAACTGGCTTACCTTTGTTAACAATTACAGTCGGAGTAATATACTCATCATTTTCGCGACTGTTATAAGCATGAGTAATAGCTATTTTAGCACTGGTTGCCTGAACACCCTTACCTAACACTATAGCGTCATAAGCCTTATGTGTCCTTGACCATTCTTTAACCCTATCCATGGCATAAAATCTACCGCAAATAGAAGCTATCTTTTCATTCCTTTTTAAAGCTTTAATTAATCTTTCTATCAAAATTATGGCGATATATTGCGGCGAATCACGACCATCAGTAAAAAGATGTAAAAAGATTTTTTTAATACTATTACCTCTCAAGAATGATAAAAGAGCCCAAAGATGATCAGGATCAGCATGAGCCGACTGTGTTTCTGTTAAAAGTCCCATTAAATGGACGCTGGAATTATATCTTTTGACGTGTTTAATAACTTTTAATAAAACATCATTCTTGAAAAAATTACCAGTATTAATGTCTTTAGATATTCTGACAGCATCCTGCTCAACCATGCGTCCAGCGCCAATATTCATATGACCGGCTTCCGAATTACCGTCTTGATAAGGTGGCAATCCGACACATTTTCCAGAAGCGCAGAGTAATGTATGAGGATACTTTCTAAGTAGTCCTTCAATAAATTTTGGTTTAGCCAAAGTCACGGCATTACCCCGCGAGGGAGGGGCTATGCCCCAGCCATCCAAAATCATCAGCACGGTAGGCTTCTTATTATTTGAATTATTATTTATCATAATTTGGTTTTATTTCTGCCTCAATTTCTAATAATCTATTGTACTTAGCTAATCGCTCGCCTCTTGACGCTGAACCGGCTTTAATATATTCAGCACTGCAGGCTACGGCCAGGTCAGCAATAAAGCTGTTGCAGGTTTCGCCAGAACGATGAGCGATAATAACCTTATAGCCATGTTTTTGGGCAAGCTTGATACAATCTATGGTTTCGGAAAGAGTACCAATCTGATTGACTTTAATTAAAATAGCGTTAGCCACTTTCGCCTTGACGCCTTTTAAGAAACGTTTGGTGTTTGTCACAAAAATATCATCGCCTATAAGCATGTATTCATGGCCAAACTTTTCCGTAATTTTTTGCCAGCCTTGCCAATCATCTTCAGCCAGCGGATCCTCAAAAGAAACAAATCCATACTTTTTTGACCATTCTTCATACAGACCAATCATCTGATCATCTGAAAGCGCTGTGTGTTCTAGTGAAAGCATATAATTTTTTTCCTTAGCATTATAAAATTCAGTAGCGGCCGCGTCTAAACCAAGCATTATATCTTTTTTTGTTATATAACCAGCGTTTTTTATGGCTTCAATAATAAGTTCAGGCGCTTCCTTGTGGTTGGTAAGTTTGGGCGCATAACCGCCTTCATCGCCAACCAGTGTGGAGAGCCCTCGAACTTTCAAAACTTCTGCCAAGCAGTGAAAAACTTCAGCGCCAAGTCGAAGATTTTCAACGAATTTATCCTTTTGCGGAATTATCAAAAATTCCTGAAAGGACAAACCAGAATCTGCATGTTTGCCACCATTAATGATATTCATCATTGGTTTAGGTAAGGCAACCTTTTCTGAAAAGTTATAGGTTTCTTTTAGGTAAGCATACAAAGGTAGTTTTAAAGCATTAGCACCAGCCCTTGCGCAAGCTAATGAAATAGCCAAAATAGCGTTGGCACCCAGTCTTGATTTATTTTCCGTACCATCAAGCTTAATCATGGCTTTATCAATCTCCTTTTGCTTTGTCACATCGCGACCTAGTAATTTACCGTTAATAATTGAATTGATATGATACACGGCTTTTAAAACACCCTTGCCTCCATATCTTTTTTTATCGCCGTCTCTTAATTCTAAGGCTTCATAAGTACCCGTAGAAGCGCCGGAGGGAACACAAGCCCTACCCTTTACACCAGAATCTAATTCAACTGTTGCCATCACAGTTGGATTGCCACGCGAATCTAAAATTTCTAAGCCTTTTATTTTTTTAATTTTGTAAGCCATAATTTTTATGTTTTTATTAACGGTTTAATACCAGGTAATATTTTTCCTTCCAAAAACTCCAGCATCGCGCCACCGCCGGTGGAAACGTAACTAAATTTATCTAAAAGATTTACTTCTTTTATTGCATCAATTGTTTCACCGCCTCCAACAATACTATTAGCCTGGCTTTCCGTAATATCTTTTGCAATGTCATAGGTCCCCTGCGCAAACTTTTTTATTTCAAAATAACCCATTGGTCCATTCCAGACAACTGTCTTGGCGCTCCTGATAATCATCTCATATAAATTTACTGTATCAGGACCAATATCCAAAATAATTTCCTGCTCACCAACTTTTCCGACAGCACGGCGTCGAATATCGGCGTTCTCAGAAATTTCATTGGCGACAATGATATCCACAGGAATTTTTAAACGGTTTTCAGTCAGAACTAATTGAGTAGCTATTTCAAGCATCTTCTCTTCAATCAATGATTTACCAACCTGTATGCCTTGCGCTTTTAATATTGTGTTGGCAAGGGCGCCACCCAGTAGTAAATAATCTACTTTTTTAAGTAAGCTTTTAATCACTGGTAATTTTGTCGATATCTTGGCCCCCCCAACAATGCCGATAAAGGGCCGAGCAGGATTTTCCATTATTTTCGAAAGTGTGGTAATCTCTTTTTCTAATAAAAAGCCGGCGTAACTTGGTAAGAACTGGGTCACGCCAGCGACAGAGGCATGCGCCCGATGGACAGCGCCAAATGCGTCATTTACATATAAATCACCAAGTTTAGCAATTTCTTTAGAAAACTTCAGGTCATTTTCTTCTTCACCAGGGCAGAATCTGATATTTTCTAAAACTAAAATCTCGCCTGCTTTTAATTTACCCGCTTCGTCTTCAACGCCTTTATCGCCTGGGCAATACGGATAATATATAACCTTATTTTTCGGCAATAATTCTTGAAGTCGCAAAGCTACTGGTTTCAATCTAAATTCATCCATGATCTTTCCATCAGGACGGCCAAAATGTGAAAGGACAATAACTTTTGCTTTATTATCCAATAAATAATTAATAGTAGGCAAACTGCCCTTTATGCGTGTATCATCAGTTACCATACCATGTTCTACTGGTACATTAAAATCAACTCTTAAAAGTACTTTTTTATTGGCTAAACTAGCTTCTTTTACTGATTTTAATTGCATATTAAAAAATAAAGTATTGTTTTCTTACTTTATTATAACATAATTTCTCTTAATAATCAATAATAACTAAGCATCCATTTCATCATTTTTCTCCCTGTACTTCAGCGATACTGACAGCCTTGCCTGGCACCTTCTTTACTACTAATTTGGCACTTTCTGCTATCGTATTTTTCTTGACCAATTCAAAATTAAATGCTAGATTCTCTGGCATAATTTCCTGGTTATGCTCCACAATTTTACCAAGCTTAACCGTAATTTTAGTAATCTTCTTTAATTTATTTTTCTCGGCTATCTTAATCGCCTGCTTTAAAATGTCCTGGCTGGCAATAAGGTCATGCATCTTGACAATTTTACAATTATTGATAAGATGTATTAATTATCAAACTGGAGGAAAAATGAAAATAAAGGTAGTGGTATCGGGTAGATTTGCTCTTTACTCAAAAATAGTTAGATTCATTGAGAGATTACAGAAAAATGGAATCATTGTCTTATCGCCAAAGCCATCAAAAATTTCAGAAAGTATTAAGGATTTTCTCCTCCTGGAATCTGACATGGGAAAGACTAAGGGAATCTCTAAAGGAAAAATACCAAGTTTTTTAGAAAGAAAGCATTGTGAGCATATCAAGGAAGCTGATTACCTGATAATTTACAATCCAGATGGAAAAGATGGAACGAGCATGCTCAGCGAAATTGGTGTTGCCTTTGGCGCTGGAAAACCAATTTATTCGATCAGGCCAATCCAAGAATTACCATTCAGGGACTTCACCACAGTAATCTCACAAAAAGAATTGATAAAACTACTCACTCAAAAGTCATCGTGAACAACGATGGCTTTTTAAATACCTATATTTAGTATATGCTGAAATAAATTCAGCATGGACAAACAATAGCCCCTAGTCTATTCTGAACTTGTTTCAGAATCTCAATAAATCAATGCGTCGCACACGTCATGCACGGATCATACGCCCGAATCATCATGCCAATTTTACGAGCATCAGCCTTGGTAAACTTTTTGTGACCAATGAACTCGGCTAAATCAGCTTCAAGATTATTAATAAACTGCGCTGTCGGTGTTACAATATTGACATTTTTCAGAATGCCATACATGTCCACTTCGTAGTAATGGAATAAGGTACCTCTCGGTGCCTCAATGGCGCCACAACCCTTCCCTGCCCTGACTTTGTACTTAACTATTGGCTTTACATTTTTCACGGCTAGATATTTTGGCAAAAGCTTCTGGCATTCTTCTAAGCAGTGAATCAACTCAATAGCTTGGCAAAAAACATTGTAAAAAGAATTATAAAGTGGCATTTTGAATTTTATGTGCCAGAAAGCTGCACGCGCTATCGGATTTAACTGTTTCCAATTATTATTAACCCTCGCCAGCGCACCAACCATATAAATCCTGCCTTTGATTTTCGTACGCTTGATTAAATCCCAGGAATCCTGAATTTCTTCAACCTCTTTCTCAAACTTTTCTGGTGTAGATATCCAACCAGCTGTTGATTTTACAAAACCATCATAAATAGCGTATTCTTTTCCGTGTGATAAGGATACATACTCTGTTTTTCTGGCAAAATCAATAAACCTTTTGTGGCTGATTAAATGAGCTAAATTCAACGCCTTGTCTAAAAGTTCGTTTGTTTGCTTTAAGGCTTTATGTAATCTTTCCCGCGACGGCAATTTCAAAAATCCGCCGACTTGGGAATTAATCGGATGCACAGTCCGGCCGCCAATCATTTCTGTTAATTGATTGCCAAAATCGCGAATCTCTAAAGCCTGTTTGGCCTCTTTTGGCGCTATCCTGACGATGTCTAATGCTGAATCTCTACCGTAAAAATCAGGCAAACTCATAAAATAAACATGCAAGGCATGGCTCTGAATAACCTGCGCATATTGCATTAATTTACGTAAAACAATGGTGCTTTCCGAAACTTTAACTTTCATGGCCGTCTCTAAAGCCTTAATAGAAGTCAAATTATGCACCACTGGACAAACTCCGCAAATGCGTGAAGTGACCAGAGGCGCGTCCATGTAGTTCCGACCGATCAAGACGCCTTCAATTAACCGACTGCCTTCCAAAGTAGCCATCTTAGCTGACGCTATATTCCCCTTTTTCAGCTCGCCAAAAAATGAGGCATGGCCTTCTATTTTGGAAATGTGTTTGATGGTGATTTTCATATTGTTTAACTTGCTGTAATACGTAACACGTAATATGTAACAGGTAGTTTCTGAACCGAGACTACGTATTACGTGTTACTTATTACGTGTTACCTACTGTTTTTCATACCACTCCTCCTCAATCCCAAATATCTGCAAAAATTGTTCTAATTCTTTACGTGAACGGTTTTTCAAAATTTCTTTTTCCAGTGCTTTCGTGTCATAGCCTGGCAAAATCTGGCGGCAACCCTTGCAAAAGAATTTGGAGTTTAGGCAAACTGCATTGCAACCGCCGCGTGTCACCGGACCAAGACAAGGCTCGCCTTTTTGCAGCAGACATTCATTGCCATTAAGCTGGCACTCGCGGCAAACTGGGTATTCTTCCAGCTTTGGCTTCGCGCTTTCACGCAAGTCATTCAAAACTTTCACAAAATCGCGGGCGTCAATCGGACAGCCGGGAATCTCAAAGTCAACTTTTACATATCGCGAAATCGGTGCAATATTAGGATTAAAAATCCTATTATAAATCTTTGAATATTGATAACGAGCCGCTTTTTTCTTATCAATGTAGTTTTTAATATTCGGAATAACACCATTGACCGCGCAGGCGCCCAAAGCAATTAAATACTTGGAACGCTGGCGCAAATCCTTGATGACTTTAATATTCTCCTTAGTTAAAGGCGCGCCGTCTACAAAGCAAATGTCATATTGCCTGTCGCCTTTCTCGTCCATTATTAAATGAAAATCGCCCAAAGCAAAATGGTCAATTGATTCCACGAATTCCAAACCCAAATCAAGCACCGCGAACGAACAACCTTCGCAGGAGGTTAGGCCGGCGATGGCGATTTTGAATTTTTTATCTTCTGACTTTTGAATCATACTTAAAATATCTTATAAACGATAAAGCTTAGAAGAAAAGTAATTGTATTTGCGACAAAACTAAAATATAAAGATTTTGATAAGTTAATCCGTTTTCTGTTAAAGAGGTAAACAAAAAACCCTTCAACAAAAAAAACAATTATTTCGGATAAAATTAAATATATTAAATTATAATTAAAAGCAAAAACAATAAAAACAGTAATAACATTTATAATAATAACAGAAATAAGAATTCGGTTGGATAGCTTATTAATTTTAATGAAAATAAACCAAATTAACAATTCAACTAAAACAGTAATAATTATTGGTATCACTAAATATCTAAAAATGCCCTTGACGTCTGTTAAAAAATTCGTAATCTTTTCTTCCACTGTAAGAACCTCAACGCCAGATGTTTGAACATCCATTTTTCCATCTTCTTTTAAGTTTACATTAAAATGGCAGGTATTTAAGAATATTGGAAATATTTTATAATCCTTATCAGATTGATAAAATCTTTCTATTGTTTTACCACTATTTAGCGGATCACCCGTTAATCTGATATTAAAGGTAAACTTTTGGTATTCATCAAATTTATTTAGAGTAACATAAAATTCACAATGTCCATTCTCGCAAGTTTTATTCATGGTCCAACAACGAGTACAGTCAACTTTAACCGCCCCTCCGACAATTGGATGATTTTCATAAGTGATATCAAAAATCACCTCAGCCGTAGGCGTTAAATCAGCATAAGCTTTGTTGGCTATGAAAACTGTAATAAAAAACATTAATCCGAAAAATACTATTTTTACAGCGATTTTGATTTTTTGACTTTTCTTTAACATAAAGCTTATTGATTAATGAGCTTTAAATTTTCCATCGCTTCCTTTGCCGATAGTTTAGCGACGGCAAAACCATTTTCTGCCAAAACCCAGTCGCCAGCTTTTACTTTTGGTAGCAAGCGAATATCAAGCATACGTGATACCATACCGCTTTTTACGACCGCTTTTTGGCCTTTTGTATTGATTATTTGATAAGGGATGGTTAAACACATATTAATAAATCAGAAATTCGTGCTTAGAATTTAATTATTATTCACCCAATTTATAATTATTCAACTCCAGATTCCCAGTACCATTTGGATTAAAACCATTTTTAACTTCATCGCCATCATTATAACCATCGCCATCAGTATCAGCTTTATTAACATCAGTGCCAAAATAGTTTTCCTGGTCATCAGTCAAGCCATCTGAATCGGTATCTTTGCCTTTATCAATGCCTTCCTGTGTTTGGATATGTAATCCTGGACCATAACCAGAGGTGCCGACTTCTAATACAAAACTTAATTGATAAAATTTAAGGTCTTGACTTGGCTCATAGGTATAATCAACGCCGCCAGGAGTTGGATTTTTGGGTATACTGCTTATATAATCTGGCACTAATTCATCAAGAGTTTTGGAATATTTCATGGTATGATCATCAGCATAGAGCAAGAGCGCAGTTTTTAAATGACTGATATCACTCAACCTCTGTGAATCGCGCTGCTGGGCTTGTATTTCGGCGGTGGTTTTCCCCGTTGCCTTGGCCATTAATTCTGTATAAACATCAATAATTGATTTTGCGCCTGTCGGCTCACTAATACTTTTTGGCGTATTAATATCAGAGAATGTACTGACAAAATCTATCTTAACCTGACTGCCGTTTTTATCATCTGGATTCTTCATTACAAAATGCCACAACATTTTATAAGTCATAAAATCTTTTTGACCAATCCAGACCTCACCCGTATTAGTATTGAAATATTTGAATAAACTATCAACCTGCTTATTTAAATCGCTTTCATTAATACTATTATTAGTGGGCAAACCCTGGATAGTCGAGCCTTTTGCTTCCGTATTGTATATTTTAATAAATTGAATAATAAATTGTTTAAATCCTTCTTTGTCTAAAGCGACCTTGTAGTGATAGCATTCAACGCCATTGATTTTTACTGAAG
>Ga0315289_10004421_pt1 | contig 20976 bp, 22 predicted proteins | sample YL17G11_40_MG_FD_203452 | JGI IMG/M metagenome (GOLD analysis project Ga0315289, IMG submission 203452) | Sediment microbial communities from Yellowstone Lake, YNP, Wyoming, USA - YL17G11_40 | ecosystem: Environmental > Aquatic > Freshwater > Lake > Sediment | place: USA: Wyoming | collected... | reverse complement strand
TTCGCAATTGACCCCCCCCCAAAAAAAAAGCTCTTACCAAATGACCAAAAAAATAAAACAACTCTCTCAACAGGCCCCACCAAGGAGGAGGCCGAAGGGCTCGGCTCCTTGCTCGAAATGGGCCTCTTCCGCCCGCGCTCGCGCGAGCAGGAGTTCGAGGCCGACCATATCGGCGTGGAGCTCTGCAGGATCGCGGGCCTGGGAGACGGGTCCGCGGCCATCAGCGTCTTCAAGTGCTTCGACGCCTTGGAGGCCGCAGCCGCGGGGCCCTTCGGAGTGAAAGCTTTTTCCTTTCTGTCGACGCACCCGACGCCGAGCGAGAGGGCGCAGAAGGTCGCGGTGCAGTGCCGCGCTGGCGGGCTGGACGTCATCGCCGCTGCGAGAGGTAGGAGGTAGATTAGGAGAGATGAGAGAGAGAGAGCCAGAGAGAGTTCATCTTTTAATTTTTTGTGTTCGTCAAAATCTTTCGTTTCTTTTTCATTTATTGTAATATCTTCCCCCACACCAACAACCGAATCGGATCCGTCTCTTTATCTCTACGTCAGATTCGCCTGCATCGTGTCCAGGTACCCTGAGAAGTAAGCGATGGCCAGGATCACCGCCGCGGGGAGAAGGAAAGCTATCGCCGCTCCTACGACGACCTTTGTGTCGTCGCGCGTGTCGTCGATCGCGAGCCTCTCTGCCCTGAGCCGCAGCCTCCGCTCGAGGGCGCGGGCCTCGCGCTCCGCGGCAGCAGCTGCGGGGGAATACGAGACGCCGTTGCCGTCGCTGTCGTAGGAGGAGGTCATCAGAGTCGTCGAGGGGTTGAACGCCGCGGCCGCCGCCGCCGAGGAGGGAGACGTCGAGGAGGGCCTCTCTGCCTCCTCCTTCTTCTCTTTCCTCTCTTCCTGCTCCCGCACCCACGCCCCGATCGCCTCGTCGGAGATGGGATCCCGCGAAAACTCCATGTCGATGAGAACCCCGCGGTACACGCGGATCAGGTCCTTGATCCTGCTCAGGGGGGCGCTCCCCGGCTTGAGCTCCCACTTCTCGCCCTTGCGGGTCGGGTGCGGGAGCGAGACGAGGCGGCTTCCGGCGACCACGCCGAACTCCGCCGCCGTGGAGCTGCTCGCCACGGCGGTGACGACGATCACGGGCGCCTCGCCGTCCCAGATCTCGGCGAAGCGGAGGGTCTGGCGGGCCTCTCTGGTCTCGAGGGTGAGCCGGAGAGGGGTCGAGGTCGACGACGAGGTCGACGTCGACGTCGAGGGCGGAGGCGCTGCCGACGCTTCCGACGTCGTCGGAGGAGGAACATCGCTCGCTTGCACCGCCGCGGTCGCGACGCTCTCCCCCGGCTCCGTCGCCTGAGAGCGACGGAGCCGGGGTGCAGTCCGAAGCGACCTCGTCGAGAGCGGAGCGGCGAGAGCGCGAAGGGCGCCTCCGCTGGCGGAGTGGGGAGGGAGCCACGCTGCTCGCTGCCCCAGTGTCGTCGGCGGCGATCGAAGCATTGTTCGCTAGTGCCACGCAGCACCCCCTCTGCTGTAACTGTTGTCGGCTCCGGAACTGGCAAGCGGGTAACTCCAAGCTCTGACTTTTTCGATAGAGTCGCACGCTATTCGAGGATCGAGACCGGGAAGCAGCGCGGGCAAGGAAGAGACGAGGGACGCTGAAAAGAAAGTGAGGAAGGGAGAACGCTCGGAGCGTACCTTTTTCTGATCCTCCGACAGCCCACGACGCCACACTCCACTCACACCGCATTCCGACTATTTGAAACCCACCTAGCTTTCCCGCTCCCCTCCGTAGCGCCTCTCCGACCCCCCCTTTTCATCGCCCAATCGATGAGCTCCTCCCTCAAAGTCACGCGCCGCGTCGCGATCGGCGGGAAGAGGGCGGAATCTTCTCCTGCCCCTCCCTCGGCGGCAAGGCCCGCGATTGCTGCTCCCACTTCGTCGGCGTCGGCGCGGAACGTCGCAACCTCCGCTTCCGCCGCAGCCTCCTTCGACCTCTCCCCGGTCCCGGCAGCCAGGCTCGAGGGCACGCGCGCCTCCTTCCCGCTGTCCGCCAACCGCCTCATCACGCTGGCGCAGGAGCTGTTCGCGACGGACACGGGCGTCGCCGAGGGCGCGGACGCCCTCCTGGCCGACGACTTCCGCTTCGAGTTCCCCGTCATCTCGCTGCCAAAGGAGAGGTACCTCGCCGCGGTGCGCTCGTTCCAGCTGCGGTCCGCGTTTCCCAACCTCGACGCGCACCCTTACGACTGGCGCGTGGACAAGTACGAGCCAAACAGGGTGCGTTTCTGCTGTGACTGTTCATTTCTGGATTTTTCGGGTTTCGAGGTATCGCGGCAAGAGTGAAAAACCGTGAAAGAAGAGAAGGAAGAAAACTCTCACTCCTCTCTCCTTTTCCGCTCTCTCTATCTCTCCCTTTCTTTCCTTTCCCGTTCCCTCTCTCTCTCTCTCATAGGTCTGGTTCACGACCAGGGTCAGCGCCACGCACGCCAAGGACCTGAAGTTCGGCAACGTGACTCTGAAGGCGACGGGCAAGACCGTCCAGGGCGCGCCCGAGGTCAACTCCTACCTCTTCAACGAGGAGGGGAAATGCGTCGCGTTCACCGGAGGGTACGTCGTCGACCGCCGCGTGGGCAACACCAAAGGGCTCGGAGCCGTTTTCGGAATAATGGCCGCGCTTGGAGCCCCCGTGCCGGGAACTTTCGGTTTCAGCGTCGCTAGCTTTGTCGGGCGCGTCGTCGGGTTTTTCAACAAGACCTTAGGGGCGATTCTCGGCAAAAAGTAGAAAGAGTTCGTTTTCAATTCGCACTTCTTTCTCTTTGATTCGTGTTTAAAACTGAGCGACAAGAGGCTCTCTCTGTTCTCTCTCCATCTCTTTCCGATTTCTTTTCGGCAGTTCTCGTTTCGAAATGATGTTACACGAGGGGAAAGAGGAGAAAACAAAAAAGAAAGAAAGAGAGAAAGACTCTCAGGGGGGCGACGCCGCCGCCGCTTCTCCTCCTCTGCCACTGCCAAACAGCTGCGTCTTGGCCGCATTCCACCCGACCAGCCAGTCCCGCAGCGCCCTCGCCGCCGGGTCCAGCTTCGCCGGCTTGGTGTTCAGCAGGAAAGAGTCGAGCCCGCCTGCCTTGTCGATCGTGCGCAGGGCGGTCGTCGTCACGGGGAGGCGCACATGCTTTCCCGCCGCGGAGAGCCAGAGGGACTTTTGCTGGACGTTGGGCTTCCAGGTGCGGCGGGAGCTGTTTTTTGAGTTCGGGGTCGAGGTGTGGCGGGGGAAGTGAGCGAGGGAGAGCGAAGGGGTCAAGGTTGAAAAAAGAAGGTTCGATCGCTGCCGCCGCCTCCCGCCGCCCCTTTCATCATCCCTCACCGATTGCCGCCGTCTTCCGAGACTTTGTTGCCGCTCCGCACGTCCTTGCCAGCGTAGATGCCCCGCTGGGCCCGGCGGGAGACTGTCCGGGCCGCGGACGCCGCGAGGCAGGCCAGGGAGAGGCGCATTTGAAGACTAGGAGTTTTTTTTTGTCTCTCTCTTTTTCGTTCAGAGAGGGTTCGATTCTATTCTGTTGTTGGCTTGCATTTGCTTTCGTCGAGATTCTTCTTGGGGGGGGTTCCGCTTCTCCGGCAAGAGCCCTTTGTTCTGTTCGCTCGTCTCTTCTTGAAGATGCAGCACCCCGTCGTCGTGGCCACCCGCGGCGGCATCGCCAGCAGCAGCTCGTTCGGCGCACCGCGAAGAGCAGTGGCCGCAGCAGCAGCTCCGCAGCAGCAGCAGCGAGCGCCGCTGCCGCCGCCGTCGGCGGCGTCGCATTTCCGCCGCCTCTCTGTAGGCTCGCCGCCGCCCGCTTCCCGCTCCGTCGCCGCGTCGGCCAAGCCCAAGAAGTCGGCCGCGCAGAGAGCTGCCGAGGCCGCGCTCTCGGCCATGGAGGTAAGCGAGAAAGATAGAACAAGGGGATAGAATCGGAGAGAGAGAGAGAAGAAGAAGAAACCAGGCGACTGGCGGCTTGGCCACGACATCGACCGTCTCTTCAACCCCCTTTCACCAAAGAAAAACCTCATCCAAAATATCGTCATCAAAAACACACAGGGCAAGGCCGCCGCCGCGCCCCCGCCTCCCCCCCCTGCTCCGGTCGCCGCCGCTGCCTCCGAAGACGCAGCAGCAGAAGCCGAAGACGAAGGCGAAGACTCCCCCTCGAGCTCCTCCTCCTCGAAATCATCCAAGGCCTCTGCCCGCGCGGGCCGCGGCAAGGCCTCTGCCGCCGCCGCCGCTGCCGCGGCGCAGACCGTCCCCTCCGGAGTCCGCCTCGAGAACGTCTCGCTCACCTTCAAGAACGCGCAGGTCCTGAAGAACGTCTCCTGGGAGTGCAAGAAGGGCGACCGAGTGGGCCTGGTGGGGGTCAACGGCGCCGGGAAGACCACGCAGCTGCAGCTCATCACCGGCGCTCTGACGCCCGACGACGGCGTCGTGCTGCGGCAGTCGGCGCGGATGCGCATCGCGTACCTGACGCAGGAGTTCGACGTCGTCCCGACGCGAACCGTCCGCGAGGAGTTTATGTCCGCGTACTCGGACCAGCTGGACGTGCTGCGGCGCACGGAGGAGGTCCAGAAGGAGCTTGAGGCCATGGGGGCGAGCAGCGGCGGCGCCGTCGACATGGACCGGATGGGCGCGCTCCTCGACGAGCTCCAGGAGCTGACCTCGGCCGCCGCCGACCTCGACGTCTCGCTCCTCGACAAGAAGGTCGACGAGATGATGCCCGAGCTCGGGTTCGGCCCCGACGACAACGACCGCCTCGTGGCGTCGTACTCGGGCGGCTGGCAGATGCGTATGTGCCTGGGGAAGATCCTGCTGCAGGACCCCGACCTGCTGCTCCTCGACGAGCCGACCAACCACCTCGACCTGGGCGCGATCGAGTGGCTCGAGACCTACCTGCGCGAGCGCGCCGGCGACGTGCCCATGGTCGTCGTCTCGCACGACCGCGAGTTCCTCGACCGGCTCTGCACCAAGATCGTCGAGACCGAGCTCGGCGTCGCGACGAGCTACAAGGGCAACTACTCGCAATTCGTCGCGCAGAAGGCGGAGCGCGCCGCGGCGCAGTGGGTCGCGTGGGAGAAGTGGAACAAGGAGGTGGCGAGGCAGCGGGACCTCGTCGACAGGCTGGCCGGGGGCGCGCAGTCGGGCCGCGCCGCCGCGGCCGAGAAGGAGCTCGAGCGGCTCGGCCTGCCGAGCGAGCGGGTCGAGAAGCCGTTCGTGCCCAAGAAGCGCGCCTTCTCGTTCCCGAACGCCGACCACTCCGGCCAGAAGGTCCTCGAGATCGACGGGCTCAGGCACGGGTACGGCGGGCGGATCCTGTTCGACGACGCGAGCCTCGAGGTCGAGAAGGGCGAGCGCGTCGCCGTGCTCGGCCCCAACGGCGCCGGCAAGTCGACGCTCCTCCGGCTCGTCATGGGCCGCGAGGCGCCCGAGGCCGGAAAGTGCTCCCTGGGCAACCACAACGTCGTTGCGAACTACTTCGAGCAGAACCAGGCCGAGGCGCTGGATGGGCGGCTGACGGTGCTGGAGACGCTGGAGAGGGCGGCCCCGGACGCGAAGCTGATGGTGAAGAGATGGTTTTTTTTTACTTTGTCCAGTTTTTTTTTCCTTTTGCTTTTCGAGGCTCGAGAAAAGACAAGGTGCGGGAGAGAAAGAAAAACTCACCCATCTCTCTCTCTCTTCTCTCTCTCTCTCTCCGTTGTGCCCCCAAAAATCGAATAATCCCCATCATCCAAAACAGGAGATCAAGGCCCTGCTCGGCCGGATGCAGTTCGCCGGCAAGGCCATGCACAAAAAGGCCGAGGTCCTCTCTGGCGGGGAGAAGGCGCGCCTCGCCCTCGCCAAGTTCATGCTCACCAAGGGGACGCTGCTCGTGCTCGACGAGCCCACAAACCACCTCGACATCCCGTCCAAAGAGATGCTCGAGGAGGCCCTGCTGGGCTTCTCCGGCGCGGTCATCGCGGTCTCGCACGACAGGTACTTCCTGCGGAGGGTCGCGACACGCGTCGTCGCCGTCGAGGGGTGCCAGCTCGTGGACTACGAGGGCGACTACGCCCGCTTCCTGGACAAAAACGCGCGCGAGCGGGGCGCGATGGCGAAGAAGGAGGCGCAGGCCAAGGAGGTGTCGCAGGACGCGATCCGGGCCAAGTCGAAGATGAGCAAGGCCGAGAAGATGCTGGCGAAGAAGGCCAAGGCCAAGGAGTTTGCAGCGGGAGGGAAGAAGGGCGGCGTGACGAAGAACGCGAAAAGGTGGTCCTGAAACGAGAGGACGAGAGAGAGAGTTTTTTAGTTTTTTTTTGCTGTCGTCTTTTTCATTCTTATGTTGATTTCTTGACGACATCTGTGCAATTACTCGAGAGAGAGAGAAAAAAAAATAAGCCGATTCTATTGTATAAATGCTGCGGGGGGAAACGGGAGAGAAAGAAGAGAGAAGAGGAAGAGAGAAAGGATCGCAGTTTTCTTCTTGCTCTCTCAAGTTTTTAATTTCGTTTTTTTGTTACAGCTCTCCCTTCCCTCCCTCTCAGCTTCTCTCTCCCTCAACTTCTAACACTCGTCCTCGGTCAGAAGCATGTTCGGGATCCCTTTCTCCACAGGAAACTTCCTCCCCGTCTCGGGGCAGACCAGCGCTCCCTCGACCAGGCACACCTCGAGCAGGGCGTGGTGGAACGACTTCAGGAAGCTGTCGTCGCCCAGGTCCTTCTCCGTGGGCGGGGTCTCCTGCAAGGGAGGGGAGCAGCCCAGGGAAGCGGCCGCCTCGGCGAGCGCGCCCCACTCGAGGCGGGGGAGCATGTCTCGGAGGAAGTCCGGGTCGAAGTCGGCCTCGATGGTCTCGACCTGCGAAAGACAGAGGAAGAGAGAAAAGAGTCGAGGTGGGTGAGAAAAAAAGAAAAAGGAAAAGGAAAAAAGGGGACTCTCGACGGCTCTCTCTCGCATTCGATTTCTCCCATCTCCTTTTTTTCTACTCGCGTCTCACCTTGGTTGCCTCGATCTTGAGCGGGAAGTTGTTGGTGACGCCCTTGATGTGGCACGCAAGCATGTTGTGCGTGAGGAGCTTCATGGCGCTCGGAGAAAGAGAGAGGGGAAAAGAGAGAGGAAGCAATCGGCGGCCCGATTCTTCTTCGACGTTTTGTGAAATCTAGCCGGTGGAAAAGAAATGCAACTCACAGATCGTTCTCTCGGTTCCCCCGTCCCCGATGGCTGTAGTCGCCGCCGCGTCGGCAGTTGCAGCAGCGAATGCGAGCAGACGCCTGCTTTTTGTCCGAAGCAGCACGAGCAGCAGCAGGAGAAAGGCAGCAGCAGCAGCTTTACTACGAGCCGTTCCGGTGCCCTTGGCTCGAGGAGCCATGTCGTCTCTGTCGCCGTCGTCTGCCGCCGCCGCCGCCGCTGCAAGAACCACCTCCACCGCAGCATCCGCAGGATCCAGCGGCGAGGCTCCTCCTCCCGCTGCCGCGGCCTCTGCCGACCCCCTCATGCAGTACGTCGTCCTCCGCTCAGACCTCTGGAAGGAACGAGGCTGGCCGCTGGGCTCCCTCGCGGCGCAGGCAGCCCACGCCGCGACGGCCGCGCTCTGGCTCTCGCGCGAGTCCGAAGAGACGAAGGCGTACTGCTCCCCCGGCTCCATCGACGGCATGACTAAGGTGGTCCTCGAGGCCGAGAACGAAGCGGCGCTGCGCGAGCTGGCGGAGTCGCTGAAGAAGGCGGGGATCGCGCACAAGCTGTGGGTGGAACAACCGGAAAACGAGGCGACGGCGCTGGCAGCTAGCCCGAACAGAAAGTCGGTCTTGGGCCCGGCATTCGCCGGCCTCAAGCTGTGCCGCGCGGCCGTGGGAGGGAAGAACAAGGGCGGCAAGAAATAGGTTGTTTGCACAAATTTGTAATTCGGAAAGAGGCAATGAGAAAAAGTGATTTGGGTTTTTACAAGGAAAAGGGAAGGGGAAGGGTGGGGCTGGGAAGGGAAGTCGAGGGGGGGAACGAAAAGCAGCGCTTCACTTGGAGACGCTCTCCCAGAACCTTTCGACCTTGGCCGCGGCGTCCGCCCCGAGGTCGACTGCGCCGTCGAAGCAGGAGCGCAGGGTCGGGTTCTTGATCTTGCGGGAGTCGGTGCTGTTGTTATCAAGGTGAGGTTTTGGAGGAGGAGGGTTGAGGGGGAGGGTGCGGTTGCGGTTGCGGTTGCGGTTAAGGTTGAGGAAGAGGAGCGGGCGCACCTCGCCGGAACGAAACGAAGCGATGGGCGACGAGAACAGGAGAATCAACAGAAGCTCTTTTTCGCGGCCTCTCTCTTCCCGGATTGAGCTCGTGTGTGTGCTCCGTTCAAGTGGAAGGAAGCTCGACTCCTCCTCTTGCCCTGGCCCGCATCTCATCTCGCGTCCCCCCAAAGCAGAAGCGTCTAGGCCTTTGGAAGCAGTCGCCAAAACAGCGACCGGAAAAACCCATGCTCCCTCGGCGACGAGGTTTTTTTTATTTCGTTTTCTCCCTCTCCTCCTCTCTCTTTCACTCACGAGATGACCCCCCTGTTTTTGAGCGCGCCCAGGGTCATGCTCGTGAGTACCAGCTGCACGGCCGCGGCGGTGAACCACGACATGTGGCCGAAGAAGGAGAGAAAGGGAAAGAAAAAAAAGGAGAAAGGAACGACAGGCGTTGCACCGAGAACGGAAAAATAAGAGCGGCAAAACCATGTTTTCAAAGCAGAGATTCTCAGAAGGAAAGTTTTTCTTTCTATCCCTCGACACGCCTTCTAAACGCCGCGGAGTATAACGATGGACCCGTTCGCAGACCTCCTCGAGATGGACACGGAAGCCGTCGTGGCCGCTACAGCTGCAGCGCGGGCGGCGGGCGAAAAGGTGCGGGGAGAGAGAGGACGAGAGAGAGAGAGAGAGAGAAGGATTACGGATGATGCAGTTGGAGGTGCGACGACGTTCGCTTTCAGCCTCGACACTCTCTCCAACCTCGAGACACACTCTCTCCCCTCCCTCTGCCTGGGAATTTTCCAAAACAGCCGCAGCACGATCGCCCTCGGGCGGAGGACGGCGACGACGACGGCGACGACGCCCGTCCTTCAAAGAGGCAGGAGCTCGAGAAGAGGAAAAAGGAAGCCCAACCCGGGGAGGGAGCGAGGAGGGAGAGGAGCGAGGCGGCGGCGCGGGGGAGGAGGAGGGCCCTGGCGGGTCCCTCGCTCGCGCTGGCCCTGCTCGCCGACGCGGCCCCCTCCCTCGTCTCGGAGGGGGACGACTGGGGCTGGAAGATAGACGACGGCGACGAGACCTCCCCCGAGGCGCTCGACTTCGGCGACTGGAAGGGGGTCGAGACGGAGGGAGGGGAGATCACCGCCCTCGACCTCGCCGGCGTCGCGACCCCTTGCTCGTCCTCCGCCGCCGCCTTTTGCGCGGCCGCCTCTTGCCTCCCGCCGCCCGGGGTCATGCCGCTGCTCCTTCCAGCCCTCAAGCGGCTCTCCCTGGGCGGCAATTCCCTCCGGGACCTCCCCGACGACCTCGGAGGGGGGGGAAAAGTCGAAGAGGAGAGCGGGGGGGGCCCGGGCCTCGAGTGGCTCTGGCTCGAGAACAACGCGTTCCGGCGGCTGCCGCCGCAGCTGGTGCTCGTCGCCGGCTCGCTCAGGCACCTGTCCCTCGCGCTCAACCCCTTGGCCGGGGAGCTCGGGCCCCGGGACGTCCTGGCGTCGCTGAGGAACTTGGAGACGCTCGACCTGTCCGAGTGCGCGCTGGAGGGGGTGCCCGAGGAGATCGGGGAGCTGACGTGCGTTCGTTTTTTTGAGGTTGTTGAGCTTTTGAACCTTCTTTCGTGTTTTTTCCCTCTTTTTTTCCCCATCCCGTCCTCTCTCATTCTCATCCTCTCTCTCCCCCCTCGTTCCTTCACCGCCACCGCCACCACCACCCCTCTCTAACCGTCAACAACAGCCTCCTCACCCGCCTCGACCTCCACTCCAACCGCATCTCGTCGTTACCGGAGAGAGCCCTGGGAAAACTGAAGAAACTCGCCCGCCTTTCGCTGCACTCGAACGAGCTCGCGGCGGCCTTCCCGGCAGAGGCCCTCCGCGGGTGCACGGCGCTCGAGTGGCTCTCGCTCAACTCGAACAAGCTGAAGTCGCTCCCGGAGGGGAGTCTCAAAGACTGCACCAAGCTGTCGAGGCTCTCTCTTCATCTGAACAAGCTCGGCCCTTCGCTCCCCCCCGACCTCGGGTCTCTGTCGCACCTCGAGGCGCTCTCCCTCTTTGGCAACGGGATTTCCGAATTGCCGAGCGAGCTTTTTTCCAGGGGGAAGCTCACCAAACTGACTCGGCTCCCCCTCTGGGACAACGAGCTGAAAGAGCTGCCGAAAGGCTGGGCTACAGGCGGAGGGATGGAGGGCTTGCAGGAGCTGTGGCTGTCGCGGAACGACCTCGAGAAGCTCGAGTTCTTCGACGACGGCGGCGACAGCGGCGACGGCGACGACGGCGAGAGGAAGAGCGAAAGAAGGAAAAAACCCGTGCTCCCTTCGCTGACGAGGCTGTGGATCGACGGCAACGCCAAGCTGAACGCCGAGGTGGTCGTCGCCGAGGCCGCGAGGGCGTGCCCGGCGCTGCAGGAGGTGCACGCGGACTGCGCTCGGTGCGGAGGCAGCGGAGGCGGAGAGAAAGGAGGCGGAGGCCAGGGAGGCGGAGGCCAGGGAGGCGGGGGAGGAGGGGGCGGGGGCGGCGGCGGCGGCGCCTGCACCCGGAGGAGGGCGGACGGGTGGAGGTGCACCGCCGCTGTCTCTGCTGCTGCTGCTGCCCCTGCTGCTGCTGCCCCTGCTCCTTCTGCTGCTGCTGCCCCTGCCCCTTCTGCTGCTGCTGCTCCTTCTGCTGCTGCTGCTGCCCCTGCTCCTGCTGCCCCGGCGTGAGAAAAAAAAACGAAAAGAACAGAAAATAAAATCAATTTCTTTTTTTGGCTTCGTTAAACAAAAAAACAAGTCGAAAAGGGAACAAGAAAATAATTTCATTCCTCAACGTAGTCCCCGCTCAGCCCGATCAGGCCCCCACTGTTCCCGTCGTCCATGTTCTTCAGATACTCTTTTGCCAAATTCTGAGTGTTGACGAATTCCTGCTCCTGCGCCAGCCTGTTTCCCTCTGCGAGTAAATCTTCGAGCGAGAGGTCGAGCGCCTCGAAAGTCGGGAGGTCTTCCTTGAGGACCAGCCTCCTGCACAGTTCGCTCATGTTGGCCTCGCTGAGGTCGCAGATCTCCGCGGTGGAGTCGGACACGGGGACCTGGACCGTCTCGGCGATCCACCTCCGGATCTGCGCGTCGTAGACCGAGCTCCGCATCGCGCCGTAAAAGTCGAGGCTCTGGTTGGGGAACGCGTCGATCACGATTCCGACCTGTTCTTTGGAGATGCCATCTTCTTTCATCATCTGCCACACGATGTTGACGAGGTCGTCGCGTGAGGGATTCCAGTAGAACTTGTCCATTCGGCCTTTTTTTTTGGGGGGGGGGGTCGGCATTTTTTTTATGTAAAGGTGAGAGATTTTTGAGTTGGCTTTTTCTCTTTCTCTCTTTTTCCTCCTCCGCTTCTCTTCCCAAATACCCTTAATTAAGACGAAAAATACTCACCGTCTCGCAGCAAAGGGGCAAAGAGAGTCGACAGGTCGTTCCCAGTGACGATAATGGGCGTTCTCGGGACGCGCTTGGGGCGCCCTGGATTTTGATTTTTCGAATAAAAGAGAAGAGAAAAGGGGCGAGGGTGAGTATCTTCGCGTTTTCTTTTTTTTCCTCTCTTTTCTCTTTCTTTCTCTCTTTACCTCTCTCTTTCCCTGCCCCCGCCTTTTGCTACTCACCAGTGCGCCAGTCGTCGGCCACCACCTCGACGTAGTTCGGGTCGTCGCACAGCGCCATCAGCGTCCCGATCACTATTTGGTTGTTCACCGTTCTCTGGGTGTTCTTGAAGACGCCGACGCCGGCGTCGAGGTCGTTGATGACCAGCGCCGAGAGCTTGCCGCGGACGCGGCCGAGCTCGGCCGCTGCCTTGTAGCGCTGGCGGATGCGCTGTCCCGGCACTCCGGCCCACTCGTCTTCCATCTGATTGGGTTGGGGGGGACTTTGCAAAGAGGGGGGGTGGGAAAGTGAGTGGGGCCTTTTTTTATTTTTATCCCTTCTGCTTCCGTCCCCTCTCTCTCTTTTCTCTCCCTCCCAAAACCCCTCTCACCTCCCCGGCGCTCATCGTCACCACCTCGGCTCCTAGCTTCTTCAGCGTCAGTTCGACCTGGAACGTCTTTCCCTGCCCTTTCCCGCCCCAGATCCCGAGGATCAGCGGCACCACGGTCTTGTCGTCGAGGCCGCCGGACTCGACGAGCGCGTTCTTCGTCACGTGCAGGGCGACCGCGTCCATGAAGTTGGGCGCGACATAGTAGTCCCCGACGAGGTTGTTGAAGGTGCGGCGGTGGTCGTCCTCGCGGAGGGAGCCGTCAGCGATGTCGGAGCGGTGGCCGAGGACGTTTCTAGTTAAGATTTTTTTCGGGTTTTTTTTTCGTTGGAAGAGAAAAAGTGAGCTTTTTTTTCTATTTTCCTCTGTCTCTCTCTCTCGCGATCTGCTTATTTTTACGAGGACGAAGACGCACCCGACGAAGAGCGAGTCCAGGTGGTCGACGTTTTGGCCTGTTGGTGCGATGGTAGTCGATTGGTTTTTTTATTTTTTTGGAGTCTTGAGAGGTCGAGGAGGGTGAGAGAACGACGAGGGTCGAAAGAGCGCCTCGACCTCTCTCTCGCTCGGTTTCTCCTAAAATTTCAGTTCCCCTCTCTCACACAAACTACTCACCGTGGTCGACGTTGATGTTGTACTGCTGCCGGGTGCCCAGGGCCTGGAGGAAGTCCTCGGACCGCACGCCGTCGGTGGCGGTCCACGACGACGAAGGTTGAGAGGCAGAGGAGGTCGAGGAGGTGGTTTCGTTTTTTTCGTCGGAAGCGGCAGCGTCGGGAGAGGCAGCGACATCGGCGCGGCACCGCTGATGCTTGCGCCCGCCGGCTCTGGGAGCTACTGCTGCTGCTCGCGGGTGAGCGATCAATCCCGCAAAGGAGAAGCACCTCTGAGAGGTACTCGGCGCGCAGGGAGAACGCATAATTGGTGCCCGTCCGCGAGGGAGAGAGACTGCGGCGCGAGTTAGAGGTTTTCGATCTAGAGAAAAAAGAAGTTTTTTTTTTTTTTTTGAGGCCGGTTTTTTTTCACCTCACTTTCTGATTAGCCAAAGGCTTCGAAATGAATCCGCCCCTCGTCGTCGCCGCCGCTGCGGCAGCGGTCGTGGCCGCTGCTCCCTCCTCCTCTCTCCACCCGGGATCCTCCGGCGCCGCGCGTCTTGGTTGCGGCATGCACATGTAAGGGTTTTCAGAGGATATTCGGAGCGGGAAACCCGAGGAGAAACGAGGAGCGGCGACTTGAAGAAGGCCAGCGTGCGACGATGACGACTCGCCTCACCCTCTCTCTCTCTCTCGACCTCGAAAACTTCTTCCTCCCTCTTTCTCTCCCTCTCTTCTCAACAACGCCACCAGGACCTTCTACCAGTCCGCCGACCTCACCCTCTGGTTCTCGAGCTGGAAGACCGGAGGGAGCCCCGCGCTGTACTCCCTGGCCCTGCTGGGGCTGTTCTCGCTCGCGGCGGCGCAGGAGGGGCTCGCGGCGGCGCGGGCGGCGCTCGCGAGGCCGCCGCCGTGCTGCAAGTGCGGCCAGAGGGGAAGCGGAGCAGCGGGAGCCGAGAACGAGGGCGCGGGCAGCTTCGAAGACGGAGAGAGCGGCAGCAGCAGCCTCGAGGCGCCGCTGCTGCCGCTGCCGCCCCGGAACGGCGGCGAGGGAGGAGCTCCTCCCGCCGCCCCGACGCGCCCCTGCTGCGCCGCCCGAGCCGCCGCCGCCGCCCCCTCGGCCGCCCCCGCCGCCGCTCCCTCCCCTCCCCCGTCCCCTCGCAAGAGGCAGGACTCTCGCCGCCACGCCCCGGCGTGCCTCCTCCGCGCCTCGCTCTCCTCCCTCTCGTCCTCCCCCGCCGGCTCGGCGCTGCTCTACGCTGTCCACGCTGCGGTCTCGTACCTGCTGATGCTCGCCGCGATGACCTACAACGCCGGCGCCTGCGCCGCCGTGCTCGCGGGGCTCGCCGCGGGACACGCGGCGGCGAGGAGGGGCGCCGGGGCTCCCTTGGCGGACGCGTGTCACGCGCCGAGGCAGGAGCACGCGGGGGCGCTGCCCTCGGGGGCGCTGCCGTAGAGAGAAGAGTTTTTTTCTGAAAAAGAGTGGTTTTTCTTCTCCTTTCTTTCTTTTGTCTTTTCTCTTTCTTTTCCGGCATTCTTGTTTCCGCCGCCTTTTTGCTTCTGCAAAAACAAGAAAGGCAAAGCAAGGAGCGAAGGATGAGAGAGCTGGCCTCTCTGTCGAATCCAGTTCGCTTTCTCCAATCCGCGAGAGTGGCATATTTTTCCTTGGTGTTTTTTATATCTCCCCTTATGACAAAAAAACAAATAAATAAAATGTGTCTCTCCCTCTCTCGTTCTCTCTTCTCTCTCTCTCTCCCTCGAAGCAAGACGCACGCGAAAAAAGGAGCTTGTTAATGATTCATTGGTACACGCCGGCTAGCCAGAGGGAATGAAAAGATGGAAAAGAAAAAAGGGAAGGGAAAGGAGGTTCGGAAGGGAAAGGTGAAAGAAGAGGTCGGCGTTTTCATCGCGCCCCCGACCTCGACACCATTTGTTTCAGCCTCTCCTCTCGTTCTCTCCCTCCTCCCTCCCTATCATTCTCTTTCTCTCTCTCTCTCTCCTCCGCTTTGCCGCAACCGCCACAGTAACATAAAAAAATAGGAAGAAAAGTTGTTATAGGGGAAACAGCAAGAAAAACGCAAAGCTCCCAAAACGACCTCCCTCCAAAACCAAAAGCACGCGCAAATCGAAGAAGAAGAGGAAGAAGAAAAAAAAAACGGAATCTTTTTCATCGATTTCCAACCTTTTTTCTTTTCTAATTCTCCTTTCAACGCATACTGGCGAACTTGCCCCTGATCGCGTCCATCACGGCCCCGAGGTCCTCCTTGACCGCCACGGGCGGGTTGGCAAGCTTGCACCCCATCCCCTCGATCTCGCGCGAGTGGTAGGCCACCTTGGACTGGGTGAACTTGAGGCCGTGCGCGGTCGACACGACGACGGTGCGGTCGCCCGGCGCGATCACGCCGCGCTCGCGCAGCTTGAGCAGCGCGGCCAGCGCGACCCCCGTGTGCGGGCAGTTGAACATGCCCGTGCGGTCGGCCCTCGCGGCCGCGTCCATCAGCTCCTCCTCGGTGGCCTCCTCGACGATGCCGTCGCAGGCCTTGAGGGCCAGCACGGCGCGGTCGATCGAGACGGGGTCGCCGATCTGGATCGCCGACGCAAACGTCGTCTGCGCCTTGACGGCCTCGAAGTTCTCGTAGCCCGCCTTGTAGGCGCGGTAGAGCGGGTTCGCGTTGGCCGCCTGCGCGCACACCAGCCTCGGCATGCGCTTCGTGAGCCCGAGGTCGAAGCACATCTTGAACCCCTTGTAGAAGGCGTAGATGTTGCCCAGGTTGCCGCCCGGGATGATGACCCAGTCGGGGACCTCCCAGTCAAACTGCTGGCAGATCTCGATCGCGGCCGTCTTCTGCCCCTCGAGCCGCAGCGAGTTCATCGAGTTGGCGAGGTAGATCGGGCTGGCCTCGGTCACGCGCTGGATGAGGCGCATGCACCCGTCGAAGTCGGTGTCGATGGAGAGCACGAGCGCGCCGTTGGCGATCGGCTGCACGAGCTGCGCGAGCGAGATCTTGTCCGCCGGCAGGAAGACGATCGAGGGGATCCCGGCGGCGGCGCAGTAGGCGGACAGCGCGGCGGAGGTGTCGCCCGTCGAGGCGCAGCCGACGGCCTGGACCGCTTCCGGCTTGAGCTTGCGCAGCCGGTTGACCTGCGAGACCAGGACGGTCATGCCGAGGTCCTTGAACGAGCCCGTGTGCGAGTTGCCGCACTGCTTGACCCAGAGGTCCTTCATCCCGCAGACGTCGCGGCCGAACCGCTCGGCCCAGAACAGGTTCGAGTTGCCCTCGAACATCGACACGATGTCGTCGTCGGCGATCCCGGGCAGGACCCACTCCTTCTTGGACCAGACGCCGGACCCGAACGGCCAGACCGTGCGCCCCGCGCGCGCGTCGAAGAGCGCCTTCCAGTACTCGGGGCCGTAGATCGCCAGGGCCTCCATGTCGTGCGAGACGTCGAGGAGCCCGCCCGACTTGGCGCGGTAGAGCACCTCGTCGAGGTCGTAGGCCTCCTTGCAGCTCTTGAGGTTGGCTCCGGACGCGACGTCGGAGAAGGGGACGTAGCGCGCGTTGAAGAGGTGCGACTTCTCGAGCGGGGCTTTCGAGGCGTTTTTTTTTAGAGAGAGAGAGAGAGAGAGAGAGAGATTTTTTGGTGCGTGAGAGAGAGAGAGAGAGAGAGAGGACTGCGAGATGGATTTCGAACAAACGCGTGTTTCTTCTTCCGCGGCGAGGAAGGAGAAGAGGAAGAGGAGCGGCAGAGCAGGAGAAGAGGGAAGAGAGAAGATGATGAAAGCGGGGCTAGGAAGGAGGAGCGGCGCGGCGGCGGCTCTCTTCTTTCGCCTCTTCAGCGTTTCCCCCCCCCAATCTCTCGCTCTCGTCTTCTTGCTTCCCTTTCTCTAGCGACGTCCTCATTTCATTTCGCCTCCTTTGCGGCCACGACGAGCCGCTCGAGCATTTCACGTGTTCGCAATCAAGAAACGCGAGCGCAGCGCGAGTAGAGAGGCGCACTGAACTAGAGAGAAGAAGAAGAGGACGACGACGACGACGGACCGACATCCGGCTTGGCACCCAGGCTCCCACCCAATCGCTTCGACGTTTCGAAACTCTTCCCGCTCCCTCCCAAACAAAGAAACCTACCTCTCCTGTTGGCCTTGCTGCGGATATCTCCCTCGCTCTCGTTGCCGTCGGCCGTGGAAGGCGACAAGGAGGCCGCCTTCTCAGTGGCGGAACGGAGCAAAAAGGAAGGAGACGCCGACGGTGACGACGACGACGACGGCCGAGAAAGCATCGGCATGCGCCTCTGCTGCTGTTGTCGGAGCGCGACAGGCCCTCCGGCGCCGCGCGCGCCCGTCTGCGCGGTCGCGCGTTGCATGATACCTGGCTTTGTTGGAAAGAGGAGCTGCTGTCTAAAGAGGCGCCAACGATAAGGAGCTATCGTTTGCTTTTTTGCTTTCTTGCTTTTTTGCTTCGAGGTGTGAGTGGAGAGGCCGAGAGAGACAAAGAGCAAGCAAGTTTTTTTCTCCCGCTCAGACGTTCTCTCTCTCAGTTTCTTCCGTATTTGGTGCTCTCTCTCTCTCTCTCTCTTTGCTCTCGCTCTCTGTCTACGATTCGAAGAGTTTGCTGAAAGCTCTTTGCTTTCTGCCCTCTCTGAGCCAAGAGGAGAGAAAAGAAGCACAGAAGGAGTTTGAAAGGCGTCTTGAGATATAACATCTCTCGAGACTTTCCCCGATCGATCAAAAAAGCTAGCTAGCCACTCGAGCTCTCTCGCGCCTCGCTCGCTCTCTTCAAGCTCCCTCCCGCAATCGTTCCGAAAATACCTTCTCGGCAACCATCATGGCATTTTCTATGGCTTCTCCTGCGGCGATTGGCATGAAAGGCTTGGAGAGGGCCGCGATGCCGGCGCCAAAGACGAGGCCGATTCGGGCGACGACGACGGCCGCCCTTGCTTCCCCTGCGACCTCCTCTTCTTCTTCGTGCTCCCTCTTCTCTGTCGCCAGCAGCAGCAGCAACAGCAGCACTAGCAGGGCTGCATCGCGTGTCGTCGTCAGCAGCAGCAGCAGCAGATACCGCATGCGAAGAAACGGGAACCGCGGCCGCGGCCTCGTCGTCTCCTTCTCCGCGCCGGCCAAGCAGCAGCAACACGCCGACCTCTCGCCTCTCTACTCGGGCCCTCCCCTCACTCCCGTCGCCTCGTCCGTCTCTGCCTTCGCCCCGGCCACGGTGGCAAACCTGGGCCCTGGGTTTGACTGGCTCGGCGCTGCCGTGGGAGGGGCCGGGGACACCGTCGTCGCCCGGCCTCTGCCCGGCGAGCCCGGCAAGATCGTCATCGACGGCATCGAGGGCGACGGGGGGAGGCTCTCCCTGAAAGCCGAGGAAAACTGCGCGGGGATCGCCGCCGCAGCCACGCTCAAGCTGCTGGGGTCGCCGCCGTCCGCGGGCGTGGCGCTGACGCTCAAGAAGGGCCTCCCCTTGGGGTCCGGGTTGGGCTCGTCGGCGGCCTCGGCCGCCGCCGCGGCCGCCGCCGTCAACGGCCTCTTCGGCTCGCCGCTCTCGAACGAGCAGCTCGTGCCGGCCGGCCTCGAGTCCGAGGCCGCCGTCTCGGGCTTCCACGCCGACAACATCGCGCCGGCCCTGATGGGCGGCTTCGTGCTGATCCGGTCCGCGGAGCCGCTGGACGTCAGGCAGCTGGCCTTCGGCGGCAGCGAGAGCGAGACGGCGGCGGCGGCGGCGGCGGCGGGGGCCGACCGAGGAAGAGAACCCGTCGCTCCCTCTCTCTTCTTCGCCCTGGTCAACCCAGTCTTCGAGGCCCCCACCGCCGAGATGCGCGCCGTGCTCCCCGCGAGCGTCCCCATGGCGGCCGCGGTCTCCAACTGCGCCGCGGGGGGCGCACTCGTCGCCGCGATCCTCCAGGGCGACGCGGCGAGGCTGGGCGAGGCCCTCGGCGCCGACACAATCGTGGAGCCGGTGCGCGGCCCGCTGATCCCGGGGTTCGCCGCCGTCAAGAGGGCCGCGGCGGCGGCGGGGGCGCTCGGGTGCACGATCAGCGGGGCCGGGCCGACGTGCGTCGCCGTGGTCCGCGACGAGGCGTCGGGGCTGAGAGTCGCCGAGGCGATGTGCCGGGCCTTCAAGGACTCTGGAAAGTTGGAGATCGGGTCCAGCAGGGTCGCGGCGCTGGACTCTCTCGGGGCAAGGGTCGTCGATGTTGTTAAGTAGTATTGATTTTTTCGTTCTGGGGCCCGCGTGCGCGGGAGGGAGAGAGAGAGAGAGATAAGAAAGGGTGGAAAAAGTGTTGAAAAGAAAAAAAATCGAGGCGCCGAGGTAAAAAAAATCGAGGCGCCGTCGTCACGATGCTCACTTCGTTCTTTCTTCTCTTTTCTCTCCCTGGAGGTTGGAGAGAGGAAGAATTTGCTTTTTCTCCGCGACTTTCGACAACTGCTTCTTCTTCTCTCCCGGCCTGGTTGCCTGTTTCTGTCCTTTCCAGCAAGAGCCAGAGCTCGTGAGCCATGGCGGGAGGCTTCGAGGTGAGTTTTGGCGTTTAGACAGAGAGAGAGAGGAGTCGAGAGAGTAATTGCGGACTTTCGTGTGGCTCTGCGCGACTCGGCGCTGCCGCCAGCGGACACGCGCTCGATTTCACTGGTAGCCCTGCTGTTGCCTTGATTCTCGTCTCGGAAGCTAAATAAGCTCTGTCGGCGACGCTCTGGACACGCGGGGGCATCCACGGGCGCAAGAAAGACGGTGGCGACGGGCAGCAAAGATGGCAACCGACGACGATGGAAGAGCTTTGGTGCACCCGTTTTGCATTGAAAACCCAAAGGAAAAAAGCTAGCCACGACCTGCTTTCGAAGGCCTCGTCGGTGCTCTCCGGTGTGCTTTCCGTGCATCGAGACCTCGAAACGGTGTCAGCTTGACATCGCGCACAGGCGGGGTGGCCGAAAGTCGCGAGCTTGTCCCCGTTCCGTTGTCCCCGTTCCGAATTCGGGGACGACGACGACGATGGAAACGAAATCCCAGAAGCGACACCCCGGCGCTAACGAAGACTTTCCTCACCTTGATTCTTTCTTTCCCTCTTTTCTTTCGATTTCATCAACTACTATAACAGGGTGACGCTGGCGGCGGCGGCGACATGGGCTCGTTCTCCAAGTGAGTGAATCGGGAACCGAGAGAGAGAAGAGAAAGAGAACGCGAGAGAGGCGCAAGGCCGAGAGAAGCAATCACTCGAGCGAGCGAGCGAGAGAGCGAGAGAGAGAGCACCGAAAAGCTCTTCGATGAGAGGGCAAAGAGCCGGTCGATGGAAACCTCGACCGGCTTGCTCATCTCATCATCACTCGCTCGCTCGCGCTCGCAGCTCGCCCTTGCGTCTCCTTCGATGCACCGCCCTTTCCCCTGGAATGCCTCTGGGACGTCCGCCAAGCCGTTCTACGCGAATGAGAAAGAGGGACAGGGCCAGTTGCTGCGCCAATTGCTGGAGCAATGGCGAGCGCGCTTCCTTTCTTCTTTTCCACTTCTTAGTCCCCCCTCTTCCGACCTCCTCCTGCTCCTCTTCTTCACTCACCTCTTTTCCCCTCTCCTTTTCTTTTTTCTCTTTTCAGGCTCGTCGAGGCTCTCGACATGTACGACACCCGCGCCCCGGACCACGACGAGGCCCCCTCGGCCGAAGGCCCCCACGACGATCTCGCCGACTTTGACGACGACGGCCTGATCGGCGACGGGGGCTACGGCCGGGGGCTCGACTCGCTCGACGACTACGGCGGCGGCGGCGGCGAGTTTGACGACGAGTTCAACGAGCACGGGTACCTTGCGACGGGCAAGTCTTCCGGCAAGAAGTACCGCGTGGTGGAGTCCGAGGAGGAGGAGGAGTTTGAGTACTGCCCGGCGCCTTACACCTACGACGCGCCAGAGTGAGTTTCTGTTTTGTTTTCTCTTTCGTTTTCGAGGTTTTTTTTTTCGCGAGCGAGGGAGGTTCTTCCTTTCCTTCTTTTCTTTCCTGCGCGCACCTTCTTCGCTTCGTCTCTCGCTTCGCCTCTGTGCCTTTTACTCTTCTCTCTCTCTTCTCTTCCTCCTCTCTTGCCCAATCCTCCACGCCCGATAACACGCAAACATAAAACAAAAAATCGCCCCCCCCCCCCCCCCCCCCCCCCCCCCCCCAAAAAAAAAAAAAAAAAAACCCCCCCACCCCCCCCCCCCCCCCCCCCCCCCCCCCACCCCAATGTTTTTTTTGGTG
>Ga0315289_10004420_pt1 | contig 20979 bp, 16 predicted proteins | sample YL17G11_40_MG_FD_203452 | JGI IMG/M metagenome (GOLD analysis project Ga0315289, IMG submission 203452) | Sediment microbial communities from Yellowstone Lake, YNP, Wyoming, USA - YL17G11_40 | ecosystem: Environmental > Aquatic > Freshwater > Lake > Sediment | place: USA: Wyoming | collected... | reverse complement strand
CTAGTACCTAGTGACAAAAGTACCATGATATGATATACTTGCCGCATGCCCAGCAAAGCGACGGTTATCGAGTTGACTCAGGAGGATCGGGGGGTGCTGGAGAGGCGCGTGCGCGCGGCCACGACCCCGGCCCGCGATGCACTGCGGGCGCGCATTATCTTGTTGGCGGCGCAAGGCAGGCGCAACGACCATATCGCCCGCCAGGTTGGGGCCAGCGCCAGCATGGTGTCGCGCTGGCGAGTGCGCTTCGCCGGGCAGGGGATGGCGGGCTTGCAGGATGTGCCGCGTTCGGGACGACCGGAGCACTACGACGAGACCACGCAGCGGCGCATTCTGGCGAAGCTGGGCCAGCCGCCGCCCAGTGGCTGGGCGCGCTGGAATGGATCGCTGCTGGCGAAGGCATTGGGGGTGCACCCACGTTACGTCTGGCGAGTGCTGGCGGCCCATGACATCAGCCTGCAACGACGCCGCTCCTGGTGTGTGAGCACCGATCCGGAGTTCAGCCGGAAGGCGGCGGAGATCGTGGGGCTGTATCTGTCGCCCCCGGAGAATGCTATCGTGCTCTGTATTGATGAGAAGCCCCATATTCAGGCGCTGGAGCGGGCGCAGGGGTATCTGCGGCTGCCCGATGGCAAGACCTTGACCGGGTTTGCGCATGAGTACCGTCGCCACGGCACCTCCACCCTGTTCGCCGCGCTGGAGGTGGCGACCGGACTGGTGAAAGCCAGCCACTACCGCCGACGCCGGCGGCGGGAGTTTCTGGACTTCATGAACGAGGTGGTGCGAGACTACCCGGCTGACGTGGAACTCCACGTGATCCTGGATAAGCTCAATACCCATAAGCCCAAACATGACCGTTGGCTGGCACGGCATCCCAACGTGCAATTCCACTTTACTCCCACCCACGCCTCATGGCTCAATCAGATCGAGGTTTGGTTCAGCCTGCTGGTGCGCGGCGCGCTGCGGGGGGCGAGCTTCCTCACGGTGCGAGACCTGCGCGCTGCCATCGACCGATTCATCGCCGCCTATCTGGAAACCGCCGCTCCCTTCGAGTGGCGCGCGGCCACCGTCCATCCCAAGTCCTTCAAAAACACATGCTCGGATTTATGTCATTGAGTACTAGCCGTAGCCAACCGGACTTCCCCGTATTATCGGCGGCGCGCCGTGCGACACGCTCAATCAGGTCTTGAGGTTCGGGACTTTTCGCGAATGCGCATAGCACCTGGCTTAAGATCACGACAATCTGGCGCGTCCACCAGAGACCTTCCCGCCGCTTAGTGAAGAGCCGACCTATGTTCCGCGGGACCGCAGCGCAACGCCGTCTTAGGCGTGCGGCCCTGTCCCTTCCCACGAGCCTGCACAACCCGGGGCCAAACGCGTTAATGACCTTCGCAAGCCGATCGGTCCGCTGGGGTCCCTCCTCTGAAGTAACCGGTGCCGGCCATTCTATCCAACGCATGACGGGCCGGGCGAGTGAGGCATTATCCTCTATGTGCGTCAGCTCTCCGAGTCTCGCGCACTCGAAAGCCCGCCGCCACAGTTTGTCATCCCGTTCTGCACCCTCCGCGAAAGCCTGGGCAGCGGCGACGTATCGTCCCCAGCCCTCCCTTGAGTGGCTCTTCCTATGGTAGTCTCCGTCCCACTCGAACATCTCGCCTTCCGCGCAAAGGCAATCCCGCGTCTCGGCGAGATCGAGCAAGTCCGTTCGCGATGTTGCCGAATCTCCGTGGGGGAAACTCTTCCTAGCTGCCTGGAACATGTCTTTGCCTCCCCTTGCGCGCGCGCAGTTTGCCGCCGCCGTCTGGCACTTGCCAGCGCGCTTGCGCGGTTGCCACTGCCCCCACTCGTCAGCAAGCTTGGAGTACATGCGGAAAGCGATTTCGTAGTAACCTTTTTCTCGTACCGCGTCTGCCTTTTCCTCCCAGGCTTGCGCCCTAAGAAGTGGACATGCTGCGATGCGTCTCGAGTGTCTCCTCCTCATCCCCCTGCCTCCCTTGCCTCCTCGAAGTGTGTTCATAGCGTTGGACCGCCTCACGGCAGGCCCATATGGATCGCTCTCACGCGCCCACCGGCGGGAGCGCGATACCGCGAGCCAAGAGCCGTGCGCCACCGGTCCGCCGGCCTCGCGCGACGCCCACAGGCGCCACGTACTTGTCGCCGTACATCGCCCACTCTAGGGCATCAATCGCCTCACTCGCCTGCCACCACCAGCCGCCGGAGGCCTTCGAGCGTCTCCTCGCCGTTGCGCTTGACCAGCTTGGCCAGCAGCCCCTTGATCAGCGGCCCGATCAGCGGCACGTCGAACTCGAAATCCAGGCGTAGAAAAACCCGCGTTCCCTCGGGGTGCTCCTCAAAAGTCCACAGCCCCTCGTACTTGTCCCAGTCTCCCTCCGTTGCCTTGAAGGTGCACACGCGCGCTGCGTCATCCCACTCATCCTGCTCCAGCCATTTGATAGTGCGGTTGAACTCCTCAACCCGGCCCACCCAGCGGCTCACCACCCGCGGGCCTGTGCGCTCGACGATCTCCACCGTTTGCACATTCGGCATGAACTCCGGGAATCGCTCGATCTCTTTGGCCGCCGCGTAAACGCGGTCCGGCGGCGCGGCGATAACTGTCTCGGCTTCAACGATAGGCATGGGACACTCCTTGTGAATTGCTGAAGCTTAATTCGGCCACCGCTCTGCCTTCTCCTCCAGGCAGGAAGCCGGCGCCGCCGAGAGAATCCAACCGCAGCCCCAGTCAACTTCCTGGAGGTGACCCGTGGAACCTCGACCGTGGCAACCCCTTTGCATTGGGATCGCCCTGCTCGCCCTGTGGGCTGCCGGCGCCTGCGCGCAGGTTGAGCCGAAGGCCCTCGTCCATTGGGATTTCTCAAAGGATACCGAGGGCTGGTATCCCGCGCACGCGATGGCGCCGCTGACGGTAAGCGACGGCGTCCTGCACGGTAAGGTGACCAGTGACGACCCGTACATGATTTGCAGCCAGGGCCAGTGCTTCGACATCCAGGCGAGTGATTACCAGGCCGTCGTCATCCGCGCCAGAGTCAAGGACGGCGGCGGCGCCGAGTTCTTCTGGGCCTCAAGCGTCGAGGGCAAGGACCTCGGTTTCGCTGCGGGCAAGGAAATCGGCTTCAGCATGGTCGCCGACGGCCGCTTCCACACCTATCGCGTGTTCCCGCTGTGGAAGGATCGCATCACGCGGCTCCGTTTCGATCCACCGGGTGGCGCAGGACAGCAGGTATGGATTGACTACATTGCCATCGTTGAGTTTCCCAGGCCAGAGTCGGTGCCGCCACAGCCGGTGTGGGAATTCAAGCGCGGGCTGCAAGGGTTCATCCCGCAGTCGGATGTTGAGACCTTCGAGGTGCGCGACGGCAAACTGGTGCTGACCTCGCTTGGCGGACAGCAGCCGTCTCTGCTTTCGCCGCCGCTCAATGGGGATGCTGAGACTCTGCGTTACCTGACCATCCGCGCGGCGCTAAAGGGCGTTGAGGAAATCGTCGTCGCCTTCGCTGAAGAGGACGCGAAGTTTGGCGCGCGGCAGGTTGTGGTGCCCGCAGTCGCCGATGGAAAGCTGCGCACTTACCTGGTGGAAACGGCCGCAGGAGTTGGCGACGCGAAGAAGATCAGTCGCGTGCGCCTGAGCTTCACGACGGGCAAGCAGGCGGCGACGGTTAGCCTCGAATCCATCGGCCTTGCAGCGCAACCGTCTGGCCCGCCCGAGATCATGCTCAGCGTCACGCCGCAGAACCCGACGCTCTTCGCCGGCATGCCGCGGCGGTTCCAGTTTGCGCTTCAGAACGTTAGCGGCGAGGCGATAGGGCCTGTGGAGATTGCTGTGACGTCGTCGGCAATCGGGCGGGCGCAGTTGACGGTCTCGGGGCCCGCCTCGCTGGCGCCGGGTGACACCTGGGCGGGCGCAGTGTCCGTCACCCCCGTCTTTGAGGGCAACGCGAAACTGCGCGTCAGGGCTACCGCTCCACCTGCACCGCCAGCGTCCTTTGAAACCGACATAGAGGTCAGCCGCCCGGTCAACCTCGGCAAGCTTCCCCACCACCGCGGTGCGCGCGCGGTCGAAGTTGACGACGTAGTGTGGCTCTCCAACTCGCTCGTCGGACTGGCGATCCCCAAAAACGAGGATGGTTACGGGCCCGCCCTGCTGTGCGTGTGGGATGGCTCGTGGAAGCCGATGGCAACCACTTCCAGCTTGTGCGAACTCGTCGGTGTGGGCGGAGACCCGCGGCAGGCGCAGGTTCGCCTAACCCCGGTGTTCCCTCTGGTGGCCATTCGTGGCGGCACCGCGTTTGGCATAACAATGGAGGCCGCGCGGGTGGTCCGCGGCGAGGCCCAGGGCGACGTTAAGGTCTTCATCCGGCTCGAACCAGACGACGACGCGCCGGAGTTCGCGGTCACGACTATCTTCATGCCGAAGCGCAACGGGCGCCTGCTTCGCCTCGCCGGGCCGAAGCTGCTCGCCGGCGATGGCGATCCGGCCTTCGACGGCGAGCAGGAGCAGGGCCTGTTCGCCGGACTGGAATGGCTGGTCAAAGGTGAGAAATCATCGAGCACGCTGGATATCGCCGCACCGGGCAACATTCGATTTGCGCCACATCCCAACCGCATCACCATGCCGCTGATGGCCATCGCCGCGCCCGGCGGCGGCGTCGTCGGCATGACGTGGGAGGTGATGCAAAAATGGGATGGCGAGCATGACCGCCCGGCCGCCGTCTTCGCCTCTCCCAACTTCCTTGACCACCAGGACAATCACCTCATGCAGCTCTTCGTGCCTTCGATTCCAGATTGGACTGATGAGAATCATCTCGTCGCCGATCGGCCGTATCAACTGGCCCCCGGCAAACCGCTGACCATCACGCAGCGCATCTTCGCGATGCCGCGTGGGGGCGTGCGCGACGCGGTGCGCCTGTGGTACGAACGCTGCGGCACCCCACCCCTGCCCAAGCTGCCGCGCTCCTATGAGGACACCATCGCCCTCAGCATCCGCGGGTACGAAGAAGTGCTCTACGTCAAGGACCAGGGCTGGATGGGGGTCAAGGGCTGGGCGCCCGGCCCGTCGCCGCGCGTCGCCCTGCATTACCTCCTGGCCGCGCAGACGCTCGGCAAGAAAGCGCCTTACCCAGGCCTGGAACAGAAAGCTATTGGGCCGATCGGCGCTCAACGCGACCTGAGCCTGGCGGCCCACATCGGTGGCATCGCCCAACCGCTGATGGACATGCGGTCCAATGCATACGCGGTCATGTCCTCGCAGGATGAAAAGGGCGGCTGGTATTTCCACCCAGATGCGGAGCATCGCCCGCTCGGCGAGCCGGGCAAGACGACGCTGGGAACCGTGGCCGGCAATGTCTCGGCCCTGCTTCAGGCGGCGCGCATCTTCCACGATGACAAGCTGCTCGCGGCGGGGCTGAAGGGCCTTGAGTTTATGGAGCAGTTCAACGTCCCGCGCGGCGCGCAGGTGTGGGAGGTGCCGCTGCACACGCCGGATATCCTCGCCGCGGCAGAAGGTGTTGACGCCTGCCTGGCCGGCTACCTCGCCACCGGCGATGAGAAGCACTTGCGCCGCGCAGCGTATTGGGCCGTGGCCGGCCTGCCTTTCCTCTATGCCTGGCAGGCCCCGGAGAAGGGCCTGGAGGCCATGCGCTACGCCTCCATTCCCGTGTTCGGCGCCACCTGGTACACCGGCAGTTGGTTCGGACGCATCGTGCAGTGGAATGGCCTGGCCTTCGCGTCATCCCTTCAGCGTCTCGCCCAATATGACAAAACCTACGACTGGCGCCACATCGCCGAGGGCATCACGCGCTCCGGCATCATCCAGCAGCGCACCGAGAAGGACTACCTCGGTCTCTATCCCGACAGCGTGGGCATGATTGACGGGAGTGTCTCCTGGGGTCTCATGCTTGGCCCGCAGGGGCTTCTCGACAACGTGTTCCCGCTGATCGGGCGCGACCTCGACCCTCAGATCGAGACTCCGTCAGTTGCCGGCGGCCCGGTGACGCTGCTTGCCGCAGGAAAACTCAGCGCGGTTCAAGCCGCGGCGGACTCGATCAGCTTCTCCCTCGACTATCCCGCCGGCGACTGGATGTACGCGACCATCGTCGGCGTCACCGGGCCGGCGCAGGTGATGGCTGCGGGCGAGCCTTTGTCGCCCACGGCGCAGTTCGGCGCACGGCCCGCGTACGGTTATGACCCGGTGCTCGGTATTGTCGAGATAAAGCTGCGGCGCTCGCAAGCTCCGGCGCCCATCAGGGTCCTCGGGGTTAACGTCTTCCGAGGGGAGCGGGCCCGCACCGCCTGGGACTTCGAGTCGGGCCCCCAGGGATGGCAGGCGATGCACTCCATGTCTCCCATCGAGGTGAAGAACGGCGTCGCTGCAACCTCGGTCACCGGCGACGATCCTTACATCGCGGTCATCGGGCTGGATGCCTCGACCGACGAGTTCGGGGGCGTGCGCATTCGGATGCGGGCGGCGCGCAGCGGTCCGGCGCAGCTCTTCTTCGCCGCCGGTGGGCGGGGATTCACCGCCGAATCGAACGCCAACTTCACCGTGCAAGGCGATGGTGAGTTCCACGACTACGTAGTTGACCTGCACGACCATCCGTTGTGGCGCGGCCTCGTGACGGCGCTGAGGATCGATCCACCGGCGCAGGTGGGCGACCTCATCGAACTCGACTCGGTCGCGTTGATCCCTCGGTCGCAACTGAAGTAGCGACGCAGGCGCCTGCGGAATCCCTCTCCCCTTAAAGGCTCAGCATTACCCACATCGTGCTCAACGCTGACCGAGCGTTGCACTGGGCGCGGGGTCGCCCTTCGGCAAAGTTCACCCTGAGCGCAGCGAATGGGCTCAGGGCAGGCTCTGACCCCGCGATTCGCGGCTCGCCAGAGGCGAGTCAACTTCAGCGCTTGCCCGCCGCAGGCGGGAAGCCGCGCCACTTCGCAGAGTAGCACCGCCCCCGGCTGTGGCGGCGCCGCGACAGCGGCGCCGGGGATGACCCCCATCAGTCGGGGTCCCACATCCTCCACCCCATCCCCACTCTCCGAGGTCACACCCCGCCGCGGCAGGCGTTTGACAAGACAGGCTGAAGGCTATATACTAATTGCAAAAGATTTGCAGGTAGGCGGCGGCGCGATCATGGCTGAAATCTCATTGATTCAGGAATTGCGCGGCGCGGGCCTCAAGGCCACCTCGGCTCGCCGGGCCGTGATTCGCGTCCTCGAGGAGCGGCGCGCGCATCTCAGCGCCGAGGACATTCACCAGGCGCTTGCCGCCTCCGGGGCGCGCGTTGACCTCAGCTCCGTCTATCGGACCCTGACTCTGCTGGTGCGCCTGGGCCTGGTGCGCCCGGCCGGGCCCGCGGAGCGCCACGGTCACTTCGAGATGGAGCACGAGGAGCGCGTGCATTTCCTCTGCGCGCGCTGCGGCGGCGTGATCGAGGTGCGGTTGCCCCGGCGCGCGGAGGTTCAGCGTGCGATGCAAGGGCTGGCGCGCAGCAATCGTTTCGCGCTCGCTAAGTTCACTATCGAAGCAACCGGGGAATGCGAGGCCTGCCGGCGCTCGGGCAATGGCAGCCGCCGGCGGACGGGGAAAACTCGGATGCCTTCGGCCGGTACCGCCGCGGGGAGGGACAGGCGATGAGCCTCGATCTGCTGCGGCGCGTCTCTGCGACTTTCCGTGCGGGCCGTTCATGCCGCGCGCCGGCGACCAAGGCCGGTGCCAGAGGCACCCGCAGGATCGTCATCATCGGCAGCCCGAACGTGGGCAAGAGCGTGGTTTTCAGCAGACTTACCGGCTCCTACGTCACGGTCTCGAACTACCCCGGCACGACCGTCGAGGTCACTCGCGGTCGCGGCCGCTTTGGCGGCCTCGAGGCGGAGGTCGTGGACACGCCGGGCATGTATTCGCTGTCACCCATCACCGCTGAAGAGCGCGTCGCCCGATCGCTGCTGATGGCCCAGCGGCCGGAGGTCGTGGTGCAGGTCGTTGACGCGAAAAACCTGCGCCGCATGCTGCCCCTGACCCTGGAGTTGATGGAAGCGGGCCTGGCGCTGATTCTCAATCTCAACATTATGGACGAAGCCGAGGAGCTCGGCATCGCCATAGATACCGCCGCGCTGGAGAAGGAGCTCGGCATCCCGGTGGTGGCGACCATCTCGACCACCGGCCGAGGGGTCGCCGAGCTGCGCCGCCGGATTGGCGAAACCCTGGCAGCAGGGACTTGCCAGCCTGCGCCGTCGGCCGCCGTTGTGGAATCCCGCCAGGCTGTCACTTCGGTCAATGCGGATGCGCAACCATACCCCTCCCCCTTGCAGGAGGAGGAAGAAGGTGGGGGTCAGACTGCACGTCCTTCGACCCTCTCCTCTCCTCTCTCTGGAAGGGAGAGGGGTTCTCAGGCGCGGCCACCGAGAACCATCACACCCTGTGCCCCCGAGCTCGACGCCGCGGTGGAGGAGATTGCGTCTCTCCTTGCACAGGACTACGGCCTGGCGCCGCGCGCCATCGCGGTGTTACTGCTCGAAGGCGATGAGGAGATAACCGATCGGGTGGCAGCGATGGAGCCGGACCGCTTGCCCCGGATCGAGGAGATCGTCGCCCGCACCCAGGCCGCCTATCGTGATCCCGTGCGCTATCTCATCACCATCGGCCGCCAGCGCACCGCCGACCGGATCGTTGCGCAAACCTCGACCCAGCCCACCCGCTCGCCCGCGGGCTGGCGCGCGACTCTGAGCCGGCTGATGATGCAGCCGGCGACTGGCATCCCCATCCTACTCATTGTGTTGTACTTCGGCCTCTACAAGTTCGTGGGTCAGGTCGGCGCCGGTCTAGCGGTGAATTTCCTCGAGCGACAAATCTTCGACGGTTACGTCAGTCCCTTCGTCACCCGCCTGGTCGAACACATTATCCCCTGGCCGACCTTCAGCAGCCTCATCGTCGGCGAATACGGCGTCATCACCCTCGGCGTCAAGTACGCGGTGGCGATCATCTTGCCCATTGTGACTACGTTTTTCCTTGTCTTCGCCATCATCGAGGACACCGGCTACCTGCCCCGCCTGGCGATGCTGCTCGACCGCGCATTCAAGGCCATTGGCCTCAGCGGCCGCGCGGTTATTCCCATGGTGCTCGGTTTCGGATGCGACACCATGGCGACGATGGTTACGCGCGTGCTCGAGACGACCCGCGAGCGCCTGATCGCGACCCTGCTGCTGGCCCTCGCCGTCCCTTGCTCCGCCCAGTTGGGGGTCATCCTCGCCCTGCTCTCGCATCGGCCTCTGGGGCTGGCGATCTGGGCAGGCGTGGTCAGCGCCGTCTTTTTGCTGGTGGGCTTTCTCTCTGCGCGCCTGATGCCGGGCCAGGCGCCCTCCTTCTATATGGAGATCCCGCCGCTGCGCTTGCCGAGCTTGCGCAATGTGCTCGCGAAAACCTACGCCCGCATCGAGTGGTACTTGCTGGAGGTGCTGCCCCTCTTTGCCTGGGCGAGCGTCGTGATCTGGCTCGGGCAGTTGACTCATCTGTTCCAGTTGGCCGTGTCGCTGCTAGAGCCGTTGGTTCGCTTCATCGGCTTGCCGCCGCCGGCGGCGGTGGCCTTTCTCTTTGGTTTCTTCCGCCGGGATTATGGCGCAGCCGGGCTCTATGACCTGGACTCAACCGGCGCGCTGACCGGTGTGCAACTGGTGGTGGCGATGGTCACCATGACGCTCTTTCTGCCCTGCATCGCGCAATTTCTGATGATGTATAAGGAGCGCGGCTGGAAGGCCGCCCTCGCCATCGGAGCGTTCATTTTCCCCTTCGCCTTTGGCGTGGGCTACCTGCTCAACGCCGCCCTAACCGCCCTGGGGGTGCAGATATGAAGTGCCCGCGATCACGTCATTCTGAAAGGAGCGCGAGCCGGAGCGAGGCGCGAAGCGAAGACTTGTCCCGAGCGCATGTCGAGGGAATCTCGGCATCGTCGAAGTGCCTCGGCGTGTCCATTCAAAGTGACAGGCGTGGTTGAGACATGAAATGCCCGATGTGCGGTAACGAGTTCAGCACAAAGGACGCGGCGTGCGCTTGCGCCGGATGCCCTATGGCTCGCGGCTGCGCTCTCGTACGCTGTCCGAGGTGCGGCTACGAGACGGTGCCTGAAACCCGGCTGGGGGCTCTACTTCGCAAGCTGGGGCGCCTGGTCCGATCCCGCAGCGCAGGAGATCGCCTCTTGCCCGGGGATTTCTGACGGAGCCTATATATGGAGCTAAGCGACAAAGCCGAGGAGATCCTCGAATCACTATTCGTCGCCGCGCGGGATAACCCGGCGGCAGCGGTGGCGGTTTCGCGCCTGCCCGCCGGAGATGCGGGAGAGGCCATTGCGGAGCTGACAGCCGCCGGCCTCGTGACCCGGCAAGACGACGCCCTCGTGCTTACCGAATCCGGGCGCAAGGAGGGCGAGGGCGTCCTGCGCCGCCACTGCCTTGCCGAGCGCCTGCTGATGGACGTCCTCGACGTCGGCGAGGAGCTGGTGCACCAGACCGCCTGCCGATTCGAGCACATCATTCACAAGGGCATTGACGACCGTATCTGCACTTTGCTTGGGCATCCCAAGTTCTGTCCTCACGGCACCCCGATCCCGCCCGGTCCCTGCTGCATCGAGAACCGCGATACCGCGCTGCCGGTGGTCGCCCCGCTTGCTGACCTGCCCGCGGGCGCATCGGGCCGCATCGCCTACATCCACACCAGGGAACGCGGCACCCTGGACAAGCTGATCGCCATGGGGGCGCTGCCGGGCGCGGACATTTCGGTTATCCAGGTCTTTCCCTCATACGTCTTCCAGGTGGGGCAGGCGCAGCTGGCCGTGGACCGCCAGATCGCCGACAGCATCTACGTGCGGGTGGCCCAGCCGCGCCCCCGGCCCCTCCGCGCGCGCCGGCGCTTCCGCGGGCGGACGGGCCAGCGATGAATCACCCAGTAGCACGCGGTAGGCAGCAAAGCGGCAGCACTACGGGCGCTCATCCGCCGGCCTGTACTCCTGTGCGCAGCGAGTGCAGTCTCTGCGCCGTTTCCCGCGCCCGGCGGACAACTTCCTCCGGCGTCGGCAGCGCCTGCGCGAATGGGCTCCATTCAGGCGCACGGGCCTGGCAGGCATAAGGTTTCCGAGCCGGCGGGGTCTCGGCGAGCGCCGGGAAGCCGTTTCTGCCGGCGGCGCCACAAAGCCGCCAAAGAATGCGGCTGCGAGGGTTGACAATTCCCCCCCCCGCGCTACACTATGCGCGTGAATGAGCGCTGCCCCAGCGGCCAGCGCGAAAGGAGGATGCTACGATGCGTGTACCGGCAAACGCGCTAACCGCAGCCGTATTGGCTATGGCCGTTACCAGCCTCCTGTGCCCCGCTCTCGCCACCTCGCCGCCGGCGCTTCCGCAATCCTCGGCAGGTCAACGGATAATCGAGCGGGTCGAGGAGATCTTCCACGTTCACCCCGAGCGCGCGGAGACTTGCGTCGCGCTGCTAGATGGGGTCCTCAAGGATTACCCGGGCACCCACCAGGCGGCCTCGGCCCTCGCCTATCTTTCCTACGGCAACCAGATGCTTGGCAACGCGGAAGCGGCGAGGGAGTTTCAGCAGCGATTGGAGCGTGAGTTCCCCGACAGCCTGGCGCTGGGGGAGCTCCTGCTTCTGGGTGGCGAGAAAGCTGAAGCTGACGGAGACCACCAGTTGGCCCGCGCTGGGTACGAGCGCGCGATCACCGTCCTGGACAAGCACCTTGACGCCCAGGACGGGCGGCTGATGCGCTACACCGCGGGCCGATGCTTGGCCCAGCTCCTGGAGCAGGAGTTCGACCTTCCCGCAGAAGCATTCGCCGTGGGCAAGGAAACGGCAGCCAAGTTCCCGGGCGAAAGCGGACAGACCTCGGCGTGGCGGTTCATGGCCGACTTCGCCTATGCCCACGGCGGAGATGACGGGGTGCCGACGCTGGAGAGCATGGCGCGCGGCGACCTGTCCGGCCTTGACGCCCAATCCCGAGCTGCGGCGATGCTGGGAGCGGCGCGTCTCTACTTCGAGCAGAAGGACTACGGCCGGTCCGCCGCGGCACTGGACTCCCTTGTTGCCGCGTACCCGGAGACGCGGCAACTGCCTGACGCGCTGATGCACCAGGCTCGGCTGATGGGGGCGCTTCAGGCGCAGGACGCCGACGCTCGCCTCGCCCTATGGCAGAGCGTCATCGAACGCTACCCCAGCGATCCTCGCTGTGCCACGGCCTACATGGAGCGCGCGAATCTGTTCCTGAGAATCGGGCAAGTGGATGATGCGATCAGCGAGCGCAAGGCTGGGCGTGATAACGCTGCGCTTCTTCCGGTGGCCCGGGGCTACATGTGCGTTGTGCTTGGCGACATCTTCCGGGACCTCGGGAACAAGGAGGAGGCGATCGCAGCATATCAACAGGCGCGCCTCCTCGGCGGCGGAACGCCGGCCGGGTGGTCCGCCGTGCGGCGGCTGGAAGCCCTGGGCGTCAACCCCTGGCCCGCGCCGTAGGTGCCTAATGCGTACTCCGCCAGGAGCGCGATCGGAGCCGAGGATGTATTGGGGGAGCGCGGGTGTTGTTCCCGGTGCTATCTGCCTGGTCGCCCTTGTCCTTCCCCAAGCCTCGTGCGGGTCGCAAGCCGGGCAGGGATCGGTTTCCCCGGCCCTGGCGCGACAGGCTGCTGAAGTCAGAGAGTTCACTAGAAGTGAGGCTCGGCTCCTTCAACCGCGTTGGACAGCCGCCCAGGTTGACCGGTACGCCCAGGCGGTGGAGCGAGGTATCCTCGCGGGGGCGGCCCAGCCATTTGACTGTGCGGACCTTGTGGAAGTGCGAACCGGAGTCCACCAACTCCTCAGAGTGCAGCCGGAATCTCTGGAGCCTCCTGCGTTTGCGAAGGCCTGCGCTGACTACGGATCCTGGCTTGTGGAAACCATGCTTTCGCGCAAGCCGCCTACGGAGGCTGATATGGTTGCGGTGCGGCGGCAGATTGGTGAACTCGCCCAACTGGTGGGGCAAGTGGTCGCGGATCTGGGCGTAGCGAGGGCGAGGGATGCGCGCGCGTGGGGGATGAGCTTCGACTACTTTAGTCCGGTCGCGGGAAACGCCGCCGAGGAGTTTAGAACGCGCGCCCTGGCGGCCCAACGACTCGGCGTCAGCCCACTTTTCAAATCGCCTCTGGTACCCGAGGTCATGAGCGAAGTTCGGGCGACCCTAGATCTGCTGGGCTCCGCCCCGTCCCGGAATCACGAGGGGTTGCTGGGACCGCCGTGGTGCTTCATGGGCGTGGATGCCCAACCGCCGCTGCTTGCGGCGTACAATGCTGACGCCGCATTGGTGATCCAGACGGCCCTACTGGAGGTGTGGTATGCCTCCGTCAAGGTTCCGCGCGACCTGAAACAAGCCGTAGATCGCGGCCTGAGTGCGCGCGCCCGGTGGCTTAAGTCGCGGGGATAGCTCTATGCGTGATTGGGAGGGACGCACCCCGGTTCGAGCGGAAGGCAACGTGGCAGCACGCGGCAGTGCGTGAAAGGAGGGCCCGATGAGGTTTCACCGTCACCAGGTGAGGCAGATCCTGTGTGTAGTTGCCGCGTTCGTTTTGTTCGCCGGCCGCTATCCGGCTCGGGCGGACTGGTGGGTCACTTCGACTACGTGGACCTGTGGGCCCAAAGAGGTGGTTGTCGATCCCGATTGTGAGGAAGGTACATATGGCACCCTCGCGAACGTCTCCCCGGGCTTTACAGAGGCGCGCGGCATCGCCAAATGGTGCATACTCTTGTACCATAGCTCCCACTACGTGAAGGCATTCGCGCAGTGTTGCGGTGCAAGAACCATCCGGTGTGACGACACATCGCCGGAAATCGAAGCGACGGCTTCCGTTGGCGGCTCGACGACCTGGGAGACCAGCCCATTGGCCGAATGGCTGATATGCCGTAGCGATGGCAGGGTGCACCTATACCTGGGTAGTAAGGACCAAGCGTGGGACTTCTCGTGCAAGACGTTCCCCGATGGCCCGAAGAGCGCGCCCTTCAGTCGCTCTCTGACCAACATCGTTCACGACCAGGACAAAGCGAAGGTGTACTACAGGTCAGATAGCGAAACCAAGTGGAAGAGGGGGAATCCCTGGGACATGATCGCGTATCGGGCGGTTTCCGGCACACAACCAACCCTGGACTTCCGGGAATAGCGCAGGCGCAGCGGCCGCTTGGCCTCAACGGACTTCGCGAGCACTGTGTCAGCCGCGGGCGGCGAGCGAAGATCGCGCGTCAGGCCCCCGAGTCTCGCAGGCCGTGCAGCCTCTCCGCCGTCTGCCGCGCGCGGCGGATGACTTCCTCTGGCGACGGCAGCGCGGTCTCGAACATGTACGGCCCCCGGTAGCGGGCTTCATTCAGCATTCGTGCGACCAGTTCCCAGTCCACCGTTCCATCAAAGGGCATGAGGTGAGCGTCGCCTTCTCCGAGGTTGTCCTGAAGATGAACCGTGAGCATCCGCCCTTTCATGCAGCGCGCGATCTCCAGCCGCTCCGGGCACAAGCGCGCATGTCCGGTGTCATAGCAGAAGCCGATTCGATCCTGCGGCAACCACGCCAGCAGCGCCGCCAGCTCCGACGCCCGGTCACCAACGTGTCCGGGCAGCATGTTCTCCACGGCGAAGCGCACTGGCAAATGCTTCGATTCATCGAGCAGCCGCTCCAGGCTCTCGCGGCACGCGCGCACGCGCTCGGCTCGCTCAACATCAGCCGTGGCCCCCACGCCGGGGTGGATAATGACGAACTTGCCCCTGACCTCCGCCAGTACCCTCGCTGCCAGCAGAATCATCGCGATGCCCGCCCGCCCCGCCTCGGAGTAAGGGCCTCCGAGGTCAAGCTTGGGGCCGAAATCGGCATGAACTGACCACGCGCGCATTCCCGCCGCTTCCAGGTCGCGCGCGATGCGTGCGAGTTGCGCCGGCTGACCGGGGTCGAGGCCGCGCTCACCAAGCGGGAATTCGAGCAGATCAATGCCCGCCTGGTGCGCGCGCTCGAAGGCCTCTCGCGTGAGCGTCTCGCCCAGGAGTGTTACGTGAATCCCTGTTCGTAGAAGCATTCCCTTCCTACGACTTCCTTAGCACGAGTGTGACTCGCCCAGAGAATGCGCCGGCGCCGTCAACGCCGGCGGCGCAGGGCGTTGGAGATGAGATTCCGCAAGGCGCGGCCCAGCACGGACGGAACCCCCCGGCGGCCGAAGCGCGTGCGCGGCAACGGCGGCCCTCCAGGGGCACGGCTGCCCCATCGCTGCCAGAAAGCTATCTCATCCACTTCCAGGCGCGGCGGCGGGCTTGGCTCTTCCGCCGTGTACCCAACCGGCACCAGCGCAGCCACGTGCAGCGCTGCCGGGATAGCGAGCAGCTCCTTCACGCGCTTTTCGTCGAACATGCCCACCCAACACGCGCCGAGGCCCAGCGCATCGAGCGCCAAGAGCAGGCACATGATAGCGGCGCTCACATCGTACAGGTGCCACTTGCTCACACCTGGGTTTGAGCAGGCGACGATCACCACCGGGGCCTCGCGCAGATGAGCGTTAAGGTCAAATAGCGCTGCTCGCGCGGCGGTGGCGAGGTCGCTCCGGGTCTGCCCGTCGGTGACGATGACGAAGTGCCACGGCTGGCGGTTGGCCCCCGAGGGCGCCCAGCGGGCCATGTCGAGCGCGCGGCGGAGCAGCTCCTGGGGTACGCAACGATTCTGGAACCGGCGAATGCTGCGCCGCCGCCGGACGAGATCAGCGAGCAGTGCGCTCTCTGCCTCCTCTGGAGAATCCACCGCAGGTCTCCTTCCTCGGGTGTGTTCGTTTTCAGTGGGTGTGGGACGGAGCCGCGCGCTCGAATCGGGCGCGGCTTCCCGCCTGCGGCGGGCAAGCGCTGAAGTTGACTCGCCTCTGGCGAGCCGCGAATCGCGGGGTCAGAGCCTGCCCTGAGCCCATTCGCTGCGCTCAGGGTGAACTTTGCCGAAGGGCGACCCCGCGCCCAGTGCACTCCTCGGTCGGCGCTGAGCACGGAGTTGAACTGCGATACCCACTCTCCGCGAACACACCCCCTTCGTCTGTGCTGCGTCAAAAACAGGCGCCAGGCATCGCTTTGTGCGGCAACCGACCACGGGAGCGAGGTTTGGCGCCGCCGGGCGCAGCGTCAGGCGGTTTTCCCGTCCCCGGGAGGGCGGTTGCCGAGCAAGCGCCTGGGTAGTCAGAGTGGGCCGCGAAAAAAAATTTCTGCAAAATCGGCAGAAGGACGGAAGGAGACCTTGACATCCAAGTGGTATTCCGGTATAACGCTGTGGCATGAAGTGGTGCAGGGGGGCCTCAAAGTGGGCGTCGTACCCAAGCAGGACAAGCTGGCAAGGGGCGGGCGGTGACCTCAAAGTTCTGGGGGGAGTACGAACACCAACTCGATGACAAGGGGCGCGTAACCGTGCCTGCCGACTGGCGCCCCGGGTTGGCCGAAGGTTTTTTCCTCTGCCCCGGGCTCAACGGATACGTCTGTTTGTACCTGCTGCCGAAGTGGCGATGGGCGATAATCGAGGAGACGCTGCTGAAGGTGACGTACGACGACAAGGCGGGCACGGGGCTGCAAAGCCTGGTCGGCCTGGGGATCGAAACCAAGCTCGACGGCCAAGGCCGGGTCTCTATTCCGCCCCGGCTGCGCGTGCGCGGTGCCATTAGCGATGAGGTCCTTCTATGCGGCGCAGGTGACCGCATCGAAATCTGGAATCCCGAGCAGCGCCGGGCCTACGAAGAGAAAGAGTTCAGCCCCGAGGCGCTGCAAGACAAGATCAGCAAGAAGCCCTTATAAGACGTAAGGCGTGATTCGGCGCGCGCAGGCTAACACCTGCAACCAGCAATGAGAGAGGAGCAGGCTCACCGCCCGGTGATGGTGGCGGAAGTACTTTTCCACCTCGCCACGGGACCGAGGATGCGGGTGGTGGACTGCACGGTAGGCAGTGGGGGCCATGCGCAGGCGATCTGCGAGAGGCTAGGATCCGACGGGGAGTTTATCGGCATAGACGCCGACCCCGAGGCGGTGGAGAGAGCCAGACAGAGACTTGCGCCGTATCATGCGATTGTGGTTGAGGGCGATTTCAGGGAACTTGGGACGATCCTTGACAAGTTAAACCGGCCGGTCGCCGATGGGTTCCTGTACGACCTTGGCGCCTCCGCGGAACAGCTTACCGCGGTCGAGGGGCGCGGATTCAGTTTCCGCTCCGACGCGCCCCTGGACATGCGGTTCAAGCCTCGAGTGGGGCGCCCGGCGGCCGAGCTGGTAGCCGAGCTTCCAGAGCAGGACCTGGCCCGTCTGCTCTGGGAGCTTGGCGAAGAACGGTGGGCGCGGCGGGTTGCGCGAGCGATCGTCCGCGAGCGCGAGCGGGCGCCGATCCTGACGGCTGCTCGATTTGCAGAAGTGGTTGCAGCAGCAATCCCATCCCGGGCGCGCAGCAGACGGATTCACCCGGCCACCAGGAGCATGATGGCCCTGAGGATCGCGGTGAACGACGAGCTCGCAGCGCTTCGCGAATCACTGCCCCAAGCTATTCGTCGCACGACGGGCGGCGGCAGGATCGTGGTGCTCGCCTATCACAGCCTGGAAGATAGGGTGGCGAAGAATGCGTTTCGCGACGACGCGCGCGGCTGTCGCTGCCCACCGTTCTTTCCCACCTGCCGCTGCGAGGGGCGGCCGCTGGTGCGGGTGCTCACGCCCAAGCCGGTGACGCCGAGCGCGGCGGAGGTGCAATCCAACCCGCGCGCGCGCAGCGCCAAGCTGCGCGCCGCAGAGAGGATAGCCGAAAGTTAATCAAGGGCCCAGTTTGATAATAGTGCCTCATAGGCAGATTTCCGTTGCCTCCGTCGGAAATCTGCCCCGGCGGTGAGCGCAATGTCACAGCAAAATTCGCAGCAGCGGTTGCACCAGGACATCAACTTCGCCCCCAGCGAGCGACCCAAGCGCCGACGTCCAGTTGCAGCAGCGAACCGACCAGTATTCGCAGCCCTTGCGCTCACCGCCCCTTTTATTATCGCCGCGCTGATTTACGTTAGCTGCTACGCGCGCCTCGCCCAGCTCGAGTACCGCCGCCAGGCGCTGGTCGCCGACGCCCGCTGCCTCGAGGCCGCCAACTCCCAGCTCCGCTTCGAGATCGAGCGCGCCCGCGCCCAGGAGCGAGTGATCGCTGTCGCTCAGCAGTGGGGCATGGCGCCCGCCGATCCTTCCTCCCAGGTTGATTACGTACTGCTGCCCATAGAAAGTTGCGCGGCGGGCGCGGACCAGAGTCCCGAGCTGTACGCCGTGGTGCGCGACCGCGCCCTGGCCCAGAAAGTCAGCGCGGTCGTGACTACCGGGTGGGGCGGCGCTGCCCAGGGCGCCGCCGGAGGCCAGCAGGTGGCGCGCCCGTAGGATTACGCTTCACTCGGTCCGGAATCGGATGGGTTCGGGAGCGCGCGGTCTGGTGCGGCGCGCTTTTATTATCAACGGAGCAGGCATCATGCGCTCGCCAACTTCCGCCGGGCCGCGCCGGCGCATCCGGGTCTGGTTCGCGGTCTTTGCCTTGTGCCTGGCGGGGCTGGGCCTGAGGCTTTTCACTTTGCAGGTTCTGCTCCACCCGGCGCTGGCGAAGGAGGCGCAGACCCTGCAAACCGTCAAGGCCGATCTGCCCGGCACGCGCGGCGCCATCTACGACCGCAACGGCGTCCCCTTGGCCTTCAGCCGTATCAGCTATTCGATCTTCGCCGACCCCCGCATCATCAAGTCCGAACAGCACCCTGCTGCCAGGCTCGCCCCGGTTCTGGGACGACCGCAAGCGGAGATCGAGGCGGCCTTGGCGAAGCGTGGCCGCTTTGTCTGGCTCAGCCGGCGCGCCGACGACCGCGTCGTGGCCGAGGTGCGCACGCTCTGCCAGCCCCAGAAAGGGCCTGACGGCAAACCGGTCCCCGGGTTGAGCGGCATCGGGTTCACGGCCGAGAAGAAACGCCTTTACCCTTATGGTGCGCTGGCGGGGCAGACGATTGGCTTGGTGCGCGATGACGACAGCGGGGGCGCCGGCATCGAGCTTGCCCTTAACCGCGTCTTATCCGGCCGCGACGGCTACCTAGTCGCCGAGGTTGACGGAAGCAAGCGCCGGCGAGTGATACCCGGTCGGCGATTGCGACAGGTCGAGCCCCAGGCGGGAGCAGATGTCTACCTGACCATTGACGTACGCCTCCAGGAGATGGCGGAGGCGGCGCTGCGCGAGGGCGTGAAGAACGCCCACGCCGCCGGCGGCACCGCGATCGTGCTCGATCCCATCACCGGCGACGTCCTGGCCCTGGCCAACTATCCCTCGATGGACCCTAACCGCTATCGCGACTTTCCCAAGGAGGCGTGGCGCAACCCGGCGGTGACGTGTGTCTACGAGCCGGGTTCGACCTTCAAGCTCGTCGCCGCGTGCGCGGCGCTGGAATACGGAGGCCGCGCTCCCGATTCGCCGGTGGTTTGCTGCACCGGATCCAAGCCCATCGGGCGGCGCACCATTCACTGCGCCCTGCATGGCGGCTCGCGCGCTCACGGCGCGCTCGATCTGCGCGGCGTGATCGTCAAGTCCTGTAACATCGGCGCCGCCACCCTCGCCCTTGCGGTCGGGCGCAACGACTTCTATCGCACACTTCGGGCGCTCGGATTCACCCAGCGCACCGACATCGGCTTGCCCGGCGAGGCCCAGGGGTCGGTGCCGCCGCCTAACACGTGGGCCGACATCCGCCTCGCCAACCTCGCCTTTGGCCAGGGCATCACCGTCACCGCGCCCCAGCTCCTTGCCGCCTATTCAGCGATCGCCGCACAGGGCGTCGTGCCCCATGCGCACGTGGTGGACCGCATCGGCCGCCGCGACGCACCGCCGCGAAAGCTTTCCTACCGGGGCCGCCGGGCGATCTCCGCGCGCACGGCCGAGGTTATGGCCAGCATGCTGCGAGACGTGATTACCGAGGGCACGGGCAAAGCGGCGCAGGTGGAGGGCTTCACCGTCGCCGGCAAGACCGGCACCGCCCAGAAGCCGACCCCGCAGGCGGGGTATAAGTCAGGCAAGTACACTGGCTCGTTCGTGGGCTTCGCGCCGGCCGAGGACCCGCGCATCGCCATCCTGGTCATCATTGACGAGCCCCAGAGCAGCCACTACGGCGGCGTGGTGGCGGCGCCGGTCTTTGGCGACATCGCGCGGCGGGGACTGGCTTACCTGGGCATGCCTCCGCGCCTGCTTGCCCAGGCGCTGGAGGAATCGCGATAAACCGCCTGCGCCGCGCGGCGGCGTGGGTCTTCTGCTATAATCACAATGGTGCTGGGTCTGCCAGGCGCGGCAGGAACGCTCGCTGATGATGAGCCTTTTCGAGTTGCTCGCGGAGGTCAACTATCTGCGCCTCGTCGGCGCCCCGGAGGTCGAGATAACCGGGGTCGCCTGCGACTCGCGCAAGGTCGCGCCCGGAAATCTGTTCGTCTGCGTGCCCGGTCAGCGCACTGACGGCCATCTCTACATCGGCGAGGCTATCGGCCGCGGCGCCGCAGCGATCATCACTCAATCCGGCCACCTGCCTGAGGGGCAAGACGTTGGCGGCGTCACCGTGGTCGAGGTTGACGATTGTCGCGCCGCACTGGCCGCGATCTCCAACGCTTTTTATGGCTATCCTTCGCGCCAGCTCTTCCTGGTCGGCATCACTGGCACCAACGGCAAGACCACCACCAGCTACCTGACCGAGGCGATCCTGCGCCAGGCCGGCTACACCACCGGCGTCATCGGTACCCTCGGATATCACGTGGGCGATGAGCTGCTCCCGGCCGATCATACCACCCCCGAGGCGCCCGACCTTCAGGCGCTGCTGCGAGGCATGGTTGACGCCGGCATGACCCACGCGGCGCTGGAGGTCTCCTCCCACGCCCTGGCGCTGCGGCGCGCGGACCATTGCGCTTTCTCCTTCGCGGTGTTTACCAATCTCAC
>Ga0315289_10004419_pt1 | contig 20981 bp, 13 predicted proteins | sample YL17G11_40_MG_FD_203452 | JGI IMG/M metagenome (GOLD analysis project Ga0315289, IMG submission 203452) | Sediment microbial communities from Yellowstone Lake, YNP, Wyoming, USA - YL17G11_40 | ecosystem: Environmental > Aquatic > Freshwater > Lake > Sediment | place: USA: Wyoming | collected... | reverse complement strand
AACCCGGGTCCTGTGGCCTCCCCTCGGTCAGGGGTCGCGCTCTCGGCACCGCGGGCCGGGGCCCGCGCCTGCGATCTCCAAGGTGAATGTTTTGAGACCGTGTCGTCGCCGGGGAGGCCGCGGAGGAGGAGGGGAGTAAGGGAGGTAGGGCGCACACACGCGCGCGCCGCGGCAGCGCACGGCGCGATAGCCGCCACGCCACACCACCGGGATCAGAGTACGAATAAATGCGTCCGCAGCGCGCGCGCACCGGTTGTAATTTGGAAGAAACGGCCGGCGTGGCCGCGCGCTCGGTGGAAAGAAGACTAAAAGTTTTTCTTCACGCCCCGGTGGTGCGCGCGCGTGGCGCGTCGCGTCGCGCCGTGCCGGCGCGCGCGTGTGTGTCGAGGCAGGGGCGGGCGAGGAGCCCCCACTTTTTTTTACCCCCACCCCGCCTCCTTCTCACCTCGGCCGGCGTCTTGCCTGCCGCCGCCGCCGCCGCGACGACGACCGGGTGCTCCAGCAGCTCGAGCCGCCCGCCCCCGAGCGGCGCCGCGGCCACCACGGGCACGCCGCGGCGGCGGCAGACGCCGACGAGCTTGCGCTGCGCGAGCAGCGGGTGCGCTTCCACGCGCAGCAGGGCGGGGCGGGAGCCGCCGGCGGCGAGGGCGGCCTCGACGTCGGCCAGGCCCCAGTCGGCGAGGCCGACGGCGCGGGCGCGGCCGCCGGCAGCGAGCGCAGCGGTCGCGGACGCCCACGCGGCCGCCGCCGTCCCCGCGGCGGGCGGGCCGCCCAGGAGGACGACGTCGGCGGCCGGGGCGCCGATCGCGTCCAGGGCGGTCGCGGCGGCGGCGGCGGGGTCAGCGGCGCCGGCTGGGAGGGCGAGGGTCAGGAAAGGGAGGCTCTCCCTCCCCGCCAGCGCCTCCCGCACCACGCCCAGGTTGTCGCCGTCGGCTGCGACGTCGATGCAGGTCACGCCGGCGTCCAGGGCGGCGGTGATGGCCGCCGGCGCCCGCACGCCTGCCGTCGCGAGCGCGGTGGGCGGCAGCAGGCCCCCACCCGCGAGCCGCACCGGCCCCAGCTCCACCGGGGGAGGGGCAGGGCGCGCCGCGGCCGCCGCAAGGTCGGCGGCGGGGGCGCCGCGGGGGGCGGGGCCGTTCCAGGTGCCGGTGCGCGCGGAGCGTGCAGCGGCTGCGGGGGGGGCGGCCGCGGGCGCGTCCCTATAACTGGCCGGAGGGGCGCCTGGGAGGATGTGAAGGGGTTTGGGGTGAGCGGCCGCCACGTTCCCGGCCCGCAAATCGGCCGGCGGCCGTGCCCGAGCGAATCCACCGCCGCCCAACGCACCATGCGGCACCGCGCGGTGCGTCTTGGGGAGATAACTGAATGGCTCTCCCGTCCATGTCGGCGGGAGGCTGCCGTCGGACGCCATCTCGCGTGCGAGAGTGTGGGCGCCGGCGCCGTGGCGGCGGCCGTACTCCGCTCGCCGCCCCGCGGCCCAGCGCCGACCCTCCGCGGTCGCGTCCGATCCCGGGCGACCGTCTCCAAGAGTCTCCAGGGCCTGCGGCGCCGACCGAGGTGCGCGGGCGGCGCGTGATGGGCGGCGGCGCGGGGGCGCGCGCGGGAGCGCCTCGCCCGCCAAGATGGTGGCGCTATGCGGGCGCGCGGCGGGCGCGGCGGGCGCGGTGGCGCGGCAGGCGGGCGCGCCGCGCGGCGCCGCGGGGCCACGCGGCGTCGCGCGGCGTCGCGTAAGCCGACTCGCCGCCGAACCAGTACCACCACGCTTCCTGACGCCGCCCCTCCCGCCCCCAGCCAGCCCCGCCAGGCGTCCGAGCGGCATCTCACGTAGCTGGCAACCGCGGCCGCGCGTTTCGAGCGACGAAGGAAGAAGAAAAAAAATCATGCCGACCCCCGCGGCCCGCCTCTCCCCCACGCTCGGCGCCCCCGCGCCCCTCCTCGACGCCCTCGCCCGCGCCAAGGGCGCCTGGCTGCGCGCCGCCGACGTCACCGCCCTCCTCCGCTCGCGCGACCGCGCTGCCTTCCCCCTCTCGGCCGACCCCGCGTCCCGCCCCCCCTCCGGCTCCCTCTTCCTCTTCGACCGCCGCCTCGTGCGCCACTTTCGGCGCGACGGCCACGCGTGGCGCACCAAGGCCGACGGCCGCACGACGCGCGAGACGCACGAGAAACTGAGGAAAGGGTCGCCCGACGCGCTCAACTGCTACTACGCGCACTCGGCGGCCAAGGACGGACTGCAGGTGAGGGGGCCGATGGGGTGGGGTGCGTGTGTACGCGGTTGACGCGCGTTCGTCTGGCGCCCGTCGCACGCCACGCGCCCACCATTCCCCTCCTCCCTCCCCCTCCCAGCGCCGCTGCTACTGGCTCCTGGACGGCGACGAAGGCCTCGTCCTGGTACACTACCTGTCCGTCGCCCCGCCCCCCAGCTCGCGCGGCCCCGCGGGCGCGGCCGCCGGCGCGCTTGCGCGCTCCGCGTCGGCGCCCGCCGGCGCGTCGCCCGCCGGCGGCGGCGCCACCTTTGGTCTGCCGCACGGCGTGACGCACGAGCCGGGGCCGAACGGGGTGACGGTGACCACGGGGTTGACGGGCGCGGCGCGGCGGCGGGAGGAGACGGTGGTGGGCGCGGCTCGGGAGGCGACGACCGCCGGCGACGGCGGCCACCCCGTCGCCGCCCCCTCCCCTTTTGCCTCGGCCGACCTCGCGCCCTTTGACCCGCCTCCTGCTCACCCGCGCCCGCTGGCCGTCGCGCGCGCGGCGACGGCGCCCGCGGCGTGGCGCGCGCTCGCACGCGGCGGCCGCGTCCCGTCCGGCTCGCTCGGCCCCCTGCACGCCGCGCCGTCCTGGTCGGGCGCCACGGTGTCGACGGGAGAGACGCTGGACGCCGCCGCCGCCGCGGCCGCGGCCGCGGGCGAGGCCGAGGCGGCCGCCGCGCCGGTGGCGCAACGGCCGCCGCCCCCCTTCGCGCCCGCGCTGCGCCTGTCGGCCGCGTCCCGGGCGGCGGCGTTGGAGGCCGCCCTGGCGCGCACGGGCGGCGGCGACGGCGCGGCGCGGCGCGGCGTCAAGCGCCGCGCCGCGGTCTGCGAGTGATGACGGCGAGCGACGGCTCCGAGCGAGCGCCTCGCCGCGTCCACGACGTGTCCACGCCCAGGCGCGCCCCTGGCGGCGGCGCTGGCTGTCCGCGCGCCGCCGAATGATTGATTGACTCGACCCCGCCCCACCCCCCCTCCCCACACTCGAAACGCGCGCCCGGGCGCGAGCGCCGGTGCGCCACACGCACCGGCACCGTCCGGCGCGGCGAGCGCGCACTTTGTTGTCGAGGCGGCGCCCCCTCCTGAAGCGCCGCCCTTCCTTTGCCCCACGAACCCCCCACCCCCCGAATCCCCGTGCCGCCGCCACCCTAGCGCGCCACCCGCCGGTGCATGACGTCTGTCACGCGCCAGTGGGCGGCGCCCGGCGCGGCCAGGCCATGCCTTCTTTTTTCCCGCGCGCGCCGCGTGCAACGCGGCACACACGACCGGCGCCAGTCACAAAGAGAACGAGAGCCCCACACGCCACCATCTCACCCCTTTCACGAGATCGAGCCGCCGGCGAGCGTGGCACAGGTGACTGCGCCCGCCGCCGTCACCAGCTCCACGCCCTCCCACGTCGCCACCCGCCCCGCCGTCGTCGCCAGCTTGGGCTGCACGCCCTCCCAGATCTTCTTCTTGGCCACCTGGTTGGCGGTGGCCGGCGCGGGCGCGGCGTCGGCGTCGACGCCCGCCAACAGCACGCGGTCCCCCGGCGCCGCCCCCGCCGGCGGGTCAAGCGGCTCCACCGCGGTGTGGTCCGCGTTGGACGCGCACAGGAGCATGCCGTCCGACTTGACGCCCCGCATGTTGCGCGGCTTGAGGTTGCAGAGCGCGACGACAGACCGCCCCTCGAGCGTTTCCTTGTCCACGAACTTGACCAGGCCCGACACGATGGTGCGGGGGCCGGTCGCCTCCCCGAGGTCGACCTGTTCGACGTAGAGACTGTGCAAAGAGAGGAGGGGAAGGGACAGAAAAGGTGAGCGTGTGCGCGCCGCCTCGAGCACCCGCTCCCGCCCCCGATTGGCCCACCCCACCCTCCCACTCTCACCCGTCGGCGTCGGGGTGCACCTCGACGGACAGGATCTTGCCCACGCGCACGTCGAGCTTGAGAAAGGCGGGGCCGTCATCGGCAGGGGACGCGTCCGCGGCCGGCGCGGCCGCCGCGGGCGCGGCAGCCGCTTCCGTCGGCGGCGCGGCGTCCGACATGGCGCGGACGGGGGTGGGGAGGCGGTGGAGAGCGCGGGCGGGCGCGGGCGACTGCCGGGGCTTGAGCAGGGACGCGGCGACGAACGCGGCGCGAGCGCGCGCGGGCGCGAAAGACATGCAGCGGGCAGGGGCCGGGCGGAGAGGGCGGGCGCGTCGGTTTTGGGGTGGCGGCAGTGGCGACGGCCGCACACCTAGCCGCGATCCGCGCCGGCTCCCCAATGGCGCCCACGCTAGCGGCCCGCCCCGGCGACGCCCAGGCGCTCAAGGCGGCCATCGCGGCGGCGGCCGCGGGGGTGGCGCTGGACACGCGTGCGCGCGACGGCGCTGGCATCGCGCTCGACGTGGATGGCGCCACGCTCGTCGAGCCCAACGTGATTGCCGCGTTCCTTGGTGAGGAAAGGGAGGGAGGGAGGGGCGGTGGGTCCGGCGCCCGGGGCGCGTCGCCGACGCCCGCCCTCCCTCCAGCCGGCGCCGCCCTCGCGCCCACCACCTCCCCTCCTCTCCACGACGCCTGGCTCGAGTGGGATGAGCGCGTGCTGCGCCCCGCGGTGCTGGGCGGCGGCGCGGCCGCGGTGGCGGCCGCAGCCGCGACGCTCGCGGCCGCGGTCGACGGCGGCGCCCCCTTCCTCGGCGGCGGCCGGGCGCCCGCCCTGGCGGACGTGTGCGTCTTCTGCACTCTGCTTCCGCTGAAGGGCGAGGTGGGGGAAGGGAGGATGCGGCGGTGGTCGAGAGGTGGAGCGGGCTGCCCGCCGACCCGCTCCCGTCTCCTCCCCAGCCCTCCCTCCCCGCCCCCGTCACCGCCTACCTCGCCCGCGTCGCTGCCGACCCCACCGTCGCCGCCGCGGTCGCCGCCCTCCCCCCCGGCGCCCCCGCCGCGCTCGCCGCCGCCGACGGCGCCGCCGCCGTTGCGGCCCGCCCCCCCCTCCCTCGCCCCGGCGTCCGCAACATCCTCATCACCTCCGCCCTGCCCTACGTCAACAATGTGCCCCATTTGGGCAACATCATCGGCTGCGTGCTGTCCGCAGACTGCTACGCGCGGTTTGCGCGCGCGCGCGGCCACAACGCCGTCTTCGTCTGCGGCACCGACGAGTACGGCACGGCGACGGAGACAAAGGCTCTGGAAGAAGGGACGACGCCGGGCGCGGTTTGCGACAAGTACCACCGGGTGCATCGAGGTGTGTATGACTGGTTTCGCATCGCGACAGACCGTTTCGGCCGCACCCCCACCTGGCACCAGACCGCCATCGCGCAATCCTTGTTTGCCGATTTGGAGGCTGCCGGCGTCGTGGCCGAGGCCGACGTGGACCAGCTCTACTCTGAAGCCGCGGGCAAATTCCTCGCCGACCGTTTCGTGGAAGGCACCTGCCCCCGCTGCGGATACGCCGACGCCCGGGGCGACCAGTGCGACGGGTGCGGGGCCCTGCTCAACCCGACCGAGCTGGTGGCGCCGCGGTGCAAGGTGACGGGCACGACGCCCGTCGTGCGGTCGACGCGGCACGCGTTCCTCGACCTCCCCGCGCTCACCCCGGACCTGGCGGCCTACCACGCCGCCGCGTCCGCCCACGGCGGCTGGTCGGCCAACTGCGTCGCCACGACCGGGGCCTGGATGCGCGACGGCCTCAAACCGCGGTGCATCACGCGCGACTTGCGCTGGGGGACGCCGGTGCCGCGCGCCGGCTTGCGGGACAAGGTGTTTTACGTCTGGTTTGACGCGCCGATCGGCTACATCTCCATCACGGCGGGCGCGACGCCGGCGTGGGAGGAGTGGTGGCGGCCGCGCGCGGGGACGGACGTCGAGCTCATCCAGTTCATGGGCAAAGACAACGTGCCCTTCCACACCGTCATCTTTCCCGCGACCCTGCTGGCGGCCAACCGGGCGGCGGCGGCCCGGGTGGAGAAGGAGAGAAAGGACGGTGGAGGGAGCGCGGCGACCGCGCTGTCCTCTGCTGCTCCTTCTTCCCGCCCGTGGACGCTCATGCGGTCCATCTCCGTCACCGAGTACCTCAACTTTGAAGGCGGCAAATTCTCCAAATCGCGCGGGACGGGCGTGTTCGGCGACGACGCGGCGGCCGCGGGGCTCGACGCCGACGTCTGGCGCTACTACCTGCTCGCGTCCCGCCCCGAGTCCGCCGACACCGATTTCAAGTGGGCCGACCTGGCGGCGCGCACAAACAGCGAGCTGCTGGCCAACCTGGGCAATTTCTGCCACAGGGCGCTGAGCTTTGCGGCGGCGCGGCTCGGGGGCGTCGTGCCCGCGCCGGCGGCGCCCGGCGGGGCCGCCGCGGCCGCGGCCGCCGCCCTCACCGCGGCCGTCGCGCCACTCCTGGACGACTACGTGACCGCCATGGAGGCCGCCAAGCTGCGGGCCGGCGCGGCGGCGGTCCTCCGCATGTCCGCCGCGGGCAACAAGTTTCTGCAAGACGCCAAACCGTGGGACGTCCTCAAAACAGACCCCGCGGCGGCGGGCGGCCTGCTGCGCGCCGCGCTGGGGCTGGTGGCGCTGCTGGTGGGCGTCGCCGCCCCTTTCGTGCCGGCGTCGGCCGAGCGGCTCGCGGCGCAGGTCGGGCTCGGGGCAGAGGCGACGACCGCCCCGCTCTCGGATGCCGCCCTCGCTGTCGCCAAAGCCGACCTGGGGGCGCTGCTCACCACGGGCGCGCCCCTGGGCACGCCTGAAGTGTTGTTTCGGGGGATTGCCGAGGAAGAGATTGAGGCGCTGCGCGCAAAGTTTGGCGGCGGCGCGCAGGCCGCCGCCGCGCCCGGCGCCGCGTCCGCGCCGGCCGCGGCCGCGCCCAAAGCCGCCGCCAAGGCCAAGGCCAAGGCCGGCAAGCCGGCCGGCGCCACCCCCGCTGCCGACGCGCCGCCGTCGCTCGGCCGCCTCGACCTGCGCGTCGGCCGCGTCCTGGACGCGAAACAACACCCCGACGCCGACTCGCTCTTTGTGGAGACGGTCGACCTGGGGGGCGGCGACATGCGCACGGTGTGCTCGGGGCTCGTGGGCAAGGTGCCTCTGTCGTCTCTGTCCGGCGCGCTCGTCGTCTGCGTCTGCAACCTCAAGCCCGTCGCCATGCGCGGCGTGCCGTCCCAGGCCATGGTGCTGGCCGCGACGTCCGAGGACGGGGCGACGGTCGCGCTCGTGGCGCCGCCGCCGGGCGCCGTGCCCGGCGCGCGCGTCGGCGCGGCCGGCTTCCCGGGGCCGCCCGACGGTGAGGTCAACCTCAAAAAGTCCAAGCTCTGGCCCGCGGTCGCGGCGGATTTGGCCACGGACGATGCGGGGGCGGTGACGTACAAGGGGGTGGCGGTGGAGGTGGACGGCGGCGGCGCGTGCACGGCCGTGCCGCGCGCGCGCGTCGGGTGAAGAGAAAGGCGCGCCGGTTTCTGCAGTGTTCCCCTCCCCGCTCACCCTCACACCCGCACCCGCCGCTTCTTGCGCGCCGCCAGCCGCGCGGCTGCCGCCTCAAAGTCGGCGTCCGACGGCTCTTCATCCTCCTTGCTGCCGCGGCCGCCGCGCGGCGCGTGCTTGCCCGGCTTGGCGCCCGCGCGCGCCTCGATGCCCGCGATCACGCCCGCGAGGCCGGCGCCCGCCTTGGCACGCGCGGCAATGAGGGCCAGGGGGCCGGAGGCGGCGGCTGCAGGTCGGCACGCGCGCGGCGCGAGCGGGTGTGCCGGCGCGGGCACGCCGTCGACCTTCTTCGCCGCCCACGCGTCAAACACCTTGCTCGCCGCCACCTTGCCCTCCTTGACCGCGGCCCGCACCGCGCCCGCAAACCGGTGCGCGTCCCGGGCGGGGTCGGAGCACGGCAGCCAGTCAAAGACGGCGTCCATGTCCCCTTTAAACCGCGCGTGCAGCTCCAGCAGCTCCCCCTCCTCCTCGGCCGACCCCCGAAACGCGTCTTCGTACGCGTCCAGGTCGGCCTCCTCCACCTTTTTATACATGGAGCGGAAGAACGAGTAGAGCCCGTCGAAGCTTTCGCCCGCCAAGTCCTCGGCGTCGGCCAGGCACCCCGTCCGGTCGTACGCTTGCCGCTTGGCGGGGTCGGCCAGGACGGCGTAGACGCGCTGGAGGGCTTGGAATTTGGAGGCCGCGGTCTGGAGAGGAGGGACGAGAAGGGGGTCGGCCGAGCGCGCGCGCGCCGCGGGTGCCACCATCCTCCCTCCTCCCTTCCCGCACCTCGTCCCCCGGATTCTTGTCGGGGTGGCACTGCACCGCGAGGCGGAGGTAGGCCTTGCGCACTTCGGCCTGGGGAGGGGGGTGGGGGGCGGATGGGATGGCGCGCGGCGAGCGTGGGCGCGCGCTCCGCCTTCACCGGGCCGCGCCTCCGCCGCACCTGGGGCGCGTCCTTGGCGACGCCCAGCACCTGGCGGATGGAGGGTGGAGGGTCGGCGTGCGCGCCGCGCGCGCCACGAGCCCGCCTCGCCCGCCTCGGCGCCGCACCTCGTACAGGCACTTTTCCTTTTTGCCCATGGCGGGCGAGCGGCGAGGGGCGGGCGAGGGGAGGAGACTGTGGTCAGCCACAACGCCGCTCTCTCTCTCTCTCTCTCACTCGTGCAGCGCCACCGTCGGCCCGCACCCCTCTTCCGCCCGCACCGGCATCCCCCGCACGTCGCCCACGAGCAGGGCGGTGACGATAGAGCCGGCGGGGATGGAGCCGCTGCCGCGAGGGATTTCCAAAAGCGCGTTGGCCCCCCGCGCCGACGCGAGCCGGGACGAGATCTGGTTGCCCGTCCGGGTCGCGCGCCAGCCGCCGCCGGCCGCGGGATTCCCGGGGTCGGCCGCGGCCCAGCGGGCGACCGCGCGGCAGTACTCGGGGCGGGCCGGATCGAGCGGCGCCGCCTCCTCTAGCGTCACGTGCACCCTCCTCGGCAGCGCCTCCTCTTTCGTCCGCCCCGACAGGACGGCGATGGCGGGGCCGACGGTAAGCGAAAACGTGACCGCCGCGGAGGCGGGGTTGCCGGGGAGGCCGAAAACGAGCATGGGAGGGCCGCCGCCGTCCCGCGGCAGCGTCGCAAACGTGAGCGGTTTGCCAGGCTTCATCAGGACCTGAAGGAGGAGGGTGGCGGGAGCGTGTGGGCGTGCGCGCGCGACCCGCCCTCGACACCTCCCTCTCTCCTCGTCTCGCCTTGCCAAAGTGGACCTCGCCCAACGCCTCCAGCACGGGCTTGACGTAGTCTTTGTCCCCCATGGACACGCCGCCCGAGGTGAGCAGGATGTGCGCGCCCGCCGCGAGCGCGGCCCGCACCGCCGCGTCGACCGCGGCGCGGTCGTCGCCCGCGATGCCGCAGTCGAGCACGGCCGCGCCGGCGGCAGCGGCGGCGGCGAGGAGCATGGGGCGGTTGGCGTCCCGGATCTGGGAGAGGGGAGAAGAAGAAAAGAGAGGGGTCGGCGGTCGAGCGCGCGCGCGCGGGGCGACCGCGCCCCTCACCCTCTCCCTCCTCCTACCTGCCCATCCTTGACGTCGACCGTCCCCGCGTCCACCACTTCGTCCCCCGTGGACAGGACTGCGACGAGGGGTGCGCGCACGACGGAGAGGGAAGCGACGCCGACGGTCGCTGCGAGGCCGACCTCGGCCGGTCCCACGACGTCGCCGACGGCGAGGACGGTCTCACCGGGGGCGACGTCGGACCCGGGCGCGCGCACGTCGGCGCCGGGGGACGGGGCGGCCACCAAAATCTCGACGCGGCGCCCGCCGCCCTCCCCCCCGTCCACCACCCGCGTGTCCTCCACCTGCACCACCGCGTCCGCGCCGGCGGGCAACGGCGCGCCCGTGGAGATGTAGGCGACCGAGGCGGGGGGCAACGGAGGGGGGACAGCACCGGCCAGCGCGTCGAACGCGACAGGAAACACGCCCGCGCCGTCCCCTGCCCGCACCGCGTACCCGTCCTTGATGGATGCCGCGAATGGCGGGAGCGGGCGCGCCGCGACGACGGGCGCGGCGAGCACGCGGCCGACCGCGGCCGTCGCTGGCAGCGTCTCGGCCCCAAGCGCCTCCACCGCCGCCAGCACGATGGCTTGCGCCTCGGACACGGGCAGCAGGCGGTAGCCGGCCGCGGGCGTCGCGGGGCCGGCCGGCATCGGGGATAGGGTGGGAGGTTAGGGGCGGAGTGGCGTCGCGTGCACGCGAGGTGCGAGGTACGCGGGCGCCGGGAGCCGGTGAGAGGAGGCGGGAGGGGCCGCCGCGCGTGTGTGCTTTGTTCTGGGCGGGGGCGGCGCGGCGTTGCACCGCGGTTTGCCCGCTCGCCCCCCTCCCCTCCCTCGCCGGCACGGAAAACAATGCACAACGCTGGGCGGGCGCCCCCCTGTCGGGAGGCGCCGCCTGGAAACGAAAGGCCGGGCGCGCGCGCGCGCAGTCGGTCGCCGGGGCGGGGTTTGCGCGCCACCCGCACAGCGGCGGCCCCGGCGCCGCGGGCGCGTAGCTCGTGAAAGCACGACTCAAGCGTGCGGATGGTGGTCGTGGCCCCAAGTCCTCCGCGTCTCACTCGGGCGGCTGTGCGGGCGCGCAGCCGCCCGACCCCGCGCTCGGCGTCGCCTCGTCGCCCGTGTCCGCGCTCAAGTCAACGACCACGACCGTCACATTGTCGCGCGACCCGCGGTCGACGGCGGCCCGGGTGAGCACGGTCGCCGCGATGCGGGCGGCCGACGCGCGGCTCGCGCCGCGCGCGCGCGCGCGCGCAAGGCAGCGGCGCGCCAGGGTGACGGCTTCCGCGTTGGACAGCACGTCCCACAGGCCGTCCGAGGCGAGCAGGAGCAGTTCGTCGTCGGGGCGGCGGCCGAGGATGGTCACCTCCGGCCGGGCGATGACAAACGGGCGCAAGCAGTGGTCGCCGATCGCGCGCGACACCGCCAGCACGCCCATGACGCGCACCCCGTTCCAAAACAGGATCTGGCCGCCCGCGGCTTCCACGCGCGCGGTCTCGTCCTCGCGCGCGGCCTTGTGGTCGTCGGTGAGGGGGACCGCGGCCCCGCCCCGGCACAGCACGGCGCGCGAGTCGCCGCAGTTGGCGACGTAGAGCTGGCGGGAGCCGACAAGGGCGACGACGGCCGTGGTGCCGACGAGGGACGCGGCGTCACCGTCGGCCGCAGCGAACTCGGCGTCGGCGCGCGTAAAGGCGTCGGTCAGCGCGTTTTCGAACGACGCCGCGGAGCAAGCGGCCGGCGCGGCCGGCGGCGGCGGCGGCGTGACCGGCGCGGGCGCGGGCGGCGCGGCGCGCGGTGCGCGCGGCGGCGGCCGCGGCGGCCGCGGCGCGCCCGCACGCGCCGCGCCGCGCGCGAGCTCGTCATACAGGGCCGCGGATTCGGCGTCGGACTCGGCGTCGGATTCGGCCGCCGCGGCCGCGGCTGCCGCGGCTAAATCGCCCGAGCCCGCGAGCGGGAGGAGCGGCCGCCCGTGCGGCCCGACCGCGGCCCCGACCGCGGCCGGCGTCGGCGGCGCCGACGCCACCGCCGCGGCTGCCACCCCTTCATCCGAGCCCGAGCCACCACTCCGCTCCTCGCCGCGCGCGGCGGCCGAGAGCGCGTCGGCGATGTGGCGGTGGAGCGTCTGCGCGCAGTGGAGCGCGGCTTCCGCGCCGCCGTGCCCGTCAAACACGCCGAAAAAGTGCAGCGTCTCCATGTAGGGCGGCGGCGAGTCGGGGTGAGGGGTGCCGGGGGGGTGGGCGCCGTTGGCGCGCCCGCCGCCCGACCCCTCGCCCGACCCGGACGGACTCCCGGGCGCCGACCGCACGTGGGCCGCCACCCGGGGGGGGAGCACGTCGCCGCCGGCGTGCGGGACCGGGACTTCCAGGAGAAAGGGGACGGCCGTGTACGCGTCCTCCATGCGCGGGCGCCGCCCGCAAATGGCCTTGGCGCCGTGGGGGGGGCACCCGTGGCCCCGATCGGCGGCTGAGGGGGAGCCGGAGTCGGTGGCGCGGGTCGGGGAGGGGGCGGACGGTGGCGGGTCGTCGGGCGCGACGCGCAGCGCGCCGAGCCGCGCCGCGACGTCGGCTATAGGGGAGGGGGGTGGGGGGGTCGTCGGGGGCCGCCCCGCCTCCCACGCGCCCGGGCGTCACGCCTGGATGGCCGCAGCGGGCGCCGGGCGAGGCGGCGGGCGCTGGGGCCGCGTGGCGCGGGATGCCCGCGGGCCACGCGCTTGCGCCCGCTCGGTGTCCCTCGCCCGCCCCGCCTCCCCACCTGGCGCCGCCGGCGGCGCCTCCTGCATGGCGCGGTGTGTCGCGCGCGGCGCGAGGCGGGGCGTCTGCGGAATCGGGGCAGGGGCGCGTCGGATGAGCGCGCGCGCGGGGCTGGGGGAAGGGCGGGCGCGCGCGCGCTCGCGCCCGTCGTCAGGGGCACGCGCGCCGTCGCCACGCGCGCGGCGCGGGCGCGAAAAGCGCCGCGCGGCCGCGTGGGCACCCGCGCTCTCGCGCCTTCCCGGCGGGGGCCGCCCGCGCACCTCGCGCTGCGCGGCGCCGGGCGCTCGCTCGGTCAGCGCGCCATGCGGGGCGCTGCCGACGGGCGGTGGGCGCGGGCGCGGGGGGCGCTGGTGTGCGGGGACACAGGGCACCACTCTCGCCGAGCGGGTCGCCCGCATGCGGCGGGCGCTGCGTTGAGCCGCCGCTCTCCGCCATGGACGTGGACGCCGTCGAGGTGGGAGACGACGCGCTGCACCCCCTGGGCTGGCTGCTGCTGGCGCTCGCGCCGGCGGGGGCGGCCCCCCCCGCCGTGCCTCCCGCCGGCGCGCCGCCCGTCTTCCTCGCGCTGCGCGCGGGGCGCACCGTGCTCGTCAGCGATTGCGGGTGAGGAGAGAGGGGGAGGGAGAGGGGGTTGCGGGGTGCTTCCGTTCTCGCCGGCCAGGCCGACGCCCTCCCCCTCCCAGCGCGCTCGCGCTGACCGACCCGCCGCCGCCGACGAGCGGTCGCCCCCTCCCCTCGCTCCTGGCGGCCGCCGGCAAGCTGGCGGCGCGGACGGCGCTCGCGGCGAGAGGGACGGTGGTCGGCGCGGTCCCCTCCCCGACCGCTGGCGCCCCTCCCCTGACCGCCGTGCGCCTGGACCTCTTCCTGCCCGACGCCGACTGGGGCGCCGGCGGCGGCGAGCGCGCCGCGTGGCCGCCGTCGCGCGACGCGGCGCTCGTCTTCTCCTGGCTCCGCCCGCCCGCCGAGGCGGCGGGGGAGCCGTTTGCCCCCGACGGCTGGCCTCCTTCCACCCCTTTCTGCCTGGCCGCCGCGTTCGACGGCCTCCCCCCCCGCTCCGGCGCCCCGCCGCCGCGCCGCGCCGGCCCGCCGCCGCCGCGCGCGTCGTTGCTCGGCCTGCCGCCCGAGCTGTTGCGCATGGTGACCCCACGGCTGGACCCGCGGTCGCTGGCGGTCGCCGCGTGCGCGTGCGGCGCTCTGCGCGACGCCGCGCGCGGCGCGGTGCCGGGCCTGAAGCTCACCCTCTTCCCCCACCAGCGCACCGCCCTGACCTGGATGGCGGCCCGGGAAAGGGATGGCGAGGCGGGGTGGGAGGGCGAGTCTGGCGCGCCGGGGTGGGCGCCGCTCGCCGGGCCGGCCGGCACTCGCCCTCTCCACGCCTGCGCCGCCGACGGCGCCCTGTCCCCCGCCCCCCCTGCCGCGGCCCGCGGCTGCCGGGGCGGGCTGCTGTGCGACGAGCCGGGGCTCGGCAAAACGATAACCGTGCTGTCGCTCGTCCTCCAAGCGCGCGGCGCGGCGCCGGCGCCGCCCGCCGGCTCCCGCGTCGTGCATACCCCCGCCGGCACCCTGTACCACGAACCGCCCGACGAGGGCGGCGGCGCGCCGTGCGGCGACCCCGGGCGGGCGGGCGCGCGGCGGGCCGGCGGCCCGCCGCGCCGCGCGGCGGCCGCGGCCGCCGTCGCCGGCCGGCGCGCGTCGGCCGAGGACGCCGCGCTCGTGCGGGCGCGGGCGGCGGTCGCGGCGGCGGCGGCGAGCGCGGAGGGTGTGCGCCAAGGGCGCGCGGCGGTGAGGAGGCTGGTGCCGGCGGCGGCCGACGCGCCCGAGACCGGCTCGGGAGACAACGACGACGACGACGATGACGACGACGCGACCCCGACAACGACCACCTGGGCCGCGTGCGACGCGTGCGGCGCGTGGCGCCGCCTGCCCGCGCGCGTCCCCGCGCCCGACGCTGGCTCGCCCTGGACCTGCGCCATGCAACCGGACGCAGAGGATGCGGCGTTGGGGTGCAGCGCCCCTGCGGACGCGGCGGCCTTTGACGACGCGACGACGGCGCGCGCGGGGTGGGCGACGCCCGGCGCGGCGCCCGACGCCGCCAACGCCGACTTCTGGGCGTCCGCCCTCGCCGCCGAGCCCCGCCTGCAAGACTGGCCGTCGGCCGCGTGGTGGCTGGCGACGGCGCCGGCGGCCGCGCTCTCGTCCGTCGCCGGCGCGCGCGTGCCGCGCGAGCACCGGCGGCCCGCCGCGTGGGCGGCCTTCCTCGAGGCCGCCGGCCTGGAGCCGACGCCCGGCGACGGCGGCGCGTCGTGGCGCGTGCCCGCGGCGGCCGCGGGCCTCGTCCCCGACGCGGGCGCGCTGCGCGCCGCGCTGGCGCGCGCGCCCGCCGCCTCTGCCTCTGCCGCCGCCGCCGACCCGTTCTACGTCTCGCCCGCCACCCTGCTCATCGTGCCGCCCTCCATTGAGGCGCACTGGGCCGAGCAGGTGGCGCTGCACGTGGCGGCGGGGGCGTTGAGGGTGGCCGTCCTGTCCGACGTGAAGACCGCGGCCGGCGCGCCGCCGCCCTCCTCCCGCCGCCGCCTCACGGCCGCCGATCTGGCCTGGAATCACGATCTCGTCATCACCACCTTCCCCCGCCTGTCGGCCGAGTGGGGCCGCCGCCGCGACCCGCGTGCGGCGCCCCTCTTGCGCGTCCACTGGCACCGCGTCGTCGTCGACGAGGGCCACCTCCTGTCCATCGCGGGGGCGGGGCTGACGGCCAAGATGCAGATGGCGTGCGCGCTGCGGGCGGGGCGGCGGTGGGTGGTCACGGGGACGCCGGCGCCGGGCGCCGTCGCCGCCGCCGGCGCCGCGAGCGCCGGCTCCCGTTCCTCCCCCCCCGGCGGCGCCGCGTCGCGCCTCCACCCCCTGCTCGCCTTTCTCGGGCACGACCCGCTGTCGGCCAAGCCCGCGTTCGACGCCGCGCTGGGGCGGCCGCTCGACGCGGGCGCGCGCGCTGCCGGGGCGACCCTCGCCTCCCTCCTCGACGCCCTCGCCATCCGCGCGTCCAAGGCCGACCTCGCCTCCATCCCTGCGCTGGTGCGGGTGACGACCCGCGTCTCGTTCCGGCGCGCGCACGCCGTGAGCTACAACGCGCTGGTCGAATCGGTCCACCGCTCGCTCCTCTTGGCCGACTGGGGCGACCCCGACCACAAGGAGTCGCTGCTCCACCCCAAGAACGCGCGCTGGGCGCGGGAAGTTGTGGCGAATTTGCGCGCGGCGTGCTGCGTCGCGGGTGCGACGGCGCTCGCGCCAAAGGAGGAAGACGTGCGCGAAACGCTCGAACTCCTGGCCGACCGCCACGGCCACCCCCAGCCGGCCGCCCCGGGCGCCGGCCCGCCCTGGCTCCCCGCCGACCACCCGCTGGCGCGCGTCGAGGCCGGCCTGCGCGCCGGCGCGGCGTGCGGCGCGTGCGGCGCGCGCTGCGCGCTCCCCCTCGCGGAACCGTGCGCCTGCCTCGTCTGCGTCGAGTGCGCGGCCGGGAGCCGGGAAAAGTGTGCGGCGTGTGGGGCGCCGCACCGCATGCACGGCGTCGCCCACCCGGAGCGCGCGGCGACCAACGCGCGGCCAAAGTGGGCCGTCCCCTTTGAAGCCATCGAGTGGCAGCCCGCCGCCGCGCAGGCGGGCGCGGCGGGCGCGTCGGGCGGGCACTGGGCGCCGACGTGGGCGACGACGCGGTCGTCCAAAGTGGCGCGGCTGCTCGCGTCGCTCGCGGAAGCCGGCGCGGCGCCGCCCGCCGACCGCCCGGGCGGCCCGCCCGGTCCGCCCCCCCCGGGGTGGACGCCAACCTGCAAAGCCATCGTGTTCACCGCCTTTTGGCCGCACACGCTCCTTGTCGGCCGCGCGCTCGACCGCGCGCGCGTCGGCTGCGTCGTGCTCCAGGGGCGCATGGGGCCCGGGCCGCGCGCGGCGGCCGTGGATGAGTTTCGGCACGACGACATGGCCGCGGTGCTGATCATGGACGCGTCTGGCGCGGTGGGCCTCGACTTGTCATTCGCGTCGCGCGTCTACCTCATGGAGCCCGTGCCCGACCCCGCGCTCGAGGCTCAAGTCGTGGCGCGCGCGCACCGCATGGGGGCGCGGCGGCGGGTGGTGGTGGAAGCGCTGGTGATGGCGGGGACGGCGGAGGAAGCGCTGCTCGCGGCGCGCGGGGCCGGCGGGGCCGGCGAGGGCGGCCCCGCCGACGACGACGCGTCCTCCTCCGCGGGCACGCTGCGGCGGCGCGTGCTGTCCACGCTGCGCCCGGTGCCCGTCCCTTCACCGGCGGGGTCGGACGCGGACGACGACGACGCGGCGTGGGGGCGCGACCCGTTTTCGCCGGCTGCGACCGAAGCGGCGCGCCCGCTGGCGAGTGGTGGGCCGGATGGCGGGTGGGCGGCGGGCGCCGGGTGGGGCGACGGCGGCGGCGAGGGCGCCGGCCTCGACTTGGGCGCCACCTGGCCCTCGTCCTCCTCTCCTCCCCCCGACCGCGCGCCCACCGCGGGCTCGGCCGCGCCCGAGCCTACGCGTGAGCGCGGCGGCGGCGTGGGCGGCGAGCGGCCGGCCAAAGCGCGCCGCGTCGTGCGGTTTGCGTGAATTGTTTTGGGGGGCGGGGCCGTGCTTTGCGCAGTGTGTGATTCCGTGTGCCATCCTTTCACTCGCTCGGCGAGCGGGGCCGGCCGGCCGCGCCTCTCTCTCTCTCTCTCTGCCGGCGGCGCCGCGCGGCCGCCACACAGACGCCCCCTCCCGCCGTTACGGCCACGCCATGGCCGCCCCGCCGGCCGTGGCCGTGCTGGCCGCTCGGCTGGCGTGCCCCCGGGAGCGGGACGCGGTGGCGCTCGACCTGCAGGCGCGCGTGGGATGGGGCGCGCCGCGCGACGGCGGCGCCGTCGGCGCGGGCGCGGTCCGCCGATGCCCGCCCTCACACAGAACGACTGCAATGAGATCAACCTGGCGACCCTGGCCGCGTGCTGCGCTGATTCGGACGCAGAGGTGCGCCATGGGGATGGTTTGGGGGGCGCCACCTCCCCGCGCCTGCCTCGGTGCGCCCTCCGCGACCGTCGTGCGATACCCACACACCTCTAACTCCATCCCCAGGTGGCAGCCGCCGCCCTCGAGACGGTGCGCGAGCTCGCGTCGGCCGCGCCCGCGGCTGCGGCCTGCCTGCTCACGCGCGCCCTGGCGCCCGCGGTGGCCGGTACAGCCGGGGGGGACACGAGGCCGTGCGTCGTGGACGCGCGCGCGCGCGCCGCGCGCGCGCTGCGCGACCTGGCGGTCGACGCGGGCCTCGCTCCGCCGCCGCGCGCGGCGGCGGTCGCGCTCGACAGCGGCGTCACTCCGAGGCGGTCGACGCTTCTTCACGACACGCCGCGCCGGCGGACGTTGCTGCCGGCGGCAGCGCCTGCGCGCGCCCCGACTCTCGGCGCGCTGCTCGCGCGCCTGACCGCCGCGTCCGCCGTTGTCGCGGGCGGCGCCTCCGTCGACTGGCGCGACCGGGTCGCGGCCCTGGCCGACATCGAGGCCTTGGCCAGGGGGGCGCACGCGGGCGATGAGCGGGCGAGCGTCGCCGACGCCGCGCGTTCCGCCGCGCCCGCGCTCGCCGCCGCCGCGGTCGACCTCCGGTCCGCCGTCGCCCGCCAAGCATGCGCCTGCATTGTCGGCCTGGCCGAATCCGTGGGGCCGGCCCTCGCCCCCGCCGCCGACGCTCTGGCCCCCGCCCTGTTAAAGGGCGCCGCCGCGCCGTCGGGCGTCGCGGCGGCCGCGGCGGGCGACGCGCTCACCGCCATCCTGCTGGACGTGCGCCCACCCAGGCTGCCGGCGCGCCTGGCGGCCGAGGTGCGGGGCGGTCGGTCGGCGTCGGGGCGCCGCGTCGCGGCGGCGGCGGCGGTCGCCGCCGCGTGGCGCTGGCCCGAGGCGGCCGCGGCTCGCGCGGCGCCCTCGTTTCACGCCATCGTCGCCTGCGCGCCCAACGACGCCGACGCGCGGGTGAGGGCGTCGGGACGGGAGCTAGCGGCAGCGTTGAGCGCGGGGGCGAGCGGCGCGCGCGAGCCTCCTCCTCCGCCGTCGCCGCCGCACGCGCTGCCCACGCGGCCGACCCGCCGGCCCCGCATCGTCGAGCCCTCGTCCATCCCCGTGCCTGGGCGCCTGGTTGGGCACGGCTCGTCGTCGTCGTCCGCGGCCGCGACGCCGGTCGGCACGGCCACGCTCTCGTTCGTGCGCCCCGCCTGGCCCGCCGCCGCCGCGCCGACCGGGCGGCCGTCCTCGCAGACGATGCAGTGGGCGCGCGCCAGCGTCGGCGGCGTCCCGGCGGCCGCCGCTGCGGGCGCCGCTGCCGCGGCGGCCGCGCGCACGCCGCGCCCGTCGGCCGTCACCGTCTTTGCCCCCCGCGACTCGCTCGCGCACGCCACCGCGACCGCCACCGCCGCTGCAGCCCGCCCAGGCCCCGACGGGTGGCGCGCGAGAGAGGCCGCGCTGGCGGGTCTCACTGAAGCGCTGCGCGCCCGCCGCCCGTCTGCGACAGACGCCAGCGAAGCGTCGTCCGACGCCCTGGCCGACCTGCTCTGCGTCAGCGCGGCCGACACGCACGCCCGCGTCGCCGAAGCCGGCCTGCGCGCGGCGGCCGCGGCGGCGGCCACGGCGCCAGCCGCGCTCGCGCCGCACGCCGACCGCGTCGCCGCGGCCCTGCTGGCGCGAGCGGCGGATTCCAAAGACTCGCTGCGCCGCGCCGCGGGCGCCGCCCTGGACGCGCTCGCCGGCGCGCTCGACGGCGACGCGCTGCTCGCCGCGGTCTCAGCCGCGGTTGCCGCCGCGCGCACGCCGCGCGCGCGGGCGGCCGCGTTTGATTACGTGGCCGCCGCCGCCGACGTGGGCGCGCTCGCGGGCGCGACCGGCACGGCGGGGCTCAAATCGCTGGTGTCGCGCGCGGCAGCTGCCGCCGCGGCCGAGCCCGCGGGCGCCGTCGCTGCGGCCGCCACGCGCGCGCTCGTCGCGCTCGCCACCCACGTCGACGTGGGCGCGCTCGATGCGCACGCTGCGCGGTGCCCACCGGGCGAGCGGGTGGCGCTCGCGGCGGTCGTGCGCGGGTTCAGGGTCGAGGTGGCGGCGGCGGCCGCGGCGGCGACGCCCCGGCCGCGCCCGCGCGCCGCCACCTCCCTCATCTCGCCCCCACTCCCTTACCCTCCGTCGCTGACGGCCAGCGAGGGGAGCGAGGAAGAGTACGCGTTTGAGTCTGTGCCGCCCGCCGACCCTGCCACCCTGCCCCTGGCCCGCCTCGCGCTGTCTACCGACGACGGCGACGACGCCGACGCAGTCACCTCCTCTCTGCAAGCCGCCCTGAACGCGCTGGCCGACGGGCCGCCGGCGGCGGCCGAGGCCGCGCTCGCCGCGCTCGCGCGCGGCGCGGCGGCGCTCGCGCCGTCGGCCTGGGACCCGCACGCGCCCGCCGTCGCGGCGGCGGCCGCGCGCGCCCTCGCCGCGTCCCCCTGCCCCCTCGCCCGCGCCGCGGCCGCCGCCGCGCTGCGCGACGGCGCGCTGCACCAGCCCGCGTGCCTCCCCGCGACACTGTCCCTGATCCTCCCCGCCCTCGCCACCGCGGCGGGCGTCGACGACGACGCGCGCGTGCGGCGCGGCGCGCGCGACGCGCTGGACGCGGTGTGCGGGCGCGCGGCGCCCGTGCCGCTCGCCTCGGCGCTCGCCTCCGCGCTCGCCAAAGCCGACGACACCGACCTCGGCACTCCGGCCGCCGCCGTCGCTGCCCTGCGCTCCGGCGGCGCCGCCCTGGCCGCCCTCCCGCCCGCGGTCGCCCTGGACGCGGCGCGCCGCGGCGGCCTGCTCGACGCCGCGGCGCGCGCGTCGCGCGCCGCCGCGCCGGCCGTCCGCCACGCCGCTGTCGCCGCGCTCGCGGCCCTCTGGGCCGGCGCCGACGCGGCCGGGCGCGCGTCCATCCAAGGCAGGCTGGGTGCAGGGGCGGTGGAGCTCGTGCGGCTGTACGCGGCGAGAGGAGGCGGCGGAGGGTAGAGAGAGCGAGAGAGGGGCGTCGCAGCGGCGCGCTGTGACACGCGCGACCGTCCGCGGCGCCCCACCGCCCTCCACGTCCACCCCTCCTCTCACGCGGCGGGCGACCGGGGCACGCCGAGGTCGAGCAGCTTGCCAAACGCGGCCGCAAAGTCGGCCGCAAAAGCGGCCTCGTCCTTCGCGTAGGCCGCGACCCACTTTTTAAACTTGCGGTCCCAAATGAGGGCCTGCGAGGGAGGAGGGTGCGGGGATTGGTGAGCGGCGTGGCGAGGCACGACCCAACACGGCGACCCACGCCGCCGCCCCCCCCTCCCTCTCTCGCACCATGTCCGTCGGCAGCATCATGAGCGTGCCCGACTTGTCCTCGTACTGCAGGGGGCCGTCCCACTTTTTCTTGGTCCACGTGTTGTTCAGCAGCTCCTGAGAGGCGGCGGGCGGGGCAGGGCGGGGGGGGGGGGGGGCCGCGGCCCCGCCCCGGGCCCCCACCCCCCCGGCCGCGGGGCGGCGCGCCCCCCGGGGCCGCGGGGC
>Ga0315289_10004417_pt1 | contig 20984 bp, 23 predicted proteins | sample YL17G11_40_MG_FD_203452 | JGI IMG/M metagenome (GOLD analysis project Ga0315289, IMG submission 203452) | Sediment microbial communities from Yellowstone Lake, YNP, Wyoming, USA - YL17G11_40 | ecosystem: Environmental > Aquatic > Freshwater > Lake > Sediment | place: USA: Wyoming | collected... | reverse complement strand
CTCTTTGCGATGTCGTGATTCGGGTGCCCGACGACGCAGATGTCGACATCCTTGTTCGTGCGGCCGATTATGGCATCTCGCACCAGACCGCCGACGAAAAGCGCCTGCACCCCGATCCTCTCGGCGGTGGCCTGGACGACATCCCTGATCGGCTCGACCCACATCATCCTCTCTCTCATGATCTCGCTTCCTCCTTCCGTCAGCAGGTGTGAGACCATTCTGCTCGTAACTACCTTATCGGAGATGATGCCGATGCTGCTTGCGAAACCAGGATATCAAAAACTGGTCGCTCTCAACGACTGCCCGATCTACCTCCAGGGGACGTTCGATGGCTTCCCACGGCAGGAGGTCAAGCCGGAGCCGTTCGTTCAGGGTGGACCGAGGACCAACATCTGGTCCATTCAGGAAAAGGTGGTCCGGGGCAGCTTGATGACGCCGATGTACATCGACTCCAGCGGGAACATAGACGAGGCCATCAAGGAGCTGTTGCTGTGTGCGGAGTATCCCATGAGGGAACTGAAGATCAGCACGAACTACGTGATGGGGACGTCGAACATCACGGAGTTCCAGTCCGGCGTCCCCGACGCCAAGAGGGGATTCGGCAAGTACCTTAGGATGGCATTCGTGAACTGTGGGATCACGCAGTTGACGATGGAGGTGCCGCACAAATCTCCCGTCATCATTCGGGCGGATTTCGTTGGTTTCGTCGCACCGAACGAGTCGGCCGTCGTGCCGGATCCTTCGGCATCGGGGATGATGAGGAGGAACCTGACGTTCGCAGATTGCGATCTGTACCTCGAGAGTCCCGAGAGCGAGTGGGACACCACTCGGTCGTTCGAGGTCAAGATCGTCAACGACCTGAAACCATTCCTTGCGGTGCGGAGCTACATCAGCACGACCGATCATCCCGAGGGCATAGCCATGAATACCTCCGACATCTGGGCCACCATCAAGCAGTCCGTTGATAGGGCCAACATCTACGGAGAGATCGACTCCATGATCTCTGGAGGATACGCCGGTCTCAATATGATATTCGATTTCGGAGGGGTTGTCAAGATCGAGTTCCCGCATTGCGTGATGGAACCGACCGAGCAGCCGATCGAGGGGACGACACTGTTGGAGAGAACGACCAAGGTGCTGTGCGTCTTCGGATCGCCAAAACTGGATGAGACAGAAGGACATTTGATCTCCTTCCCCTAACTGGGAGATCAGAACTGTGGAGGTGCCAATCCATGCCTATCTACAACAATCTCTTCGGAGTGTGGAAGCTGCTGGTCTACGAAGACCCCGTGAATACTGCCTTCAACGCCGCCTATGTCGTAAAGTCGGCCAAGGAGAGTGTCCAGCAGGAGGTCAATCCGGAGTTCTTTGTTCAGGGGACTGCGTTGCCCCTGATCCAGAACATCGGGGGAGGTACCGCCGAGCTCGACATCAGCGCACCGCTCCTGGTGAAAGCCCATCCCTGGAACATATCTCCCGTCAGCTTCCTGAGGCAGAACTCCGGTGCCATGGGTGATGATCTTCACGATGGGTTCACCCTGTGGTGCAGGCTTCTGGGAGGGGCGACGGGTCTCGACACGGACTTCTTCAATGGCCTCTACAGCGCAGACCCCGGTTTCATCATCAAGAATGCCGGGCTCGAAATCTCCACTACCGGAGCCACATACAGCATCGGTTTCCGTGGCGACACCAACTTCTTGGGTAGCGAGAATGGTCTCGGCAAGGGATGGAAGGTCGTTGATGCGTCGGATGTCAACTGGAACTACTGGACCACGACTCCGGGCATCAAGCCATTCCCAACGAACCCACTGGCTCCGACTGAGCTGTGCCCGTTGAGGGTCGCAACCTTCTACGACATCATAGCCTCGGCTCAGGTCGCAGGGATGACCCTGTCGGGATACGTCGAGAGCCTGAATATCAAACTCGCCGTGCAGACCAAGCAGACCAATGTTGTCGGTCAGCAGACCCAGAGGCCGATCATGGGAATCTCCGGCGTCGACATCTCGTTCGGCGGGACACTCATCTGGAACACCCGTCAGCCACTCGGTTACCTGTTCCCCTGGCAGTCCATGAACAACGGGACGCCAGCGGCCACGATCCCCCGAGTCCCGACGACACCGATCAACTACCAGTCATACGGCGGAACGGGCAAGTACTCGTCGTTCTCGCTCGCTGTCGCTCTGAGGAATGGAGCAGCCAACGAGGGAGCTCTCCCGATCCTGCCATACCTGTTCGTCGACAAGGCCATCTTCAGCATGTCCTCGCTCGATGTCTCAAACGACTTCATCAGGACGACATTCGAGGGCAAGGGATGGGTGTCCAACCCCGACTTCATCCAGACGGGAAGTGGAACTATCCCATCAGGATCGGGAGTGCCGATGTAGGCCAGGTGATCACATGCCGATCGGCAATACCTATCTCTCAGAGTATCACCTGGCATCCGTCAACTATCCCGAGGTTGGTATTCTGCCAGCATCTCCAACATACGAGACCACGCTCACCGAGGGGACTGCGATCTCCTCGGCGAGTCCGGTCTTCCCATTGATTTTCTCCACACAATCCATAGAGCCACCTTCCGTTCAGGTCAATGTCGCCTTCAGATCGTTCTCCAGAACGGTGAGTCGGCCCATCATCCAACAATCTCTGATCCAGGGATGGCCGCTCGGCAAGATATCCGACATGCAGATGGCGACATACACATACCAGATCGATGTTCCCGTGATCCTGCTACCACACACGACATCCGGACCGGGCAAGTACCGCATCAGGGCCCTCGAGCTGGAGTTCTTCAGCGCCTGGTTCTCGTATGCGGCGAGTGCGATGGATAGGATCACATGGCCAGACGGTTCCACGTGGTCCGTCGTCGTCGAGAAGCTGTCGGTTCAGGTCTCTCCAGATGACATCAGCCTGCAGATGACGATCAAGAGCAATGCCGACATCGGGTGGAACCTGATCAGGGACAAGGACAACATCGTGATGGGGAGGACGGCGAGGGGATACGACACGTTCATGGGGTGGAAGAACACGTCCGGAGGCCTCACCCCTTCCCCCCTCCCGGCATGGGGATGGCAGGACAGGTTCGGGATCTCGTCGTTCTCGATGAACCTGTCCAGCGAGACGGAGGAGATCTCGGCGACGAATCATCTTCTCCTGAAGGCATCCGGGACGAAGCCCGCAGTGTACAACACGGGACACTCTCCGGACATGTTGAACTGCCAGCTCGTGAAGTACGGCGGGGGACTCTCGGTCTTCGGTCTCACGGAACAGAACACTCCAGATATCAGGAAGAGCATACAGTTTCAGACATCGAACGAGTACAACACGCAATTCGGGAACGACGGGGTGACCATACCGACATCACCCACGATCGACGAGGATGTGTTCGACATCAACATGACGAGTGGGGGGATGTATGTCGTGATCGGAGCCTCGAATGGAATCGTGCCGGGGACGGTGGTGGGTCAACCATTCGTCTTCATCCCGACGGGGACATTGATCTCGAAGGCCTCGACCGAGGCGACCGGTGGGACCGTCAAGTTGAACCGAGAGTTCTCGGGCGTCACATCTCACATCCCATATGTCCCGAACACGAGTGGAGGAGTCGCATTCTCCTCCATCATAAGGTGATCAGATGCCCATCATCAACGGCTTCTTCTCGGTGTGGAGTCTGGCTCACATCTCCGTTCCCAACACGACGGCGAGCTCCGACAACAGGGTCTCGTGGTCCAGCCCATCCATCGCCATAGTCAAGAGCATAGAGTTTCAGCAGCTCGCCCCGATGAGCACGGCCGATGGTGTGAACAAGGGATCTCCGTATGGTCACCTCTGGAAGTCGGAGGATACCAAGTGGCAGACGGACATTGCGATGCCGTTCCTCGTCCCCGCCCATTCCATGTACACGGATCCCGCAGGGCAGGTCACGAACCCGAGTCTCCCGATGTGTGCCAATCTGCCCGTCGAGAGCACCGGACAGGGTTTCCTGTCTTCCGTCGTCACGACGAGGTTCATCTGGCGGGCGCTCGCATCGATGTGGGGACACAATCAGACAACCCGGTCCCTTCGCACGAGGGATTGGTCGGGTGGGTTCGACGGGGTGATCCAGCGATGCTCGATCATGGTCGATGGAGAGTCGTCCGTGTTGAACATCAAGATCATCTCATCGAATGATCCGAGGCCATATTTCTACCTGACCACAACACTCCCACAGTACAACACCATCTCCACGATGAGGATGGCCAAGGCGTGGGACTTCTCGATCCCGAGTGACATCGAGGTCCTCGGTTCTCCGAATGCGAGGTATGTTCCGGTCGAGAATGATGTCCCGAACAGGATCGTGAATCCATCTGCGACGCTGGACGGATTGCCGATGGTATCTCCTCGTGGTGGCCCGACCTTCACGGCGGATGGCAGGTACACCGCCGTCAAGTCGTTCAGCCTCGATGTGGAATCCTCGATCGATATCATCCCATCCGTGGGAGTCGGATCGTCTCGCCCCATATTCGTAGTCAAGAGCATCAAGTGCTCCGGATCCGTCGACATGGTTCCATATGTCGTCTGGACGAGCGGAAACGAGAAGGAGATCTCCCTGACCGTTCCAAACATCTCGTCTCCGAACAAGCCACCGGAGGGATGGGTCGTGGACTCGCAATCCCTGGAGGAGATCTCGAGGTATGGGGGTCAGTTCTTCGTCACGGGGAGGCCCGACTACAAGGGGAATGCGAAACCGCTCTACTTCGAGATCGGGATGAGAGATGGCAGGCCGCCGATCCCGGCGGAGCCGAAGTACATCATCGTGAACAGGGAGGTCCTCGGCCCCATCAACATTGCCCGCTTGTCGATGAAGCCGAATGTCGAAGACACCAACCTCCTCCACATCGAGTTCAACACATCTCCGAACGTGAACCTCGCCACCCACAACCCGTTCGGTGATGGTCGACATGGAACGACATTCCCGCCCGTCTGATCAGTCGGTGAGCCTGCTCACGAGGCCCCTGAGCATGTACAGGGGCTTCCCCGTCGTCGCCGCAAACGCAATGGCATCTCCTGCCGACATTCCGTGATACAGAGTCTTCCCACCAGGGACCGTCATCTCCACCTTCCCCCATAGCAGATCCTCACGATTCGCATCGATGACGACGCAGTTGGTGCTCGCCCTGAACATGGCGACGAGGTTCTCGATGATCTGGTACGGGGATGGGTAGAGCATCATCCCATTCAGGTCCTTGATGGAACAGATGATGTAGGAGGCCTGCATCGGAGTGACCTCGACATTCACGGACACGCCAAGGGATTCTGAGACGATGACGGCAGACCAGTCCATCTCGGAGCCACCGATGCCCTCGATCTTCATCTCCTCCCACTCGTAGTCCTCGGGAGAGAGCATCCCCTTGGCGAGATCCTTGGCCGTCGTGCGGACCTTCTCCGGGTTCACTTTCCTCGGGACCTTTTTCGATATTTTTCTCATGGTTCGGTTTGGCAATTCATCCCACGACTGAAGTTGGGGGTGAATTATCAGACTCCTTTGAGTAAGAGTAACCATCTGCCCGTTGCATAATCCGGCAGTTCTTCCAATTGATGGCGGCTCCATCGATGGTGAAATAACCACTCGATCGAATTACCACTCTTCCCCTGGCTGGGTCTGGTCAACCGAGATCACCGAGTGATCTCCCGACTTTCAGAGGTGGGCTCTTGGATAAGCCCACGACTTCGATCGTAGATGGATGACAGGAAGCATTTTCGATGTACTCCTGGTATGATGCCATATCTCAAGATGGCATCGAAATGTTGCGTGGTCCCGTAGCCCATATGGCGTTCGAAACCATACTGCGGGTATTTCGTCGCCAGCTCGACCATCATCCTGTCTCTGTGGACCTTCGCCATCACGGATGCTGCCGCCACACTCAGGCTCGATCCATCCGCATCTGGTTCCCACTCACACGGAACCCCATCGACATCTCCCGTCCACAGGGGGTCGCCATCGAGGTAGATGACTGCATCTCGCTCGTTCCCCAGCGCCTCGAGAGCCGCCGTCCTCATCGCATGAGAGTTCGCCCACGAGATGCCTCTCTCATCTATCTCGTCGGCAGAGACCATGCAGATTCCAGAAGAGATGATATGCGAGGAGATGCTCTTCCAGGCTTCCTCCCTCTTCTCCCTGGACTGGTATTTCTTGCTGTCCCTGATGTCCAACGTCCCAGCCGAAGGTTTGAGGATCACGGCAGCAGCACAAAGGCAGGCCGCAAGGGGTCCTCGTCCCACCTCATCCACGCCACAGACGAGGCTCTTTCTGTGAAAAACCCTGATCTCCTCGTCTCTCGACCTCATCGGGTTCAACTCCCCGATACTCTCGTCGGAGAACAGTCTCATCTCGGTCTATTCCTTTGTGACCACACATTGGATGGTGCTGGTCTGGACGGTCCATTCCGGCTTATCGGAGAGGAAGTGATCGACGGCCGTCTTGACACCGGGGAAGTATCCGAAATCGTAGTCATCGAAGATCATCTTCCCGCCAGGGACCATCCTGTGGTAGAAGGTCTCCATGAAGGAGATCGCAACATCGTGCAGATCGGCATCGAAGTGAACGAGACAGAACCTGTCATCATCGAACAACCACCTCGCCGTGGAGGGGAATTCCCCTCGATGAAGCCTGATGTTCCTCTTCCGTCCCACGGATGACAGGACATCGGCGAAGCTCGTCCCAACGAAGGGGGACAGATCCGGCATCCCCGCCTCGCAGAAGTCCTCCGAGGTCGGGCCCGTGATGAACCCCTGGAATGTGTCGAATCCGTGCACCATCTTACTCGGAATCGATGACGAGAGCAAGTCCAGTGATCCTCCCTTGAACACCCCGACTTCGGCGACCATTCCATCCAGGTGCGATACATTCTCACAGCAATCCCTGATGATCGACAACCTGTCCTCGAGGATGAGCGTTCGTTCCTCGATCCTGGGAAGGATGTTGGCCATCTTCTCTGGAGATTCAGGATCTCCGAATTGATGCCTGAGCAACCATTGGGGATCGGACTTGATGTTCACCACCTCGAACTCGGGGAGGGGAATGACGGAAACGATGCCATCCGGAGGTTGCATGGAACATGTGGCACGAAACGATCTCCCGTCACGATTCGGGATCAGGAAAAGGAACATCGCCCCTCCCTCACATCTCGAATACCAGGTCGTCGTCCTCACCACACTGCGGACATCTCGTGTCTCCGGAATCGGCCTTCAGGAAGTCCTCCTCTGGAGCCCTGTGGCCACACGACCGGCAGACAACGAATGTGGATTCGACATCCTCGAACTCCTCATTGTCCTTGTCCTTATCCCTCCTCATGCCTGCCTCCCTCTAAGGATGTAGTTTCTTCAGTCCCTGCGGCATCACATGCTGCTCGAATACTGGCATGTTCGCCCCATACTCCTCTGGATTGTCCCTCCCCGCCATCATCCAATCGATGGTGCTGTTCCAGTAGTTCTGCAACTGCTCCTGATTCATCACCCCACCACCGATGCTCCTGCTCTTTGCGAGGGCCCTGTCCATCATCTGTTTCCTGGTTCCGGTGGCTCCTCGCATGTGTTGCAATTCGTGCTGACGGATCCCGGCCCTCCCTCCCATCGCCGAGAACCCCGTGGCAGGAGAGTTGCTGATCGCTATGAGGTCCATATTGCCCGACTGCCCCATCATCCTGTTGAGCAGCGAAGGATCCGTGTATCCCATCGAGTACAGGCTGGACAACCTCCGCACGTGCTGGGCGAGGATGTTGGGATCGATCCTCAGACGCTGAGCCTCCTTGCCGATCATCTTGGGATTCGGCACGCCCCCTCCTCCGATGACGATGTTCATTGCCGCCTGAGATACTCCTGGATTAGACGGAATGGGTGATCCCAAATCGATTTTCTGGTGGAAGCCACCGAGCGATGTTCCTCCGGCTGGTTTTGCACCACCTCCGGACTGATACATCCTTTGTAGTCGAGCCTGAGGGACATTCACCTCGATCTGTGCCGATCTGGCCATCAGCTCCAGTTCGTCAGCGAGATGAGGAGCCTTTCTTTCGACCCTACATGCCAATCTCATCAGTTTCGTGGCATCCATCATGACCCCCTTCGATACATCGATTCATTCCAGGAGGTCTGAAAACCTGCATTAACCGGAGAGTGGTCGAGGCTTGGGGGGTCGTGCCGGGCGTTGGGAAGTTTCAACCCACGCACCCCTATGGGGTGCGTCAACCCACGACTTCAGTCGTGGCCCGTCTCTGCATACAGCGCCTTCCCGATCTCCATCATCGCATCATTGAGTGCGACGACCGACTGGATGATGACCTGAGGATTGTCGACATTGAGGTTCTTCTGGACGGTCTCGATGGCATCGACCACATCCTGGATGATGTCCTCCGGCTCCTCGTCCTCGGGCGTCTGGGAGGCAACCCGTGTGACATATTGTGAGAGCCTTTGCTCGTTGTCCGAGAGCAGTTGGGAGGCCCTCTTCATCAGATATTCCCCACGCTGTCTCGCCTCGACGAGATCCCTCCTCGCCCTGTCCTCCTCGGCATGCGCCTTGGCATCGGACACGATCTTCTTGAGGTCCTCTTCCGACAAATCGCTGCTCCCCTGGAGGGTGACGCTCTCCTCGATCCCCGTCGCCATATCCTTGGCGGACACGCTCAGGATCCCATTCACGTCGATGTCGAACGTGACCTCTATCTTCGGGATGCCAGCAGGTGCTGGCAGGATGTCGAGCTTGAGCCTACCCAGGGTCCTGTTCTCGGCCGAGAAGGCCCTCTCCCCTTGCGTGATGTGGACCTCGACGGACTCCTGGTTGTCCTCTGCCGTCGAGTACATCTCATGCCGGGTTGCGGGGATCGTCGTGTTCCTGGGGATCATCGATGCGGCGACGCCACCCCTGGTCTCCACGGCGAGCGTCAGGGGGGTGATGTCGGCGAGCACGACATCCTTGATGATGCCCTCGATGATGGCGGCGTTGTATGCCGCCCCGATCGCCACGACCTCATCGGGGTGGAGGTTCTGATTGGGGCTCCTCCCGAAGTGATCCTCGATGGCATCTCGCACGCACTGGATCCTCGTCGAACCTCCCACCAGCAGGATCTCTGCGATCTCGTCCTTGCGCTTGCCTGCGTCATTCAGTGCCCTGTCCACGAGTTCGATGGTCTTCCTGATCCACGGCCTCATCATCTCCGTGAACTTGGAGAGGTGGAGCATGGTGCTGAGGTGGATGGGCTGGCCATCCTTCATCGTGATGTAGGGGATGTCGATCTGTGCCTCCGACGAGGACGACAGGACGATCTTGGCCGCCTCGGCAGCCTCCCTGAGCCTCGCCATCGCAATCGTGTCGGACGATAGGTCGATCCCCGTCTGCTTCAGGAAGCCCTCCAGCATCCAGTTCCTGATGTCATTGTCGAAGTCACAGCCGCCCAACTTCGTGTCGCCGGCCGTCGCCTTGACCTCGCAGAGTCCACCACCGATGTCGAGGATGGAGATGTCGAATGTGCCTCCACCGAGATCGTAGACGCACACCGTCCTGAGGTCCTCTCGCCTGTCCATCCCGTATGCGAGTGCCGCTGCCGTCGGCTCGTTGATGATCCTGACGATCTCGATGTCTGCGATGTCTCCGGCGTTCTTGGTGGCCGTTCTCTGGGCATCGTCGAAGTAGGCGGGGACCGTCACGACGGCCCTCTCGATCCTCTCCCCGATCTTGACGGATGCGTCGTCGATCATCTTCCTGATGATCATGGAGGAGATCTGCTCGGGGGTGTATGTCCTGTCCCCCAGGATGATGTCCTCCCTGTGGCCCATCATCCGCTTGACGGACATCACGACCAGCGATGGGTCGGTCGTTGCCAGCTTCAGAGCATTCGCCCCGACGACGATCTCACCGGACCTCGTGATCGCCACGACGGAAGGCGTCGTGCGTCCTCCCTCGGCATTCACGATCACATCTGGGGTTCCATCTGATCTGATGATGCAGATCACCGAGAATGTCGTCCCGAGATCGATTCCAACTATCGCCATCTTGCGACCTCCATTTCAGTCATCGTCCTCATCATCGTAGAGTCCGAAGAACTCGTCGTTCTCCTCCATCACCCGAAGTTCCTGGATCAACTTCTGCGGGCACGAGGCGAGCAGATCTGCGAGCTCACTCTCCTCCCTCGCAGTGGTGGGCCCCGCCTGTTCCCTCGGGATCGACCTCCTGTTGGCGAGGAGGCCCTTGCCCTCTGGCAGGGACTCGATGAACTTCTGTACCACAACGGCTGGCATCCCGAATCCGATCGTCTTCCTGCACTTCCTGCATCGCAAGATCACATTCACGAGGGGGACCTCGGCCCTCGGGATCACGCCGAGGATGCAATCTTGATGCAGCTTCGCCCGGCAATCCGCATAAGGGCACTTGCTCGGGAAGTTGTCCGTCGCCTGGAACGGGAACATCGCATCAACTCCCAGGGGAGACGAGTCTCTCCCCGGCTTCTCTCAGGAATGTCGGCATCCTCTCGGCCAGCGGGTAGGGGAATCCCATCACCATGGCCGGTTTCGAATCGAACGACAACGAGTGGGAAAGCCCCCTCCCGATCCCCTCCACGATCCCCTCCATCGCAACGCCCATCGTGTCGGGCGTCACGCTCCTCAGGTTGGGCGTCTCGACCCACCAACAGTCGTGCAGATGACCGGTGATGTCCCCCCTCCTCGTCGAGATGATCCTCTTCCCGGACAACGCAGCCTTGATGGCCAGCGGTCTCCAGCCCCTCTCCTCGACATGTGAACAGATCAGGATGTCGGATGCCAGGAGGCAGGCGTCCAACACCTTTCGTGATGGGCTCGTCATCAGGCAGACCCGATTCCTCCCCTTTGGACACCCCTCCTCCATTCTTATCCTCGTCATGAGTGCGGATGACTGATCGATATGCGAGGATCTGATCGAGACGAGCAGGACGCCATCCCTGCAGTCCTGATTTCGCAACCACGCACGGATGGCAGACTCGATGCCCCTGGCGTCCTCCCACTCCTCGTGCAGCATCACGATTGGAGACCCGCTCGGGATGTCGAGACTGGCGAGAGGGGCTGGAGGGATGGACGTGGGGATGACGAGGTGCATGACGCTCGAGGGGATGAGGTTCGAGACCATCGACAGCGGGGCACCGGGGGTGACCCAGACCTCATCGAATCTCTGGATGATGCCGCTCCAGGGCTCGTGATCCCTGATCTCCGTCAGCAGGAGCACATTCCTCGTCCTCGGATTCAGACCGACACTTCCCGGAGGTCCTGCGAAGACCGTGACGGCGAGTGGATTGACATTGGCGGAGACGAGGGAAAGCACGACATCGTCGTCATCTCGCCAGTGATCGATGGAATCGGGGTTGGAGGTGATGCCATCGCTCATCGGGATCCTGATGCACGATGAGACGGAGGCATCCCTCGATGCGAGAGCCTGTTCCATCGCCGTCAGCGACCGGTCCGAGCAGTTCGGAGGTAGCGACCACATGATATCTGACATGTATCTCACATCTCCAGGAATGACGGATGTTTCACGGGCGCATCGGCGGAGGAGATCCTCGGTAGGGAGGACTCCTTCGTGTCGATGTTCGTCTGGACGTTCGAGATGACATCGAGGATGTCCGGCAGCCTCATGGAGAGGTCGATCTCGACACCATCCGGCACCTGTTGGTATGCGAGGTAGGCGACCTGCTGCGGTGGCTCATCTGCGGTGATGATGCGTCTGATCTCCGAACTCGTCTTATCATACTCCAGGAACACTGGCATCAGCAAGTCCTCCTCAGTCTTCCATCTGTTTCCATCGCCCTGCCGAGACCTCGATCAGGATGAACTCCTCCTCGTTCATGAGGACCCGTTTCCTGTCTACCACATGATCAGACAGATTATCGTTCGTATCTCTGAAATCGATCACGATTGAGTATTCCTTGTTTGGACATATCCTCAAGCTCCTACCGATCCTTTGGTAGAGCCTCGTAACGGATCTCCCAGCATCACACAAGAACAAGGTCTTGAGCTGAACCAGGTCCAGCCCCTCATCGGCGATGGGGGTTGCTATCAAGACAGGAAGCTTCCCAGACAACATGTCAGATATTGCCTGTTCTTTCACGCTCTTGGAATCGCCGGCATGAATGAACTTGCTATCCGATATGAGCTTCTCGAGAACTCTCCCATGTCTCTTCTCCGTGACCAACAGGAGCATCGGACCCTCCGTTTTCAATCCTTCTGCGAGACTGGCGATGAGGAGATTCCGCTGATGAGACTCGACGATGCATTTCTTTTTCGCCTGTTGATAGCTCTCGAATGTCCCCGGTTCCGGAGGAACATTGATCGAGAAGATGTAAGGCCTGACAAGTATTCCCTTACGAATCAGCTCTGAACACGTGATGTCCATGAGCTTCCTTCCAAAGGACGCCTGGATCAGGATCTCCGTGCCATCCTCTCGGTATGCGGTGGCAGAGAAGGCGAAACGGTAGTATGCCGATTTGCTGTTGTTCAGGACCTCCTGATACATCGCAGACGAAACCCGATGTGCCTCATCAGCCACCACGAGTTGCGCTCCCTCGATCAGTTTCTTGATTGCGGGCCTGTTGGGTCTCACGAAATCCAGGTCCTCATCCGCATCCGGATCCTCCAGGTTCCTCCTCTTGTTCTTGTTTCGTTTGACCTTCTCATCACGAGTCAGGTTGCGCACACATCCCTTGTTGCGGTCGTACTTCTTGTCGTAGACCGTGATGGCTGTCTGAACCGTCATCACGTTGATGTCCCTGATATCGCAGACTCCATTTCCGATCACTCCAACCTCGACCGGAGAACCGCCTGGATTCCTGATGACCCTCTCGAGTGCCGCCTTGGTCTGGTCCAGCAGCAGGAGAGACGGGACATAGACGATCACGGGGGTCACTCGGAGCTCTCCGATGATGACGGAGAATGTCATCGTCTTCCCCGATCCGGTCGGAAGGGAACAGATTCCTCTTCCAACATCCTCGCAGATGTCTGCGGTCTCACGCTGGAAGTCGAACAGGGAGATCGGATGGGGAAGGATGACCTTCCAGTCCATATTCCTGTGTGGTCGCTTCCTCAGGTCCTCGTACTCCCAGGGGATGTGGTGTTGAGAGAGGACCTCCGTCACGAGGCTGCACAGCCCGGTGGGGAATGTCTTGTACCACTTGCTGAAGCAATGATTGCGACCATCCCACTCCCCCTCGACGACCTTGGGGGAATACTCGACTCCCTTGCGCTTGTAGCTCAGGCGTTCGTCGATGGCATCGAGGATCTCATCGGGCACCCTTCCGATGATGGTGCTGGTGGCGTTCTCTATCTTGATTATGAGGTTGTTCGCCATGAGAATCCGAAAGGAGGGGGCGAGGAGATGTTCCCCCTCGCCCCCTCCGATCCCTCCATCCATCCCTCCGATCAAAGGGACTTGATGGTGACCTTGGCCGCCGTCTTGTCGTGCATGATTGCGTCCACGACGAGCTCGATGACCTTGTCGACCGCCGCCTGCTCATCCGTCGTGAGCTTCACGGTCGTGAGCTTGATGGCGTTGGTGAACACCGCCTTCGCCGTTGCGAGCGCTTCGTCCTTCGTGAGGGCTCCATCCACGACGGCCTCCGCAGCCGCCATGAGCGCGTTGTAGACGGGTCCAAACTTGTCACCCAGAAGCGATGACAGCCATCCCTTCGTCGTCTCCAGGATGATCTTGATCATCGATGCGATCTTCGGCTTCTGAACTCCGAACCTCATCAGGGCCCAGATGATGACCACAACGACGATGAGGACGGGGAGCAGAACCTGCCACTGACCGATCAGAGCCGTCAATCCTGCGATCCAATCCATTGATTCTCACCTCCTGACTTTCGGGGATTGTCGATCTTCGTGGGTTTGCTCTTGGAGGAGATCGTGGAGTGGAACTTCCTCGGCCTCTTCTCCTCCTTGGAAACGCACTCGGGGCACAGCCCGTCGACATCCTCTTCGATGTCCAATGGGGAGTTGCATTCTGCACAACGAGGGAGGTAAACCATCCCACTCTTGCCTTTCTGTCTTTACTTATAGGTCTCCTCGATCACTTCTTGCGACACTTCGAGCAAAGACCGGTTGCACACAACGAGGTGGCCGGAAGGACCTTCCCACATCCAGCACAGGGACGGGGCTCCTTGTCACTGGCCTCCACGATCTTCCCCGTCCTGGCATTTCCCCTCTTCACCATCGGCATCTGGTGTCACACCTCCTTCTACATCCATTTCATTGGTTTCTCTTTTATCGACGAAAACACCTGCTTTCACCAGTCCCCTGCTCCTCGCATATTCCTCGAGGATCGATTCCTGATCGGGTGACAGATCGATGGGTGGAGACGGAACGAACCTGAGCGTCAGGAACCCCCTCGGCTCCTCTCTTGTGAAGACCGCTGGCAGACCCCTGTTCTCGAACCTGATGAAGTGACCATAATCGGCCCTCCTCGGGATCGTCACTCCAACATCCTCTCCGAATGGGTCGGTGACCCCGATCGTCCCTCCGATGGAGAACAGGACGGGGTCGATGGAGATGTCCATCTGGACATTGCAGCCGTGGAGCACGGAAATGTCCCTTGGAAGCGTCACCCTCGGTTTGACGATGAGATTCCCAGCGGGCTGGGATGGCATCTCGTGGTTACCACGTTCCGTCAGGGAGAGTGGCATCATGTTGATCCCTGGTGGGATGTCCACCAAGAATTGCACCTGCTCCGGCACGACGCTCCGTCCTCCGCACGACTGGCACAAGTTGTTGACGAGCATCCCCGTCCCGGAGCACTTGTTGCATCCGAACCTGACGCCCTGGTCCACATATCCCCTTCCTCCACACGAGTCGCAGGGAACACCTTCTCCGCCGACGCCGTTGCAGGATTGACAGAACCTCGTCCTCTGATATGAGAATGTCACTCCGGGCTTTCCGTGCAGCATTTCGGGAAGCGTCATCTGGATGACGGCTTCGATGTCGGAATTGGACAGGCGCTGTTGCTGGAAGCTGATGTTCATATGGGAGAATGGGTTGAAGTCAAAACCGAAATTGCGCCTGAAGAAGTCGGCGATATCGGGAGGGGACTGGGCCTCTCCGGAGGAGAGCCTGTCATACTGGCGTCGCCTCTCCTCGTCACCGAGCACGCTGTATGCCTGGGAGGCCGCCTTCATCCTCTCCTCGGCATCCTCCGCATCGTTGACATCTGGATGGAGATCCCTGCCGATGTTCCGGTAAGCCTTCTTGATGTCCTCGGGAGAGGCATCCCTCGAGACACCGAGGATCTCGTAGTAGTCCGGAAGATTTTCTTGTCTCATTCGTCACATCGCCATCCTGTCCTCTTCCTCGTCTTCGATCTTCCTGGATGCCTCGCATTTCCGATCGATCATCACCCCATCGAGATGGTCCGTCTCGTGCAGGAACACCCTCGCATCGAAGCCGGAGAGGGAGGCGCACTTCATCGTCCCCTTCTCGTTCATGAACTCGATCCTGATGATCTGGGGTCTCACGATGAGGAACTCCATCCCCGGGAACGAGAGGCAGCCCTCCCACTGAGAGATCTGCCTTGCGACCGGGTTGCCTTGAGTGTCGACGAAGAAGTCCTCCGCTTCGTCGAGGGATGTCCAGACGACCTTCGGATCGATCACGACCATCGTCTCCGTGGCCGTCCTCCGGACGACGAAGAACCTCAGATCGATCCCGACCTGAGGAGCTGCGATCGCCATGGCTCCCGGGCTCGCCTCCAACATCTTGCGGACCTTGGAGATCGTCTTCTGTTGGGCCTTGGTGACCTTCCTGCCGATCTTCTGGGTGGTGCGGCGCAGCCGGGGATCGTCTCCGGCGAGGAATTGCAACATCTCAACACCTCCGAAATTCTCTTTCGGAGCCTTATCCACCCGAGAGGACAACATCTAAGACTCTCTTGATCTTGTCGACAGTGACAACAGCATTCTGTCCGGACCCGACATCTGCTGCATGGCGGCCGATGATCCCCATCACCGAACCGACCACTCGCCCCATGACATCAACGACCATTGACCCGCTGCTTCCTTCGAGAATGTCAGCATCGATGAACATCATGTCCCTCCACGATGGATCGGGAGGTGCCGCAGGTGTCATCCCCATCGCCGAGACCCTTCCGACGGTGACGATGTTCGCCCATCCCTCTGGGGATCCGATGGTGGCGATGATCTCCCCGAATGTCGGGACCTCATCCGACAGCCTCGCCGGCCTCACGGGGACCCTCGGATCGATCCTGAGGATCGCCACATCGACACTCCTGTCTTCTCCGAGGACCTCGGCGGGATAGGATTTGCTTCCGTCGAACGAGACCTCGACGGAAACGACCTCCGATTCCGGGCCATTCGGTTCGACGACGTGGTTTGCCGTGACGACGATTCCGTCGGGGAGCAGGAATCCACTTCCCGTCCACTGCACGCTCTCGGATCGCTCGGTGGGCCTGACATAGATGACGCAGGCTGCCGACTCCGCATCCTGGACGGCCTTCCCGATGGGATCGAGGGGCCTATCCGCCAATCTCGTCATCCTCGACATCAGGTCGATCATATCGATGGTCGGCCTCTCGTCAAGGGAGGACTCGACGGACAGCTGCCTCTTGAACGTCCTGCTCAGGAACAGCGGATCCTTCATATGATGACCTTCCTCAGGATGGAATGGAGCCATCCATAGAGATCGACTCTCCACTTGGAGACGCCCTCCAATTTGGCTTCGACCTGATGGTTTTGTGCCATACTTTTTGCGATCACCTGGTTGAAATTCAAGAGCCCGATGTTGAGAGGATCGCCGGATTCCGTCACGAGGGGCCCGGGCTGGGCGAACACATTGAGGTGGACTATCGCCTCTCGATAGTTGGTCAGTGGGGTGTCGTGATCTCCCCCATTCCTGTGGTAAGACAGCATCAGGGCGACGATTCCAGCGACGAAGGGGGAACTCATACTAGATCCTGATTCTTGTGCGTATCCTCCTCCAACCCATGTCGAGTAGATGTCGACGCCTGGTGCCGCAGTCGTCAGATGATCACCGACATTCGAGAATGTAGCGATCTTGCCATTCTTGTCGAGGGCTGCGACAGAGATGACCTCTTCGTACCTCGCCGGCCAGTTCAGCTGTTTCTGACCCTCGTTGCCGCCCGCCGATACCACGATGATGCCGGAATTCACGGCCTTCAGGATGAGGGACCTCAGCTCCTGAGGAGGTTCTGCCGGAGAACCAAGGGAGAGATTGATGACATCTACCTTGCTGTCGATGCTCCATTCGAATCCCTTGATGATCCAGGAGTAATCACCCGGACAGAGCCCATCGGCATCGAGGACCCTCACGGAATAGAGTGAACAATCTGGAGCGACACCAACGATTCCCACGCCGTCAGCCTTCGCCCCAGCGATTCCTGCCACATGACTGGCATGTCCGTGAAGTAGCCTAGCGTCTCCCGTGAAGTCCACGGAATCCACAAGGTTGGGTTTCAGATCCGGGTGGTTGGGGTCCACGCCGGTGTCGAGGATGGCAACCTTGACTCCGGAACCCGTCGTGTTAGCATTGGTGCGATAAGCATCGACTCCCATGAACTTCTGTCCCCAGTCGATCGTTTCGGACAGTACGCCGACGACCCTCTTCGGTTCGACATCCGGAATGAATCTGACCATATCCATAACATTCACCTCCATTCCCGATTCTTAGGTTGCGATGACCGTTTTTCCTGCTTCACATCATGGTCTGACGATCCTGGTTGCGGAGGTCGGATTGGAGATCCTCTCCTCCACCACCTCGACGATCATGTCGGCAGAGACGGACCTGATGCACGGATCCCCACATCCCCTCTCGAAGCATGGACAGCATCCATCCCTTCCGGCATGGATTATGGTGTTGTTGCGGTAGAACGAGGACACATCATCCGGTCTCGTCGGCCCCATCACGGTCACCATCGGGACCCCGATGGCCCCTGCGATGTGCATCAGGCCGGTGTCCATCGTGATCAGGACTCTGCTGTTCGCCATCACTCCTGCCGTGGACATCACATCCGGGGTCGATCCCGTCAGATTGTGGATGTTGTCGGCCACCCTCCCCATCTTCGCAGGCATCGCTCCCAAGACGATGATCAGGTGGTCCCTCGCCAACATCCGGCACACCTCATCGATGGTCTCTCGTGGTAGGTTCCTCGGAGATATGTCGCTCCACGATTGTCTGGCGATGCACACCAGCGACCCACTTGCGATCCTCCGCTTGGACAGGAGATCCTCGGCCCAGGCGGAGTACCTCCTCGGGAGATCGATGATCGGTCTCCTCTCATCCTCGGACAGCGATGATGGATCGATGTCGGCACGGGACAGGAAGGCATCGACCTTGCTGACATGCCCATCATGCACGAGGCTGACACCATCGAGGTCGATGACTCTCTGATACCTCGATGGGCCCTCGTCCTCCAGCGGGTATCTCACCGCAGATGGTGGGGTCCCGTGGAACGCCTGCACGATGGGATGATACTCGGTTTTGGTGGAGAACGACACATCCTCTCCCAACTCCGAGAGGCACCTGCTCACCGGCTCGCACATCACGATGTCCCCCAACCTCCACATCCTGGAGATGAGCGTTCTACTTGGGGGAGCGGAACCTTTCCTCTTCGGTTCGGGTCTGATGTGGCCCGAACCATACATCGTCACCCTCATCAGTCAACACTCCCATCTGGGTCATCGACGGACCCATCCGGCACATCCATCGTGTCTTCGAGTTCCCCTTTGAACAGCACCACGTTGCCCCTGAATGTTGGTGCATATACCCATCTCATCCCGATCTCATCTCCAACCCTCGGAATGAGTTCCATCATCGAGGTTCTTCCGTCAGTGGCATCATCAACAATGATGATCCCCCCATCCTGCAGAAGGGGGGCGACCAATCTGAGGTCATGAGCCTCAGCCTCTCCGTCTGCCGTGTGTAAAGCATCGATATGTATGATGTCGAAAAGGCCGATCACATCACTCATCCTATCGATCTTCTGCGTGTTGATCTTCTTGACCAGCAGTCCGACAGATCCTGGTTCAAACATAGATTCGATCCTGCCGATCTGTTCCAAGGGGTCGACACCATATGATCCGTCATCGAATCCCCAGTATTCCACGAATCTGGATCTATGCAAGGACCCCATCATCAACGCTACGGCAGAATAACCATACCTGATCCCGATCTCGAGAACTCTGGAGGGGATTCTTCTGAGGCGCATCGGATAGGAGAAGTACCACTCGTAGCAATTGCCCGAGACGACATAATCTGCCGAATCGTCTCCGTCACACCACATCCCATCTGGTGCGATACTCGTGAATTTCTCGTGACAAAGAAAACTTCGGTTGAGCTTGATCATCTCGATCTCCTAATGATTCCCCTTCGGATCGAATCGCATATATCCTCGGGAGAATCCGTCAATGACATGATGTCTCCCCCGTTGATCCTCACGAACTCGAGGAACTCCTCCAAGGTGCTGTCTTGTCGGATGTAGACCGATGTATTGCCGAATGCCCCGGCACAATGGGCTACCCATGAGTCCATCGACACCCCGATCTTGGATGTGGCAACTAGGGCAAAAGATTCCTCGAACGATAGTTTGCCAACGGCATTCACCCCTCGGGATGGTTCTTTCGTGATATGCTGGATGTCCGATCCACCTCCGATCAGGATGACAGGGATTCCGATCACATCCTCTATCATATCCACCGTTTTCCAGTAATCTGGCCACGCAGCATTTTCGTCTTTGTGATCTCTCGTCGCCGGCTGGATACAACATACATCTCCACTCGGTAACCACTCTGGCAATGAAGGATTGAACTTCAGATCTGATGTGGATAGCTTCGAGAATGATGATTTGATGGACATGATTTCACCATATCTAAGATCCAAGAACTCATCCATCCTGAGCTTCCCATCTCCCCACTTTTCGATCACATTTCGTGCTGCCGTGAAATCTAGGACGGGTCCCATCTCGACGATGACATCGTCTACGAACGAGAACATCTCGCAGCATTTTTTGGCGTTTCCCACATTCCCATTTCCATCTGGGACCACTATGACGAAAATCTTCTTCCCCGGACTAATCGAAGATTTCAACTTGGCCATCGCCATCAACCCATCCCCGAATCCTCCTTGAACCTGTGCTGCCACACATGGAGTCTTGATCGAAAAGAAGGAGGTTGAGATTTTATCATTTTCGTTGAAGTGTCGTTCCACAACATCACACACGACACCAGGGTCTATTCTCGCCATCATCTCCTTGCACTCGACGCTCCTCCCCCAGTGGTAGTGCGTCCACCAGAGGTTCCTCGCATCCGGGGCGACGACATCGATCTGACCCACATGACCCCACACACATGATGGCGTCGGTCCCCACAACACCACCGTCGGCGTGTCGAGGGCGGAGGACACATGGCAGAGGAACCCATCGCTCCCGATGTGGCACATCGCCCCCGAGATGATCTCGAACTGCTGGTTCATGGAAAGGTTGGTCATCGAGAGGAAACCCTCCAGCCTCCTCTCCGATGGGCTCCCGACCTGGATGGGACATATCCCGCACGAATTGAGCCATCCGCCGAATATCTCCCACCCCCCGGCCGGCCACGACTTATATTCGGAGGTATGCGTGAACCCTGCGGAAACCGTGACATACGATGAGGGGAGCCTGATGTTGGAGGGTAGGGGCAGGCGCAGGATGTATGCGTCCTGGATCCTGACCTCGAATCCGAAGAGCCTCGTCATCATCTCCATCTGCCCCCTGCACCCCATGTCTCGATACAGGGAGATGATCTCGTCTGCATTGAAGTGGTAGTACCTGCTCTCCACATCGGCCAGCCTCGCCCTCACGTCGAGGTCGCAGTGCGTCAGTGCCATTCTGCCATCGATCATCGGGACTGGTTTCGTGTCGTACCACAGGTCGTACGACTGAGCATGTTGTCGCCTGATATCGGTTTCGAGAGCCAGTCCCCGTCCCCACGGCA
>Ga0315289_10004416_pt1 | contig 20984 bp, 39 predicted proteins | sample YL17G11_40_MG_FD_203452 | JGI IMG/M metagenome (GOLD analysis project Ga0315289, IMG submission 203452) | Sediment microbial communities from Yellowstone Lake, YNP, Wyoming, USA - YL17G11_40 | ecosystem: Environmental > Aquatic > Freshwater > Lake > Sediment | place: USA: Wyoming | collected... | reverse complement strand
AGAAAAAGATGAGAACGAGCAATCATTGAAGACAATCTCCATGTCCATAAAACTCAAGGACAGGAATACTGGAGAGGAATTCAATCTTGAAGATGATGAAGTCATTGCAGTCAGATTCAAGGAAAGAAAAGGCATGCTCTTCTTCAGACTGAAAGGCAAAAATGGTGTGGTATTATCCATACCAAAGCAAAAACTACCAGCCTTCATAGCAGTCGAAGAAGAAAAACGCCCAGTATGGTGAAAACAACGAGGTGAAGGAAGATGGCAGAAAATAAGACTATCCTGAAAAGATATACCGATGAAGTTCAGACCGGCAAATTCAAAGTAAATGATAACGTCGGACTCACAACGGTAAATCAACTGGAGATAAGTGAAATCAAGGATAGTCCTGGTAAATACGGAAAACGCGCATTCAATGTCAAGGTATCGGCAGAACATCCGATATTCAACAACATATCATTCGCGTTTGTATACACACCACAAGACAAACACACCCATGATTTCAGAAATAAAAATGGCGATCATTTCTGCATGGGAACCGCACCTATCGGCGAGATTAAAGATATTGTATTGGGTGTATTGGCTCACGAAAGTTATGCATTCCAAATATCACTTGTCAGAACAACTTGGGTTCATGCAGAAAACGGACCAGAAAACGGACAATATCTACTGTGGCATTTGCAATATTATGGGAGATATTCCCCAAGAAGCATATGGAGACTGCCACTCAAATGCGAAAAAGAAAAGCTCTGGGCAGCAGACCCAAAGAAAAAGAAAGAGTTATGCAATGCATGTATTGGCTCAAGATGCGAACACCTTGGATATAAATGCATAAAATGCGGTAATATAACATCAAGACAATGTCCTGTATGTAAATCACCTATTTGTGACAATCATTCACATTGTGCAAATGGTCATTACAATCTTACATCCGAAGGGATGTTCGAAGGACATTGCGAACAATGCAGACGTAAAATGCCACTAGGAGAAAAAATATGCAAGACATGTGGTTGTAAGAATTATAGGAAATATTAAAAAGGAGGTATGGAAATGGTGAGGTTTGAAGGGAATAACCTCCGTGACCTAGATTATGGTTTAGACGGAGGCGTAGTGTCAACTGCTGTCGGTAATTTGACATATGACGATGTAGCCGACTATGGTGTAGTCACAGCAGACGAGAAGAAAAAGATGAAAGACACCGTAATAGACGAATGTGATACTGCTATCAAAGATGTGACGAATGACATCAATGATAATAAGAGTATGTCCAAAGATGAACGCAAGTCTTTGAAAAAGTTCTTCATCAAAAAACTCAGCAAGATAAAATCGAACTTCATCAAAAAAGTCGGTGAAGAAGAGTATGATCTGGGTGATATCGACAACGAGCTTGACGAAGCCATAACAAAGATGAAGGACATACTGACCGAACTGATGGATGATGATGACGTCTATGGATGTGGCGGATTCGGAAGCACCTATGCAAATGACAAATGGAGCTATTCGCAATCAAGACTTAGCACTTACGATTCTAAATGGCCCAAGAAAGACTACTCCAAAATCGATAACAAAGATGAGAAGAAAGACTATTCAAAAGATATGAAAGAAGTCAAATGTGACAAGACCCTCAATATCAAAGTAGACAAAGAAAGTCTTGACTCATTCCTTGCAGAAAGCGATGGAAAGCGTGAGAACATCGCAGTCATAACAGCAGACAACAGAGAATATAAAGATTTGGACAAAACTATATTCAAGATAGTACTTGTTCCAGATGAAATAAAACTCAGGCAAGGTGCATATACAGAAGCCGATGGTAAGAAGATAGCCGATGCACTTGCTAGCGTTAATGTAGTTAAATGTGGATGGATACACACCCATCCGTTCGGAGAACATTCAACATTCTTCTCAGGAACAGATGATACCACTACAAAGGAAATGTGCGTACTACCAGACGACTATTGCTTAGCTATAGTTGTTGGATGCTCATATAATGAATCCAAGAACTATATTACTAGAGAAGGTAAGGTGGTTAAAGAATATGACTTGAGATATTCACTAGGTAGGATGATGTATAGGAAAGCCGAGATACCAAAAGTTGAATACGACCCCAAATCAGACAAGATGAAATCCGCCCAAGAACTGATGCTAGTTAAGTATGATCTGGATATAATTCTTGTTGATAAGAATGGTAAAGAGATAGAAATAGAAACTATCCCAGTCCATAACCCAGAGACATATACCGTAACCAGTACTCCAAGTAGCACATTAAGACCTACTGAACACCAGACCGCTACACAAGAATTCTATGACTAAAGAGAGGTGAACACCAATGATACCAGAAGAAGTTAAAAAAACTTTTGAGGAAATAGGAGAAAAAGACGCAAGGAAAATATGGGCAGGAGTGAACCAGACGATGAGAAAGATACATGACAAATCTGCCAAGATTGTCCTCATCGCAGAAGACACGAACCCAAAGGAGCTTGTAACCCCATTAGTGCAAGAAGTCAAAACCAAAAAGATAGAACATTACTTCGGCACAAAAGATGAGATATCAAAGCTCACACGCTGTCCAAGACCAGCAGCCGCAGGATGCCTGTTGAAATGATGCAAAAATGACAATCGCATTCAAAAGGTTTGTCCCCTATACCACAGCCGAACTCAACAAAGGCATCAAGAACAAACCCCTAAATAGAATGTGGAAACTTGTCAAATTCAAGCATATCGACGACAGCGAAGATTCATACAGCGTGATATTGCAACACAGAGGAAATAAACTCAAAACAGTAGAGTTTGAATTGATGAATGACAAAGAAGACAAAGGAGATGGTTTTATCATAGCCATGTTCAAACGCCGTGACATAATACGACATAGTTATGGACAACACACAGAAAATGTGTTTGATGCCATTCTACGAACACTCAGAGATGCCAGATTCATCATAGACCTCTATGGACTGAAAACCAAGAAAGAACCCTATGCATATGTCACTGAAAAATTTGGACAAGGATTCATAAAGAAGAGGTATAAATAATGGCAATAATATTCTTAAAACCCATCAAATTTAAACCAACTGATGTCAAAGACGCCAGTTATGATATAGATGATATATGGCGTGCTGAGCATCTCAACTTCAAAGGAATGACAGAAGACAGAGGAACAGACACATCAACATATGACCTCACACTTATTCATAAACCAACCTCTGTTAAAACTGATATCACATTGAATGTAACCCTTTATGACAATCCTCAGATGAATGGAAATAGAACCGACATCCGAATAAAAAGCATCAACGATGCATACTACTCAGCACACACTTTTGTCAGCAATCGCCAACGCAACATATTCATCATACTAGAAAAATCCGTTAAAGATATAGAATTTATCAAAGGAGCATTCGTCCTAAGACGCACTCCTAAAAGAGATGTGATGAAGAAATTTGGAAAGATCTTTGAACGTGCGCGTGATAATAGAAGATGGTAACATTCAAATTCAAATCCGTAGAAAAGACCAAACAAAAGATTTTAGAACATATCAAAATCAACGATGATTGGTCTATAGAGAAATGCCTTTATACAAAAAACAACCAAACTCATGTGTTTGCCCATCCTAAGGCACTGCCTACCGAATTTGCTAAAGTCTTGAATTTCACCCTTAAACTCAATCATTCCTCTAAGAAAGGATACTATGATATGTATGCCAGCAACATAGTATATTTCGACAGACTTACAAAAAAATTCGTCCGTCAGGAATTCAGATACTATAGCATGTATAGCTCGAAAAACTATCATATCACAGAAGATATCAGATTCCTAGACCATCTAAAACAAGTCCTTGTTGCAGATGAATTAAAAGGAGTTATACCATATTCCTGTAAACACAAACTACCCACATAGAATTAGATACTAAAAATGAACAAGCACCCTCCAAAACTAGATATAGTCTTTGACTTTGATGGCGTAATATGCAAACTCCACATACCATATAATCACTTCAAATATGGCAGCCCCATCAATAAGACAATCAAACTCATACATCAACTCTACGACGATGGACATATATTAAGACTATCCACAACAAGACTTTGCCCCACATTCAGAGGTGAACCCGATGTTGAAGTCATATCCGGAGAAGTTGAGAAAAGCCTCAGACACCAACTCAAAAAACTCGGCATACTCAATTGTTTCTCAGAAATTACAGGCTACAAACCCTACGGTGATGTCTATATAGATGACCGTGCCCTATGGTTCAATGGTAACAATCACAAATCAGTTAAAGACATAATACAAAAAATCATCAGAGACAAACACTAACGGCGGTTACTGCCAACCATTACGTGATGAGTGACTACCGATGACGCCAGTGAAACTGAGGTTAATTACCAATGATTGTCTATTCTCCTCCGCTAAGGTAGGGGACTTATCGGCAGTCGTCGGATACCGATGATTGGAACTCTACCTTCCTCCTAAAACATAGGAAGGCAGTCATCGAAAACCCATGATAGAACTCTCCCAAATCTAACGTCGCCGAAACGGGCTTTTGTTTATGCGCAGCGGCGCAGCCCGTTCGGACTCCCCTGCAAGATTTGGCAGTCATCGAAGCATAAAAAATGAATACAATAAAGAGCCTATCAATAATGCTCATATCTACCACATGCATGATGATAGATGTGGCATCAAAAGGCATTATAGGATGGCTGGATGGAATAGCCACACGTATGCTCACATCCGAGCATATATGTGTAAGATGCGGCACCAAGAATAAAGATGTCTCACCAAATGAGATCCTCTGCCCAGACTGTAAAACAGAAGTCGAATCAGATGATTCTGATGATGAAGACTATGATGAAGGAGATCCTGGAATCCACCCACACAGTCCAATGTATAGATAACTCACACTCACCAAAAATATAGGTGGGATGGATATATAAATATGTAAGAAGTCGACTACCCCACATATGCCGCACAATTTATAGAATATGTAAATTTAGGGGAGTCAGATCGACTGACTAGTTTGTGGGCATGAAAAGTCTGATCTGATTCCCAATATCTAATCAAAATGTCAGAAATACTAGTACTTGGAGATGTGCACGCCCAACCCAAAGACATTCAAATTCAACTCGATAATGCCCTCAGTATGGGCTTTGCACCTACTTGTATAATACAACTTGGCGATATAGGAATATGGGAAGATGTTATAAGAAAATTCCCACGCCTAAAGACTCCCTTATATTATGTACTTGGCAATCACGAGATGCTAGGAGCAGAGTTCGCTGTAGAAGAACGCCTCCCGCCATCATATCATCTTCTTACCCCAAACACTCCTATGGTGATTGAGGGATTGAAAACCATAGGAGTGAGTAAGAGTAAATACATCGACATCTACAATACCCCCCCAGGAACCACTATTTCCGAACTTGATATAGAAAAAGCCCTCACGCACGAGAAGATAGACATGGTTATTACCCATGATTGCCCGTGGAAGATAGGCGTAAAATCCAACTTCTTTACTCCCCATTACGAAGATGTAGGAAGCGAACAACTCACACAACTTTATAAACTCAAACCCAAAATTTGGATGTTCGGTCATCATCATCTAAATTTCGTCTCCATGACGAATAAATGCCTGATGATAGGTCAGACTGTATCCGCAGATGGCTTTGGTATTTTGGATACTGAACACCTCAGTTATAGATTCATAACATGGCTAGTAGAAGAAAAGAAAGAATTAAAAACACAGTAGACAGTGGAGGTCAGCACTACTAGCCCCAAAACGCGAAAGCGATGACTGATGAAGCCCCCACAATTGAGTCGTAAGACGATGATAGTACGTTGCGCCTCACATTCTGTCCTGGCCGCCGTTATTACAGGCTAAGCTTGGATAGGATCTAGATGAATCAGAACACACGTTCGGCGCAACGAGATCTAAAGATGCAGAACTGACATCTCGCTTGAGCTGAACGCTCCCGGGTCCCAGTCTTCTGACGGCATTCACAGTGCATTTTTGAAACGGACGGCAGTGGAGATCATACCCACTAGCTTTTCGTGAACCGGTATGGTTGATGAAGCCATATTATATGAGGCAATATTGCCAATGATAGGACTGACGAAGCTCGGTCAATTCACGCACGTCTCGCTTCGTCAGATGAGGCTGGTCACATCCGCACTGATCAGCATGCCAACTAAACATGGCTCCTAAACACCCACCAGAAGCCGTATAGACGCTGTCCACGAGGTGATGATGGACCTACAGGCGCCGGCGCGGGCTGGGACGGCATTCGTCAAGATAAACACGCAAAAAAGTAGAGAGCATATCAACTACCTTAGCGTGAAAGATATGGTCGATGACGCCCATATCAAATTGAGGGAAATCCCTATGAACGCCTTGTATTAATCTCTGATGAGTTTAATACAGCCTGTAGCTCGAACATTGAATTCAGCTGCAGTGCCCGAATCCGGATCATTATTAACAAAAAAGGCAGTCATCCCAAATAAAATGGAACCGTTTGAAATCGCAAAGATGCTAGCAGTATTACTGTCAGCAACAGGATCTTATCTTGTCGCACTCAACGATAAGAAGAAAAGACTGATTGGATTTACTATCTGGATAGTATCTAATATAATATGGACAATCGACTCCATAATGATGATGAATTATACACAGACATTTTTATGGATATACTATAATTTGATGTGCCTCTTGGGCATCAAAAACAACTGGAAATAAAATGACAGAAATAACAGTCTTCGTATCTGAAAAAGAAGGCGGCAAAAAATACATCGAAAATATGCTCAAAGAGATATACGATGAAGACAGCTATCTCATCGGAGAAGGACATAACTACAAGATAGAAGAAGCAACCATCGAACGCCACAATGGACATAAAGGCGACCTTCAGATGATGATAAACGGCTCAGATGGGCTTTATTACAGCATTTCAATACCATTCCAAGAATGGTTATATCAAGCCATAAGATTCGGATGGTTTGAAGATATTAATAATATCTGTGGAGAAAGGAAAGCAGACATAGAACATATAAGAAAGAAACTCAGAGAACTCAGAAAAACAGTTAGACCTATAAAATGACAGGAAGACGCGGAAAGCAACTAGAGGCACAAGCAAAGAATTTCCTCAAAGAATACTTTCAAACCCCACTTGTATTCAAACTCATAAACACAGAACGAATGGATTTTATAGTAGTTGATTCTGGAGGATCAATTCAAATCGTAGAAGCCAAACAAACTAAATCCAAATTCTATAATCCCAAATCAAGCCCGAAGAAGCGCGAACAGCTCTTCAGATATTTTGAAGTATTGGGAGAACTCCGAAAAATAGAAGACCAACGATACTCAAAATTTCACATGCTGGTAAGACTCAGAGGCAAACTTGTATTCAACTCATATGAAACCCTCGCAGATATACCAACAAGAATAGAGGTACAAGATGGTAACATTTAAACATACCAAAAAACTTAAAACCCCAGAACTTGACAAAATGAGCATAGTCCAAGACAAAAGTCAAGCAATAGGACGATTTATTGAATGGCTTGGAGAACGAGACCCGCAACTCTATCTATGCGAATGTGCCAAAGAAGAAGAAGGATTCTTCCCAGTCTATCCAAACATAGAAAAGCTCTTGGCAGAATACTTTGAAATAGATCTCAACAAAATCGAAAAAGAGAGACGCGAACTTCTTGAATACGTCCGACAGCAAAATAAAAAAGAAGATAAAACAAAATGAAAGACTATCAACAACATACAGACAAATACTTCCTGCGATCAAAGCTGATATTGCAAAAAGAGAACATAAATCCAATTGTTAGATATCAAATATTCGTCAGAAAAGACATAGACTGTCTGATAGGAGTTGATAAAGCAGTCGTCTTCATAAAGGAACATGCACCCGAAGCAAAGATATATTCCCTCAAAGACGGGCAGTATTGTGCTGCAAACGAACCCATAATGAAGATAGAAGGTAGAGTACAAGATCTTGTAGACCTGGAAACTGTTTATCTAGGTCATATATCTGGCGGTCTCACCGGACCTCTTAGAGCATCTACGATATATCATAATGCTTATGGAATAGTCAAAGCTGCCCGCGATAAACCCGTAATATATTTCGGTGCAAGACACTTCGGACCGGAGAACGACCTGATGATAACCAGCATATGCAAAGAAGCTGGATTCGTAGGATGCTCCACAGATTGCGGAGCAAAAAATTGGGACTCATATGGAATGGGCACTGTTCCACACGCTCTTGTATTAGCAGTCTTCGCAGACATGCTTGAGAAAGGAAACGGATGCAACCCTTCTGTAATAACTGCTGAATTATTCGACCGCCATACAGAAAAAATGCATTCACGCACAATGCTTATTGATACATTCAATGCCGAAGTCTCGGATACGATGGATTGTATGAAACAACTCGGTGATAAAGTTCAAGGAGTTAGAATAGACACTTGTGGTGAAAATATAAGTGAAGGATCTAATATAGCATATCAATTTATGCCATCATCATTGCTCAATCAGAAATACTCCTATGGCAATGGTGTTACAATATCTGCTGTTTGGGCATTACGCCTAGCTATGCTAAAGAATGGACTAAAAAAGACAATAACAGTATCAAGCGGATTTAATCCAGAAAAGACCGCTGCATTCTGCGAAGCTGATGCTATATTTAACTATATGTACAACTTTCCACTATTCGATAACATAGGCACGGGTAGTATGTACCCATCTGTCATAATGGCTACCTCCGACATAGTTGCCTATTATAGTGAGAAAGATAAGAAATGGCTAGAACACCACAAAGTAGGACGAGGAGAAAACCCAAGCAAACGATTAAAACTCGTATAACCTGTATGGACTGTGGCAAATACCGCATGTCATATAATGGCAAAGAGAATATGTGTGGTGATTGCGCAGATGTCAGATTGGGCGACAATATAGAAGACGATCCTGATTATTGGTTATATGGCGAAGTCTACGGTAAATACTAAGATGAAATTCGCAGATATCTCAAAAAAGGCGTTAGACGAATACAATAGTTACCCTAAGCTTCCAGAGATATCTCATCGTGGGGATTATGCATATTGCCCAAATTGCAATTCCCGTCTAGGATATAGTTATGGCGGTGAATACTTCTTCTGCACCAAATGCAATAAAAATTTCAGACCCTAAAAATGAAAATAGGAATTGACATAGATGATACCATATGTTGCGGTCCCGATGATAAAGTTCCAGAAGCTATGAGTGATGAATGGAACAGTAGAATCGAACATGCCAACACTATCGTAGAAGCAATAGAATCAATAAAGAAACTCATTGATGCTGGTCACAAGATATTCTTCATATCATCTAGATATACAGCCGATAGAGAACTAACTGATAAATGGTTTGAACAATTCGATATCAAAGATTACACCCTGTGCTTAAGACTTCCAGAACTATATGGACCTCAATTCAAACGCACAGTCATAGGTTCGCTTGGTCTTGACATCTATATAGACGACAAACCCCGTCTCATAGATATTGCAAAAGACCTTGTATATTATCCAATATTATTCAAAGATTGGAACCAAGTAATGAATGACATCGACTGTGTAAAATTCATGAGAAAAAGAAAATGACAATTCCAATAAAACATTTTGTTACAGTAGATGCTATCATATCAGAAAATGGAAAGATAGCCCTCATACAAAGACAGAATGAACCCTTCAAAGGAATGTGGGCTCTTCCTGGTGGTTTCGTAGATGAAAATGAAACTATCAGACATGCTTGTATGAGAGAGGCACAAGAAGAAACTGGACTTATCATAACTCCTCAAACCCTTGTAGATGTCTATTCAGAACCCAAAAGAGATCCACGAGGATATGTCATAAGCGTCCTATTCTCATGTCATGTATTGAAAGGAGAACTGAAAGCAGGCGACGATGCGACTAAAGCTAAATGGTTCTTGCTAAAACAACTACCACCTATGGCATTCGATCACGAAAAGATGATACAAGATTGGTTAGAATATGAAAGGACTGGTTCTTGGTAGATTCCAACCCCTACACAACGGACATGTCAGGATGATAAAGAAAGCATCCGACAAAGTTGATGAACTCGTCATAGGAATAGGCAGTAGCAACAAATCAAGAACATATAAAAATCCATTCACCTTTGACGAAAGAGAGTTTATGATAAGAGCTTCTGTTGAACCAGATGTTCGCTTCAGTGTGGTTGGAATACCAGACTTTGGTAACAACGACAAATGGATAGCCTGGATAGATGACAACATCGACTTCGATATATTCATATCAAATTCCAAGAATGAACTCAAAATATTCAAAGACTATGGCTTCAAAACTGCATCTGTAGAGATAAGAAAAGATGATATATCATCTACCAAAGTAAGAGAATTGATGATAGAGAAGAAACCCATAGACCGAATGGTTCCACCCGGTGTGATGAAATTCATAAATGAGATGAATCTAAAACTCATATGGATATAGGTGAATGAAATGACACGAATATTTTTTGATGTAGATACCCAGAAAGACTTTATGAACCCAGATGGCGCACTATATGTACCCGGTGCAGAGAAGCTGAAACCGAATCTTAAAAAGCTCTCGGAATATGCCCAAGAAAATGGCATATACATATTTGGCTCTGGAGATTACCATCACGGAACCAAATATTTCTGCGATATCGAAACAGAACTCAAAAAATGGGGTGGACCATTCCCAGACCATTGCATGGTAAATGAAGAAGGATCTGAGAGGATAGTTGAAACAGCAGACATCCTCGACGAGGAATTCGAAAAACAGACATACGATGTATTCACAAATAGCCTAATACGCCCAGCCCTCGAAGAATATGAAGTAGATGAAGCAGTCGTCTATGGCGTAGCCACAGATTACTGTGTTAAAGCAGCAGTCATAGGCATGGAAAAGATAGGCATACAATGTTATGTCGTTGAAGATGCAATAGCAGGCGTAGCCAAAGAAACCACCGAAACATCCATAGCAGAAATGAAAGTAGCTGGAGCAAAATTCGTTAAAACAGCAGATGTGCTATATGGTAAAGTATGAAAATCATAGAAGAGAAAAAAGATTGCATAGTTAATCAACTTAAGAAATTCCTAGGAGATAAGACAGCGGTTGTTGGAATATCCGGTGGGATAGATTCAGCAGTTGTCGCTGCATTATGTTGTGAATCCGTAGGACCGAAGAATGTAATAGGAATGTCCCTACCGTATGGTATGCAAGATACCTCGGATGCCGAACGACTAGCATGCCAATTGAAGATAAAACTCGTCTGGCATAGCATACGAGAAGCAGTTAATATCATATCTGGTGAACGCTCACCACCTCTTGTCCGTGGAAATATAATGGCAAGAATTAGAATGGTATATCTCTATGCCATGTCAAATGATGTAAGTGGTATAGTAATCGGAACCACCAACAGATCAGAAGCAGAAGTCGGCTATTATACAAAATATGGAGATGGCGCAGTAGACGTCGAACCTATAGCAAGCCTCTGGAAACGCGAAGTCTATGAGATGGGCAAACTACTCAACATACCAGAATCCATAATGACTAAAGCCCCCTCAGCAGACCTCTGGGAAGATCAGACAGACGAAGGAGAGTTTGGATTCACATATGACGATATAGAGAAATATTTCACAGAAGCATCATCCCTCAGTGAAGCAACAGCCAAAAAGATAGACACACTAATAAAATACAACGAACATAAGAAACATCTACCACCAGCATTCAAAACATAAAATGAAAAAGATTCTATATACTAAAGACAGCACTGGAAAAATCAGAGTTTGGAAAATTGAAGTTAAAGCAATGCCTGATGGAGCTAGCATAAATACAGAACGTGGAATTATGGGAGGTGCGATGGTCTCTAATACAAAAACCATCACCGTCGGAAAAAATCTAGGCAAGACTAACGAGACAACTCCATTAGAACAAGCAACATCAGAAGCAACAAGCATATGGCAGAACCAAAAAGATACTGGATACTTCGAAAGCGTCAATGAAGCCGAAGGAACTCAGGTCTACCTACCGATGCTAGCCCATATGTTTTCAAAGAGAAAGCACGATATTGAATATCCCGCATATGTCCAACCAAAACTCGATGGAGTACGATGTCTAGTTAAGAAAATTAGCGCAACTATACTGCATTATATGAGCAGAGGAGGAAAAAACTACGATGCTCTACAGAATCATCCTATGACAAAAGTACTGCTGAAACGCATGGAGATAGGTGATGTCTATGATGGTGAAATCTACAAACATGGATGGTCATTGCAGAAAATAACATCAATGGTCAAAAAATTCAAACCCGAAACGCTCGAACTCGAATACTGGATATTTGACATACCAAAAAACGGAACATTCGAAGACAGATATATGTCCGCTAAGAAGCCAAAGGATCTTATATTCGTAGAAACAAACAAAATAACATCAGAACCCGAAGTCCAGAAATGGCATGACAAATATGTTCAGGATGGATTTGAAGGAGTGATAATACGCAACAGAGATGGACAATATGCATTTGGTTCAAGGTCTGCCGACCTCCAAAAATACAAGGAATTCATAGACGATGAATTTGAGATAACTGGATGGGAAGTAGAAAAACAAAATATAAATGGTGAGGATTATAAATGCATCGTTTATGTATGTAAAACAAAAGACGGAGCAACATTCAAGTGTCGCCCCAGAGGCACATTGAGAATGAGAGAAGAACTCCTCAAAATAGCAAATAAATTAATCGGAAGAAATCTGACTGTACGCTACCAAGCCCTAACAGACGACACAGAAGGAGAAGGAAAGAAAGTACCGCAATTCCCTGTCGGTATCTGCATTAGAGACTACGAAGAATGAAAAAGATAAACGATCCTGAAATAGAACAGATGGCAAAAATCATGCGAAGAAACCACAAAACACAACATGACATATTCGTCGAGAAACAGAAAGCATATTCCACAAGAGCAATAAAGGAATTCGGTCTTGATGGCATAATCATCCGCCTCAACGATAAGATGTTGCGTCTCAAAAATCTAGCATATCATAAGACAGACTTTACGGCCCCATGCAATGAATCTGTGGATGACACCCTCATGGATATAGCCAACTATGCCAACATAGCACTCGTCCTAAGAGAGATGAAGATGAAATGACCCCATGCGACCCATTGAAACATGAATGGGATTGGAGCAAATGGAATGTAGAATTCATCTGCCGCTGCAAGAAATGCGGAGAAGTATTCGAATGTATCCATAATTGGGATAACACAGGAGATCCAAAAATAGGATATAAATGTAAGAAATGCCTCAAAGAAACTGGCGGATATATGTATTATTGCGACATATGCGAAATGTGGTGCGATGTATTTGAAACGCACCTTCACTAAAATGACAACAGATGAAGAGATTATCATCCAATTTGCCAAAATTGACAAACATATGAGAGATGCCATGAAAGTAGTAACGATATCAATGTTCGTACTATTGATAATCATGACATATTTCTTCTGGTTTATAACAAGATGAAAAAAGGATCACATGGAAAACGCAAGACAAGAGCCGATGCGATAGCATTCCTACACCAGTGTTGGAACTGCCAACACCATCACGATCATATAGAAAAACTCGGACATCGCAAATACAAGACTGGACAGATTCTGTGTGACATCAAGAATGCGCTATTTCCGTCCAATACTGATGCCAGCCAATGCGCCAGTTTCAAACCATATCCACGAGCAATATGAAAAAATCCCAATCAGAAACGGAATTTGATCAAGCTGATTTCACCTGCCCATTTCTTGACGGTGAATGTCAGAAGGACTGTTGCACCCACTTTGAACGCAATAGCTCAGAATATGATTGCCATCTCTATAAAGAAACCCTAAATACAGCAATCTGTTATGCTGGAGCTCCAATAAATCTTTGGTCAGATTATAAAAAAACCGATCACCCCCAACCCAAAAGAAGTTTTGTCGGCAATATAATAGATATGATTGTTGGACCCAGATAGTAAGATGAAAACCCTCATATTCAGGATAAGAAAATCCACCGAAGAGGAGACGCACGAAGCCTGTGTAAAAAACAAAGGCTCCGCCCCATGGATGTATAAATATCATATAGGCTATTGGATGAATGATCATATGATATCAGGTCCCGATGGACAATTCACATGCAGTGGTCTAGCAAGAATAGACGAACTTATAGGCTTTATAGAAAAGAAGGAGAGATTGTTATAATGAAATTTGCAAAATATATGAGCATAGCACTTGTTCTGCTTTTGCTCACTGGATTCGTAGCAGCAAAAGAATACCCAAATCTGAACAACAAATTAGTGAATGACTTCGCAGGTCTAATGACAACCGACCAAGAGCAAAGCCTCACTAGTATGCTTCTTGACATTAATAATAATTCCTCTGTAGAGATAGCAGTAGTGACTGTACAAAGCACAGATGGTGAAGATAGACTTGACTTTGCCAATCATCTCGGAGAAAATAATGGTGTTGGAAAGAAAGCAACAGACAATGGAGTAGTTCTATTATGGTCTGTTGAAAATGAGAATGGTGGAGCGATTGCCCCAGGACGCGGCATAGAGTCTATTCTAAATGATGCTAAAGTTGTAAGGATCGGAAAAGCTGCTCGCCCCCTATTTGACCAAAACAAGGTGTACGAAGGATTCGTACAGATGATAAATGATGTCAAATCAGAAGTTGATAAAAACGGTGAATATCAAAGCTTAGGACAACCATTGCTAACTGGTGCTATTCCCAATTCGGACGGAACTGGATCTGACATAATAACAATCATAGTAATCATTGGCATATTAGTTTTCATAGTATTGTTTCTTTCAGCCGCTACCAGCGACGACTTCGGTGGTGGTGGTGGATCCTTTCGTGGCGGGGGGTACATCGGAGGAGGATTCAGCGGAGGCGGCTTCTCATCGGGAGGCGGTGGTGGAGGCTTCAGCTTCGGTGGCGGCTCATTCGGCGGTGGCGGCGGTCACTTCTAGGAGAAAATCCCCCATGAAAACCCTCACACATGACAACGAAGATGATTTCTTCGACGACATTGAAATAGGAGAGATATTCCTAATAGCAGGAATGCTCTTCTCTGAAGCGAGAGAACTTGCCGAAGAACATGATTATAATATAGAAGACCTTGGCAATAAGAAAGCGAAGGTAACTGAAAAGAAAGAAGAGTATAAACCCCATCGATCCAGCACCTATTCTTCATTCTCTGCCATCGATAGTATAAGCCATAGCTCCGGAGGATTTGGAGGATTTTCACACAGCGGTGGATTCGGAGGATTTGGTGGTGGAAGCTTCGGAGGAGGAGGAGGTAGATTTTAAAATGCCAGAATGCAGCTCGGTATGTGGATGCATACCTACGGAAAAAACCATGAAAGAAGAAAAGATTATAAAATGTCCGAAATGTCATGTCAATATGTTAAAATTGACTAACGGCAAATATGTCATTGATAAATGCCCCAAATGTGAAGGCATCTTCCTTGACAAAGATGAAATAGACACAGCTCACAAGATAGGATTCATGACATACGTCATGGATTACTTCAGGAAAGACAAAAAATCCCCAAAATGAACAAAAGGATAAAGAAGAAACTCCTCAAACGAGGAGTCCTTACCAAAGAAGGAAAAAGATTAAAAAGGTGATTTGAATGGGAGCAACCGAAATATTGGTCGGCATAGTGATATTGGGAATATTAGCCGTGGGCTTCGTTGGCTTATGGGTAGTTGGAACTTATAACTCGCTTGTCGGTAAAGATACAAACACGGAGAATATGTGGGCAAAGGTGCAGACAGCCTACCAACGTAGAGCAGACCTTATACCAAATCTTGTTGATAGTGTAAAAGAGGCTAAGAACTTTGAGAAAGACACGCAAACAGAGATCGCTCAGATGAGAAGCCAAGCTGGTCAAGCGAAGATAGATATGAGCAATGCAAAAGACGCAGAACAACTTCAAGCAGCGAATAGCCAGATGAGTTCTGTCTTGGCACGCCTCATGGTGGTAGTCGAAGCATATCCAGACCTAAAATCGAATGCAAACTTCCTCGCACTACAAGATGAAATAGCAGGAACCGAGAACCGCGTCAAATGGGAACGCGACGAATACAACACCGCAGTCAAAGACTACAAACTCGCTGTCAGAACATTCCCAACCAATATTATGGCAGGTATGTTCGGATTCAGCCAAGAAAAATGGAAGATGTTCCAAGCAGAAGCAGGAGCCGAAAAAGCCCCTGATGTCGGAGCAGCCTTCAAAGAATAGATGATTAAAATGGATGAAATAGAAAGAATGGACGAAAAACTAGAAATGTTTCTAGATGCGGATGAACAAGAAAACTTACTAGCCCTAGTAAATGGCTATGCCAAAAACAGCAAAGTTATGTCTAGTGGATCTATGACTGTCATTTGGAATACAGACGTAGAAGCCTATGAAGTGTATGTTTTACGTGGTTATTTCAAAGCCAAACCACCCGAATAAAACATTACCAGATGGTGATTAAAATGGGCGATGAGTATCCCAAAGAATGGATTGATATTGAAACGAGGACAGCCCTCACAGAACCAATGTGGGAAATATTTGTCCCTGCCTCAAGTGATGACAATGAATTCACATATGATCATCATAAACAATTCGATGAATATGTCAAACAGAAAGCCGGCGGTATAACAATATTGAGAGGAGCTAAAGGCGAATGGATTTCTCCAGAAGGTAAGCTATTCAAAGACCGTATAATACCATGTAGAATATGCTGCTCTCAGTGCGACATACTTGGTATAATGAAATTTGCCCTTAAGCACTATAGACAAAAAGCCATAATGGCTTATAAGATAAGTGACCAAGTTCTCATGATAAGAGAATGAAATCCTGTTTCGTAAATGTATACATAGTCCATCGCAGATATGGTGGACCAGAAGAAGGCGGATGGTGGTATAGTGAAGGATACCCCCTTGCCTTCGTAGATGTAACTGGTATGGATGATTATTCAGCATTAAAAATCCACGATACGCTTAAGATAGCCTTTAACAAACAATACCCAAAAGATAATGACATCTGTATAGATGTACATACACAAAACCACAGAGCAAAACACTTCCCAACATATCGCCCCCATTATGAATAAAATGAAACCAGAAGATATAAACTCAGAGGAAGAGAAACCCATCATCCGCTATTATAGGAATATGGTAGGGCACTTAGTTAAAGTCTTAGAATCCCCCGAATACAACTATATATTCAGCCTTGGAATTGGACGCCTCATGCGATGGGGTATCACTAAAGAAGCAGACCCAGAATTCTGCAAATATGGTCCAGAGATCTTAGACATCGAAGTGTCAACCAAATGTAGCAAAGCCTGTCCTTGGTGCTATAAATCAAACGGTCCTATAGGCAAGAACATGTCATTCAAAACCTTCAAACATATATTAGATATGATACCACAGACTCTCACACAGATAGCATTTGGTATTGGTGACATAGATACCAACCCCGAACTCTGGCAAATGATGCGCTACTGCCGTGACCATATGATAATCCCCAACCTTACCATAAACGGAGAACGCATGACACCCCAATATTATGACCTAATCGCCTCTAACTGTGGAGCGTGTGCAGTCAGCCTCTACGATAAAGAAACCTGCTATAACACAGTTAAAGAACTGACTGATAGACGAATGACACAAGTCAATATTCATTGCCTACTCTCAGAAGAGACATTCCAGAAATGCAAAGATGTCCTACATGATAGATTAAAAGATCCACGATTGGCTAATTTAAATGCAGTCGTCTTCCTATGGCTAAAACCCAAAGGAGATAGAAACAATCTCAACAAGCTATCAAGCATGGATAAATTCAAAGAACTCCTAAAATATTCCTTCGACAACGACATAAAGATAGGCTTTGACAGCTGCACCTCGCCCATGTTCTTAGAAGCCATAGATGGAACCCCCCACTACGACGAGATGTATAAATGTGTTGACCCATGTGAATCCACCCTATTTAGCTATTATATTAATGTAGATGGTATTGGTCACCCATGCAGTTTCTCAGAAACCCTCGGTAAAGGCGTTGACCTTACTAAGACCAATAACTTCCTTAAAGACGTCTGGAATCACCATTCAACCCTCGGATTTAGGAAACAACTCGAAAAAGGCAAAGATAAAAGAGGATGTAGAACATGCCCTATTTATAATCTAACCCCTCAAATGACAAGCTTTTAAACCTACACTTCCTATTATATATATCCTATAAATAAAACAGAGGTATAAAAAAATGTTTGAAAAAGGCAGAAAATATATGACTGTAACAGTCCTTTTGGTACTGTTAGCAGCAGGATTTGTAACAGCAGTAAGACCGGGAATAACGATTGTTAAAGAGACAGGCTTAATTGATGGTCAAATTCCATCCGAAGCACCAACAACTACAATCGAAACAACCCCAACCCCACAATTGATTGGCGGTCAAACAGACTCTCATGGATGTCTTGGAGCAGCTGGATTCTCATGGAATACAACAACCGAGAAATGCACAAGAGCATGGAACGGTGAAGTTCAACTCGCAACTGGAACTATCCGCGTCAATATAAGCGATCCTAACTGGATGAATAATATCCAAATACCAATAAGCACAGATATTAAATGTGTTGACTCAGACGAAGGCAAAGACTTCTTTACCTATGGAAAAGTATTCGTCCAAGGACAGAATCCAAAAATGGATTCGTGTGTTAGACATAGATTCCTAAGAGAATGGTTCTGTAACAACAAAGATCAGGCAATCAGTTCATTTGTCGTCTGCAAGAAAGGATGCAAAAACGGTGCATGCATACCCGAAGTCATCACAACTACAACTTCGACAAGCACAACGACATCGACTACAACAACTATCCTTACAAGAGTAAGGACCACATTGCCTGTCATAACAACCACAACTATGCCAGAAATTACACAGCCCATAAATGACTCTGTAATTCAATAAACTGACAAATGTGACCGCCTATCGCGGTCACTATAATTTCTTTTCACACTAACGGGAACGACAACTACCTAATAACGGGAACGTTGTTACCGATGACGCCAATAATTTTGAGGCTTTAAAACCGATGACAGCATCTCTTCCGAGCTGCTCTGCAACGCTCGGCAGTCATCACCAGCCCATGACAAGGATTCTCCTCAATTATAGATCCAGGAGGACCATATTCTCTGGTCTCGCCGCAAACCTCGACCAGAGAAAATGGGCCTCCAGGATCTATACATGCGATCATCGGAGGTAAATAAAATGATGGACATATTGAAACAACAATTAGAAGAAGCGATAAAAATACGAGAAGAATTCGCACCCAAAGAAGCAAAAGTATTGATGAGTATATACACAGCATATAAAAATGTCGGCTTCACAAACGAACAGGCATTCTTGTTACTCTTAGCACAAAATAAATCACAATGAAAATAAGGACTGGTTTTGTATCAAACAGTTCAAGCTCAAGCTTCGTGTGTGAGATCTGTCATAAAGCAGATACCACATGGGATGGTGGACTCGAAGAAATGGGCTTCTGTGAATGCCAAAACGGTCATTTAATCTGTCTAGATCATCTACTTATTAAAGAACCAGATCGCGACGAAGATCATATGGTAGCTCCCAAAGCATGTCCGATATGCACACTTAAGATAATACCAGACTATGTAATTAAGCAATATCTTCTAAAACGTATGAACCTCACAGATAAAGAAATCCTCAAAGATATAAAAGATAACTTCAGCACATATGAAAAACTCTCAGAGTTCTGCTGGACTCAACACAAACAATGATAAAATTCAAATTCACACACGAGGTGAAACTATCATGTCCGATAATAGCGGGACCATGTCCGTCGGAGAAGGTGATGGAATATTGCATATCACTGAAACGGAAATGCCCCAGAAAACAATAGAAGAAGAAATATGGCTTGCTGTAGATAGAAAAAATGGCAGACCAGAACACTCAACCCCCATATTTTACACGCATAAATCATGTCAAGAATGGCTCGATAAAACCCCCTGGACAAAAAAGAAGCTCTTTGTTCAGAAATGCAAATTGATACTACCAGAACACGAATATATGCCTTGGTTATAAAATGAAAATTAGAGATGGATTTGTAAGTAACAGCTCAAGCAGTAGCTTTTTGATTGTTGGAACAAGCGATGAAAGATTGATAGAACGTATCATCAAAGCCAAAGATCTGACTATGGAAGAAGTCAATGATGGTATGAACTTTGGAGTGTATGATGGTGGTGATATATCATTCTTTGGATACGAAGACCCCTGCTATGCCGGCAGGGAAATAGTTGAAGAAGAAATAGACTCCAAGCCATTGTTATTCGTAAAACAAAATCTAGTCAATCTACTAGATAAAAAATACAAGATAAAAGTTCCAATAGAACATATTCATCTACTATATGGAGAGTGTGGTTCAGGATGAAAATACGAAACGGCTTCGTTTCCAATAGTTCTAGTTCAAGCTTTATATTACTTAAGAAATATTTAACCGAAGATCAGATAAACTCCATCTTAAAATGTAATGAAATAGATCTTATAAAAGGTAATGGTAGTGAAAATTGGCATATAAAAGAAGATGACGATGCCATAACTGGGTTTACTTTGATGGATAATGGTATACTTCATGAAATCATTTACAATCTAAATCCCCCAATGAAAGCAATCTTGGAATGGAGAAACGATGGATGAAAAAAGATTTGATAATATATTCGACCACATGATGAACATGATAGAAAAACTAATCAAATGGTTTCCAATATTCTTCGGAGCGTTTGCTATATTTTGGGCATTCTTATGTGTAACAGTTGTAATACTCATCATACTAGCCCTTACCAAATATATCGGCTGGTGGTAAAATATGAAGACAAGAACCGGCTTTGTAAGCAACAGTAGCTCAAGCAGCTTCATAGTTG